>Ga0134122_10001215_pt1 | contig 18501 bp, 18 predicted proteins | sample KB302_FD_96461 | JGI IMG/M metagenome (GOLD analysis project Ga0134122, IMG submission 96461) | Terrestrial soil microbial communities without Nitrogen fertilizer from Kellogg Biological Station, Michigan, USA - KB3-0-2 | ecosystem: Environmental > Terrestrial > Soil > Unclassified ... | reverse complement strand
TACTGCGACGCTCATCACCGGCTCCCTTCGATATTCCGGTTTTCGCTTACCACTGCAAAAAGGATTCGGTAAACATGTTTGTCGGTCCCTATATGGCGGGGTAAGTGATTCAAACGCAACCCCCGAACACGCGCTTCCAAATGCTTTTACTGGCCATTTCCGTTGAGGTGCGGTAATACCCGACGGTTGAATTTGGCGAGCGTGCCGTCCTCTCCTGTTAACAAATCGAGATTGTCGGAGTTATGTGCCCGAGGAACAGATGTCGATTGCAGCCATTTCCAGCGGAGAGGCCTTGAGTCCGGTATTTGAAGAACTCTTCCACGAACACTTTCAATTCGTCTACTGCACCGCCTACGCGGTGACGGGCAGTCGACAGGATGCCGAAGACGTTGCTCAGACCATCTTTCTTCGATTGATCCGTCGTGAAGTTTCGCCTGCCCTGAAACACCGTCCGAAAGCTTACCTGTATCGGGCAGCGGTCAATGAGTCATTGAACATCATCCGATCCCGCAAGCGCGAAAAATTGACAGGCGATATGGATATTCTGGAAACCTTCGCTGCGCCGGAAACCGACAAGCCGGACCACGAGCTTCAGCGCGCCGTCGTGGAAGCATTGGCGCAACTTCATCCTGTCGCTGCCGAACTTTTGGTTCTTCGCTACGAACACAATTACAGCGATGCGGAAATCGCGAAGATGCTGGGGAAATCGCGTGGGATGATCGCAGTCACCCTGTATCGGGCTCGCGCCCGCCTGAAGAAACTTCTGCGTTCCACATTGGGAGACAAGCTATGAAACACGGCAAAGACTTCGACGAAGTACTGAAGCGCGGTTTGCCCTCCGCTTCGAAGGATCCAAAGGAACAATTGGACGTGGTTCGTAACCGGGTGCTGCATCGAGTACTGTCCGAAGCAAGCAGCTATACGGAATCCACCGTCTGGAACTCCCGGGCTCCATCGATTCTCACGTGGCCGCGGATCGCGATCTTTTCGGCAGCGGCGACGCTGCTTCTGGCGGTGTTGGTCGCCGAAGGATGGCGGCAGAACCCCGCACTTGCGATTGTCGAAGACGCGGACGGATCCTCGCGGAACCTCTCGGTCAGTGACACGGTTCGTTCGAGTCACACGGGCACTACGGTTATCCTGGCCGATGGATCGCGCATCGAAATGAAATCGAACTCCGAACTTTCTTTGAAGCGCGCAGACGACGGCGTGCGGATTGATCTTGTCTCGGGTGTCATCATCGTGAATGCCGCGAAACAGCCTCAGGGACATCTCTATGTGCAAACGAAGGACGCAACGATTTCAGTGGTTGGCACGGTGTTCCTCGTCAACGAAGAGTCCGAAGGTTCGCGTGTCGGAGTGATCGAGGGAGAAGTACACGTCAGGCTTGGCGCGGCCGAAAAAAGTCTGGCGCCCGGCGAACAGGTAATGACCACACCACGGATGGAATGGCAACCAGTGAGTGAACAGATCGCCTGGAGTCGTCACGCGGAGGAACACCTCGCTCTGTTGCAACAGTCCACGCCACTCTCAACCCAAGGCAACCCGCGCCCGTCATTCGAATTGGCGTCGGTGAAACCCATCGACCCAGCTTCGATGAAGCGCGGTCACGAAGGACATCTACTGGATCGCGAGCGATACGTCGATAGAACGGAATTGCTGCAGTTCATCGTCAGGGCCTATCTTGGCGGAGGCGCTGGCTCATGCCTTATGACCGCAACACCAGCCATGGGACAATACTGCCCTTTGATTTCCGGGGTGCTGCCGGAGTGGGTCAAGAAGGAGAGGTTCGAAATTCAGGCCAAAATGCCGCCCAATTCTGTCCCCAGCTATACGTATCGTCAAGCGCGCACTCAAGATACGCCCGAGCTCAATCTGATGCTGCAGGTATTGTTGGAGGATCGATTTCACTTGAAGGCCCACCGCGAAGTGAGGGAGCTTCCCGTCTACGTGCTGACAGTAGCGAAAGGCGGACCAAAGCTTAAGAAAACTCCCCCGGAAGGCCGGAAACGACAAACATCCGACGGCATCTTGATCGAGATTCACGGACTTCAGGGAGTCAGCGCGGTTCCGACGCAGGATGGAATTCAACGAATGCAAATGGACTTTCTCGGCAGCTCGATGAAAGAAGCGGCAGAAGCTTTCGGAATCTATTTTGACCGGCCCATTATGGATCGAACCGGCATCAATGGCGAATACGATTTCACCATCGAATACGACGTCGAACCCACTATGAAGACACCCCAAAATCCCTTTAGCGGACTGACTCCATCGGCATTGTCCGTGGCACTCCAGGCAGTAGGACTCAAGCTGGAATCGACGAAGGCTCCAGTGGAGATACTGGTTATCGACCACGTCGAGAAACCGTCGGAGAACTGATAGTTCCGATGTAGACTGGCGTCCGCGTGGAGGTGGCTATGTCCCTTCGTAGATTAGTCCTGGCAGCCGCAATCATCGTCGTTGCTGCTATCGGGACAATGGCGGTTCAGACCGCAGCCACACTTCCTTCCGAGATCAGTGACGCTGAATTCTGGCGCATGATTGTGGAGTTCTCCGAGCAGGGAGGATCGTATCCCTACGAAAACTTCGTTTCGAATGAGCTGACTGTCCAGCATGTGATTCCTGCGCTGAAGGCGACGACAAAGCCTGGTGGTGTCTTCATTGGGGTGGGTCCGGACCAGAATTTCACTTATGTCTCGGCGTTACAGTCGAAACTTGCGTTTGTCGTGGATATCCGGCGGCAGAACATGTTGGAGATGCTCATGTACAAGGCGCTCTTCGAGCTTTCTCCGGATCGGTTGGACTTCGTGAGCCGGCTGTTTTCACGAGTACGGCCTGCTCTGCTGGATTCCAGAGCCAGCGCCTCTGCGCTGTTCGCCACCTATGAAAAGGCGAAGCAGGATGCGGAGCTGTACCAAAAAAACCTGCAGGCGATCAAGGCGTCGATGACTCAACACGGCTTCGCACTAAGCAGCGAGGACCTGGGGAAGCTCGAATACGTCTACCAGGTGTTCTTCAAGGGCGGTCCAGCCATCAACTACGAGTTTATGAGCACGTCCCCCTTCACGGGCGCGGCCAGCTATAGCCAGCTGATGAACATCACCGATACCGCGGGCCGCAACTGGGGATTTCTCGCGAATGAGGAAAACTATCAGTATGTCCGCGAAATGCAACGCAGAAACATGATCGTTCCGCTGGTGGGCGATTTTGCGGGACCTGCGGCGCTGCGCAACATTGGCCGATATCTCAAAGAGCGCAATGCCACGGTAACGGCATTCTATGCTTCAAACGTTGAGTACTATTTGAATCCCACACAGAAACAGGCGTTCTATGCCAATCTCACTGAGCTTCCGGGTGACCCTTCCAGCATGCTGGTCCGTTACATCCTCGGCAGCCAGGCCCGCAACCTCTCGTGGTGGAAGCAGGAAATGGACGACGTCAGTGCCATCTCACCGATGAGCGAGATAACCAACATCGTACGGGCTGGTCAGCGTCCGGTCTTCGAAGACTTGCTTCGCGCAACAAAGGACCCGATTGTTCTGGCAGGTCAGGGACAGGGGACGCAGATCTATGTACTCAAGGGCAGTGCTGCTCCGGCCGGATATACCTTGACCGGAACGGCGAAACAAACAATTCAGACAGTAAGCGGCGCATCGGCGACGGTGGACGTTGATGTGTATTCCCGGAAGTAAGGGACCTGGGATCGAGGAGATATTCTCGATGCCAGAAGCGGGAATTCCGTCTTCACTTCACACGTCGCTCCAGAGCATCCCAGCGCTCTATTTCTTGTCGACCAACGAACAGTGAACTAAGATTCGTCCATGAGTTCTCCTCACAATTCCGCCGAATCCGCTGTCCGCTGGGGATGTCGAGCCGCGATTGCGTGTGCATGTCTGAGTCTCGTGGGTGTTCCTTTATTAAGCGTGTTGTGGGAATCCCAGGTGACCGGCTTCACACGCACGAGAGGGCGCTTTATCGCAACGGGTCACAACTGGCAGAGGACTACGCGGTATACATGAATCCTAAGCCGGATCCACGTCGCGAATTCCCGCCAATATCCGACTCTTTATTCAGCAGTCCTTCGGATCAGCTCTTGAAGGAGATGTTGGATAAGAACCAACAAAATGGAGAAATCGTCGTGCCCGATGGGAAGTATTTCGTTCTCGGCGATAATCGTGATAACTCGCTCGACAGTCGCTACTTTGGATTTGTAGATCGCAAAGACATCGTTGCCAGCCCTCTGGTGATTTATGCTTCCTACGAGGTCGATCCAACTACTGGATCTATCGCAACCCGCTCCTTTCTCAACATGCGCTGGAAGAGAATCCTGAAGCTGTTCTGAGAACCGGACTCCAAAGCGTGCAAGGGATGGGCAGGGCAAGCCGCGCATGCAGGTACGAGATATTCGGTTTGCTTTCAATCGTCTCGGCCTTATGATGTGCGCACTAAGCTCATGAAAAAGTTTATATGTGTGATGTCCGCGCTGGTGCTTTTTTCATACAACGCGTCTGCCAAGACAAAGAAGACTCCCGCTGCCGCCGAAGTTCCCGCGACATTCAAGAGTGATGCCTGCACGTTTTTTCCGGATGGTGATTACAGGGAATGCTGCGTCGTCCATGACCGGGAGTACTACGTTGGCGGAAGCTGGCGCGACCGTCTGCACTCGGACGATCGACTGTTCGGATGCGTCTTCAAAAAGAAGGGCGTGCTGCACAAACTCGCTGCGCCTCTCATGTGGACCGGAACCAGAGTTGCGGGCGTTGGCTTCCTGCCAACGCCGTTTCATTGGGGTTTTGGCCAGAAGAAGAAAAATCCAGCCGCTTCAAAATAGAACTGCAGGCGCGGTCTGTGACCGCGCACGATTTCTCGTTCAATATTTCTTGATGTTCTGGATCGCGCGCGGTCACAGACCGCCCTACAGGAAAATGAAAATCACCCCTTACTTGCGGTGGCTAAGCACGTAGTCGAAGTTCAGTGCTGCGATGATGCGGTAGGAGTAGTCCAGGTGGCCGTTGGTCCAATGCAATCGTAATGCGGGTTCGATCCACACCATCCGGTCCGGGTAAAACCGGCGGGACACTCCGGTTTCATAGTAGCGATGTCCGCGTTTGGTATGGACTGACGAATCATAAATACCATCCGGCAGCGCCTGGCCGTAATTGGGGTCGACCTCCTGTTTGACGAAATCGTGAGAACGCCACGCGATGCCGTAAGCACGAATACCCTGGACTTCATAGGCAGCCCTCATAAAAAATCCGTGTCCTGTCAGCTCTGTGGCAGCGTCCCCGCGTGCAGGCACGTTCCTGCTGGAGGCGTAATAGAATTCGCCGGTTAAACGACCACGAAGCACCGTGCTCTCCCGATCCAGAATTGCTCCGGCCGCTCCAGCTACGCTATCGGAAACAGGACCGACGTCGAAAAGCTGGCCGCCTTGATGCACGTACTGGAACTGCCCGCCCAGGCTTAACGGTCCGTATACCGCCGCTTTGGTCACCAATCCCGTGTTGAGTTTCTCGCGGTGCTGAGGAGTGTTGAGCTTTTGCCAATCGATGTAGAGATCACTGGTGACCCGCCCCTGGTGTTTCCACTGCATTCCGGCTTCGAAGGCGCGCGTGAAGGCATAGGTCTCCACTTGAATTGGCGGCAGCAGTCCATGCGGTCCGATCCGGTCCGGGCCCTGTTCGGTGGCAACCGGGGTCTCCAACGTACCCATGATGAACTGATTCTTCTCGTCGCCTATGGTTAGCGAAACAATCGGACGGATCAACTCGAACGCCTTCTCTCCTCCTGCCCTCTGGTCCGTGAACACACCCAGCTTCAAGTGCGATCGGGCGCCGAGAGGAAGGACCAGCGACAACTTGTTGTGTACACCCATAAGCGTTTCGCCATCCCTGTAAGGGTTGCCGACGAATTCCGTATTGTCTCCGTAAAACACGGATTGAAGATTGACCGTTGCAGGTTCGGTGATGGTCTGGGCTTGCGCGGGAAGAGACAGAGCTATGGCTATCAGAACGCTCGCCGGCAATTTCATGAAACTCTCACGCAATTAGAAATTCAGACCGGCGAACCCCGCGTGCAGATTCAAACCGAAATTGGGGAGTGTGGTGTAGTTGTTGGATAAATGGACAAGCCGGTACTCGGTTAACCAGCAGGTTCTCGTTCCAGACCGGCATCGCTTGGCGCCTCCGCCGGCCTGGAGCAGATACTGCATCCGGCCGCTGTTTTCGCGCACGCGTAATGAGGACGAACTGATTCCCACTCCCGCATCCGTGTATAGAGTCCAGTGGGGCGATACCGGGAAGTTAAACCGGAATATTTCTGCCACGCCAATAATGAAACGCGAGCCGGGTTTAATGGACTGCATGAAGTTCAACTCGTTGACCAGTTCCACCGATCGCAAGGGCCTGCCAGGCCGCTCCCAGAGCGTTGGAATGAATTGGAAGTGCGCGATCGCCAGCTGTACGCCCGAAGATGGGCCCGAATTGAACATTTCCTGTTGATGGGCGTATCCGAATTCGATTCCCAATTTCAACGGTCGCTCGGCCGCAGCTTCCTGAGCGGCGAGAATACACAACACTACAATTGTTACTAGACGCATACACCCCTGGTTGATCCGTATATCCGTTAAGCCGTAAATCCAACGAGATGATACTTTAGTTTCGATCCTGATATTTGAATAGCGAGTCTTATCGTTTAGGCACTTTCACGTTTTGAGCGCCATCGATATACGCGATGTATTCGGTTCCCGCCGCGGCGGCGGTGTCCTTTTCGCGCTTACTGGAAACTTCCACCTGGCGTTGCGTGGGGCCGTCGGAACGGTTCGTTGGCCGGACACGAAGATTGATGAACTGGCCGCCTGCCGCTTCGGCTTTTGAAAGGGAGAAGTTCAGTTTTCCATTTCCGATGCCAAACAGCCCCTTCTTCGACGGAGTTTCCGAGATTGCCCCCTGAACTGCGGCGCCCTTGGGTATCACCAGAATTCCCTGTACGCGGAATTCTTCCTTTACTGTAAATCGTAGCGGGCGACCCAATGCCGCATCCGCCGGTATCGGATCGGAAAGTGCGATTTTCAACGGCGCACCGTCGGTCAGAGAAACGTAGGCGCTTTCCTGCGATGGTGCCAGAGCGGAATCCGTGACTTGTTTGGCAAGCGCATCCGGCGAACCGCCAATGTCTGCCCGCTTCGGATCTCGCATCTGATCGATCACCTCTGCGGGCACGCCGGCCTTGGTCAGCCGGATCAGTTCCGCAGTCGACAGATCGAAGGCTGTCGCCTTTGCCGCTCGGATATGGCTGAGAATTAATCCAATCGGAACTTTTCCGGACACCAGCGCCAGCACGCGATCATTAGTCAGCTTTTCCTCAGCTATGGGTGAAGAGTCCTGAGTCTGGGTTGAGGTAGCGGATGAAGAAGCGTCTCCTGCGGCGGGCGGCTGGCTGGCGGCTATCGGCGCGGAATGTTGATTCCTCCAAATCCAGAGGCCGATTTCGGCAACCAACACGACGGACAGCACGGCCAGGACTATCGCTGCCCAGAAGTTTCTCCCCTTGACGCCGCGAGCCGGGGAAACCGCGGATGGCGCTTTAGACGGTGCCGGCAATATGCGAGTGTTGTACAACGATCCGGTGTCGGAGTCGCGCTTCAGAGCGGAAAGCTCGGCGAGAACTTCCCGCATCGATTGCGCTCGATCGTCCGGATTCTTGCGCAGACATTTCTGAATGATGGTTTCAAATTGAGGCGGCACATCCGGGGTAACTTCTATCATCGGACGAGCCTCATCACGCAGAATTGCCGTCAGTGTCGACAGGCTCGATTCACCGTCAAATGCCCGGCGTCCGGTCAGCATTTCGTACATGACCACGCCGAACGAAAAAATGTCCGACCGGGCATCCACCTTCTTGCCTTGTGCCTGTTCCGGCGACATATAGCTCACGGTTCCAATGATGGATCCCTCGACGGTTAGTGCCGTGCTGGTTCCAACCGTCGCGTCATCGTCAAACGGACCAGAAGGGTTGGAGTCGAGGAACTTGGCCAGGCCGAAGTCGAGAATTTTGACGAGCCCGGATTCGGTGATCATGATATTCGAGGGTTTCAGATCCCGATGAACGATGCCGGCGCTGTGCGCAATGCTCAGAGCATCGGCAATTTGCAGGGCGTATTTCAATGCTTGGGGAACGCGAAGGCCCCCCTTGGGAATCAAGTCGTTCAGCGTCCTGCCGCCAACATACTCCATCACCATGAATTCGGTGTCGCCTTCGGATATCACGTCGTGAATGGTGATCACGCTGGGATGATTGAGACTGGAAGCGGACTGAGCTTCGAGCAAAAAGCGCTTGCGGCGCTCCGGATCGCCCGCCTTGGCGCCGGGCAGTACCTTGATTGCCACGATACGATTCAGGCGCGTGTCCTGGGCCTTGAAGACTTCGCCCATACCGCCAACTCCAAGTTTTTCGAGGAATTGATACTGTGCTACGCGTCGGCCATCCATAAAATTGCTCCGGAGGCTTCGTAGTGTGGCACAAAGTTGGCGAGTCGAGCAATTGTGCGATTGGCATAAGAGTTGCTCATTCCCATCATGTTGGAGGTGGAACATGTTCAAACATTTCCTGGGAATTATCACGATAACTCTCTGTTTTGTGGGGATTGGGCTTGTTCCTGGTTCGTATGCGCAAACCGTCGCCAATTCGGGACAGCAGGATTCAGGGCAAATTCGGGTTCCGGATCAATGGGATAAATGGGATCAGCTGGACAAGCCAATAAAGTCCGTGCCTGAGGACAATTTCCCCAGTCTCAAAATGGGCAAGAAGCCGGAAAAACAGCTCAAAATCCGAATTGGGCCAGTGGAATTGGTAAGGCGGAATCCCAACTACGACGCTCCGTGGCGGCCTCCGGAATCTTACTTTTCGCCTACTCACGAGCGCACGCTGTCATTTGGTATTCATAAGAATAAGATCCATGACGATCGGCCGTGACAATCTGCCGCCACGCCGACCCGTACCCCGTCGGCGCAGGTACAGATCGTCACGGCCGTTTCCGGTCCGCCATCAACCTTTGGTTCTTACGTCTGTTGGCGGAACTTCGGGCACGCGTTACTCCGACATTGTCTCGGCGCTCGACACGGCAACGCGAACGGAGCGCAGCTACCTCGCTAATGAAGGGAACTTCGCATACGTGAAGGGTATGGAGCAGAAGAACCTGATTATTCCAATTGTGGGCGACTTCGCAGGGCCGAAGGCGTTGCGTGCGATCGGGACTTATCTCAGGGAACGAAACGCTGTTGTGAGTGCATTCTACGTTTCGAATGTCGAGATGTACCTTCAAAACAACGGCGTGTGGGAAAAGTTCTGCGCGAATGTGGCAACGATGCCGCTCGACGCCTCCAGCATATTCATCCGTCCGGGAGGGGGCGGAGTAGCGTCAGGCGATCTAAGCCCCATGGCTGCCGACACCGCGCGCTGCCGAAGGTAGGATCTCCGGCCCGCCTTATGTGATTGACCTTTACCCAGCGAGCGCAGGCACAGATTGTCCCGGCCGTTTGCGATCCGCGATCAGGCCTTGGTTCTTTTGCTGAGAGCTGCTGCAGGCACGGGCCGTGACCTCTTTATGATTCGGACCGTGCTTGCCTGAGGGCCCTTCTGGCCGGACTCTTCGACAAAATGTGCCATAGCGCCCAATTTGAGTTTTTTAAACGTGGACCCAATAACGCTGTTGGCATGAAAGTAGATCTCGCGTCCGTCCGCCGTTTCCAGATACCCATATCCCTGTTCGGGAAAAATTTTGATGACGGTTGCGTGAAGGTCGGGTTCGTGGGTTTTGACGTCCTTCCTCCGGCGGCGTGCGTGTTCCTGTAGCTGTCGGCGCGCGGCATCGAAGGCCTCTCGTATCGTCAGCATCAGACAATCGCGCTCCGAAGTTGTGTCCCTGCCCTTGACCAAACGCTCTCCATCGGCATCGCGCTTGCCGGGGTACATGGATTCCGCATATTTCACATCAATCCTGCCGTCGGTAAGGGTCGCGTCGATCCGAACATGAAAGGGTTCGCCTTTGCGATGGTGGTTCGCCGGCGCCTCGATGGTGACCCGGCAGCTGAGGATCGGCTTGCAGAATGTTTCCAGCTTTTCAATTCGGTTCTCCACCTCTGTCCGGACATCTTCAATCGCGGCCATATTTCGGAATGTCACTTGCTTCGAAGGAATCATGAGTCACCTCTTTCTGAAAGCTACCAGCTGAAAACATACCAGCAATTGCCTTGCCATGGGTGGTCAGAAATCCATGCGCTCGAAGCGGCGGACGGCCAGTAGCAGACTGGTAATTCCGACAATGCCCGTCGCCAGAAGAGGTTTCCACAGCGTGGGGTGCGCCACGGATTCTGCCGCATCCATGAGAAGTAAATAAGGATTGCCGAAACCGTTCACCGTGGAATTTGGCAGGAAGATATCCGTCAGGAAGACCAGCAGCGCCGTTACTGCTACTGGAATGATGGCTTCGCTGGCGGGATCAAACCGTCCACTAAACAGGGACTGGATATAAAGGCTCACACCAATCCACGGCGCTGCCCCAAGGGTTAGCAGGACTGGTTCGGTGACGAGCCAGCTCAGACCGTGAGCGATACCCATCCACTGCGCCAGGGCATAGGTGACGGCACAGGAAATCAGAGCGGTTAGAAAAGAAAGAAACAGCAACGCACCGGCCCTCGACCATATCCAGGACGATCGGGATACCGGTAGCGATAGCGAGTAAGACGCGGTGCCATTGTTCTTTTCGGAGAGGATCCCCCCGGCGCAGAGCGCAACAACCATGAATGGCAATAGAGTTCGCGCGATCCCGTCGAAGCCGAGGAAATAACTATGCGGTGAATTTTGCAGCGAAAGTATTAGACCTTGCGGATGCTCTTTCAGGAAACTCTCGATTTCCTTCGCCGAATTCGCGACTGGGCTCATGACCAGGCCATAGCCATCCTTATCGCTGTAGTACATGATGTTGGCGTGCTGGAAAGCCCACGTGTATTCCAATGTGAATAGGATTAGGGCGATGGGAAGAATGGTGAAAAGCAATCGAAGTTCCAGCCAGAGTTTGCGAATCATGACAATGTCTCCTTCAGCCGCGGACAAAATGCGAGATAGATTTCTCGCAGGTTCAGGTCGTGTATGACAGGCTCGCGAAGGCCGAGGCCGCGGAGTCGTTCGATAACGGTTTCCGGGGTTCGCTGCGTCACGATGCGCAACGTGTTTCCCATAGGGACGGTCGAATGAACGTCCTGCCACTGCCGGATCGCATCCAATGGGATCGTGCCATTGGCATCGTTCTGAACATCAATGGCCTTGCATGAGGACTGGAGCTCTTCGAGTCTTCCGGATATCGCAAGGCGGCCGGATTGAAGGAACGCGACGTGATCGCAGATGCGTTCGATCTCCTCGAGCCTGTGACTCGAAATCACGATGCTGCGATCTCCGTCCGCGGCCCAGCCTGCAAGCAACGACAACACCTCTTCGGTCGATTCCGGGTCCAATCCCTCCGTTGGCTCATCGAGCAAAAGCAGACGCGGCTCGCGTGCGAACACTGCCGCCAGCAGCACCTTCGCGTTCATCCCCTTGGAGAGCTTCTTCATGCGGGACTTCAACGGAATCTGCCAGGCGTCGAGCTGTCGAACGGCTCGGTCCCACGACCAGTCCGCGAAAAAGCCACCATAGAAACGAAGAAACTGCGCGACGCGCAGCTGGCCATGAATCGATTTCTGGTCGGGGATGTAGCCCGCCATTCTTCGGATCGCGACCGAATCGCGGCGGATGTCCAGTCCTGCGATCTCGGCCGTGCCGCTGGTCGGTTGAACCATTCCAAGAAGCATCCGGAGAGTTGTCGATTTTCCAGCTCCGTTCTGTCCCAGTAATCCGTAGATGGATCCTTCCGGAACGTGCCAGGTCAGGCCGGATACTGCAGGCGCCTTACCGAAGTGTTTCGTCAGATCGGATGTCGTTATCATGGATTGTCTCTTCGTGGTTGCGGATCCGTTCCTGAATCAATTTCAGGAGATCCTGTTTGGAAATGCCAAGCAATGACGATTCGGCAATAAGCTGATCGATGAACGGTTCGATGCGCGCTTCGCGTTCCTGCGTCTTGATTCGGGGCAAAGCCTTGTTGACATATGTTCCCGAACCCTGGGTTCCTTCGACCAGTCCCTCGGCGAACAGTTCTTTATAACTGCGTGCGACGGTATTGGGATTGATGACCAACTGTTCGGCCAGCTCCCGAACAGTTGGCAGTTGATCGCCCGGTTTCAGCGATCCCGTGGAAATGGCATGCTTCAACTGCCGCGTCAGCTGCTGATAGATCGGCTCGCCGGAATTCGGTCGAATGAAGCACGCCACTTTCACAGTCATCTTATTAGTTGTTTGGAATCTGCTTTACATCTGCGCGCGTATGAAGACCCGCGGCTATTTTCACATGGGCAGCATACGCGGAATACTTCGCCAGAAACTCGGCGTTTTGAAGCGCGCCAGGTTGAATTGTCCGCGAGGCAAACAGCAGATATTCGCCAGGTGGAAGCCGAGGAATGTCAAAACGCCCGGATGCATCGCTGCTGACCGTCCGGTACAGATCCAGATTCATGCGGCGATCGGAAGGTGGAACCAGCACTACCGTCACGCCGGAGGCAGGTTTTCCATCAACGTCCTGAACCGTCCCCTCAATGATTCCGCCATTTGTATTGACGATAACGTCGATGGAATTCGGCGGAATGCTGCCCACAACGATTCCATTGTCGTAGACACTGGTGCTTCCTTGCCGGATGTCGGCAACGTACGCGGTCGATGCCAGCGCTGGCTGTGCAGCCGTCCCGCCAAACGAAACCTGAAACCGATATTGCCCTTCGGGGAGAAGAGGGAACGTAAAGTATCCGTCCTGTCCAATCGGCGGGTGATACCCGCCGATTTGGCCGTAAGTCAGCATCGATGGCCCGTCGTTGACATTGGCCGCAATGTCATCAGGCTGGAGTGAAATCTGAAGGTCGCCGGCAGCTGGTTGCCCGTCGACGATGACGCGGCCTTTCAGATCGACACCGGGACGGACAACGATGTTGAGGTTTTCCACGTCTGTGCCATGGACGTCCACGGAAATCCGGCCAAAAGCCCAGGGGGTGGTTGCACGAGCCGGCGGGTTCGCCGTTCCCCACCCGCTGTATGCGGCAACCGGGAGGCGTGCGAACACATCGTAGGAACCCGGCGGAATATCCAGGATCTCAAAACTGCCGTCCAGGTTTGCAGTGATTCCTCCCCCACCATTCAGGACAACCATTCCTCCACCGTTTATGTCAGGCAGCCCAATCGTATCGCGCTGCATCAGTGTGATACTGGCGGCGGACGGTCGAGCCTGGCCACGCTGGCCGGTCACCGGACCCGGCGGCAGCATGCTGACAACGCGGCCGGAAAGCTTCGCGGCCGGCGCGCTTCGCACCTGGATATTCATGCCGGACACGTCGTCACCTCCATGCAGGACGATGGGCGACGCCGTCGTCAGATCGAGTCCGCTGGGATACAACGTGGGGACCGTAACCTCCTGTGGACCCGAGGCGCCGCTTCCCCGCGATCCATTTGTCGTTGGGCGCCGAGGACTCGCGGCGAGGTAGTAGTCTCCGGGAGCTAATCGGTACGAGCGGTACTCCCCACGATCATCGGTGGTCCTCATATCGACGAGCTGCAGCGACCGAATGCCTTTTTCGTAACTGGGCCGCAGCACCTGGACTGGAGTGTCCGACATGGGTTTGCCGTTCGCATCCTGGACACGGCCACTGATTGTGCCGCCCGGAATCATGGACAGATGGACCGTCGCAGTCTGCCGTACGGCTACTTCGGCATTGATGGTGACGGCCGAGGCGTAGTCCCCGTTGACCGGGGGCGCAAAATATCCTTTTAGTTGTGCGCGCACGTCGGCTCTCCCTACGGGAACATCTTTGATCGTGAAATGCCCAGCGCTATCCGAAACCGCAGTCAGTGGGGCTGCTGCTTTTCTGGACGCATCGCCAAGAACGGCTTCCTGTGCCGCCTGCAGAAACTCCGCCGGAACTGCCGTTCCTCGAGCCGCCGTATCGACTATGGATTGAGCCATGGCTTGAGCCTGCTGGGGGCTCATCGGTCCCATCAGTTCTGCAAACCTGTTGCCGTTGCCGTTCACCGTAATTTGAACGTCGGGGATTGGATCGGATGTGCCCAGGCGCATGATCGTACCTTGGATTGTTCCGAATGCTTCCGCGGCCAGCGGTCCAGGCTGCGGCGTGGTTTGTGGAATCAGGTTTGGCGCTGCGACGGTCAGAATGGCGATCCAAATGAATATCCGTGTTCTCATGTTGGCCTCCTAATTGTACTAATGTAATAGTACAAATTGTACTATGTCAATAGACAATTTGGAGTCTCATGCGATCGGGTAAGAATGTCGCGCGAAGCGCATCCGAACAGCTGGCGCGGTCGGAAGGTGTGAATGAATTGGAGGCAAGGGACAACTCCCCTGGAACAGGAGGGGTGGCCCGCAGGGCCGGGGTGGTAGTAAAGTCGAAAAGTTTGCGCAGAGTTTTTCGATTTGACTACCACCCCGGCGCCCATCAAGAGATGGGCCACCCTCCTGTTCCAGGAGGGGAGTTTTCGCGTGCCTCCAATTCATTCACACCTTTACAGTCTGCGCACAATCCAGAATGGGCAGAACTGCGGAATGAGAAGTCTCAGTCCGGCCGCCGGGACGAATTGTAATTCTGCAGCGTGGAAAGATAGTTTTCCGCAACGTCCAGTTGAGCGCGGATGTCCTGGTCTTCCATGCGCGGGTACCGTTCGCGGGTTTCGGCGACGGCAGCCCGCACGATTCTTTCCGCCGCCCGGTAGTCGTTACGCTGCCAGCTTTGCTGCATGTCGCTGAGAGCCTGAGCAACGATGGCGATCGTGTAGTTCTTCCGCACCTCGGGATCCTGAAGGTAGTTGCGCCCGCTGCCATAACTCAACCCGATTCTTTGAGTCTCTTCCACTTGCCGTTGCTTTTTCAGATCGAAGTACGTCAGTCGCACACTCACCTGGCCAATGCTTTGGGGCGCGTACCGGAGCATGATGACTTCCGTCGCCCCATTGTTCAGGTCATCCAGTTCGAGCGCGATGTGGTTTCCGTTGTAGCGCGGCGCGTAACCATAAAGGTGCTCCAGACGCAGCGACGAGTCATACGCAATTTCCACCCGCACGTCGCGCGCAACCGGCGACACCAGACTTTGCACTTCGCTGACGAAGACCTTCTCAATATCGCGCGAATCGGCCACAAAGTGGTAAAGGCCCCGCCCACGTTTTGCCAGTGTCCGAAGCAAATCGTTGTCCAGGTCCTGACCGACACCAATAGTTGAGAGGTCAATTCCGCGTTCGTTGAATCCTGCCGAGTTGTCGGCGATCCGGCGCGGATTGGTCTCACCCTCGTTGGCGATACCGTCTGTGAGAAGAATGACGCGGTTGGTCGATTCGGAACGCAGATTTTTCAGCGCTTCCCGGTAGCCAAGCATCAATCCGGCATTGATATTCGTCGAACCCTCCGGGCGAATTCTCTCGATCGCACGGCGATGTTCTCTGCCGTTGCCGATTGGCATTGCCGGCAGCAAGACTTGTGCGGAGCCATCAAAAACAATGATGGAGACGATATCGCGCGGGCGCAATTTTCCAATCAACGTCTGCAGTGCCTCTTTGACTCGCGTCATTTTGTCTTCGGCGGCCATCGAGCCGCTGTGATCAATGACCAACGCCAGGTTCAAAGGGCGCAGTTCGCTGGTTTCGTTGAATTCTGCGGTCGCCAGGCCGACCTGAAGGACGGCGGGTTGTCCGGCGGAAATGGATTCATTGCCCCACCGCACGTCCAGGGACACGCTCTGCCCGGATTTCGGCAACGGCAGGCGATGGCGGTGATAATTGATGATTTCCTCGACTGCGATTTCATCCGGAACGGCCAGAATCGGAGATGCGGAATACGAGGGCCGTCCCGGCGACGAAGGCGTCGAGCGGGAGTAAGGTGTTGAAGCAGACGACGGGGCGGGTTGATTTTCGGACTCGGAGCGCGCCCTCGACGCCGAGGCTGAAGAGACTCCCGCCTGTCCGTATACCCCACTGGGCGCCAGTGCCAAAGAAACCAGCATGAACGCCCAACGAATGGACGGATAGAACTTAACTTTCATTTCCTGCAACTCCCTTCTCGATTGAATGGACAACCAACTCTTGCTCCTTACCTGGCACTCCACGAACCGTACGAACTTCTGGGCAATGCATTTGAATTGAGCAGATTAATGCGTCGTACGACGGTGCAATGATTTCGTCTATCGCACCAACGGCAGGAATCCAGCCGATTCAGGACTTATTCCTTCGCCGCGACCTCGTACTTCACTTTCAGGTACAGCGTGAACTGCACGACAGGTTCGACGATCACCGGATTGACGACCTTGTCAAAGCCATCGCCGTCCAGGCCATTGAAGACGAATGTTTTGCCTTTGCGTGCACGTTCGACGATGTACTTCTGGTTGTTTGGTGGTACTTGAACGGCTTCGGACTCGGCCGCGACGTACGAGTCGTACATATCGGCGGGGTAGTGTATTGCCATCCGCTCTGCATAGACCTGAGCTGGCGTATGGACGGTGATCCCGAGAAGCGATTCATACCGGGAAATCTTAGTTTTGACGGTGGCCGCTGCTTCCTTCATCAGCTTTTCCTGGACGGCGCTGATGTCATTCACGACATAGTCGACTTTGATCAGATCGTAAATCCTCGACCGCGCTGCGGCGACGACCAGCTTGTCCAGCATTGCAGGATCGCTGTAGCGGATGGAGAGATTTTTCTTAACCTCGAAGCCGGCGAGCTTTTCGCGGGCGATGTCGCCTGCCAGTTCGAACGTGAAGATCTTCGGCTGCGCGATGAAGTCGACAAAGATGTCCTCCTTGCCGATACGTAACATTCTCAGAGATTCGGTGAATTCCTTGACGACCGCATCGATCTTCTCAGTGCACTCGGCGACGGTTTCACCGTTTTGTGCGACGCCGAACACCGCCACATACTCATCCGCCTTGACGTTCATGAGCACATCGGCTTCGACGAACATGCTCGTATTCGTGGGAGGCAGTTCCTGCGGGGTGAGCACACGCTGACCTCGCTCGCGCTGTTCCGCTTTCGCTTTCACCCCGGATTGTGAAAAGCCGATATTGCCAGATACCTGGCTCCAACAAAGCCCGGGTGCCATTACCAGGCACGCCAGCACCAGACTCCACCGCATGGACGAGCGCAATATTCCTGCCATCATTTCTGTCATTTGTGAAAACTCCCCTCGCGCTTGAATGGACAACAACCCAATGATGAGCAATCCCCAGACCGTACGAACTTCGATACAATGCGTTTGCATTGAGAAGGTTAATGCGTCGTATGAACATGAAGAGGGTGGGCCTCGTCGTACCAGCTGCGGTTTTTCTGATGGTTGCCGGCTTTCTGCTCGCACAGGAACCCAGGGAGTTCCGAATCGGTATCATCGCGCCTCAGGCTTCCGGCACGGTAGGTGCGGCCGACCAGCAGGAGGCCGGAATCCGCGCCGCGATCGAGGAAGCCAGAATGCGCTGGGGACTTCGTATTCGGGTGGAGGCATGCGACGACCGGAGCGATCCCCAACTTACGCTGTCGTGCGCTCTCAAACTTGAGAAACTGGGGGTCGTCGCGATTATCGGCTCCGTCAATAGTCTGTGTACGCTCGAACTTCCGAAAGTGGCCTCCGAGCTGCACATCCCGATATTGAGTGCGATTTCCACGGCTACTCGCCTGACGAAGGCGGTGCCAGTCTCCGACACCAAACCGACATGGTTCTTCAGAGCGGCTCTGAGCGACCGCTACCAGATGCATTGGCTCGCGCAATGGCTTGCCGGCTTCCGATCGTTCAAACCAGACGAAGTGGCGTTTGTCTTTGAGAACAGCAACGAATTCGTCAAAAACAGTTCAGATGAAGCAACCAGGAAATCGGGCAGGGATGTTTACGGTTGGGGCTTGAGGCAGGATTTTCTGGATGCACAACCCTGGGAGTCCTACGCGCAGAAGCCAATTGACGTCGGTATCAACCGGGGGTTGGCGCCGGCGAATCCCAGCCAGTTGACGGAGATTCTCGCAGGCATCGCGGAGGGAAGGAAAAGCCGCAACAATCGGCCGGTAAAGGCTCTCGGACTACTCACGCTCTGGGACGATGCGCGGGAGATTGTCACTTTCATCCGGCAGGATCAGAATCGCGAACTGGTTCGCAAGTCGTTTGGCCTGGATGGAAACCAGGAGCCGATACTGTTCGCCGGATCCGGCGCCTTCTCCGTCGATTTCTACCGAAACGGCGGGAAACCGGTCATCGGCACCTACCTGCTTTCTCCATTTTTCTTCGGTGAAAGCTCCGCCAGCTGGCAGGAGTTTCGAAAAATCCTCAACGCCCATAATGTCGACGCATCGCATCCCGATCCATACCTGGCCCTCGGCTATGAC
>Ga0134122_10001214_pt1 | contig 18509 bp, 23 predicted proteins | sample KB302_FD_96461 | JGI IMG/M metagenome (GOLD analysis project Ga0134122, IMG submission 96461) | Terrestrial soil microbial communities without Nitrogen fertilizer from Kellogg Biological Station, Michigan, USA - KB3-0-2 | ecosystem: Environmental > Terrestrial > Soil > Unclassified ... | reverse complement strand
CAGGCTGCACGCTCGCGCCCACACATGCGGTCGTTGATAATAGTAGGCTTATGATCATCATCAGTTTTAGTTACCCATGAGGAATCCCTCCGATAGTGTGAAATACGGTTTTGACAAGTAGACTGTCCGTAGAAACCGGACTTGCTCTCAGACTAACCATAGAGTGGGTGAATGGGTGTGACTACTGGTGAACACCCCTGGTAGGACTAGAGAGCCATCAGCTTAGGGTGCTCCCAACATAATCGAGTCGGCCTCTTGTTCCCTCCTCTCAGAATCTTGGCATCGAACGTCGGGTTGGAAGGCCACCATAGAGATGCAGATCGGACCTACAAATGGCAGTGGCAGTCACTTTGATAACGGCATCGCGTGGCTCAAGAAGTTTTGGGTCAGGGACACTCTCGATACGAACATCGCCCGTGCCATGCCAACAAAAGGCTTTCATCGGTACCTCCCTCTCGAGCAACTGGAGCTTATGCTGTGATTAACTGACCATCACTCTGACTCCGGGATACCTGGGATCTATCAAAACCCGATTCCAATTCCTCCTCCGCCACGAGATCCTCCGCCCACACTCGTTCCACCAAAGACGCCAAAAGAAGGTCCGCCTCGCCGGCCATAATAGGTAGGAGGAGTCCAAACGTGCCAATGTTTCACGGTGAGGGTGGGATACCGATAGTCGGCTTCGTCCATCTTCTCCAGAACGGATCCGCTGACCTCGCCGACCAATGTCACCCGTGTCCCAGGCGTCAGGGTTGCTGGATCGACGTCCTGGTAAAGCACGAGGAGTCGCCCTTGTGACTGCGTGCGATCTAACGTCGGCGTTTGGTCCGTGGTGAGCGGTAGTTGCAATAACTCAATCTGCGTCCCCTTTTTGAGTCGCTTAGCCTTGAGGATTTCACCACCGAGTAAAATGAGATGTCCTTGGTAGGAACCAGGTGAGACAAGCATGTCCTTGAAAGTCAGATTCTTATCAATCTGAGGCTCAAGGTCTTTGGGGATTCCCGCAGGAGAAGAGGAACAACCCGTCCCGATGAGCAACAAGCTCAGAGCCGATACTGTCAAACATTTGGACCACATGTACATTTCCTGCCTGGTGATGTCTTCTGGGTCATTGCCGTCGGTTTCGGGTTAGGAGTTGGTTTTGCACGGCACTTCACTGCATTCTCTTTATTCAGCTCGTATCGGAGCTTTCTGCTGCTCCTCCTCAGTACTCCGTTCGTTGACCCCGGTAGTCATCTTCGTGCCCATCCCCATTGGGATATGGACGCTTCCAGCCGTATGAGGAACTGGTGGTGCATCTTGCATTTGTCGATGCACGTTGTCTGCAAAGAGAGTTTCAATGATGTGCTTTGTTGCTATGGGGTCCGGCTACTTCGATACCGAGGGACGAGGCTATCGTTTTCACTTTGTCCAGGTGGTCTTTCAATACCGGCAACGCACCGGCTGCCCACTGGCGCACTTCCGTATTCTCCCCCACGAGGGCATGCTGTCCAAAGTCCTTCACGTTCTGGGCATGATCTTGCAGCATGGATGTAATGTATGCCCGATCGAACTCCTTATCAGACAGTTGAGACAGTTTAACTATCAACTCTCTGTGCCGCTCGAGTGGCTGCGCATGCAATTCAATCCCTTCCCTCAACACTAACGTTCGAAGTTCTAGGCCAGCTTTCTTGTGATCTTCGAGCATCCGCGCACCGAATTGTTTGACCTGCTCATCCGCAGCCTTCCGGGTGGCTAATTGGCCAAGCGCCATTTCCATCCATTGCTCTTCGGCCGCGTGCTCGAGGAACGAGACGGTTGCTGATGGGGGCGTGGCGCCATGGACCAACGACGTGGAAACGAGAACCACCGTCGCGGCGAGGATCATGACATTCACAGGACGATACATGGCATTCCTCTCCTTAGTTTGCAGCGTACTGAATGAATGTCATCCTGAGGGCGAATGTGAGTTAAATCGACTAGAGGACCCCCTAGTCAGACGGGCTTACATCACGTAGCAGAAGGTCCGCAGCTTGCCTTCCTCACAGACCGCATTTAGCTCGGGCTTTCACTGGCGGCCTTGGGGCTATCTGCCTGATACAGTCGGCACGAGGCCAGGGGGAGTCAAGGAGGAAGGCTTCAGGGTTTCTGGGGATGGTGTGTAATGAACAGGTAGCGCGCTATGTCGCTGCGATCTCGAGCCGCGCCTCTATAAGATCGATCGTCATACCTAAGGACTCTTTAATGGCCAAGACAGAATAAGAACTTGGTCCGGAACCGTGAATAAAAGGAAGATGATGCTCGCAGAGTTCATCGTATCGGTCTTGTCGACGGCCTGTGTCATCAGCGGCCAGGTCACATGGTCGGCATCAACACCCTCTGCAGACCTCAGGTCCAACTGTGCGATCGAGTATCATTTGGAGGGGGCGGTGTTGTATTTGAAATCCCATCGATGGTTGGTAGAAGTCGGAATTCCCGAAGAAACAGGGATACAGTCGTTCGTGTATCGGTGGGGACAACGCGACGCGCATGTCGGTGACCATATAGTCCCAATTTCCTTTGGACCAGTCGATGGAGTTTAAGCCTAATCCAGTATTAACATAAGCCGCCCCCCGATCTCCCCGCGACGTCTGCATTTCCTCCCCGGAATCGGTCGGAGCACGGAACGGCGGTGGTGCATTTGAGGATTGGGGATTTGAGGTTTTGGTTATTGGGAAGGGGGGCTTGTGCTCTCTGCTTCTCCCGCATACCGGACGGCAACTCTGGAGATCGCTCAGGGGGAAGTTTGCCGAGTTGAAGGTGTCGCTGCTCCGCTCTCGTGATGCGCGAGCGCTGAGAGCATGTCCAACTGCTGCAGGCCGTCGAAGGTCGAAGCCTGAGCAAGTTTCAAGAGTTTTCCAGCGTAGTACTCAATTATCTCACACTCCTCGACCGTCAGCTGCGGATTGCCCTGCATCATTGCAGAAGAGATCAATCGCTCACACGCTTGGACACAGGAGACAACTTCATTGCGGAGGGTGAACATGCGAAACCGCCTTCTCTCACAAAGTAGCGGCGGGTCACGACTCCGACGGTTGTGGATTAGAAGTGAAGGGCCTAGGATCGACTCTTCTCTTTGCTATGTCAAGCGGGGTTCGGCGAGGAACGTCTCGAACCGGGGATGGCTATCCCCATCCCCAGAAGAAGTGTTCCCCTTGTTTATCTGACATTCGCGCAGCGACCTTGTCACGAAGGAGTGCCTGCCACATCTTGGCCGGAGTGTAGTCACGATCTGACAGCCGGGAACTGGCGACTGCCAGCTTGTATCGCTGTCCAAGTTCGCCCAGCGCAAACCTATGGCTCACGTAGCCTTCGGATCGTTCCGTCATCTCACACCCCTCGAATTGCTCATGGAGGTAGGTTCGTATGACTGCCAGGTTAGCTTGGGCGTGCAGATCGCTGTCTTCATTCCTTGAGCGAAGAGTGGGAACTGGAGAGACAATCATGCCAGCGCCTTTCCACAAAGTAGCGGCGGATCACGAGCGCCCAATGATCAGTTATTGAAAACAGGTGGAACAGACTCCCTGATGCGAGGCAATGTGTGCTGCCGCAGACTTGATTCAAACAAATCTCTATTAATGGCTTGGCCTCCAATTGCCCCTTGCCCAGCTGCGATGATCATTTGACAATTCGCCGCCGTCACACATCCAGCGGCGTAGAGACCAGGCACACTCGTCCTCAGGCACCCATCTACGATGATTTGGCCCTCGTTGTCGAGCGAGGCGCCAAGGCCTTCGGCGAGGCTACTGTGCGGGACATCGCCGCGTGTCGTAAAGATGGCATCGACCTCGGTCGGTTCACCTCGGACGAACTCAATGCGTTCGAGCCATCCGTCTGTATGCTTCAGCGTCACAATGTTCTCCTGACGCACCGGAATATGGTACTCCTCCAACCAGTTGGCATGCTCTTCATCCCATACGCGTTCGTTTCCCCCCGTGACAAGCGTGATAGAGGACGTGAACATGAGCATGCCAAGGGCATAGTCCACCGCCTCATTGTTTCGCCCTAGGATCCCGATTCGTTTGCCTTGGAGCCGATGGGCGTCACAGTCCTTACAGAAGAACAGACTTTTGCCCAGGCATTGCTTCACGCCAGGAATATCCGGTGGGAGATGAGTTAAGCCTGTGGCGATCAAGACACGTTTGGCATCATAGGTATTTCCTTTGCCTGTAATTTGGAATGTCCCCTGACGGGCTATCAAAGACTGGATCTCATCTTCGATGATGTCGACCTGATATTGACTCACTTGGTTCATGCCGTACTCCAGCAATATTGATCCCGAAATGCCTTCCGGAAATCCAAGATAATTTTGCACCTGCGCTTCCCATTTGGCCATCGATCGGCCCGAGTGAATGAGCAGCGTATCCCGTTTGCTACGGCCAAGGTAGAGCGCCGCAGAAAGACCGGCGGGCCCCGCTCCCACAATTATCACGTCTCGCATAATCAGACTCCACAAGAGACCTGCGTTCTCGACTAGAAGCGCGTCCTTCAAGGAGGTTGCGGAATTTCTCTGCGATCTGCCATCTCGATCACTTGAATGTGAACAGAACCGTACACCAGCTAGCTACAAGAGCTCTTTAGGAATATTCCCTCCGTTATCGGCGAGTTTCTGCAACACCGTCTTGTGCAACCAGACATTCATTTGCGCCGAGTCGCCCATTTCTTGAGCGGGACATCCCAATTCAGTCGCCATTTCTTTTCTGGCCACTAAACTGCTATGGAGGCCCAAAAGTTTCATCAGATCTACGATCGAGGTCTTCCAGTTCAGTTTCTCTTTGTGGGCGGTCGCCATGCCTTCAAGCTTGGCCACCACATCGACCTCCTTGCGATTCACAGAGTAGCGGGTGATGGCCCTGATGCCGCCAGCTGAGCGTGGGTAGCCTCTGGGGCAGAGGAGGGGAGAGGTGGCGTTGCATACACGGTGTTAAGCCCCGTTTCTCCATAATAGACGCGAACAGTCCCATGGAACCTTTCTGTGAGAGGCGGAAATACCTTCGATCGTCGAGGAGCGTTTTTCGCCAGGTGACGTGACTTCAAGGGATTTCTGAATCGTCGGGCACAGCCTTTTTCGTGAGAATGAAGGACCCGCCTTTTTGGGTTGGTGCGTAGTCGGTCCCGATGCGGCTGTACCACCAGCGGCCTTGTCCTTTCGAAAAATCTTGTGAAAACTCGACCGTAAATCCACCGTCTCGGTCATTCTCGTTCTGAAACCATTTGCCTTGCCAGGTTCGACCAATCAGTGAGTATGTCTCGAATCGTCCTTCTTTCCACTTATAGTGACCTGTGCCCTGCTGATCGAGAACCAGCGGAAGAATGGCCCCATATATGTCTGCATCTTCATATTCCCATTCACCGGCAAGAACTGAGCGATCACGCGGCGGGGACGCTGTCACTGGTGGCAGGGAAACAGTAGAGACAGGTTCATGCAGTGCTGGCTCCGTGCAAGCCGGTGTGAGCAATGCACAGGCAACCAGAAGAGGGGCTATGTAGCGCAGGAGCATATATGCCTTTAGCGCATCCCATGGCCACCAGAGGGCCTGCCTGAGTCGTATGCTGCCCTTTTATTTTCCCGCACCGCCGCCGGACGAGCTTCCACTACTGCCCATACCGGAGGAATTGCCACTCGTAGACCCAGACTGCTAGGTCGGTTGGAAGTCGGTCCGCTCTTCCCGAACCGCTCGTTACTCATTGCCGACCTCCCGCAGTAGAGTCGGCACCTGAGGAAGGCGGGGATCCGATGCTACTAGGGATGCTTGGGGTTGGTAAACCGGGGTCAATCTCACGACTCGGCTCCTGACTGCCGGAATTGCGATTCATATTGCCGTTTGAAGGAGGCTCTACATCCCTTTGCATTTTTCCATCGGATTCGCTGGACATTTTCTGTCGCACTTCTTTCTGAGAACGGTCCAGTACTCCCACATCTTTGGGCTTGGGCAGTTCCTCGAGTTTGGCAATCGCATTCGCATCTCCGGTTGAGGTCAGTTGCGCGGCAATCTTGTCTCCGACTTTAGGCAACTGGTCCATTTTGGTGTCCCTCGTTACTTTCAAGTGAGTTTCCCCTCCTTCCGGAGTGGTAATCCAATAGGATTCTTCGATCCGGGTGATTTCTCCCGTGATGTTGCGGCACGGCGAATTCGCTGAACATTTAAAGCTCAACGGAAAATTCACCGACTTCTCTCCGGTTACGGCTGATTCTTGCCCCGTGGCGAGTATGGGCCAGCTCAACAGAACCGATATGGCCATTCCGATCAGCATGGATGGTTTCATGTGGAACTCCTTTGATGAGGGAGAATAAATGATCCGTGCTGTCCGTACCCGCTGTTACCACGCCCTGAACGAGGCATCGGGCTGATGTTCACGGATGTTGGTCTTGTCAATCTAACGCGGAAGCAGAGTGGCGTAAATGCGGAATGGCCCTAGTTCGCGATCGCTATCGGCAGGGACAAGCGAGGCCCAATGCTTTCCGAACCTCTCCTCGATCACCGCTCTTTTCTCCGGTACCATCAGCACCAAAAAGTCCTCACGTGATCTCGGATATTCACCAGAGTTGGTAGAGGGTGAGTGACCACTAGTGAATACCCGAAGGGTGCACGGGTTGCACCTAGTGTTTATGAGGAGAGCCGTGCACGACGATGTACATACACAAAGTGAGGCCGGACGGGTATATTTCGCTCACCGGTGGGAATGAGTGGGTGCGACGCTCCTCATGTGGCACGCTCTCCAGGTCTTTCCTCTGGGCGATCCGCTTCCTGGAGCGGTAATCCGTAGCGGCAGAAGGACGGAGTCAGCCATTCCGGCATCGCAGCGAAGCTTTTCCAATGCAGGGTGGCCTACTGGGGCTGCTCATTAAGCGAACCTATACCAAATTGCCGGGCTTATGTTCGGACAGGAGGCGGCCCAAGTTGAGATCATGGGCCAGATTCAGGGCTTGGTGGCGGAAGAGAGGCAAAGGCCATTCAAAGCATGATCGAAGCCGCGCACAAACCGGCTGCGAGCCTCCTCGCAACGGGGATCGCGACGGTGATGCTGCTTGTGAACGCCACAGGGGTCTTTGCCCAATTGCAGGAATCCTTGAATATCATCTGGAAAGTAAAGGTCAAGCCGGGAGGGGGGATTGTGAAAATCCCAGGTAGTGGTGTCTGAGGATCCCTTTTGAGAGGCCACGATGAAACTGCACCGTTGTTATAACGCAAGTGAAGACATATTTCCCTTGCCGGGTCATATCAAGGACTACTATGGTCCGTTCGGATTTCCTGCCCCTGCTGACACCCGTCGACCGTATATCACCTCAAACTTTGTCATTGGGCTCGACGGCAGGGCCTCGTTTAGAGAGTTGGAGGGACAGAATGATGGCCCGACAATTTCCAGGAGCAAAGAAGATGGATGGCTCGTGGATTTCCTGCGAGCACACCATGATGCCCAGTTGATCGGTGCGAGCACACTCCGGGACGAACCAGGCCCTGAGGGGCGGGGCTGGGACTATGCCATTGAGGATGAGGTATTGCGGACTTATCGGCAGGGTACGCTCGGCCTCGGCCAGCAGAAGGTTCTCGTTTTCACCAATTCCGGGAACATCGATCTCACACTACGCCTCTTCAGTTCTCCCCGAGTTGAAGCGTGGGTCATCACCACTCGGCAGGGGCAAGAGCTTCTCCGATCGCAGCTCAAGCAGCTAGGCCGGGACGGCACGATTAACATTGTCTCCGTGGGAGAAGGACCGCGGATCGATCTTTCCGCCGTCGCGCAATGGCTCCGGCAAGAACATGGTATCCGGACGCTGCTCTGTGAAGGTGGACCAACGCTGTACGGAGAATTCCTCAAGAATCAGCTGATAGACGAAGATTTCCGGACGATGTCCTTCCAGATATTGGGCAAGTCCACCAAGGCTGGGATCCACCGCCCGACGTCCTATGGTCATGTGAGCTACACGCCAGAAACCGCGCCCTGGTTTCGATTGATCAGCCTGCACTATGCCCTGCCGTACCATGCATTCTTCCGCTTTCGGTACGAGGGCCCAAGACCGTCTCAAGACTGAGTCACTGAGGTGATTATTCGGTTGGCGCCCTCTCAAGCAACCCCTTGAGGGGGACCCAGCCTGACATAGCGGGACGTGCTAGTGCATTCAAAAGGAAAGCAGGCAGCCGTGCGCGGAAGGTGTTCTCCCGTCCATCTACTTCGTAGAATGTCGCTTCGGCGTAATTCGTGCTTCAGGCAAGGAGGTGGCTTTCGAGCGAGGGGCCAGCTCCGATCTATGCTTTCGCTCGTTGGGCAATTGCTGAACCGAGAGCACCAATTCCGCATGAGTTATTGCATCCAATAAGGCAGCCCGCTCGGCTTCAATTCGCTTCACTCTTGGGGCACGATTGACGAAGTCGTCAGCGGCATTAGTCAGTCGTTGAAAAGCTCTCACCACATCGCGGTCATTCGCGTCGTGTTGTGTCATTGTGTGCCTCCGCTTCCCATTCTCGGTTCGGACTCTCATTCCTTCATTCTAAGGAGTCGATAGGTGCGCTCGAAGGTCACCGTGTTGCTCGGATAGAGTTCACCATCCACACCCCTAATTATCCAATCCCCTCGCTCGGCCTGCAGGACTCCAGCGCGTGTCTGAATCCGGAGCCTTGCCAAGGGGGTCCCCATGTTGACCACCAATATTTTCCCACTTTTCAAAGCTTCGATGGCCCATACGGGGTCTGCTTCTTGGGACGCATCAGCCGTCCAGTGGAAGGCCTCAAGGGTAAGCGGCTTGGGTCGCACCTTCATCACAATCCTCCGGGTAGGCTTCCGCCAGTTGCTGGGTCGTTCCGTATGAAATCTACAGCGGCGTGAGCAACGCATCATAAGTTTTAAGGAGAAGAAGACCCAATACCACACGCCTGCCTCCGTGTCGTCAGAGGCTCAGACGCTTGGCCGCCGCATAATGTCGGAACGCATCGCGTCGGCGTCCGAGGCGTTCATAGAGTTGGGCCAGGTGCCAATGCGCGTCACGAAAAGTCGGCTCCGCGCTCAGGGCCGCCTTGTAGGCAGCTATAGCCCCCCTGGTATTGTGTTGATCCTCGAGGACGACGGCCAGATTGAAATGCGCGAGGGCGAGGGTTGGGGCATAGTGCAAGGCGCGACGGTAACAGGCTTCGGCATCTGTCAGCCTCCTATCGTGATGAAACAGGAGACCCAGATTCAGATGCGCCTCGATCAGCGTCGGTTGGAGGCGAAGGGCTTCCTGATACGCCCGCCGCGCCTCTACTGGCGATTCGTCTTGGAGCCGCATGGCCCGTTCGAACCAGGCTCGCGAGGTCTGGCGCTTGGACGGCGGCATGCGCCGGCGCCGCGGGAGCGTGGTCAGCGTGCCGAGCGGCTTGCTGTCAAAGTTGAGAAGAAATTGCCCTGAATCCGGTTGCCAACGCGATTGTCCGTCCCAGACGACGACGCGCCTCCCCGACGCATAGAGCCTCAGGCTCGAGAGGACCCCACCTTCCCCCGGGTGTTGCCGGAGGGAATCGAGGACCGTCCGGATCTGCCGCAGCGACACGCCAGCCTCACGGAGCCCCTTAGCGGTACGTACCATCAGCAGATGCTGGAAGGAGTAATGACGCGCACGTTTGGATCGGCACACTGGCAGGAGGGACGCCTGGAGGCAGGACCGCAAGCCTGACGCACTCAGCCGGAGGATACGGCACAGATCGGTCGCAGAATACTCACCGTTCATCGTTTGCCGGCAGCGGCCTTCTTCGCGCTCTCACGAGGCGTCTGCGCTGGAAACGCTCGCGGTCGGCTCCCTTTCTTCTGAGTCGTCTGGGCGACACTCTCTTTCAATCGCTGCATCAAGTCCACCACGTTCGTCGGCTGTCGCGTCGCTTTGGGTTGAAACTTCAGCGTCTTGCCTTTGGATTTCTCCTCGATCAGTTCCATGACCCGCTCCCGGTATTCGTCATGATAGGCTTTGGCATCAAACCTGGGGTTGGAGATTGAGTCGATGAGCTGGGCCGCCAGTTTGAGCTCGGCTGGACCGGGTTTTTGGTCTGATCGGGACTGCGCCTCGAACTCTCGCACTTCATCCTGGTAGTGCATCTTGTGGAGCAGCAGGCGGCCTTCCATCGCGCGAATCACATAAAGCCCGTCCTTGCCCCGCCAGACGAACTTGGCTAAGGCCACACGCTGCATTTCCTCCATGGCCTGCACGAGCAATTGGTAGGCTTTCTCGCCCTGTTTTTCCGCACCGAGGTGGAAGGTGTTTTCAAAGTAGATCGGATCGATGGCAGTGAGGGGACAAAACTCCACAATCTGCATCGCCTCGGACTCCGCCGCTTGGAGTTGCTCCAGCTCAGACGCGGTGAGTTGCACATATTGTTCTTTGGCGATCTCATACCCCTTCACGAGCTCGTCATACTCGACGTCGCGATTACATACCGGGCAAAATCGTCGCTGTTTAATGCGACTGCCGCAGACGCCATGGAGCTGATTAAAGTGGATATCCTGCTCCTGAATGGCCGAATAAATGCCCACAGGAATAGTCACGAGACCAAAGGAGATATGCGCAGTTTCCAACTTATGAGGCATGGTCTCTGGCTCCTCCGGGTTTGCCGGTCCCGGGGCTTTCGGCAATCTCAATTGAAAACCTGCGTGAGCGAACCTATGGAAGTGCACGAATCAACAATGCGTGATTTGGGCCGATGATCTCGGCCTCGATACGATCACCCCGCTTGAGTTGACCCATCATCTGGGTAGTCTTATCTGTATGCACACGCACTTCCTTCCCATCTTTCTCTTTAACGACATAGTCCGCATATTCAATACGCAGTACATCGCCCTTGATCGTCCTGCTCATCGTCCCGTCGCTCAGCTTCCGATGGGACCGGGCTTGGTTGATATTCGAGTCATCTGCTCCCCAGACTGCAGCAGGAGTGGCTTCAAACATACTAAGAAGCAGTAACGCATAAAGGATACGCCTGACATGGAGATTCGACAGCATAAAAGGCCCTCCTTTGGTCGAAAGGCAAGTCACAAGGCTATGCCGTGCCTTGTTTGTCTAGGAGAAACATGTCGGCCGTTCAGGATCACGCCACACGCTTTTGATGTGTTTTGGCTTTCGCCGCTTCCTCGGCAGTGTTCACATCTTCCTCTTCCTCTGGGGGGGGAAGCGAGGCCGGCACTCCCAGAGACTCTTTCCAGAGTTCACGACTCCACCCGACACCATGGTAAAAATGCTCGTCCTCCTGGTCTTCGATCTCCATGCATGCTTCCCTCAGGATCTTTCCGTTCTCACCAGGAAGGTCTGCAGCAGCCTGGCTCATAAGCTCCCAGTTCTGATGATCCTTGGTCTCTGCATCGACCACGCATTCGGCGGCGACCAATTGAGCAGCTTGCATATTTCCGCCCTTCAATGCCATCGACATCGCTTCGATCAGGGACTCACCTTTGTGGCGCACGATCTGTCGTCCGAGCGTTTCCTTGGCAGGATCCAGTCCCATTTTCTCCACCACATTCCGAAGTAGCTGCTCGTGATTCCGGGTCTGATCCAAGTACTTTGCCCACTCTTTTTTCAAATCTGGATTGATCGTGCAGCGAAGAGCGGTTTGATATACCTCGACCCCTCCTGCTTCAGTTTCCAACGCTTGGTATAACAACTCGATGAGTTGGCCATTGTTCATATACACCTCCTGTGACGTTGCGAATCAGATGTAATGATGGAGTTATGCTGGAACTTGACCCTTCGCCTCTCGTGCCCAATGGCGATGTTGGGCGATCGCCTTGATGAATCTCGCTGGGAGGTGCGTGTCCGTCCCACGGGACGCGAGGATTCCCTCATCCACTCGAAGCAGCATTCCTTGGTGGGGCTGAACCCCTTTCGCATGAGAAGAGGCCGTTTTATCCTGGGCAGGACGCGCAGCAACCAGTAAGTCAATGCCGGCATCAGTCGCGGCGATGGCTTTGCAATGCAGATAGGCCTCTTTCACAAACATCAGCGCCTTCGCATCCCCCTTTAGAATTTCAATGCTCTGCTCACCGCCCGGAATATAGACCGCATCAAATAACACGGATCCTGCCGTCAGGAAGCTAAAATCAATGTGAATCTCGCCCCCCTTTGACCCGTTCAATGACCCAAGTCTCGGCGCGACCACCTTCACCTGGGCGCCCTCTGCCAGCAAGGCCTTTTTCATGCGACCTAGAGCCGTCTCGTCCACTCCATCTGCGGCGAGCGCAGCGATCCTGCGCGTCTTGATAGTGTCTTTGACGGTGGCACTCATACTCAAAGCGGCTGAACGTTCGAGCGAGGCGGTAGGAGACTTCGGTTGAAACCGCTTGGGATCTCCGTCTGCGGGCACACTGAGGTTCAACGGGCGTTCTACTTTGGTAGGAACAGGTATTCCCAGGCCTTGGGCCACGAGGCCGGCCAACGTCTTATCGACCTGCGCGAGCAATCCCACCATTCGAGCGCGGATCGCGGGGACTTCCACCTTGCCCAGCTCAAAACGCAGTGCCTGCACGATGTGGGCTTTCTCAGGATGGGATTGACTGTTCCAGAAGAGGGCTGCCTGGCTGAAATGATCAAAAAACTTTTCAGTCCGAGCTCGAACCTTCCCCGCCGCAATCCGTTCGGCATAGCTGATAAACCCGCTCATGTCCTGACTGGCCTGCATGGGACAGCCGCCTCCCAATGAATTGGGGTGATACGACGCGCGACCGAGATTAATCGTTTGACGCATATGTCCGTCCCGTTGATTATTATGCACGGGGGCCACGGGACGATTGATCGGAATCTCATGAAAATTTGGACCGCCCAACCGGATCAATTGGGTATCCGTATAGGAGAAGAGGCGTCCCTGAAGGAGCGGGTCATTCGAAAAATCGATGCCCGAGACAATATGACCAGGATGGAATGCAACCTGTTCGGTTTCAGCAAAAAAGTTGTCCGGGTTTCGGTTGAGGGTTAATTTTCCGATCCGCTTCACCGGCACCAACTCTTCGGGAATCAGCTTGGTCGGATCCAGGAGATCAAAGTCGAATCGATCCTCATCCTTCTCCTCAATCATTTGCACGCCGAACTCCCATTCCGGATAATCCCCATGTTCGATCGATTCCCACAAGTCACGACGATGAAAGTCCGGGTCCAGACCGGAAATCTTCTGCGCCTCATCCCATACGACCGAATGCACGCCCAAGAGGGGCTTCCAATGAAATTTGACGAACCGTGACTTACCTTTCTCATTAACGAACCGAAACGTGTGCACGCCGAAGCCCTCCATCATGCGAAAGCTCCGTGGAATCGCGCGATCGGACATCACCCACATAATCATGTGCAACGATTCAGGCATGAGTGAAATGAAGTCCCAGAAGGTGTCATGCGCGGACGCTGCCTGTGGCATCTCATGATGGGGTTCCGGCTTGATGGCATGGACGAGATCAGGAAATTTCACCCCATCTTGGATGAAAAAGACAGGGATGTTATTACCGACGAGATCAAAATTGCCTTCTTCTGTATAGAACTTCACGGCAAAGCCGCGGACGTCTCGGGCGAGGTCTGCTGAACCACGTGATCCGACCACGGTGGAGAACCGTACGAAGACCGGGGTTTTCACTGCCGGATTGTGGAGGAACTTGGCTTTGGTGTAGGGCGCCATCGATTCGTACACTTGAAAAAAACCATGAGCCGCTGAGCCGCGAGCATGCACGACTCGCTCGGGAATGCGCTCATGGTCGAAATGCGTGATCTTCTCACGCAGATGGAAATCTTCCAGTAATGAGGGCCCGCGGTCTCCAGCTTTGAGCGAATTCTGATCATCATTGATCCGCAAGCCCTGGTTCGTCGTGAGCATCTGGCCATCCGAGTCTTCCACGATGCGTTCGAGCTGATGTGTTTTGTTATTCGCATTTAGCTTTCTGTTTTTGTCCACAGGAGTGCTCCCCGGCCAGGTGATAGGTACTGTTTCACAACCTTGGTTTAATGTGACTGACTCCAACATTCCCAGGAGCTGGGGAGCTCCCTAGAGGCCGAAAATTACAATGCGATAAGAAAACACATCGGAGAGAATCCATTGGGGCAAAGGTAGATCAGCGTTTTCCCCAGATGTCCTCACTCGCCGAGCAGCATCAACGGTTGGAGAGTTTTACCGCGCCATTCACGGTGCTGAGGCTGCTCACTCCGCTGAAGATGTCCTATGAGGCCGCCAAGAAGCGAGCAGAGCCCTACACGAAGATCGTGAGGGAGTTGCCGCAGATGAGAACTGAGACGGTCCAGTTGGTGAGGAAGGCTGTAGCTGAGAACCGTCGCACCTATGTGCTGGTCAACAATCGATCGGAGGGGAATGCCCCTTTGACGATTCAGGCTCTCAGCGATCAACTCAGGGATGCCTAACATGATTGAGTCGTCCTTTTGTTTCCTGCCTGGAGTGGGCCGGAGAACCGAACGCCGGTGGTGGCAGCGGGGCATTGGAACGTGGATGGAATTTTTGTCTGCCCGCTCCATTCCCGGCATAGGTCTCACCAGGAAAGCTCTCTATGATGAAGCGGTGAATCTCGCAAAGGAACGTCGTGCCCAGGAGGATGCTCGATATTTTGCAATCCATCTGCACGCGCGCGATCAATGGCGACTGTACGAATGGCTCCGCCCTCGGGCGGTATACCTCGACATTGAGACCAATTCCTTTGGACAGATCACCGTCGTGGGGCTCTATGGACATGGTACCTTCACATCACTTGTCGCGGGAGACTTGCTCACTCAAAGGCGACTCTGCGATGAACTGGCACAGTATGACCTCCTCGTGACGTTCAATGGCACGTCGTTCGATCTTCCACTTCTCCTTGCATCTATCCAAGGGCTTCCGCTGGACCAGGCTCATATCGATCTGTGCTTGCTGGGTCGGCAGCTTGGGTATCGTGGTAGCCTCAAAGCCATTGAACTCCAGCTCGGCATCCAACGTCGCGCGGATTTGTGGGGCTTGAGCGGCGCCGATGCGGGTCAACTTTGGAATCGGTGGCGGCATCGTCGGGATGAGGAAGCAAGAGAACGACTCCTGGCATATAATGAGGCAGACTGTGTGAACCTACAACCATTGGCAGATTTGTTCTATTGCCAGATGGTCCAACAGCATCGAAGTACCTGAGAGTTCTTTCAGTCTTGCCGTATCATTTGAGGAATGAGCTCAGCCCGGTAACGTGCAGGCTTTGGGATCACAGAGACGGGGGTTGCTCAAGTCGTTGATGGCATGGGCAATCCCCTTGTCTTTTGGCTATCCAGTTCTGTTCGGTTCTCTTTGCCGCTCTTCCTAACACTGTATTAACACCTGCCTCAATCGGCACACCCCGGGGTGGGTCATGTGGTGGAGTCATGGCGTCTACACGCGGAATAAACAAAAGGCCTATGGGTATTGTCGCCCAAGGAGATGGAATGCGCCTGCTGCGTGATCATGACGCACAGCAATTCAACCCTCGCTCTGGAAACTAGGGATTTTTCGAGTGCGGGCTGTAAGGCGCCCTATCTATAGTAACGCGCATCAATGGCCATGAAAAATCGGAAGCAGCAAGTGGATCACTTAAACGAGTGACACCGATTTCAGCGCCAAAAAATAAGCAAGCAGTCACGTCCCCAGCTGCTCTTTCACCAGAATCATGAATCTCCTCGTGACGCGGCAACCTTCCCTTGTCTTTCAACCATCTGAGGTAAGCAGTAAAGAATTAATTGGCAGTTTGATATTTCAAGGGTGGGGACCGAAATTCCCTCTCGGTTTGTGATGTACGCCAGCCTATCTATTCTAGAGAAGGTTGGCTTGAAATCCGATCTGGTTCGAGTCTAGGCTGGAATGCGTTGGCGTGAAAAGCTCGGTCTTTCTTTTTACTCTTCTGGGTGCACCTGCATGCCATCGTCCCATTTCCATAATATTGCCAGGCGATTGGTAGTGATGGCCTTCATCACGCTCGCTTATGTCCTTGCCGGGAAGATCGGACTTGGCTTCGCCTCTATACACGTGAGTGCGTCGCCAGTTTGGGCTCCCGCGGGAATGGCGGTTGCGTTCTTTCTGCTGTTCGGATTCTCCGTATGGCCGACTATTATCGTTGGAGCATTTTTGGTAAATATCACGACAGCGGGAACATGGTTCACGTCGGGCAGCATTGCAGTCGGTAATACGCTGGAAGGGTTGCTTGGTGCCTGGTTAGTGCAGAGGTTTGCTCACGGCCCTCAGGCCTTTGAGTCTCCTCGCGACATCTTCAAATTTGCCATTTTAGCCGGATTGCTGAGCCCAGCAGTGAGTGCGACGATTGGAGTCACGAGCCTTACCTGGAGCGGCTTTGCCGCACTGGAGCAGTATAGGTCCGTTTGGCTAACGTGGTGGTTGGGGGACGCGGCTGGGATCCTCCTCCTTACCCCAGCCATGATTCTCTGGGCTCAGCATCCCAGGATAAACTGGACGACACGCGAACGCCTCGAGCTGGTGCTGTTAGTGCTGGTACTCTTCGCAACCTGCGAGATGATTTTTGGCGCATCGCTGGGCACGCAGAAAACCTACCCCGTGCAGTTTGTCCTCGTGCCGGTCCTCATCTGGGCGGCATTCCGTTTCAGTCCCCGTGAAACGGCCAGCCTGAGCGTGCTGTTGGCGGCCTGGGCCGCATGGGGGACCATGAACGGACAAGGGCCCTTCGTGAGTGAATCCGAAAATGAGGCCCTTTTGTTCGGTCAAGCCTTCCTCGGAGTGAATGCAGTCATGTCTCTTGCCCTTGCTGCGGGAGTGCAGGAGCGCAAGAGGACTCTAGCCCTTCTCCAGGAAACGAGTGAGAAGGTGAGCCGTTTTGCCGCGATTGTGGAATCTTCTGATGATGCCATCATCAGTAAGACTCCTGGCGGCATCATCGTCACCTGGAATCAGGGTGCCGAGCGACTGTTCGGCTATATGGAGGACGAAGTGGTGGGACGGTCAATGACGCTCCTTCTGCCCCCAGGGCTAGACGATGAACAACTGCTCCTGAGCCGGATTGCCGCTGGTGAGCGCATTCATCACTATGAAACACGGCGTCAGCGCAAGGATGGCACCATACTTGATGTTTCACTGACTATCTCACCCATCACGGACCATCAGGGATTCGTCATGGGGGCCTCGACGATCATACGGGACATCTCGGCTCGTAAACACGCTGAACGAGCCCTTCAAGAAAGTCAGGCACGGTTGCAAGGCTTCGCCGATCAGTTGGAAGACCTCGTGAAAGAACGGACGGAGGAGTTGCTCCAAGCGCAAGCGCGCTTGCGCGCGTTGACACAGGAACTCACCCTGACCGAACAACGAGAGCGCAATCGCATGGCGGTGGAATTGCATGATCATTTGCAGCAGATACTCGTGCTGGCAAAACTCAAGCTGAGTCAAGGAGAACGTGTTGCGCAACCCAATGTCGCCTGTATGGAATTGATTCACGACGTCAATGGTATGCTGACCAGCGCATTAAGCTATACGCGCACATTGGTCGCGGAACTCAGTCCTCCGGTGTTGCGCGAACACGGTTTGCTGGCGGCCTTGAATTGGCTAGGCGAATGGATGAAACGGCATAATCTGAACGTTGCTGTTGAGATCAAGAGCGATTCGTCGCTCGTTCTCCCTGAGGATATATCCGTCCTCTTGTTCCAGTCGATTCGGGAGCTTCTCATCAATGCAGCGAAACACTCTGAGTCACACGAGGCGTGGGTCTCGCTTCAACAACAAGACGGTGAACTTCGGATTGTCGTGCGAGACAACGGCAAGGGTTTTGATGTGGCAGCATCGACCGGTGCTGGGAGCAAATTTGGATTATACAGTATCAGGGAGCGCATGCAGGCGCTTGGTGGGACGTTGGAGGTAGACTCCACCTGCAAAGGCACAATGGCCACGCTAATTCTCCCTCTGCAAGAGAGTACGGAAACAACACAAGAGGTTCGAGCTGCAGGTAGGGCGAGACATTATTCCGCATCTACCCTTGACCGAGCAGGTTCTATCGGATCAGCGGTTCGTGTCCTTTTGGTCGATGACCATGCCATGGTTCGGCAGGGCTTACGGAGTGTATTAGAGAGTCATGTCGATATCGAAGTGGTGGGTGAAGCCGGTGATGGAGAAGAGGGGCTGGTCTTAGTGGAACAGCTTCGTCCAGCGATCGTAATTATGGACATTAACATGCCAAAACTGAATGGAATACAGGCGACGGCCAAGATCAAAGAGCGTTACCCGTTGATAAAGGTCATCGGATTGTCGGTCAACGCTGGTATCGATAACCAAGAGGCGATGAGATCAGCTGGGGCCGAGTTGCTCTTAACGAAAGAGGCTGCCGTCGAACAACTGTACGCGAGAATCCAGGGCATACAGAGTCGCTAATTTCAACTGGTCTTCACAAACGTTAGTGCGGGAAGAGGCGTTGTGTTCTCTCATTTAACGAGCTGGAACAGGCTCACTGGCCTTCATCTCACCTCGATCCTTTTGCCGCGTTCGCTAACATTGTCATCACACGTGTCTCAATAATCGGCACACTCCCCGGTGGGGCAT
>Ga0134122_10001211_pt1 | contig 18532 bp, 14 predicted proteins | sample KB302_FD_96461 | JGI IMG/M metagenome (GOLD analysis project Ga0134122, IMG submission 96461) | Terrestrial soil microbial communities without Nitrogen fertilizer from Kellogg Biological Station, Michigan, USA - KB3-0-2 | ecosystem: Environmental > Terrestrial > Soil > Unclassified ... | reverse complement strand
TGGGGATCAACACCATCCGGGAGATCCTAACCGGCAACGTCCTGACCTCCGCCCTGGCGGCGCTCTTCTCCGTGTTCAGCTTCGCGCTCCTCTTCTACTACAGTTGGCGGTTGGCTCTGTTGGCGACCGCGCTGGTGGCCGGCCTGGCAGGAATGACGGTCGGGTTGACCTGGTTCCAGCTCCGCCACCAGCGCGCGTTGCTCGCGCTGCAAGGTGCGATCGCCAGCCTGCTCTTTGGATTGATCCAGGGCATCGCCAAGCTGCGAGTGGCCGGCGCCGAGACGCGGGCCTTCGCCCGGTGGGCGCAGCGGTTCGCCGAGCAGCGGCGGAAGACTCTGGCCGCGCAGCGGGCCGCCAACGCCCAGACGGTCTTCAACTCGGTCTACGGCGTGCTCACCTCGCTGGTCATTTTTGCCGTGGTCGGTTTCGCGTCCCAAGAGGCCATGCCCCTGGGCGAGTTCCTGGCCTTCAACGCCGCCTTCGGCCAGTTCACCTCGGCGACTCTGACGTTGGTCTCCGTCCTCTCGGGCGTGCTCGTCATGGTGCCGGTCTACGAGCGCCTAGAGCCGATCCTGGAGACGGTCCCGGAGGTGGACGAGTCCAAGGCCGAGCCGGGCGAGCTCGCGGGCGAGATCGAGTTCAGCCACGTCTCTTTCCGCTACCAGGAGAACGGCCCACTGATCCTGGACGACGTCTCCTTCCGTGCCGGCCCGGGGGAGTTCATCGCCCTGGTGGGACCGTCGGGCGCCGGCAAGTCGACATGCCTGCGCCTGATCCTCGGCTTCGAGAGGCCCGCTGCGGGCTCGATCTACTTCGACGGGCAGGACCTGTCAGGCCTGGCGGTGCAATCGGTCCGCCGCCAGATCGGCGTCGTTCTGCAGACCGGCCGGCCCATGGCGGGGAGCATCTTCTCCAACATCTTGGGCAGCTCGAATCTGGGGATCGACGCCGCCTGGGAAGCGGCTCGCATGGCAGGCGTGGAGGACGATATCAAGGCCATGCCCATGGGCATGCACACGGTCATCTCCGAAGGGGCCGAGACCTTCTCCGGCGGCCAGAAGCAGCGCATCCTGATCGCCCGAGCCATCGTCCACCGGCCGCGAATCATCCTCTTCGATGAGGCGACGAGCGCCCTGGACAACCGGACCCAGGAGATCGTCAGCCAGAGCCTCGAGCGCCTCAAGGCAACTCGCATCGTCATCGCCCACCGCCTGAGCACCATCCAGAACGCCGACCGGATCTACGTCATTGAGGGAGGGCGGGTCGTGGAGGAAGGGACCTACCGGGAGCTCCTCCGCCGGAGCGGCCCCTTCGCCCGGCTTGCCGAGCGGCAGATGGTCTGAAGGAGGAGCGAAGGTGGCGATTCCGGCAGCTCGATTCTGGACCGCTCCCCTCGGTGGGGCGATCTCCTTCTCCAGCGGGGGGATCTCGTACCGACCAGGGAGAGGCCTCTCCCCAACCGGGGGACGCCTCTCCCCGCTTGGGGGCGCTCCGTACCCACTGGGGAGAGGCCCGTACCGGCTCGGGGGAGGCCTGTACCCACTGGGGAGAGGCCGCTCCCCACTCGGGGGAGCCCCGTACCCGCTCGGGGCGTTTCCTCCCCCGACTCGGGGGAGGTCCGTACCCAGTGGGGAGAGCCCTCTCCCGGCTTGGGGGAGGCCTGCCCCCACTCGGGACAGCCATCCCCCGGTTCGGACCCGGTATTCCCCCGGGGAGGACGCCGCCCCACCTTTCAACATTTTCAGAAGAGAGGAGCCCGCCGCATGAGAAAGGTTCTCTTCCTCTTCGGCCAGTTGAACGACGACGACGTGGAATGGATACTGGCCGCGGGCGCCAAGCGGTTTCTGCCCGCGGGCACCACCCTCATCGAACAAGGTGTTCCCGTTGACGCCGTCTTCATCCTTCTGGAGGGCCGGCTCGGAGTGTGGCTCGAGAGCCGGCGGGGCCCGGAGCGGGAGATCGCCCGCCTGAACGCTGGTGAGATCGTGGGCGAGATGTCTTTCGTGGACGCCCGGCCACCTTCAGCGACCGTCCGAGCCTTAGAGGACGCCACGGTCTTCGCCCTCTCGAAGTCCGTCCTCACCGCCAAGCTGGCGGGCGACCAGGGCTTCGCGGCGCGCTTCTACCGTGCTATGGCGATCTACCTGTCCACCACCGTCCGCGAGCGTCATCGGGCGCTGGGTTACGGCGCCGCCCGGGCGGAGGATGAGGGCGAGGAGGAAGGTGCCGACGAGCTCGATACGAATGTGCTCGACGGCGTGTACCTGGCCGGGGAGCGGTTCGACCGGATGCTGAAGCGGGTGATGATGGTTTAAGGTCTAGCTTCAAAGGGCAAGCACATCAGCGGATGACTCGACAGCAGGACTCCGGTGCTTCATCTCAATCTGCAGTCCACCTGATGCAGGCTCGCGAAGGACCCGCGCTTTCGTTACCGCCAATTTCTCGAGCAGATCGGCGGCCCTCTCGAACCCGTCCAACTTCGTGAAGGCGGATTGATAGAATGTTGCGCGTTCGGAGTATAGCGGATTTGCAAGGAGGTCTTCTACGTACGGGCGAAGCCTCTCCATGGTTGCCTCCTCGGGTAGGAGGCTCTTGGCCGCTCCGCATCGCTCCGCGAGCTCTGCGACCTCAGGCTGCTCGCCGCCGGCGGGAATCAGCAGGCTGGGCACACCGGCCTCCATGGCACCTACGACGGCGGTTGTGTTGCCGCCGGCGACGAGGAGCCTCGCGTGACGAAGTACCGCAGCTTGGGAAATGTGGGGACGAACAAGGAAGTTATCTGGCACGGATCCGACAGGACGTCCCATTTGACCGACCGAAGCTGCCACACGGACATTGAGCCCTTCAACTGCTCGGACGAGCGCATCCCAGAAGGTGGAGATGTGAAAAAATTTCCCGTGATGCACGTAGATGATCGATGCGTTTGACTTCTTTGCCTCGACGATCCAATCCTCGAGCTCCGGGTCGTGAGTAGCGAGTTCCCAAAGGCAGCCTCCCACGAAGTGAACGTGCTCGGGAAGACGTTCCGGATGAGGCTCCAATTCTGGAACGCTGCGTAGCAGAAAGAGGTCGCCCAACAAAGGCGTATCGCGACAATCGGCGTGGCAGGCGGGCAGATGGAAGAGGGCGCGCGCCGTATTGAGCACCTCCATCATGTCACCGTACCGCCAGCGGAGTCGCTTCGCCGTCAGGTCTCCCCTCCGAGGAGGATCGTTATCAGTCGGCCAGAGATAGGCGCAGAATCCGAGCAACCCAAGAGGCAACCCTCGACGTTCTGCTACCACCATTGGGCCGAGGGTCAGAGCCTGGCCGAACAAAACATCAGCATCAAAGCGGTCGAGTGCATATTCTATATGCTTGACTTGGATGGCGACCGAAATAGGTTTCGCCCATTGCGGCACTTGAAAGCTGCCGCCGTCTGTGTTGCCGCGAGGAATTCTCTCGAGATCGAGGGTCGTCAGGAGCTTTGCGAATTTGACGTCGGTTACAAAGGCGACGTCGTGACCGCGGGCGATCAGAGCTTTTGCAATACCCACCGACGGACACAGAAAACCCATGCTGTCCAGAGAACAGAATAGGAATTTCATGTCATACTTTCCCAACGCTTTTGGTCTGAGCGCGCCGACGAGACGGTCTTCGGAACCACTCTTCGGTGCTTGGCCAGGAAAGAGCCACCCTTCTCCTGTCCCGCCGGCGCACTCGACCGCCGGCCCTATTCATTAGGATGGGTAGGGTCGGCTTCGGAGCCGAACGTTCTCGTGCAGCTATAGGTACCTGAACAGTTGAAGGTGCCACCGCAGGTGAAGTAGCCGTCGCATGGCAGCTCTTCAAGTGGTGGTATGCCTCCGCTCACGCTCTCCAGTTCTTCGGGCGTCATGGCTTCGACGTTCAGTCCATCACGATTGAGGCTTTCGATTTCGTTTTCTGGATCCTTGGCCATTTTAAACCTCCTTGTTAATGTCACCAGACCTTCAGATCTGGAGGTGAGTACAAGCTTGCCGTTGCCTACTCAGTGCAAAGTCGCCCCGCCTTCTCCACGAATTCCGCACCGCTGATATGTTCCCGGTAGGCCTCCGCGACGCCGGCCCGGAACCGGGAAGCGAAGCCGTCACAGTAGCTCGTGTAGTAATCACCAGTTTTGCCGAAGGCCAGGACGGCACAACCTCCGCCACAATACAGCGCATAGCTGCAGCGCCTACAGACAGGATTGCTCGCGACCGTACGGCCCTTCCAAAGGGCGTTAACAGGATGGTTCAGCGTTACATTGCCCGTTTCCTCCACCTGACCGATACGCACTGTCGGGTCGCCGGTGCGATCCCAGCAGGCGTAGATATCGGCGAAGGCGTCGAAGATGTACAAGCCCGTATGCGCGCTACAGAAGCTCTCACGAAAGTCCGGCATTGCCTTCTCAGGGTTGCTGAAGATCCTGCGCGCCTGTGCTTGGATCCCGTTGTTCGGGCGAGCGACGATCTCGAGGTGCGGATGCTGCTCGCAGAGAGCAGTTAGGGCTTGGTCCAATTCCCAGGTGTTGTACGTGCTTTTCGAGTCGGTTTTCTCATTCTGAGCTCGGATAGGCGAAGCGTACACCGAGAAGTTGGGCCGTTGATCCCACTTGCGGGCCAAAAATCCCTCCACCATGCGAGGCAGATGCCCGATGTTGGTGCGATCTACGTTTATCCTTACATTTATGGCCACGCCGTGGTCGAGAGCCATCGAGATGTTGTCGGCTATCTTCTTGAAGGATCCTGAACCATCGGCATAGATCCGGCGCTTGTCGTGCTCTTCAGGAGGGCCGTCGATCGTGATTTGTATCTGTCTGATCCTCTCAGGTGAAAGTAGCTCTTCATATGCCTCGAGATCGGTGCCGTTGCTGACTGCCCAAAAGCTTGCCGTACCGATCGCCAGTGCCTTGTCAATAATGTATCCCACAATGGGCCGGCAAGCTTCGAGCAGAGGCTCGCCGCCGAAGAACCCGATCGAACGATGGCGCTGCTCATCCCCGGTATGCCCATGCAACGCCTCGATTTCCGGCATAGCGTTGAAGATGCGGTCCACAACGGCAGGATCCATCATGCGTAGAAGGTGGCTGTAGCGTGGATCGGTCCGCATGTGATCTTGAAAGCAATACGAGCAACGAAGATTACAGTTGTAGGTCGGCATTACCATGTAGCTGGGCTGCCAGGTAGTGCTCCGCTGATGGAACGTTCCCACCAACTTTTCGAAGAAGTTTTCCTCCTCTGCGAAGGACATCTCGGTTAGATAACCGCGACGTTTTAAAACGTCGAGCGTCTGATCGGAGGGAGTGGGGACCTCTCCCTCTATCTTCGGCTCGGGGCTCCAGTCCCCGTATAGAGGCTTCGGCGGCCGGCGCGCCGCCAGGGAGCGCACATAGGTGGCCACGCGTCGTGACACCTTGTCATATGCCCCCGTGTAGCCATGAACGAGGAGCATTTCTTGGCTGTTGCCAGGCAGATCCACATAGATGGTATAGCTGCTGGTACGAAGTACGTGAGCGGGAGCTGATGAGGTCTCTTCGGTCCCCAGCTCTTCTGGCAGAGGGAATGCGGGAGCGTGGTCCGGGAGGATGGGGAGTCTGGTCGCCAAGCCGCTGGACATGAACAACCTCCTCGTTCAAGTTCGAGTGCCAAACTCGCTGGCCCGATGCCCCAGCGGGATGGGTCATCGGGGGTAAAGGCTCCAACGGTTCTTCTGGAGGAGCCTCGTCGCTTAGGAGACCCCTCTAAAGTTAGAGTGTCTGGGATTAACGAAGCGTGACAAACCCGAGCCTGCTGGGGGGATCGCCGCTGGTAGTACACTGATCCCGGGATACGGCTAGCCATGAAGTGTGCGAAGTGCCAGTTCGAGAACCCCGCAGGCATGAAGTTCTGCGGCCGGTGCGGGACGAAACTGCCGCCGGTCTGCTCGCACTGCAGCACCGAGAACCCTCCCGGCTTCAAGTTCTGCGGCGAGTGCGGCTCTCCCTTGGACGTCTCCGTCGCAGAACCGAGCGCCTCGCCCCCACGCGATCCAGCCCAGCTCCCACGCCGGCCGCCGGTCCAGGACTACACCCCGCCGCATCTGGCCGGGCAAGTCTTCCAGTCCCGCACGGCCCTCGAAGGCGAGCGCAAGCAGGTAACAGTCCTCTTCTGTGACTTGGTGGGATCGACCGCCCTTGCCGAACGGGTGGGGCCGGAGACGATGCACCTCCTCTTGAATCAGTTCTTCGAGCTGGCCCTGCGGGAGGTCCATCGCTACGAGGGGACGATCAACCAGTTCCTGGGCGACGGCTTCATGGCTCTCTTCGGAGCCCCCATCACTCACGAGGATCACCCGCGCCGGGCGGTGCTCGCTGCCCTTGGCCTACGGAAAAGGCTCGAGGAGCGCCGGGCCGAGCTGGAAGGGCTCCACAAGGTGGAGCTCAAGGTCCGCATGGGGCTGAACACCGGCTGGGTGGTGGTGGGAGGGATCGGCGACCATCTCCGGCGGGACTACACGGCCATCGGAGACACGACGAACCTGGCGGCCCGGCTTCAGCAGATCGCGGAGCCGGGGGACATCCTCGCGAGCGAGGCGACGAGCCGCTTTCTCCAGGGCGTGCAGATGAAGATCCTGGAGCCGGTCCACGTGAAGGGCAAGGAGGCTCCGGTGCAAGCGTTTCGGATCCTGGCCGCGGGCTCCGTTCAGTCGGAGGAGGCGGTCCTGGGCGCGACGTCGCGCAGTCCGTTCGTCGGCCGCCGGCGGGAAATGGCCATCCTCGAGGAGCTGTTGGAGCGGACCGCCGGCGGAGAGGGGCAGGTCCTCGGAATCGCGGCCGAGGCCGGCTCGGGCAAGTCCCGGCTCCTCTATGAGCTCCGCGGCCGGCTCTGGAACCGGCCGACCTTCTGGCTCGCGGGCCGCTGCCTCTCCTACGGCGGTGCCACCCCGTATCTGCCGCTCCTTTACATGCTGCGCAAAGAGTGGGCAATCGGCGAGGACGATGACCTCGCCACAGTCAGGACAAGGGCTACGGAGGGCCTGACCAAAGCCGGAATGGACGTGCCGCAGGCGCTTCCGTACTTCCTGCGGCTCCTCGGCGAAGAAGACCCGGCCGGCGGTCTGGCGGAGCTGAGCCCCCAGGCGCTTCAGGCACGGACTTTCGGGTTCCTCCGGCAGCTCATCCTGAATGCCGGCCCGGGCCGGTTGGCCGTCCTGGAGATCGAGGACCTCCATTGGATCGACGAGACCTCGGAGGAGTTCCTAGGCTTCCTGATCGAGGGCCTGGCAGCCGCCCGCATGCTCCTCCTCCTCACCTACCGGCCCGGTTACCGGCCGCGCTGGATCGAGAAGTCCTATGCCACCCAGATCTCCCTCTCGCGCCTGACGGACCAGGAGAGCCAGGCGGTCATGCGGGCGGCCCTCCGCCAGGCCGAGCTGCCGGAGCACCTCCTTCCCATCATCCTGAGCAAGGCCGAGGGTAATCCGTTCTTCCTGGAAGAGCTCACCCGCTCTCTAGTGGAGCACCCGGACCTCGCCGTCCCCGACACGATTCAGGGCGTTCTCATGGCCCGCATCGACCGGTTGCCGGAGGACCACAAGCGGCTCCTGCAGTCCGCCTCCATCCTGGGGCGGGAATTCTCTCTTCGCCTGCTGATCGCGGTCTGGGAGCCGGTCGAAGACCTGATGCCGCTCCTCTCGGATCTCAAACGCTGGGAGTTCCTCTATGAGGAGCCCGCGGCGGATGAGCCGAGATACTTCTTCAAGCACGGGCTCACCCAGGAGGCGGTCTATCAGACCCTGCTGACCAGCCGCCGCCAGACCCTCCACTCGGTGGCCGGCCAGGCTTTCGAGCGGCTCTATGCGGGCCGTCTCGAGGACGTCTACGACATGCTCGCCTATCATTTCGCCAAGGCCGACATCCCCGAGAAGGCGGTTCCTTACCTCGTCCTCTTCGCGGCGGGAGCAGCGCGCGGATTTGCCCACGCCGAGGCGGCCCAGGCCTTGCGAGAGGCGCTCTCGCAAGCCGAGCGCCTCCCGGATCCCGAGCGGGACCGCTGCTCCTTGGAGGTGATCCTTCAACTCGCTTCCTCGTTCCTGCCACTGGCCCGCTTTGCCGAGACCCTGGAGGTCTTCTCCCGCTACCGTGAAGCGCTTGAGCGGTCGGGCGACGCCTTCTTGACCGGCCGGTATTTCTTCTGGCTGGCCCACACCCACAGCTATCTCGGAGACCAGGCCGAGGCCGAACGCGCTGCAAAGCAGACCATCGCGTCCGCGCGGGAGGCCGGAGACGCCACGACGGAAGGCCAGGCCTGGTACGTCCTTTCCCGGGATGCCTTCTGGTCGGGCCGGTTCTCCGAAGGCATCGAGCACGGCAGGCGAGCGGTGGCCCTGCTGGAGCAGGGCAAGGACCGCTGGTGGCAAGGACAGGCCTACTGGGTCGCGGGATTCCACCATTACGTGCTCGGACAGTTCAAGGAAGCCTTCTCGACGATGGACCGGGCCGCGGACATCTGGAGGGCACTCCAGGACCCGCGGCTCGATCCTTCCTGGAGCACCGGGTACTTCCACGCTTCGTTGGGGGAGTGGGAAATCGGCATCAAGGAATGCCAGGAGGGACTCGAGAGGGCGCAGGACCCTCTCAATACCGCGGCGGCTCTTGGCTTTCTCGGCTATGCCTACCTGGAGAAAGGCGATCTCGTTCAGGCGATCGGCGCTCTCGAAGACTCCGTCGAGCGTCTGCGCCGGGCGGGGATGCAGCAGCTCCTGGGTTGGTTTTCCGCTTTTCTCGCCGAGGCCTATCTGCTCTCCGGGCGCGCTGCGGAGGGCCGAAAACTGGCCGGCGAGGCGCTCGCTACGACGGAGGGAGTCCAGTTCAAGTATGGGAGTGGGATGGCTCACCGCGCGCTGGGGCGGATATCCCGGGCTACCGGCAATCCGGTGCAGGCGAAGAAGGATCTCGAAGAAGCCCTCGAGAGCTTTCGTTCGATTCAGGCTCCCTTCGAGGTGGGGCGCACCCGGCTCGATCTGGCCCTCGTGGCCGGCACCGGGTCCGAGGAGGCGGCGTGGCAGCTTGGAGAGGCCCGCCGGCTTTTCGCGGAGCTGCGGCTCGCGCCCTACGTAGAGAAGGCAGATCGCCTGGCGGGTCAGCTCGCGGGAGCAACTTCGCTGGAGCCGTCGAGCGGTCCGAACGCCAAGTAGGCCTTGGCTTCCGGTTCGCAATCCGGGTGGCAGACGATCTTGACGTGGCTGAGGGTTCGGACACAGACACCCTGCGGACCCTTCTGGGAGATAGGCCACCGCTCCGCGGCCGTCCAGAACGTGTCGTACCCCGGCCAGGCGAGGAGGGCATCCCGCTTTTCAGGCGAGCACAAACCCTCCAGCAACAAGCATGTCAAGAGATCCTTCCAGCACGTCTCGCGGGGGGGTTGCCGGGGAAATGAGCCTTCGATACCGATCCGCGGCAAGATCTCCTCGGCGACGTCGAAAGAGAGATGCAGCCTCTCGACGCCTGCGAAGAATGGGGCGACGGCCGCGGCTGCGGAAAGCGCTCGCGGAGCCACTCTTTGGAGGTAATCGAGGAGCTGGTCCGGGTTCGTGCCGAAGATCTCCAGGCGGACGGCGTCGCTTCCCCGCGCCCGTAGACTGAAGACGTAGAGGAGGCTGGTTGAGCGAGGCAGGGCGCTCAGGCAGGCGCGGACCAAGGCTCGCTGACCGGCGGCAAGCGGGCCGCCCTGGAGAGCTGGAAACAGGGTATCGGTGAGCCAGTCGGGGTCGGCGTCCTTCGGGAGCTTTGCGCAAATGACCGGGATCGGTACCTCTCCTGGGAGCGCTCGGTCCAAGTCGAACTCCAGCCAGACGGAGCGAACGGGCGCGAGCGGTCCTTCGAGCTGGGACCAGCGGGAGAGAAACTTCCCGATCGGGGAGGAGGGGAGCCGCACCGCCAAGGCATAGGCCTCGTCAGCCGTACGGAGGCGCATCGACAGATCTACCGGAGCGGCATCGGCTGCGAGCCGCACCTCCAGGGTTCCCAGGCATTCACCGGGAAGATCCCGTGCGAGCCCGTGAAGTTGCCTGACAGGCCCGGAATCGAAGAGCGGCTCGGTCAGCCGAGGCTCGAGGACCGACAGCCAATTGGCGCAGGTCAACGGCACGGCGTCCGCCGATGTGTATCGGCTTCCTGTTAGGGAGGCGGCCAAGCTCCCCCGGCGGCCTGATCGAGGTCGTCGTCCGAGAGCTCCCGATCGCTGTCACAGAGCTCCGCGATGTCTCCCAGGGTCAGGCGATATCCTCGATCAACCGCCCATCGGAGAGCCGCATCGGGGTTGCGAAGCCGTCCCTGGGACTCGTGGAGCAGATCGGGATCCTTTCGCAGGTCCTCCAGGAGGCGGTTCAGCTCGGAACTACGCATATCACGGTCTCCTTCCGAAATCTCTACCTCTACAATGCTCGCAACAAGAGAAAAAATCAATCCCCCCGAGATGATCTCTGCAAGATCCGTTCAAGGGCGGATTCTGTCACGGGCCGTCGTAGCGGGAGCGGCGGACGTGCTGGCGCAGGCCGTGGAAGACCCAGGGCAGCATGCGGACGGTGCCGCGGTCCATGGCCCAGCGGGGCGTGAAGCCGCCGGGATCGGTGTAGATACGGCAGACAGCCAAGGTACGGCCCGGTCCGAGGGCGGTCAGAGTCCACGAGCCGCGGTGATCGGCGACGTTGCCCGAGCCGGGAACGTAGGCCCAACGGATCCGCCAGATTTTCCCCGCCGGCCCCGTCCCGACGTCGTGGGTGAAGCGGACCCGGTAGCGGCGTTCGCCGATCGGCGAGGGAAGGTCCATCACGTGCTCGCCCTCCACCGCTCCGTCCGGCTGCGGCCGGGCGTCGGACCGCTTCAGGAAGGGCATGAACTCGTTCCAGTGGGCATAGTCGGTGAGGGCCCGCCAGACCCGCTCGGGCGGTGCCTCGATGACCGCTCGTCCGATGCCCTCCTGAGGCTTCCCCGCTCCAGCCGCAGCCATCTCCACCCAGACGGTGCCGGTCGGCGTCGGATGCGCCTCTCCCGGCAGGCTCGGCTCCCGAACGGCGAGCGCGAGGACGGCGAAGAGCAAGCAGGAGAGCGGAGATTGCGGCGGCATGGCGGCGATTCTAGCGTCCGGCAATCGGCGCTAGAGTGATCGGCGTGAACTGGCGGCGCATCGCCGGCCGGCTTGTCGGCCTGGCCCTCCTCTTCGGCTTCCTGGTCTGGGCCTATCCCTACCTGCGGAACCTCCCCCGCGTCGTCCAGCTCCTGCGCGAGCCGCCGCCCCTCATCCTGCCGATGCCGGTCGAGGGAGTGGGCCGCTCGCAGCTCACCGACACCTGGGGAGCGCTGCGGAGCGAGGGGCGGAGACACGAGGGGATCGACATCTTTGCGCCGCGGGGCACGCCGGTCCGCTCCGCCACCCGCGGCATCGTGGTGCGCAAGGGATGGAACCGTCTGGGAGGCAAGACGGTCAGCGTCTTCGGCCCCGCCGGCTGGTTCCATTACTACGCCCATCTCGACGACTGGGACGCTCCGGCCACGGGAGACTGGGTGGAGGCCGGCCGCGTGCTCGGTTACGTCGGCGACACGGGCAACGCCAAGGGAACGCCCACGCACCTCCACTACGGCATCTACGAGTCCGGCAAGGCGCGCAACCCGTATCCGCTGCTGGCGCGCCGGAGAGTGTCCGGCGTCAACTAGATTTGTGGGAGCCTTTCCCTACTCTCACGCCCTCTTTCCCCGTCCTCACGCTCTCTTTCCCCGTCTCTCGCCTTCCATTCACCCCTCAAAATGCCCCGCGCAGACGGGGAACGGACCGCGATGGGTCCTCTCTGGAGCATTCCCCGTTCCTCGCCTCTCTGAAGGGTAGGGAATGGGCCGTTCCCCGCCGGGAATGCCTCGCGGAGCCTGGGGAACGGCTCCGGGAAAGGCTTCTTGATGCGAATACATTGGGGAACAGTCCATTTCACACGGGGAATGTCCGCCGCTCGATGGACAATGAGCCCCAGCGTCCATTTCCCCACCGCCTCTGGAGCCATCCTCTGGACCAAGGGAAACACGGGGATCGCCGCTTGGCGCGACTGCTGGAACTGCTGGCGCGGCCTGGAACGGACCGGGGCGATTCTCGACGAGCAGATCTCTGGCGAGGGCGAGTGGGAAGAGTAGGCTATGTGCCTGGAGAATCGCCGCCGGCGGGTAGTTGGGCCGGCAGTGCCTTTATCGCGAGAATCTAGCCCTGGCCGAGCCCCATGTCTTGCAGAGTCTTCGCCCGCAGGACCTTTCGGCCCAGCTTGCGCAGCTCCTGGAGCGAGGAGATTTCCTCGATCTGCCGGCGCACGCGGGCAGGGAGGCGGCCGAAGCGAACAGTCATCTGCTGAAGGAGCATTGTTTGGAGGCTGAGGATCTGGCCCTCTCTTCGACCTTCCCTCCGGCCCTCCTGCCGGCCTTCCCGGCGTCCTTCTTGCCTGCCCTCCTGCCGGCCTTCCCTCAGGCCTTGCTTGATGGCCTCTTCTCTCCACCGGATCATGTTCTCTTCGAGCCCCATGGGAACCTCCTCTAGGTTCGCTCCCACTTGGATTATACCGCCCGGGTCGGTCCTCCGGACCACATCCGCGAACCATGCACCGAGGATCCGTCGCAGCTCCGTCTCTCCAGGCGGAATGCTGTTGCTGAGCCGTTGGCGCAGAGCGGGCAGGGCCTCTGCCTTCTCGTTGACTTCGACCCGGAAGAAGGCGGCGGTCGGGTTGCGCTCCAGCTCGGGTCGGTCCAGGTCCAGGCGGTGCTCGTCGAGAAGAAGGTAGGTGAGCCGAGGGAGGTATCGCCTGAGATCCTTGGGCACCGGAGCGAAGTGTGTCTCCAGGCGGAGAGGCGCGCGCCAGCGATCTCTGCCGCTGTGGATCACGAGCGGCAGCACGGCGGGTAGACGATCTCCCGGCTTCAAAGCCTCCTTGCGGATGATGTCTTCGAGTAGCAGGCCGACGTAGGTCAGGAGCCGCACGGCCATGAAGGAGTCGGAGGTGGACTGGAACTCCAGCAGGAGGTAGAGGTAGATCCAGCGGTCTTCGTCTCCGCGGAGCCGCAGACGCCAGATGAGGTCGCTGTGGCGCTCTCGTAGGTCGTCGGAGACGAAGCTCTTGCCGACTTGCTCGAGGGTGGAGAGGTCGAGGCGTTCGGTCCAGTCCCCGTGGACGAATCCTCGGAGGAGCTTCTCAACCATGGTGCGGTTGGAGAAGATCGCCTTGTAGGCGGGATCGTGCCTCGGCGACGCCTTTTTGTCGGCTGGATGGGAGTCCGTCACAGCCTATATAAACGGAAAAAGCGCCTATCTTCTGACAACTTTCTTGTAAGGGGCTGCGAAATAAGGATTTGCGAGGGGGGAAGGAGCCGCAATCGCGCGTTCCTGCCCATGGGTGAGGTCGAGCGACCGAGCTCCCGTTGCGGCTCTTCCGCCGATGCGACATCATCGCTGCCGCAAGGAGGTGCTGCCGTGAAACGACAACTCGGTCGATCGATCCTCGGCGCCGCGCTCTTCCTGACCGTCGCCGTCCCGTGCTCCGCCGGCATCCATTACAAGGCGGTCACCAAGACGGAGGCCGCCAATCCCAAGGGCAGCGGCGAGATCCAGACGGAAGGCTGGGTCGCGGGCGACAACGCCAAGGTCGCCTTCCTGGCGAGCTCCGGCAACCCTGTCCTTCGGCAAGGGACCTACATGGTCACCAAGGACGGGGGCAAGACGCTCTATCTGGTCAATCCGGAGGAGAAGACCTACGCCGAATGGAGCCTTCAGGGCATGCTCGGCACCGTCGGAGCGATCATGAACGGCATGGGGCCGCTGCTCAAGATCCAGTTCTCGGAGCCCAAGGTGGAGAGGGGCGCGGAGGAGGACGGCGGAACGGTTGCCGGGCTGCCCACCCGGCACTACAAGGTCCGCACCTCGTACACCATGACCATCAAGCTGCTCGGCATGGGCAACACGACCGATGTGGTCAGCGACCAGGACATCTGGGCGACCACCAAGCTGCAGGATCTCGGTCTCGGCGTCTGGCTTCGCGCCGAGCCGCCGCGCACCGGCAACGTCGAATTCGACAAGCTGGTCGCCGCCGAGGGGGGCAAGCTCCAGGGCTTTCCGCTGAAGGTCGTCACCGTCAGCACTTCGACGAACAAGAAGAACAACCGGGCGACCACGACCCACAGCACCATGGAGGTGACGCAGCTCGACGCGAGCGCGTCCGTGCCGGCCGCGGTCTTCGAGATCCCCGCCGGCTACGAGAAGACGGAGATCATGCCGGCGCGGCCGGAGTAAAGGAAAGGTACCTATGCGCAGAATCCTGCCTCTGATCGTCCTCTTTCTCGCCGCCGTTCCCTCTCTGGGCGCCACGGACACCGTCTACGGCGCCGGCGTCCATCTCGACGAGACCCTGAAGATTTCCACGCTCCTGGCCGATCCGGACCGCTACGTCGGCCAGAAGGTCCGGGTTGAAGGGACGGTCACCGGCGTCTGCTCGATGAAGGGCTGCTGGATGGAGCTCCAGGAGAGCCCCCAGGCCAAGGTCCGCATCAAGGTGGACGATGGGGTCATGGTCTTTCCGCTCTCGGCCAAGGGGAAGACAGGGTATGCGGAAGGGGTCGTCGAGGCGATTCCGATGACGCGCGATAGCTATGTGGCCTGGCTGAAGCACGAGGCCGAGGAACGCGGCCAAGCGTTCGATCCTTCTACCGTCGGCGACGGTCCCTACTGGATCCTGCAGATCCGGGGTACCGGGGCGAAGATCGTCGATCGGTGAGCGGCCAGGGCGAACGGCTCGGCACCCGCGAGATCTTCCGCGGCCGCACCTTCCACGTCGACGTGGACCGGGTGCGGCTGCCGAACGGCCGCGAGATGGACATGGAGCTGGTCCATCACCGCGGGGCCGCCGCCGTGGTGCCGGTGTTGGAGGACGGCACCGTGCTGCTCGTCCGCCAGTACCGGTACGCGACCGGCGGCTGGCTCCTCGAGATCCCTGCCGGCAAGCTCGACTCCGGCGAATCTCCCGAGACCTGTGCGATCCGCGAGACTGAAGAAGAGACGGGCTACCGCCCCGGCACGCTTCAGGCCCTCGGCTGGATCTGGACCACTCCCGGATTCGCCGACGAGAAGATCTGGCTCTTCCTCGCCACCGGCCTCTCGTTGACCGCGCAGGTCCTCGGGGACGACGAGGTGCTCTCGGTCGAGCGGATGCCTCTCCAGGAGGCCGTCGAGAGGGCCGCCCGCGGGGAGATCCACGATGGGAAATCCGCGCTGGCTTTGACGCGCGCCGGGTATGTCCTCGGCGTCTTGGCGCAGGCCGGCACGGCACCTTGATCTGTTTCTGAGGGGCGGCCGTGGCCGCCCCTTTCCTTCGCATCTTGTAGGCGCGCTCCCTACTCCGGTGTCCACGTCGGCAGCCGGCCCGGCGTCCAGGGAGCGCCGAGAGCTTCGAGCTGGTCCTCCAGGCTCTTCATGTCGACGCCGACGGTCTGGCGCAGATCCGCCAGCACCGGCGCGAATTCGGCCGCGGCGATGGCGTAGTCGTCCTGGAAGGTCCGCGTCGCCTCCGAGGAGGAGGCCCAGTGGCCGAAGACGATCCCTTGCACCCGGTCGATGATGGCCGGGGGTGTGGGCTCGTTGTGCCCGGCGAGCACCGGATCGCCGGAGAGCTTCTCCTCGATGTCCTGCAGGCGGAGATCCAGGGCACGCGCCTGCTCGGCCAGCTTGAGGTCGGCCTGCGGCGTGTCGGCGATGGCCTTCTGGATGTACTTCAGCCGATCCCGAGCCTCGTCGACGGCGCGGGCGGCGCCCATCACGGCCCGCTGCAGCCGGGCGGTCTTGCGCTGGAAGTCGAGCTGGGCCGCCTGGTCCTGCGCCGGCAGGCTCGCCATGCCGAGCGGCACGGCCGCGAAGGTTTGCGCCTCGCCGAGCGGCGTCACGACGCCGTCCACCTGCTTGGCCATGGACAGCTTGTACTTGCCGGGCGCCACGATGGGCCCCTGCGGGGCGCCGCGGCGCTCCGGATCCTGCAGCCGCGTCGGCGTCGACGGTGGGAAATGAAGGTCCCAGGTCACCCGGTGGAGACCAGCCTTGGCCGGAGCCGTCAGCCGGCGCACGGCGTTGCCCTCCTCGTCGCTGACCGTCAGGATGATGCTCGGCTCCTGCTCCCGCTCCTCGGTGCGCAGCGTCTCCCAGCTCGGGTAGATGAGGGTGCCGCCCTCCTTTTCGAGCTTCTTCTCCTGCTCCTGGCGCTGTTTCTTGTGACTCTTCAGGTCCTCCTTCAGGTAATAGGTGAAGGCGGCGCCGAACGGCGGGTTGGGCGCGACGTAGAAAGAGGAGCCCTGGAAGCTCCGTTCGGAACCGCCCAAGGGTGAGGCCTCGATGTACATCGCCGCCTGCTTGATGGGGTAGAGAGCGGCCTCCTGCTCCAGCATCTCGGGCTTCAGGATGCGCAGCGGCGTGTAGTCGTCGAGGATGTAGAAGCCGCGGCCGAAGGTCGCCACCGCGAGGTCGTTCTCCCGCCTGTGCAGGGCGATGTCGCGGACGGCGATCAGCGGCAGGCTGGAGAGCTGGATCCACTTCTTGCCGCCGTCGATGGAGAAGTAGAGGCCGAACTCGGTGCCGGCGAAGAGCAGGTTGGGATTGACGAAGTCCTGGGCCACCGTCAGCACGGAGCCGCGCTCGGGCAGGTCGCCGGCGATGGCGGTCCAGGTCTTCCCCCGGTCGGCGCTCTTCAGCAGGTAGGGCTTGAAGTCGCCCATCTTGTGGTTGTCGAACGCCGCGAAGACGGTGTCCGCGTCGAGCGGCGAAGACTCGACGTCGGCGACATAGGTGTTCTCCGGGACGCCGGGGAAGGTGTCGATCTTGCGCCAGTTGCCGCCGCCGTCCTCACTGATCTGGAGGAGGCCGTCGTCGGTGCCGGCGTAGATCAGCCCCTCCTTCACCGGCGACTCGTTGAGCGCCACGATGTTGCCGTAGAACGAGGTCGAGTTGTTGTAGGCCACCGTGTCGGCGCTCCACACCTTGCCCATGACCTTGAGCTTGCGGCGGTCGATCTGCCGCGTCAGGTCGGGGCTGACGGCGCGCCAGGAGTTGCCGCGGTCGTCGCTGCGGAACAGCTTGTTGGCGGCGAAGTAGAGCCGGGTGTGAGAGTGCGGGCTGATGATCAGCGGCGCGTCCCAGTTCCAGCGCAGCGCCGGCTCGCCGCGGCCCGGCTGCGGCTGGATGTAGATCTGCTCGCCGCTCTTGCGGTCGTAGCGCCCCAGGCCGCCGTACTGCGACTCGGCGTAGACGATGTTCGGGTCCTCGGGGTCCACCTGGGTCTGGAAGCCGTCGCCGCCCTGGGTGACGAACCAGTCCGAGTTGCGGATGCCGTGCTCGTTGTTGGTGCGCGAGGGTCCGCCCAGGCTGAAGTTGTCCTGGGTGCCGCCGTAGACGTTGTAGAAAGGCTTGTCGTTGTCCAGGCTGACGCGGTAGAACTGGGCGATCGGCAGGTTGCTCTTGAAGTCCCAACTGGCGCCGCGGTCCCAGGTCTCGTAGAGGCCGCCGTCGCAGCCCACCAGCAGGTGGTCGCGGTTGGCGGGATCGATCCACACCACGTGGTTGTCCACGTGCTTGTCCTTCTCGCCCAGCGGGCGGAACGACTTGCCGCCGTCCTCGGTCACCTGGACCAGCACGTCCACCGAGTAGACGCGGTTCGCTTCCTGGGGATCGACGAACAGCTCCTGGTAGTACTGCGGGCTGCTCGCGACGTAGTCGCCGCGCTTCTCCCAGCTCCCGCCGGCGGTGGTGGAGCGGAAGAAGCCGCCGGCCTTGCCGAGGGACTCGACGACGGCGTAAACGGTGTCCGGCTTCGACGGCGCGATGGCGAGGCCGATGCGGCCCATGTCCTCCTTGGGGAGGCCGGCGGAGAGCTTCTTCCAGGTGGCGCCGCCGTCGGTGGACTTGTGGATGCCGGCCTCCGGGCCGCCGTCGATCAAGGTCCAGACGTGGCGGCGCCGCTGATAGGCGGCGGCGTAAAGCACGTCGGGGTCGCGCGGGTCCATCACCACGTCGCTGACGCCGGTGTTCTCGCTGATGCCGAGCACCTGCTTCCAGGTCTTGCCGCCGTCGGTCGTCTTGTACAGGCCGCGATCGCCGCCGGGCGCCCACAGCGGGCCCTGGGCCGCCACGTAGACGGTGTTCGAGTCGCGGGGATCGATGAGGATCTTGCCGATGTGCTCGGACTTCTTGAGGCCGACGTTCTGCCACGACTTGCCGCCGTCGACCGACTTGTAGACGCCGTCGCCGTAGGAGACGCTGCGCTGGCTGTTGTTCTCGCCCGAGCCCACCCAGACGACCAGCGGATTCTTGGGATCGATGGTGACGCAGCCGATGGAGAACGAGCCCTGGCCTTCGAAGATGGAGGACCAGGTGGTGCCGGCGTTGGTGGTCTTCCACACGCCGCCTGAGGCCGTGGCCACGTACCAGGTGTTGGGCTTCGTGGGATCGACTGCGATGTCGACGACGCGCCCGCCCACCACGGCCGGGCCGAT
>Ga0134122_10001209_pt1 | contig 18544 bp, 17 predicted proteins | sample KB302_FD_96461 | JGI IMG/M metagenome (GOLD analysis project Ga0134122, IMG submission 96461) | Terrestrial soil microbial communities without Nitrogen fertilizer from Kellogg Biological Station, Michigan, USA - KB3-0-2 | ecosystem: Environmental > Terrestrial > Soil > Unclassified ... | reverse complement strand
GGGGCGCCCTTCGTCACCGACGCCGCGCTCCAGCCCAAGGCCGCCGTCGGGCTGCGGCTGGCGGGGAAGGGCTTCGGCTTCCTCCTCGGCGCGGACTACGTCGGCTTCGACGACCCCATGTTCCCCAAGCTGCCGGTGATGCCGGTGGCGGACCTCTGCTGGAGCTTCCAATGAACGCGCGCATCATCCTGCTCCCCGCGGCCGTCCTCCTCGCCTGCGCCCCGGTGGTGGAGGTGCAGACCGATCCGATCAGCCAGTCCATCCCGGTCACCAGCGTGGGCCTGCAGTCCTACGTGGAGCTGGCGATCGACCTGCCGCCGCAGTCGCAAGGCGACGTGGAGGTGGACGACGTCTCCGCGGACCTCCAGGTGCAGAACGGGTCTCGCGCCTCCAGCATGCTGCTGGAGCTCCGCGTGTCCCTCACCGGCACCGCGACCTCCGCGACCCCCTTCGCCTTCACGGAGCTGAACCGGCCCGTGTACTTCCCCGCCTCGGTGGCGCTGCTGGGCCCCAAGACCTACGCCGCGGGGACCACCACGCCCGAGCACGTCGTGGGCAACGCGCTGATCCCCGCCATCGGCAAGGCCCAACTCTGGCTGATCGTCTCCAACACCGTGAACAGCGTCGGCCTGGGCGACGCGCTGCCGCTGCAGGTGAACCTGCAGAACATCGTCCTGCACGCGAAGGTGACCAAGTCGCTCGCCGGGGCCGGCGGCGGCCTGGAGACCACCGGGATGTGAGCAAGGCCGCGGGGGCGGCTACTTCTTCTTGCCGCCCTTCGAGCCGCCGCCCTCGAACCCGGAGGACTTGTCCACGCGGGAGCCCTTGGAGACCTCGAACGTGGAGGAGCCGCGGCGCATCTGCTTGCCCAGGGCCTTGGAAGGAGGCGGCTTGGGCGCGGTGGCCTTGGCGGCGGCGGCGGCGGCGGCCTTCGCCTTGGCGGCCTTCTCCTTCTCTGCGGCGGCGGCCGGGTTGGCCTTGGCCTCCAGGCGCGCGCGCTCCTGGTCCGCCATCTCCTTGAGCATCAGGATGTTGGACCGGGCGCGCTTGGTGGAGGCGCGCTTGGCCTCCGGGTCGAGGTCGATGGCCTTCTTCCAGTCCATCAGCGCCTCGGGGATCTTCCCCTTGCGCAGCTGCAGCTCGCCCCGGCCCACCAGCGCGTCCACGTTCGAGAGGTTGATCTCGAGCGAGCGCTCGAAGTGCTTCATCGCCAGGTCGTAGTTCTCGCGCGTGTAGTAGCAGGCGGCGAGGTGGCAGTGGAACACGCTGTCATACGGCGACGCGGCCACCAGGCCCTTGTAGATGTCGAGCGCGGCGTCGACCCGGCCGGTGTTGAGCAGCTGGTAGGCGATCTTGGCGATCCCGTACAGGACGTTCGGGGACAGTCCGAAGAACTCGCCCAGCGTGATCTCGCCCTTGACGAGCCGCTCCGCCAGCTCGGGAGGGACGGTGATGGTCTTCTCGGGAGCCGCCGCCGGCTGGGGGCTGGCCTGGTTTTCTGGCACGGTGAGGTCGCCTCGTGGACAAAAAGATGCCGGTTGGTCCGAGGACTTCTAGACCAACCGGCTGGTGATTTCCAACTCTGGAACCGCGATACCGCCCAGGCGGCTAGGCGTTCAGGGCGCGGGGCTGGCCCACCGAGGCGGACAGCTCCAGCACCTTGCCCAGGGCGATGAACATCCCGCCCAGCGCCCCGAAGATGTTGCGCAGCTCGTCGCCGCGGCCCTGGTCCACCGGCGGGCGGGGCAGCGGAGCCGGCTGCGGGGTGGGACGCTGCGGCTCGGGCGCCGGGGCCGGAGCGGGAGCCGGCTGCGGGCGGTTGCCCAGCAGGCCGATCAGCGAGGTGAGGACCTGGAGCACCTGGTTCAGGATCTGCGCCAGGCCGCCGTTCTGCGCCAGCTGCTGGCCCTGCTGCGCCACCGGGCCCAGGCCGCCGGCCGCCGGCTGCGCCGCGCCGCCACCCTGTGCGCCGCCCGCGCCCGCGGCCGCCTGCGCGCCGCCCTGCGCCTGCGCGTTGGCCGGGGCGAGGTCGCCGCCGAGCTTGAAGTTGTCCGCGCCGTTGGAGCCCAGGATCTCCTTGCCGTTGAAGGACCAGGTGTTGCTCTCCGCGCCCTCCACGAAGGTCTCGCCGGTGGCGAAGTCCGCCTTGCCCTGGCGAACCTGGCCCACCTGGCCCTTGCCCTCCGCGATGCCGTTGACGTCGACGACCTGGCCGCCCTTCTCGATCTCCAGCTTGTCGGTGACGGTGGCGCCGTTGCCGTAGTCCTTGGTCTTCACGTTGATGCGGGTGCCGTCGCCGAGGACGAAGGTGGCGTCCTTCTTGAAGTCGAAGTTGCTCTTGCCGTGGACGTGCGGGTCGCCGTCGATCTTGGTGCACTTGCCGTCCGGCCCGGTGATCTCCCAGGAGAACTTGCCGGTGGCCTTGATGGTGTAGCCGCCGTCGGTGGTGACGGTCCCGGCCTGCGCGTCCGCCTTCAGGCCGCCGCAGTCATGCGGGGTCGGAGGGGAGACGGGGACGCCGGAGATGCCCTGGAGCAGCTCGCCCAGGCCCTCGAGGATCTTGCCCACCCCGTCCAGCATCAGGTTGGTGTTGCCCTGGGGCGGGCGGACGACGCCGCCGCCCACGTTCGGGGGCACGATGCCGGTGTTGCCCGGGACGTTGCCCGGCACGAAGACGTTGCCGCCCGCGCCCGCGGCGGCCTGCGCGCCGCCGGCGCCCGCCTGCGCGAACGCGGTGGCGTTGGGGCCCACGGCCACGGCAGCGGCCGCGGAAGCGGTCACGGTCTGCCAGGTCTGGACGCCATTGCCGCCGGGGAGGACGTTGAGGCCGCCATCGACGTTGACGGCGGAGGCCGCTGCGGCTGCCCAGTTCTGACCGCGCGTCGCGAACTTCGCGGCGTCATCGATCATGCCCAGCCACGGATTCAGCCCAAAACCATTGTTCCCTTGGATAGTCATCGTGCCATCTCCTGTTGCGACGGTCGGGGCCGAAGCGGGTCCCGCGCGTGTTCCTTGTGGGGATCATCCGGGATCTCGGGGGAAAGTTTCCCCAGAATCTCACTTTGGTAGGGTTCTTGCTTCCTGAGAACACACCCTCGCGCACAACACGCGCGGAGGTGAGCAGAGGAGCACAGGTCCCATCGGCCCGCAAAGGCGAAGGCCCCAAGCCACTCCCTCATCGGGAGCGACTCGAGGCCTTCAGCACACCGTTCGATTCAGCCTACCGAAGCCTAGGCAGCGACGTTGCCACCCTTGGCCATCCCGCCGAGCAGCGGGAGGAGGGCCTGCAGCATGCCCATGATGGCGTTCAGGAGCTGCGACAGCGTGTCCTGCGGCTTGGCCTGCTGCGCCGGCTGATTCGCGGCCGGCTGCTGGGCCGCGGGCTGCTGCGCCGCGGGCTGCTGGGCGGCCGGCTGCTGCGCCGCCGGCTGCTGAGCCGCCGCCGGCTGCTGGCCGGTGAGGCCCGCGATCATCTGCTGGATCTGCTGCATCAGACCGGCCAGGCCGCCCTGCTGCTGCGCGCCGCCAGCGCCGCCCGCCGCGCCCGCACCCGCCGCCGCACCAGCGTTCGCGGTGGCCTGCTGGGTCAGCTGCTGATCGCCGCCGGTCTTGAACTGGTCCGGAGCGTCGGTGCCGGTGATGGTCTTGCCATTGATGCCGAAGTTGCCGTCGGCGCCCATGGTGAAGGTCTGGTCGGTGTGGAACTGCTCGGGGCCGCGGTCCTGGGCGGTGACCTTGCCGCTGCCGTCGGACACGTCCATCACCGCGCGCTGGCCGTTGTTCTCGATCTCGAGCTGGTCGCTCATCGAGGTGCCGTTGCCCAGGTCCTTGGTCTTGCAGTTGATCCGGGTGCCGTCAGGCAGCACGAAGGTGGAGTCCTTCTTGAAGTCGAAGGAGCCGTTGGCCTGGTGCACGTGCGGGTCGCCGTCGATCTTCACCGGCTTGCCGTCCGGCCCAGTGATGGACCAATTGTGGGCGCCGTCGCACGCGATCTTGTAGCCGCCCGAGGTGGTGACCGCCTTGGCGTTCGCGTCGCAGCTCAGCCCGCCCGCGTCGCCCTGGCTCGGAGGCCCGCCCGGCTGGCCGGCGCCGCGGCCCTGCGCGATGGCCTGGAACAGCTCGCCCACGCCCTCGAGGATCTTGCCGGTGCCGTCCAGCACCAGGTTCTTGTTCACGCCCTGGGGCTGCAGGGTGCCCTGGCCGCCCTGGACCTGCGGGCCGCCCACCGCGTTCTGGCCGCCGGCCGGAGCCGCCGGAGCCTGCGGAGCGGCAGGAGCCGCCGGGGCCGCCGGAGCCGCGCCGCCGACCTGGCCGGGGGCCGCGCCAGCGCCGGTGCCAACCGCAGGAGCCTGCGCCTGGCCCTGGCCGCCGCCGAGCAGGCCGACGATCTGCTGCAGGGCCTGCATGATCTGGTTGATCACCTGGCTGAACTGCTGCGGGGTGCCGCCCGCCGCCGCCGGCTGCTGAGCCGCGGCCGGAGCCTGGAACTGGTCAGCAGCAGGCTGGGCCACCGCCGGCTGAGCCGCCGGAGCCCCACCGCCGAGCGCGCCGCCCAGGGTCTTGACGATGTCCTGAATGTCGCCAGTGATGCGGTTGAAGGCCTGACCACCGGGGAGAAGACCACCAAAATCGAGCGCCATGGAAATGCTCCTTAAGAATCGGATGCACCGTCCTTCGAGGCCTTGGCTCGGGGAGCAGTGTCCGCAGTGTGCTTACACGGTGATGTTCGGGCTTGGGAGGGCCGAAGTTTCTCGGAATTTAAGCCCATTTATCTGGGAAGCTGCGAGCCCCGGCCAAAATAAATAGTAACTTCAATTGGTTGAGAGACCGCGGGCGGTGTCAGCCAGACATGACAGCCGCGCTGGGCCCTGGATCAGGAATGGGGCCAGATCGGCGCGGCGGGTCATTCGTTGAAGGACGGTCCCGCTCTTTTCGCCACTAGAGGTGTCCGCATGCTTCGTCGCTCCCTTCCAGCAACTCTGGTGTTGATGGGCGCCTGCGTGAGCGCCCAGAAGAACCACTCGCAGGAAGCCAAGCCCGCCGACGACTCGGAGTACGTCGAGGACTTCGTGGTGTCCGGGTCCCGGGCGCCCCGGGTGGAGCTGGCCCAGCCGACCCAGCCCACCACGCCCGCGCCCGGCGTGGACAAGCCGCCACCGCCGCCGCCGCCGCCGCTGACCGTCGCCGAGCCGCCCCCGGCCAAGGGCAAGAAGTCGGAGAAGAAGCCGGAGGAGAAGCGGCGCCCGGTGATCGTGGACCGCTCCATGCCCAAGGCCGACCCCCGGGAGAAGCCGCCGGAGGTGGAGGCGCCGTCGGACGAGGCCGTGGAAGGCGGTGTGGAAGGTGGCGTGGTCGGCGGCGTCGCAGGCGGCGTGGTGGGCGGCATCGAGGGCCAGACCGGCACCGAGAGCGGCAACGCCTTCACCCACCTGGAGGCCAACCCGTTCATCGCGGTGGACCAGGACCACCTCTCCACCTTCGCCGTGGACGTGGACACGGCCTCCTATACCTTGGCCCGCCGCTACATCGGCCAGGGCGCCCTCCCTCCTCCTGATGCGGTCCGCGTGGAGGAGTACGTCAATTACTTCCGGTACCGGTACGCGCCGCCCATCGCGGGCGCCTTCTCGGTGAGCCTGGAGGGCGCGCCCTCGCCCTTCACCAAGGGCCACCACGTCCTCCGCGTCGGCCTGCAGGGGAAGATCGTCTCCAAGTCCGAGCGCAAGCCCGCCAACCTCGTCTTCCTCATGGACACCTCCGGGTCCATGGATCCCCCGGACCGGCTCCCGCTGGCCAGGGAGGCGGTGAAGATGGCGGTGCGGAACCTGAACGAGAACGACACCGTCGCCATCGTCACCTACGCGGGCGGCGTGGCGGACGTGCTGCCGCCCACCCCCGCCGGCCAGCAGCAGAAGATCTTCGCCGCGGTGGACTCGCTCCGCGCCGGCGGCGGCACCGCCATGGGCTCCGGAATGGAGCTGGCCTACAAGCACGCGGTGCAGCGCGCCAAGGCGGGCGTGGTGTCGCGGGTGATCGTGATGACCGACGGCGACACCAACATCGGCCCGTACATGTCCGCGGACGCCATGCTGGAGGCGGTGGGCAAGTACGTGAAGGAGGGGGTGACGCTGACCACCGTGGGCTTCGGGATGGGCAACTACCACGACGCCCTGATGGAGAAGCTGGCGGACAAGGGCAACGGCAACTGCTTCTATGTGGACGGCCCCAAGGAGGCGCAGCGGGTGTTCGTCGAGCGGCTGGCCGGCACCCTGGAGGTGATCGCCAAGGACGTGAAGGTCCAGGTCGACTTCAACCCCAAGGCCGTGAAGACCTACCGGCTGCTCGGGTACGAGAACCGCGACATCCGCGACCGCGACTTCCGCGACGACAAGGTGGACGCGGGGGAGATCGGCGCCGGCCACACGGTGACCGCGATGTACGAGGTGCAGCTGGCGCCCAACGCCCCGGCGCAGGAGACGCTGGCCACGGTGCGGATCCGCGCCAAGGAGCCGTTCGGCAGCCAGGCCTTCGAGCAGGCCTTCCCCTTCGGCCGCGACAAGCTGCGCGGCGCGGTGGCGGACGCCTCGCCCGACTTCCGGTTCGCGGTGGCGGTGGCGGGGACGGCGGACATCCTCCGGCACTCTCGCCAGTCCGAAGGCTGGAGCCTCTCCGCGGCGCTCAACCTCGCCCAGGGCGCGCAGGACGGGATGGCCGACCGCAAGGAGTTCGTGGACCTCCTCTACAGGGCCCGCGAGCTGTGGACCCGCGCGCACCCGGTGGCCGAGCGGTAGCGCCGTCCCTCAGCGGTTCGCTTCGATGAAGTCCTGGACCGCCTTGGCGACCTCCGCCGGGCGGTCCAGGTGCACGTGGTGACCGCCGTCCAGCGGCACCACCTTCGGTCCGCGCAGGACGTCCAGCCTCCCCTGCAGCGCGGCCTGGTCGAACGGGGCGCCGCGGGTGCCGCGGATGACCTGCACCGGCGCCTTCACCGCGCCCAGCACCGCCATCCACTGCGCCTCGTCGTGGATCATCCCGCTCCGGCGCCGCAGCGCGGGGTCGAAGGTGAAGAGGTAGCCGGCGTCCGTCTTCTGCGTCCCGAAGCGGGCCATGTGGAGGGCGGACTCGGCGTTGAGGCCGGGGTTGTTCTCGCGGAGCTTGAGCGCGGCGTCCTCCGCGTTGGAGTAGGCGCGCTTGCGGGGGGCCTTGCCCAGCTCGGAGATGAAGCCGCGCAGCCGCTCCACCGCGTTCTCCGGCGGGCCGCCCGAGGGCCCCAGGCTCTCCACCGTCGTGAGCGAGGCCACCGCCTCCGGGCGCGCGGCGGCGAACATCAGCGCGACGGTGCCGCCCAAAGAGTGCCCCACCAGGTGGAGGCGGGGCTCGCGCAGCGCCTCGTGGGCGGCGTTGACGTCCGCCACGTAGTCGGCCAGCGCGTAGCTGGAGCCGGGGGAGTGGTGCTCGGACAGCCCGTGGCCGCGGAAGTCCAGCGCCACCGTGCGCAGCGAGGGGGGGAGCGCGTCGCACAGCCAGTCGAAGCTGTGGGCGTGGTCCAGCCAGCCGTGGAGGAGCAGCACCACCGGGGAGCCGCGCGGGTTCCTCTCCAGCGCGTGGAGCTTCAACCCGTAGGCGGGGATCGAGAGCGGCGTCGCGTCCATGGGCGGCGCACGATAACCTGACGCGCGTCGAATGCGACCGCTCCGCGTGCTGACGATTGGCCACTCGTACGTGGTGCGGCTCAACCGCAACGTCGCCGCCGCGCTCGCCCGCCGGCCGGGGGTGGAGCTGACGCTGGCCGCGCCGAGCTTCTTCCACGCCGACCAGGGGCCGATGGCGCTGGAGCGCGCGGAGGAGGAGCCGTTCGCGCTGGAGGCGTTGCGGGCGCGGCTCTCCCGGCGGATCCACGTGTTCACCTACGCGCCCGCGGACCTGGAGCGCGTCATCCAGCCCGGCCGGTTCGACGTCATCCACGCCTGGGAGGAGCCGTACATCGCCGCGGGCTGGCAGATCGGCCGCCGCGCCGCCCGCGCCGGCATCCCGTTCGTCTTCCGCACCGCGCAGAGCCTGGTGAAGCGGTATCCGCCGCCGTTCTCCTGGTTCGAGCGCTCCACCGTCTCCCGAGCCGCCGGGTGGGTGGCCGGCGGGGAGCTGGTGTTCCGCGCCATGGTGGAGAAGGGGTTCCCGGAGGCCCGCGGGGCGGTGATCACCCTCGGCGTGGGGCTGGACGCGTTCCGGCCGCTGGGGCCCGAGGCCATCGACGCGGCGAGGCGGAGGCTGGGGCTGGAGCCGCCCATCGTCGGGTTCCTCGGGCGGCTGGTGCCGCAGAAGGGGCTGCGGTTGCTGATGGGCGCGCTGGAGCAGGTCCCGCCGCCCTGGTCGCTGCTGCTGCTGGGGCAGGGGCCGATGCAGGGGGAGATCCAGGGCTGGGCGCGCGCCCGCGGGCTGGAGTCGCGGGTGAAGGCGCTGTCGGTGCGTCACGACGAGGTGCCGGAGTTGCTGGGGGCGGTGGACGTGCTGGCGGCGCCGTCGCAGACCACGCCGCGGTGGAAGGAGCAGTTCGGGCGGATGCTGATCGAGGCGTTCGCCTGCAAGGTGGCGGTGGTGGCTTCGGACTCGGGGGAGATCCCGTTCGTGTGCGGTGACGGAGGCCGCATCCTCCCCGAGCGCGACGTCGCCGCCTGGACCGCGGCGCTGGCGGAGCTCCTGCGCGACCCCGCCGCCCGCGCGCGCCTGGCGGAGGCCGGATACCGCCGCTGCCGCGACCGCTACGCCTCCGAGGCCGTCGGCGCCCGACTCCACGACTTCCTCGCCCGCGCGGCCGGGAGGGCGCCGGAGCGCGAGTCCGCGGAGCCACCCGCCGCCACCGCGCCCCCACCCGCGTGAGCGCGGGAGGGAAGGGATTGCGAGCGTGGGGCGCGCGTCGCCGGAAAGGCGCCGGAGCGCGAGCCCGTGGAGCCACGTGATGCCGCCCCTTCATCCGCGCGAGCGCGGGAAGATGAGACCGTGAACGCAGGCGCACACGTGAGCGCGGGTGAGCCGGCGCCTTCGCCTTCCAGGGGACGCGTGGCGGGGGGCGTGATCGCCGGCGTGGTGTGCGTGTCCTTCGCCGCCATCTTCATCCGCGCGGCCGGCGCGCCGGCCCTCTCCACCGCGGCGTGGCGGCTGATCGTCGCCGGAGCGCCGCTGGGCGCGGGCGCGCTCCTCCTGCGGCGGGAGGAAATGCGCGCCCTCACCGGCAAGCAGTGGGCCATGGCGCTGGCGGCCGGGGTGGCGCTGGCCCTCCACTTCGGAACGTGGATCGCCTCCCTGGAGCTGACCACGGTGGCCTCCTCGGTGGCGCTGGTGACCACCCAGCCGGTCTGGGTCGCCATCCTGTCCCGGATCTTCCTCCGCGAACGGATCGGCGCTCGGCTGGCGGGGGGCATCGCGTTCGCCCTCACCGGGGCCACGCTGATCGGCGGCGCGGACCTGAGGCTGGCGGGGACCGCGCTCCCCGGCGACGCGCTGGCGCTGGCGGGCGCGGTGTTCGCCGCCGCCTACTTCGTGCTCGGGCGGGGGGCGCGGGCGCGGCTCTCGCTCCTCGCCTACGTGGGCCTGGTCTACCCGGCGGCGGCGGTGGCGCTGGTGGTGGCGGCGAAGATCGGCGGCCAGCCACTCTCGGGCTTCGCGGCGAAGACGTGGCTCTTCCTGGCGCTGCTGGGGCTGGTCCCGCAGCTGTGCGGCCACTCGCTGCTCAACTGGGCGCTCCGGTACCTGCCCGCGCCGAGGGTGTCGCTCGCCATCCTGGGCGAACCGGTGATGGCCACCCTGCTGGCGATGGCGCTCCTGGGCGAGACCCCGGGCCCGCTCACCGTCCTGGGCGCGGCCATCACGCTGAGCGGGATCTACCTGGCCTCCACCTGAGCCCGATCACTCGAACGAGATGGCGCGCTCGAGGTCCGCGGGGTTGGTGGCGGCCTCCTTCGCCACCTCCAGCGTGATCTTCCCTTCCCCGATGAGCTTGGCCAGATGCTGGTCGAAGGACTGCGTGCCCAGCAGCCCGGACGACTTCTCCAGGTAGTCCTTGATCTCCGGCGTGCGCGCCTCGTCCTTGATGTACTCCACCACCGACAAGGTCGAGACCATCACCTCCGCCGCCACCACCCGCCCCTTTCCGGAGGCGTGGGGGAGCAGGCGCTGGGAGATGGTGCCCTTGAGGTTGTCCGCCAGCCGGTTGCGCACCCCGTGCTGCGCCTCGGGCGGGAACACGCCCACCACGCGGCCGATGGTGCGGACGCAGTCGGTGGTGTGGACGGTGGAGAGGACGAGGTGGCCGGTCTCCGCCGCCTTGAGCGCGATCTCGATGGTCTCGGTGTCTCGCATCTCGCCCACCAGGATGACGTCCGGGTCCTGGCGGAGCGCGGCGCGCAGCGCGCTGGAGAACGAGGGCGTGTCCGGGCCGATCTCCCGCTGGGTGATCCGCGAGAACTTGTCCTCGTGGAGGAACTCGATGGGGTCCTCGATGGTGAGGATGTGCTTCCGGTAATGCTGGTTGATGTAGTTGACGATCGCCGCCAGGGTGGAGCTCTTCCCCGACCCGGTGACGCCGGTGACCAGGATCAGCCCGCGGTCCTCCTGGGACATCTTCTCCAGCACCTGCGGCAGCCCCAGCTTCTGGAAGTCCGGGACGGTCATCGGGATGGACCGCATGATCGCCGCCAGGTGGCCCTTGTTCCGGAACACGCTCACCCGGAACCGCCCCACGCCCTCCAGCGCGTAGGAGGTGTCGTGCTCCTGCAGCTGCTCCAGGTCCCCGCGCCAGCGGCTGGCCTTCAGCACGTGCGCGGCGATGCGGGCGGTGTCCTCCGCCGCCAGCGCGGGCACCTTCACCGGCAGCAGCTGCCCGTTGATCCGCAGCGCGGGCGAGGACCCGACCTTGAAGTGGACGTCGGACGCGCCGTTCTTCACGGCGGCGGCCAGGAACTGGTTGAAGGTGGTCAGCTCCATCCGTGCGGGCTCCGGGCGGAGATCATCTCGTTGGCGCGGCGAAGGCGGTCGGACAGCGTCCGGCAGAACGAGCGATAGACCTTCACCGCCAGCGCCGCGTCCGCCGCGAGCAGCTTCTCGAAGTCCGCCTTGGGCAGCTTGAGCAGGCGGGTGGGGCGCAGCGCGGTCACCTTCGCCGAGGTGAGCAGGTCGTCCAGCAGCGCCATCTCCCCGAACAGCTCGCCGGTCTTCAGCCGGCCCAGCTCCTCGTCGTGGCCCGGCTGGCCGTCCACCTCGCGGGAGACGCGCACCTCGCCGTCCTGGATGACCCAGAGCGCGTCGCCCAGCGCGCTCTGCTCGATCACCACCGCGCCCTCGCGCACGTCCACGTGCTGGATGATCGGCGCCAGCCGGGACGTCTCGTCGTAGGTGAGGCGCGAGAAGAGGGGGATCTTCTGGAGCAGCTCGATGCCCTCCAGCTCCCCGAAACCGGTCAGCACCACCTCCGTCGCCATGGACGGGCCGCGTAGCACACCCTAGAGTCCGCCTCCATGTCCGCGGACGAGGGCGATGCAGGGCCGCAGGGAGAGGACCGCCGCCAGCACGAGCGCGTCACCGCCCACATCGAGGTCCGCTTCGGGCGCGCGGACGAGGCGGCGCGCGCGCTGAGGGCCTACTCGCTCAACTTCTCCGTCGGCGGGCTTTGCCTGAAGACCCAGCGGCCCTACGAGCTCGGGGAGCGGCTCAGCCTCTCCATGACCATCGAGGGCCGCGAGGTGGAGTGCCTGGGCGTGGTGGCCTGGGTGCGCTCCGGCGTCGCCATCGGCGTGCGCTTCGAAGAGGTGAAGGACGCGGACCGCGCGCTCTTGCAGCAGATGGTGAAGGCGCTCACCTCGAGGACGTAGCGGGCTCGCCCTCGGTGAGGCGCATCACCATCGAGTCGACCTCCTGGAACCCGCAGGCCTCGTAAAACGCGCGCACCGCCTCGCCCCGGCTCTTGTGCGTGTGCAGCTCCACGCGCTTGGCGGTGAGCACCCGCGCCCGCTCCAGCGCGTGCTTCATCAGCGCCTTGCCCACGCCCTTGCGCCGCCACGCCGCGGAGACGACCAGCTCGTCGATGGTGACGATCCGGCCCTTCAGCCGCAGCTGCGGCCGGTGGGAGAGGGTGATCATCCCCACCGGCTTGTCCTGCGCGTCCGCCGCCACGATCACCGCCATCTCCGGGTGGCTGAGCACCCAGTGCACGGTGGAGGTGTCGGCGGAGCCCGGATACCCCAGCTCGCCCAGCAGCGCCGCCAGCGCCTCGCCGTCGCCGCGGCGCGCCGGCCGCACCCGGAACGCGGGCTTGTCCTGGCCTTGCGGCGGCGGCGGCGGGCTTTGCTGGATGGCGGGCACCGGCCCTCAGGATAGCGCCGGAGGGGCGATTCCAAAAATCAACGGATTCCGCCCGCTCAGGGGAGCGCGACCCGGAAGACGCCCTTGAGGTCCTCGGTGAGTGAAGTGGGGATGTCGCCCTGGCTGGTCGTCCGGTAGGCGGTGGCGCGCCACTGGTAGAGGCCGCCGCTGGCCAGCGCCGTCGTCCCGTCGTAGGTCGCCTGCGTCGTGGTGACGTGCGTCTTGGTCCAGATCACCACGCCCAGCTCGTCGATCAGCTCCAGGTTGAAGAAGGCCGCGTTGGAGTAGGCGGACCACTGGAACGTCGGGGTGGCGGTGGCCACGTCCTCGGGCAGGTCGCCTGCGCCGGGGGAGACGATGTTCACCGCGGTGGTGGTCTTGAAGCTGCTCGGCTGGACGAGGATGGCGCCGTCCCGCACGCTGATGGACTGGATGGCGGTCCCGCCCAGGCCCGGATCGGGGTCGCGCACCGCGCCGTCGTTCTCGAAGCCCGCCAGCACCATGTAGTCGCCATCCGGGATGCCCGCGATGGTGAAGTTGCCGGCGACGTTGGGCGCGATGCCCGGCTCCGGGGCGCGGAGGCCCGGAACGACCTCGCCGCGCGCGAGCAGGGTGTTGAAGGTCGACTTCACCGCCAGCACGATGCTGGTCGGGGGGCCGCCGGCGACGGTCTGCACCTTGTTGCTCAACGCGGCCGTCCCGGTGGTCGACTTCACCAGGTGCACGCCGGTGTTGTTCGCGCCCGCCACCACCGACACGTCCACCGGGGTGTAGTTGACGCCGCGGCTGAAGCCGCGCACCGAGTAGGTCGCCGGCACCACGTTGAAGAGGGTGAACGCGCCGGAGCTGTCCGCCACCGCGCTGGCGAAGTTGTTGGAGCCGGTGCCGCCCGTCTGCTCGGCCACCACCAGCACGCCCTTCTGCGTGGCGTCCACGTCCACGGTGCCGGAGATCTTCGGGCGGCCGCGCTCGGCCTGGTCCAGCGGCGCCAGCCCGACGTCGGTCCCCGCGCCGCTCAGCAGGTACGGCCCGGAACCGCCCGCGCGCGTCGCGGTGCCGGTGTCCAGCGGCAGGGCGGTGCGGATGCCGGAGGGGAAGGGGGCGAAGTCCTGCGCCGCCGCCCGGAGCGTGATCTTCCGCGCCACCGGCGTGCCGTTGCTGTCCGCGCGCGAGGAGGGAATGGGAATGCTGTAGGTGCCGTCGGAGGCGGTGGTGACCACGGCCGAGACCGGCGCGCCGTTGTCGTCGAGCGCCGTCACCTGCGCGCCCGCGATGGGGTCCTTGCTCTGGGTGGAGAGGTCGAAGACCTTCCCCGTCACCCTCACCGGCGTGAAGCAGGAGGGCTTGTCTTGCCCGGTGACGGCTTCGCAGACCTGGTCGGAGCTGCAGCTCGACGGGTCGTCGATCTTGCACTCCTTGGGACCGCAAGCAGTGAGGGAGAGCGCGGCGATCAGCAGCGTCAATGTGTTCTTCATGGTGCCGGGGCGCTTGTGCAAGGTCACTGCCGCCGCTCGCACGTCAGGCGGGTCTCGCGAACACGCGCGCGGTTCCACCGCATTTCGCCGCGCCGGAGGTCGGAGGCGGTGCTCACAGGTGCACCCGAGCAGGCACGACGCGGATGTCCGTCCCGTACCGCGTCGTACGCTGCTCGGCCGGGGCCGTACGCCTGGGGTCGGTTTCACCCGTTTGACGCCGTCGGGCGCCGTTCCCTAGCGTCCAGCCCACCTATGCGCGTCTCCGTCTCCGTCGCCCTGCTGGCCATGGCCCTGCCCGCCCTCGTCCACGCCCAGGAGGCGCCCAAGGTGGCGGTGCTGGACTTCGCGGCCAACGGCACCAGCGAGCAGCTGGCGAGCGCGGCCAACGGCCTCGTCGCCAACGAGCTGCAGCGGATGGGGATGTTCAAGGTGAGCACCAGCGAGATGGTGCGGAGCCTGATCGCGCACGACCGGCAGATGCAGCTGCTGGGATGTTCCGAGGAGCGGTGCTTCTCCGGGATCACCAACGCGTTGGGGGTCGAGTACCTGGTGACGGGGAAGGTGAGCAAGATCCCCGGGTCGCGCGACATGCCCACCACGTACACGCTGGAGCTGGCGCTGCTGAACGCGAAGAAGGGCACGCGCGAGGGGTCCGACGTGCAGACCGGCGTCTCCGAGTCCGACCTCACCGGGAAGATCCCGCGGGCGGTGGCGAAGCTGGTGCAGAAGGTGCTGTCGGCGCGCGGCGGCAGCCTGATCGTGGACGTGGGGGAGCCGGGCGCCACGGTGAAGGTGGACGACGTCGTGGTGGGCACCTCGCCCATCGGCGGCCGGTTCCCGGTGCCGGCCGGCCCGCATTTCATCATCGTGGAGAAGACGGGGTTCGTGACCGCGCAGAAGGAGATCAAGGTCCTCCCCAACGAGCTGGCGCAGCACTCCGTGGTCCTCGTCCCCAGCCCGGACTTCATCCGCGACTACCAGGCGCGCTCCGGCGCGATGCGGATGGGCGCGTGGATCGCCAGCGGGCTGGGCGTCGCCGGGCTGGCGGCGGGCGGCTTCTTCCAGGTCCGCGCCAGCGCCATCTACGGCTCCGCGGACCAGCCCGGCACCTTCGCCTACGAGCGCTCCAAGCTGCTCGCCGGCATCGAGGTGGAGGGCGACGTCGACCACCGCTTCCTCGCCCAGAGCCTGGGCGACCAGGTCAACCGCGCCGAGCTCTTCTCGTACATCGGCTTCGGCGCCGGCGTCGCGGCGGGCCTGGCGGCGGCGTACTTCTGGATCGCCGGGGAGGACCCCGGGCGGTACGACAAGTTCCGGCAGGTGGACGTGAAGAAGCCCGCGCCGAAGGCGTCGCTGTTCATCGCCCCCACCGCCGGCGGGGCGTACGCGTCGCTGGGCGTGCAGTTCTAGGGAACGACGGTCCCGCTCAGGTCGCGGCGGTAGCGCGCGTACGCCGTCTCCGTCGAGGCCAGCGCGCCCTTCCACTTCGCCAGCACGTCCGGGCCCACCATCAGCTCCGGCGCGGGCGTGGCGCGGAGCTCCTCCTCGGAGTGCGCCAGCCAGAAGGTGATGAGCTTTCCCGAGCCGTAGCGGGACCAGTAGCTGACCCGGCGCAGCGGGTACTTCTTCGCCTGGAGCGCCGACTTCATCTGCGCCCACGCCGCCTCGTACGCGTCGCCGTGGGGCGGGGAGGGGAGGAGCTGCTCCACCACCACCAGCGAGGCGCCGGCGGTCAGCTCGTCCAGCGCCGGGTCCGCGCCCGGGTAGTCGAGGTCCGGCTCCCGCACCCAGACCTCGTTCCCGTGCGGCGGCACCAGCGCCTCGTCGGAGGCGTCGTCGTACTTCTTGCGCGCCGGCTTCAGGCCCTCCGGATCGTCCGGCTCGCGCGGGCGATCCAGGTCCGCCATCGACCGCAGCGGGCGCAGCGACCAGACGCGGTGGTCGGAGAGCTCCAGGAAGAGGCCGCGGCCGTCGGGTGGGCGCCCCGCCGCCTGGAGCGCCGCCAGCCACTCCTGCCGGGCGGCGATGAACTGGTCGTGCCGGGCGGGGGCCAGCGTGTCCAGGTGCACCGCCCGGAACCGGGCCTCGTGAAAGGAAGGCACCGGCTCCAGGGACGCGCACCCGGCGAACAGGGCGGCCGCGAGGAGGAGCCTCACCGCCTGGAGGAGGACATGATCCGCAGCACGTACCAGAACAGCAGCGCCACCGACGCGAACAACTGCAGCGACGCGGCCACGTGCGCGTTCGTCGGGTACGTGCGCAGCACCTGGGACGTGTTGAAGAGGATGTACCCGGCGGCGAACGCCACCATCACCCCGGCGAACAGGTTGCCCAGCGAGAAGCCGAACAGCGCGGAGCAGACGATCACGCCCAGCGCGACCATTCCCGCCACCGCCAGGATGGGCCCCAGGAACGAGAAGTCCTTCTTCGTCAGGAAGACGGTGCCGGTGAGGCCGGTGAAGATCAGCCCGGTGTAGACGCCCGCGGCCGGGATGGTGTCCGGGCCGGCGAAGTTGGCCGCGAACCAGAGCAGCGGGACGAAGATCAGCGACTCCGCGATGACGTAGATCCCCAGCCCCAGGTACTGCTGCGTCTGGTCCCCGCCCTCGTGGGCCCACTTCTGGCCGATCCAGCCGACCAGCATGAACGCCCCCAGGACGAGCAGCCAGCCCGGCCCCCGGGTGGGCAGCACGCGCATGATCATGTTGGCGGCGCCGCTGGTGAAGAGGAAGAGCTCGATGCCGATGAACGCCAGGACCGCGCCCAGCAAGTGCGCGTACGTCCGGCGGATGAAGGCGGCGCGCTCCACCGCGGGCGCCTGCGCCGCCACGACCCCATACGACGTATCCCAGGCCATCTTCAGAAGCCTCCCGTCAAGGTATGACTCAGGGTATCTAACGCGTCCCGACAAGGACGCCAGGGGCAATACACCCTTTCGATGACCGAGCCTACCCACGAGCCGCCCGCCCCCGCGAGCCCCCCGCGGGCGAGGGACCGTTCGTTCGCGTTCGTGCTCGCCGGCGCGTTCCTCCTCCACTTCATCGTCATGCGCACCTGGGAGAACCTCGCCTGGCCGGACGAGATCTTCCAGACGCTGGAGCAGGGGCACCGCCTGGCGTTCGGCAACGGCATCACCCCGTGGGAGTACCGGGAAGGCGTGCGGTCCTGGGTCCTGCCCGGAGTCCTGGCCGGGGTGATGCGCGCCACCGCCTTCCTGGGCCCCGGCTCCTCCGGGTACGTGGCCGGCATCCACTGGTTCCTCGCGCTCTGCTCGCTGTCGCCTGTCGCCACCGCCATGGCCTGGGCGCGGCGCGAGGGGCTGAAGCACGCGTGGCTGGCGGGCGTCGCCTGCGCCACCTGGTTCGAGCTGGTCTACTTCTCCAGCAAGGCGCTCACCGAGGTGTTCGCGGGCTACGCCATCGCCCCGGCGCTCTACTTCAGCGTCAAGGCCCGCGACTCGGAGCGCGACGCGCTGTACGCGGGCGCGCTCTGGGGCCTGACGCTGGGGTTCCGCTTCCACCTCGCCCCGGCCGCGCTGGTGGCGCTGATCTGGGTGGGGAGGCGGGACCGGAAGCGGTGGCTCTCGCTGCTGATCGGCGGCGGCGCGGTGCTCCTCGCCTTCGGCCTGGTGGACTGGGCGACCTGGTCGTACCCGTTCCAGTCCATCGTGAAGAACTTCTGGATCAACGTGGTCCAGAAGAAAGCCTCGTGGTTCGGGGAGAGCCCCTGGTACGAGTACCTCGCCTCGCTGGCGCTGACGTGGGGCTGGCCGGCGGTGCCGCTGCTGGGGCTGGCCGTCTTCGGGTCCCTCCGCCGCGGCCTGCTCTGGCAGGTGGCGCTGGCCATCTTCGCCGTGCACAGCGCCATCGCGCACAAGGAGTACCGCTTCCTGGTGCCGTTCCTGGTGGTGGTGGTGCTGGCCGCCAGCCTCGGCGTGCTGGAGGCGATCCAGCGTTCCCCGCGCGGGGGGTGGGCGGCGGCGGCCGTCCTGCTGCTGGCCAGCGCGTACGGCGCCCGGAGCTACGACTTCCGCACGCTCGCGCCGCGCCCGCCGCCGGGGTGGCCGCCGTGCCCGATGTGGACGTTCCGGGAAGGGTCCCTCCGCGGGATGGAGCTGGTCTCCACCGACCGGTCCGTGTGCGGCGTGGGGGTCGTCGGCGTGCACTGGGCCTGGAGCGGCGGCTACACGTACCTGCACCAGGACGTGCCGTTCTTCTACGTCCCCGACCAGCTCTCGTTCCAGACCTACCAGGGCTCGTTCAACACCGTCATGGCGGCGGACAACGGCCCCCAGCTCGGCCCGTACCAGAAGCGCCGGTGCTGGGGGGCCGATCGGTGCATCTACCAGCGCCAGGGCGAGTGCCGGCCGCCGGCCGACGGCTATACGCTCAACCGCTGGCTGCGCGAACGCTCGGAGTAGCGGGTGCCGATCTTCAGCGAGGCCGACTACCAGCAGTTCGCCGACTCCGGCTTCGTGGTCGCGCGCGAGCTGGTGCCGCGAGAGCTCCTCCGCCCCGCGATCAGCGCGATCTGCGCCTTCCACGGCATCGACTACGACGACCCGTCCACCTGGTACCGAGCGCCGGCGCACTCCAACGGCATCGTCCCCATCCACCAGCCACAGGCGTTCTGGGACATTCGCCAGCACCCGGCGGTGCACGCCGCGTTCGCGGAGCTGCTGGGCACCGGACGCCTCTGGGTCTCCATGGACCGGGGCT
>Ga0134122_10001207_pt1 | contig 18552 bp, 23 predicted proteins | sample KB302_FD_96461 | JGI IMG/M metagenome (GOLD analysis project Ga0134122, IMG submission 96461) | Terrestrial soil microbial communities without Nitrogen fertilizer from Kellogg Biological Station, Michigan, USA - KB3-0-2 | ecosystem: Environmental > Terrestrial > Soil > Unclassified ... | reverse complement strand
CAATTTGCGAATGGGCTCCAGCGTCGCGTAAGGGAGCATCAGCTCCAGCCGTCCGCCGCGATCTTCCATGTCGATGCGCAGCTTGACGAGAATGGCCGCGTTTGCCGGTCTCGCGATTGCCGCAAAGCGCGGATTGGTTTCCAGGCGATCGAGCGTGAAGTTGACCGGCGCCAGCGGCTCGAAGGCCTGGCGCATGTCGGCCAGGATCACTTCCACCATCCTCTGAACCAACGTTCGTTCGATGGTGGTGTAGGGACGCCCTTCAATGCGCATCGCCGCCGTGCCGCGGCGGCCGCCGAGCAAGACATCGACGATCGAATAGATCAAATTGGAATCGACGGTGAAGAGGCCGTAATTGTCCAATTCGTCGGCATGGAAGACGGCCAGAATTGCCGGCAACGGAATCGAGTTGAGGTAATCGCCGAAACGGATGGACGTGATGTTGTCGAGGCTCACTTCGACATTGTCCGAAGTGAAATTGCGCAGGGATGTCGTCATCAGCCGCACCAGGCGGTCGAAGACAATCTCCAGCATCGGCAGGCGCTCGTAGGAAACCAGCGCGGAATTGACGATTGCGCGCACGCCCGACTTGTCCTGCGCTTCCGAGCTGTCTACGTCGAAGCCGAGAAGCGAATCGATCTCCTCTTGATTGAGGGTTCGCTCGGCGCCCAAATCTCCGGCGGGCGTTTCCGCTGGTGCGGCTTCGGTTTTCTGCGCGACGGGTTCAGCCATGATGGTGTCCGGTCTTCACTGCACGATCATTTCTTTGAGCAGAACATCGCGCACCGGCGTCGGCGCCACCGCGAGATTGACGCGGCGCAGGAGTTCCTCCTTGAGCCGCATCACGCCGGTCGAGCCGCGTACGTCCTCGACGCGCAGTTCGCGCAGATAAGTTTGAAACTGATCGATCACACGCGGCAACACCGGTTCGATCGCCGCTTTCGCTTCGACCTTCTCGAGCTCGAGCGCGACCGAGAGCTTCAGATAAGCGGGCGTCGAATCCGGAGTCTGGATGTTCACGATGATGTCGGGCACGTCGAAGAACGCCGCCTGCTCCGCGGGCAAATTCGGCGCCGCGGTCTTCACGTTCTCGGCCGCGGCAATCTCTTCGGCATCCTCGCTTGTGCCGCCAAGAAAGTAGTAGGCGCCGCCGCCGCCGCCGAACACGACCAAGAGCGCCGCGCCGACAATCAGTTTCATCTTCAGCGGCAGCTTCAAGAAGGCGAGCGGATTCAACAGGCGCGGAAGTGCAAGAATTCGACCGACAATCGACGTCTTTTTCGGCGCTGCCTCTTTCGCAGCGGTGCCTTCGGACTCGGCATCGGCCTCGTCATCGTCAGGCGGCGGTGCCGCTGCCTTCGGTTTCGTCGCCATCAATCCCCCGCGCGAACAATGAAAACGCGAGGATGAAATTAGGGTCTGATGGTTAAGGACTGGTTTTGTCGCTGGGAAGAATTTGCCGGATCACCCCGCCGCCGGCCGGGCGAGGCTTGCCGCCCGCGACCCATGGACCGCGATAAAACCAGCAAAATCATGACTTTTCGCGATGGCATGCCGCGTGCACCCGTCGGTCCGAAAGCTGAGAGGGCCCCAGAAGGGGGCGGAGCTCGTGGAAAACACGTTTCTAGTCGGCCTGTCGCAACAGATGGCCTCGCACCGCGCCATGGAGGTGATCGCGAACAATCTCGCGAACGCTTCGACCCCGGCGTTCAAGCGCGAATCCGTGCAGTTCGAGCAATACATGGTTCCCGTTCCGGCAACAGAAGCCGAAGGCGGCACGACCGTCGATGTTTCCTTCGTGCTCGATCGCGGCGTCGTACGCGATTTGTCCGAAGGACGCTTCGAGCGAACCGATGCCGTCCTCGATTTCGCGATCACCGGTCCAGGATATTTCGTCGTGCAGACTCCGAACGGCGATCGCTACACGCGCAACGGGCATTTCCAGCTCGACAATGAAGGGCGCGTCGTGACCGATGACGGGTACGCCGTGCAAAGCGACGCCGGCGCCATTCAGGTTCAAACCCAAGACAGCGACATAAGCGTCGGTCCCGACGGTACCATCAGCGTCCGCAACGCGGTCGGCGCCAGCGTGCAGCTGCTGGGCAAATTACGGATCGCCACGTTTGCCGACGAGCGCGCGCTGAAGAAGGCCGGCATGAGTCTCTACGATGCTGCCGGTCAACCGGTGCAGCCGCCCACCGGCGCCGTGCGTGTGCATCAAGGCTTGATTGAACGTTCCAATGTCGAGCCGATGATCGAGATCACGCGCATGATCGAAGTTCTGCGCGCTTATCAGTCGACGTCGGACCTAACCCAATCGAGCGAAGATTTGCTGAAGCGGGCGATCGAGCAGCTCGGCAACGTCCCGCAAAGTTAGAAGGAGCTTGAATCATGCGAGCCATGAGCATCGCCGCCACCGGAATGCTGGCGCAGCAGACCAATGTGGAAGTGATCGCGAACAACCTCGCGAACATGAACACCACCGCCTACAAGTCCCAGCGCGCCGAATTCCAGGATCTGCTCTATCAGAACATCGAGCGCCCGGGCGCGGCTTCAGCCGACACCGGCGCGGTGTTGCCGTCGGGCATACAAATCGGCGTCGGCGTGCGTACGGCGGCGACCTATCGGCTTACCGCGCAGGGCAATTTGGCCAGCACCGGCAATCCCTATGATCTCGCGATCAACGGCAAGGGCTACTTCCACGTCATGATGCCGGACTCAACCGATGCCTATACGCGCGCCGGCACGTTCTCACTCTCGCCCGACGGGCAGATCGTCACGGAAAAAGGCTACGTCGTGGTTCCCGGAATCGCCATTCCTCAAGATGCGATCTCCGTCACCATTAATGCCGTCGGTCAGGTGCAGGCGCTGGTCGCCGGCTCCAACACGCCGCAGACATTGGGTCAGCTCGAACTCGCACGCTTTCCTAATGATGCCGGCCTTCAGGCGATCGGCGACAATCTTTTCACCGAATCGCCCGCCTCCGGAGCTGTGTTGACCGGCCTGCCCGGTTCACCCGGCTACGGCACGCTCCAGCAAGGCTTTGTCGAGACCTCGAACGTCAATGCCGTGCAGGAAATCACCGATCTGATCACTGCACAGCGCGCCTATGAGATGAACTCCAAGATCATCTCCGCCGCCGACGAGATGTTGCAAATCACCTCAAAGATGAGCTGAACACCATGAGAATCCGCACGTTTTTGGTCCTGCTTTTCTGCACCGCTGCTTTCAGCGCCCTTGCCGACGAGAACGACATCGACATCATCGTTCCCGCGCACGACATCGCGCGCGGCAGCGTCATTGCCGAGGGAGACCTCGACTACAAAGCGGTTCCCGCGGCGCGTACCGGGGCCAGCGTGTTGCGCTCGGTAACCGACGCCGCCGGCAAAGAAACCCGCCGCGCGCTGAAGGCCGGCGAAATCATTCGCGCAAGCGACCTCAAGCGTCCGACTTTGGTCGCCAAGGGCTCCAACGTCACCATGCTGTTTGTGGCGCCGGGTATGCAGCTCACCGCAACCGGGCGAGCGCTCGAGGATGGCGGTGCGGGCGATTCCATCACCGTTCTCAATCCAACTTCGTACCGCAAGGTCGAAGCCGTGGTCGTCAAAGCGGGAACCGTCAGAGTGGGAGCGCTCGCTGAAGATGCCGGAAAATTGGCCGAGGACATTGCTCGCGCGAAACCTTGAGACAAAGGACAATCATCATGCATTTCCTTCGCCGCAATTCTCTGATGCTCGGCACCGCTTTCACGCTGGCTGCGTGCGCCAGCACACTCGACAAGATCGCGCATGTCGGCCAGGCGCCGGCGCTGAGCCCTATCGCCGTCCCCGCCAACATGGCGGCGGGCGCGCCGGTTTATGTGCCGCAGCCGCCGCCCAATGTTCAGCCGCGCGAGCTGAACTCGCTCTGGCAGACCGGATCACGGAGTTTCTTCCGTGATCCCCGAGCGCAGAAAGTCGGCGACATCCTCACGGTCAACATCGACATCGGCGACCAGGCGAAGATCGCCAACACCACGAGCCGCTCGACAACATCAGCGGAGAAGTCCGGCGTGCCCAATTTCTTAGGCTTGGAAAGCCGCCTGAAAGGCGTACTGCCCGACGCGGTGGATCCCTCGAACTTGGTCAATCTCGGCTCGGATTCCTCGAACACCGGCACCGGCAGCGTCGATCGCTCCGAAACGATCAATCTCACCATCGCGGCCGTCGTAACCCAGGTGCTGCCCAACGGAAATCTGGTCATCCAAGGTCAGCAGGAAGTCCGCGTGAACAATGAAGTGCGTGAGCTGACGGTTTCGGGCGTAGTTCGCCCCGAGGACATTTCAAACCTCAATACGATCCGCCATACGCAGATCTCTGAAGCGCGCATCTCCTACGGCGGCCGCGGTCAGATCACCGACGTGCAGCAGCCCCGCCTCGGACAGCAATTGTTCGATTTGATCTGGCCGTTCTAAGCCCGCTCGACTTCAGTCGTCGCGATAGACCCGCTCGCGCCGTTCGTGGCGCTCCTGAGCCTCGACCGAGAGCGTGGCGATGGGACGCGCATCCAACCGCCTTAGCGAAATGGGCTCGCCGGTATCCTCGCAGAAGCCGTAGGAACCGTCTTCGAGGCGCCTCAAAGCCGAATCGATCTTGGCTATCAGCTTGCGCTGGCGGTCGCGGGTTCTGAGCTCAAGCTGACGCTCGGCCTCGGTGGTCGCCCGGTCCGCCAAATCGGCGTTAGGTGTCGGCTCGGTCTGCAGATTCTGGATGGTTTCCCGGCTTTCGCGCAGGATTTCTTCCTTCCAGGCGACGAGCTTACGGCGGAAGTACTCCCGTTGCCGTTCGTTCATGAACGGCTCGTCGTCCGACGGCCGGTAGCCATGCGGCAGGTCGGTCGCCATGCACTCTCCTTGGTAAGGAATCGCCCTCGTGGCGGGCGGGTTATAGCCGCGCACGTTCTCCCGAGCAAATAGAAAGCGCGTGCGTGCGGGCAATCAAAGTTGTGGAAAAACAGCGACTTATACTAGCGGGCGCTCGACCAGCTCAAGCTTGGCGAGTTCGACTCGCGCCCTCAGATCGATCTCGTCGAGCACGTTCTGGAGCTTCTCATCGGCGAAGCTTTCCCGCCGCTTGGCGATGGCATGGGCGAGCCGGGTCAGGGTCGGCCGGGGAATTCCACCGGCGAGCAGACCGTCGCGCACCTCATCCAACAGCCTCAGCAGCTCATCGCCATGCTTGACGCCCCGCGTCCGCTGGTCGGCCGAATCTTCGATGCCCTGGAGCGCAAGGATGGTGTCGACCGCCGCAATGGGGCCACTTCCTGTGAGGGCGGCAGCGGTTTTCGCTTCGGCCATTTCCTCGGCCGCGAAGCCCTTGCCGTCCGAATGAACGGTGCGCCCTGCCCGCCTGACGGCGGCGGTTTCGATGCGGCTTCTGCCGTTGATTTCCAAGACTCGCCTCCTGCGCGTCCCGTGAGCCCGTCCACAATTGCGCGATTACAATTAATAAAAGACTAAGGCCTGAGGCTAGCCGCCACGATGATAGGGATGCCCGGCGAGAATGGAGCACGCGCGGTAGATCTGCTCCGCCAGCATCGCGCGTACGAGAAGATGCGGCCAGGTTTGCGCGCCCAGCGCGAGACGGTCCTTCGCGCGATCCTGAAGCGATGACGCCAACCCGTCCGGTCCGCCGATAAGAAAGACGAGGTCCCGAACGCCTGAATCCCGCAGTCTGCCGATGTGCTTCGCGAAGGCACCGCTGTTCATGCCGCGCCCCTTCTCATCGAGCGCAATGAGATACGCCGCTTCCGGCAGTCTCTTGGTGAGTTTCGCCGCTTCCTCGATCATGCGCGCTTCGGGATTTGCCGCGCGTGATGTGTCGACGGCGAGGAGGTCGAGCTTCGAAATGCCGAGCTTCGGACCGAGCGCGCGGGCGCGTTCACAATATAGATCGCAAAGCTCCTGCTCTCCTGATGCGGCGCGCGCTTTGCCGACGGCCGCGATCGTGATGCGCACGTGCTTAGGCGACCGAGCCGGCGTGCTCGGCCTGCACTCTCCGCGGTTCGCGCTCGTCGACCGACCACATGCCTTCGAGGTCGTAATAGGCCCGAACTTCGGCGCGGAAAATGTGAACGATCACATCGCCGGCGTCGATCAGAACCCAATCGCCTTGCGGCAGGCCCTCGATGCGTGCGCCGCCGAAGCCGAATTCTTTCAGCTTGCGGGCGAGATTTTCGGCGAGCGCACCGACATGGCGCGAAGACCGTCCCGTCGCCACCACGATCGCATCGCACAGCGAGGACCGTCCGACGAGATCGATCGTCACGATGTCTTCGGCCTTGTCGTCGTCGAGGGAGGAGATGACGCGCGCCAAAAGAGGCGGCTCGGAGGAAATTTCGTTGGTTCGCGAACTCGGCTTTACGCGGGGCAGTCGGCTCAGGGGCGGGCTCCTTTCTAAGGTTTCACACCATCCGGCTCGGCTCTAGGCAAAGACCGGAGATTTGGACCTGTCCCAATCCGTGCCGCAGCTGAGCCGCTCCTTAAATTCATATAATCGACAATTGCGACAATACCATAAGCCGTTCACTTGCGCGAGGACGCCCGCAAGGCCGTGGCTGTTGTGGGGTCCCGCTTGGCGTCGAGGATGGTCCAGGCGGGTGGCTTTTCTGAGGCGAATCCCGCGTCCGGCGGGCGGGCGGCCGCCCCAAATTTTGTGGCCGCCGGGGATAGCCGTGCCGAGAGCGCGGTGCCGGTACGGGCAACCACGGCGACAGGCACGAGGCGGAAAATCTCCCCCCACTTCCTCCATCGCGGTATCTGCAGGAGATTGTCGCTGCCCATCAGCCACACAAAACGGGCCTGCGGGAAGCGGCGCTTGAGCGCCTGCACGGTGTCGACGGTAAACCGCGTCCCAAGCTCGTCCTCGATCCCGCTGACGATGAGGCGGGGATGGCGTGCGACCCCCCTCGCCGCTTCAAGGCGTTTCTTGAAGCTCGCCATGCCGCGTTTGGCCTTCAACGGATTTTGCGGACTGACTATCCACCACACGTAGTCGAGATGAAGCTGCTTCAGTGCCTGTTCGCTCGCATGAATGTGACCCTGATGCGCGGGATTGAACGACCCGCCGAGCAAACCGATGCGGATTCCAGGCGAGATCGGTCCCGGCGGCGCAATCCAAGTCTTATGCGTTGGAGCGCTTTCGGACCGAGGCGGGTTGGAGGTTTTTCTACGGCCGCGTTTGGCCGGTGCCGCGGACGACATATTTGAAGATCGTGAGCTGCTCGACTCCGACAGGGCCGCGCGCGTGCAGCTTGCCGGTGCCGATACCGATTTCCGCGCCCATGCCGAACTCCGCGCCATCGGCGAATTGGGTCGAGGCGTTATGCATCACAATTGCGGAATCGAGCGCTGATAAAAACCGTTCGGCCGCGACCTTGTCTTCGGTGACGATCGACTCGGTGTGCTGCGAGCCATAGGTCGCGATGTGGTCGATGGCTTGTTCCACGCCGTCGACCGTGCGTACGGCGATGATCGCATCGAGATATTCGGTGCGCCAGTCCTCTTCCGTAGCCGGTTTCGCGCCTGCATAGAGCTCGCGTACCGCTGCATCCGCGCGGATTTCGCAGCCGGCTTTCGTCAGGTCATCGAGAATGGTTTTGAGATGCGTCGCCAGAATGCTGCGGTCGATCAGCATGGTTTCCGTCGCACCGCAAATCCCGGTGCGCCGCATCTTGCCGTTCAGCACCAGAGCGCGCGCTTTGTTGAGGTCGGCCTTCTCGTGCACATAGGTGTGGCAGATGCCTTCGAGATGCGCGAGTACGGGAACGCGCGCCTCCTTTTGTACGCGCGCAACCAGACTCTTGCCTCCGCGCGGTACGATCATGTCCAACGCGCCGCCGAGGCCTTCCAGCATGAAGCCGACGGCAGCGCGGTCTATCGTCGGCACGAGTTGAATCGATGCCGCTGGCAGACCGGCGGTCTCCAATCCTTCGACCAAGGCTTCATGAATGGCGCGCGAGGAATGGAACGATTCCGAGCCGCCGCGCAAAATCACGGCGTTGCCGGACTTCAAACACAGCGCGCCCGCATCGGCGGTTACGTTCGGACGACTCTCGTAAATGATGCCCAGCACGCCGATCGGCGTGGCAACACGCGCAATGTCCAATCCGTTGGGCCGCTTCCAGCGTGCGAGCTCGCGACCAATCGGATCGGCAAGCGCCGCCACATCGGCAACGCCCTTGGCCATTGCTTCGACGCGTTTGGCGTCGAGCTTCAGCCGATCCATCATCGCCGGACCGAGATTGCGCGACGCGGCCGCCCTCATATCTTCGTCATTGGCCGCAAGAATCGCATTCTGGCGCGCTCGGATCGCATCGGCGGCGGAGATCAGGGCCTTGTTTTTCACCGCCGTGCTCGCTTCACGCAAATGCGTGGCCGATTCGCGCGCGGCGCGGCCGAGCGCGAACATCTGCGCTTCCAGGGCCACGCCGTCTTTGCTCTGCACATTCATGACTGCGAATCCTCGGCCGCACTGTCGAGCGCGAGATCGTCCCTGTGGATCATCTCGTCGCGGCCACGATATCCGAGAATGGTCTCGATTTCGACCGTGCGCCGGCCGATCAGGCGTCGCGCATCGGCTGCATCATAAGCAATCAGCCCGCGACCGAGCTCGCGGCCATCCTCGCTTTTTACGACAACGGCGTCACCGCGTTCGAAAGCGCCGTTCACCGCTTTGACTCCAACGGCAAGGAGGCTCTTTCCCGATCTGAGCGCGCGCTCGGCGCCGACATCGATGACGAGCGTCCCCTGCGCCGACAATCCGCCTGCGATCCAGCGTTTGCGCGCCTGCGCCGGACTGACGCGCGGCACGAACAGCGTGCTGCGCGCATCGGCGATCGCGCGTAGCGGGTGCAGCACGTGGCCCGATGCGATCACGACGGCGGCGCCGGCCGCCGTTGCGATCTTCGCCGCGGCGATCTTCGATTCCATTCCGCCCTTGCTGAAGCCGGAAACCGGTCCTTCCGCCATGCGCTCGATTTCCTGCGTGATGGCGCGCACTTCGGGGATATGGCGTGCATTCGCGTCGCGCTGCGGATTGGCGCTGTACAGCCCGTCAATGTCGGACAGGAGTACCAGACAGTCGGCCTCCATCATCGAAGTCACGCGCGCGGCCAGCCGGTCATTGTCGCCATAGCGAATCTCCGCCGTCGCGACGGTGTCATTCTCGTTGATGACGGGAACCGCGTTGAGGCCGATCAGCGTCGTCAACGTCGCGCGCGCGTTGAGATAGCGCCGGCGTTCTTCGGTGTCCTCGAGCGTGAGCAGAATCTGCGCCACGGCGAGATCGTGCTCGTGAAACGCATCGACATAAGCCTGGGCGAGCCGGATTTGGCCCGTCGCAGCCGCGGCTTGGCTCTCCTCAAGTCGCAACAGGCTTGCTTTGAGCTTCAGCGCGCGACGTCCCAGCGCGATCGCTCCGGACGACACTACGACGATGTCCTTGCGCTCTGTCTTGAGGGCGGCGACGTCGGCGGCCAGACTTGCCAGCCATTCATGCTTGAGCGCGCCGCTGGCCGAATCCACCAGCAAAGAAGATCCGACCTTCACGACGATGCGCTTTGCTTTGGCGAGAGGATCGCTCATGGCGCCCAGTTCCCCGCCCTCGCCGGCGGCTTGCGCGTTCTGCCTCTTGCTCTTTCCACCGCCTTTGCCAGTGCGATCAAGACCTCATCGACGCCTTCACCGGACACAGCGGACATCGCAAACACCTTTTGTCCCGAAGCTTTTGCGAGCGCGCGCTGTTTGCGCAACAGCATGGCTTTGCTCACCGCGTCGCTCTTGTTCAAGACCAACACTTCCGGCTTCTCCGCAAGACCCTGGCCGTATGAATCAAGTTCGGCCCGAATGGTGCGGTAATTGCCGACCACCGCGGATTCCGTCGCGTCGATCAGGTGCAAGATCACGCTGGTCCGCTCGGCATGGCCGAGAAATTTGGTCCCCAAACCGGCGCCTTCATGAGCGCCTGCGATCAATCCGGGAAGATCGGCAAGCACGAAGTCGACACCATGCACGCGCACCATGCCGAGCTGGGGCTGCAGTGTGGTGAAAGGATAGTCCGCGATCTTCGGCTTCGCGGCGGAAACGCGCGCTAAAAATGTCGACTTGCCCGCATTGGGAAGACCGATAAGGCCCGCATCGGCGATCAGCTTCAAGCGCAGCCAAATGGTCTTTTCCTCAGCTGGCTGGCCGGGATTGGCCTGACGCGGGGCGCGATTGGTCGAGCTCTTGAAGTGGACGTTGCCGAAGCCGCCATTGCCCCCCTTGGCAATGAGAGCGCTCGCCCCCGGTTTGTCCAAATCGGCGATCAGGGTTTCATCGTCTTCTTCATAGATCTGCGTGCCCACCGGCACCTTGATGATCGCGTCCGCACCGCGCGCCCCGGTCATCTCCTTGCCCATGCCGTGACCGCCGCCCTTGGCATAGATGTGCTGCTGGAAACGGTAATCGATGAGCGTGTTCAGATTCTCGACTGCTTCCGCCCAGACGTCACCGCCCCGCCCCCCGTTGCCGCCGTTCGGTCCGCCGAACTCGATGAACTTCTCGCGCCTGAACGACACGCAGCCGTTTCCGCCCGCGCCCGAGCGCACATACACCTTCGCCGTGTCGAGAAACTTCATGGCCTACTCTTTCGCGTCATGTAGGCCGCCCGGTCAAGCGCGACCAAAAAACAGGGTACGTCGGTTCCGCGCGCCAGCGACGAACGTTTCTCGTCGCCCTGCGCCATAAAGCCCAGCTTTTCCAGCACCCGCCCCGACGCCGGATTGTCGAAATACCAGCCGGCGACAAGCTTTTCGGCCTTTAGCTCTTCGAACGCAAAGCTGACGACCCGCCCCGCCGCTTCGGTGGCGTAGCCCTGGCCCCAATAGGGCCGGCCCAGCCAGTAGCCGAATTCCCAGCCGCGCGCCGGATGTACGCCGCAGGTGCCGACATAGGCGGCATCGCTCTTGCGCAGAATCGCGAAGGCAAGGTCCTCGCGGCTGGCCCAACCCTGCGCGACCTTGATGATGAACGCACAGCCGTCATCCTCCGTATACGGATGAGGCACACGCGAAAGGTTTTTCGCCACCCCAAGGTCGTTGAGCAACGGAACCAACCGGCTGATGTCCGTTGCCCGGGGCGGACGCAAGAGCAGCCGCTCCGTCTCCAGGATGAAAGACATGTTCCCCTCAAGCGAAGCGCGAAGGAGAAATAAAAAGGGAGATGGCGGACCCATCTCCCTCGCTCATGCTTTCCACTCTCGAGGCCGCCATCTTAGCTGGCGGCCTATGTCTTCAGCCGCCTATTCCGCCGCATCCGTCGCCGGCATCACCGATACGTAGGTCCGGCGCTTCAAACCCTGCTTGAACACGACCTTGCCGCCGACTCTGGCGAACAGCGTATGGTCCTTGCCCATGGCGACATTGGCGCCGGCAAAAATCTTGGTGCCGCGCTGACGCACGAGGATGTTTCCAGGGAGCACGATCTCGCCCCCATACCGCTTCACGCCGAGTCTTTGACCCGGTGAGTCGCGTCCGTTGCGCGAAGAACCGCCGGCTTTCTTGTGTGCCATCGTGGTGCCCTAACCTGCGCTGATCTCGGTGATGCGAACCCGCGTGAAATGCTGCCGGTGACCGCGCTTCCTGTGCGTGTTCTTGCGCCGCTTTTTCTTGAAGGCGACGATCTTGTCGGTGCGAGCCTGTGCCACAATCTCGCCCTTGACCGACGCGCCCGAAACGAGCGGCGCGCCAACCTTGCCGCCGGCCATCAGCACTTCGCCGAAAGTCACTGCCGCGCCGGCGTCGCCAGGCAGCCGTCCAAGGTCGACGACGTCGCCCTTGGCCACTTTGTATTGCTTGCCGCCGCTGCGGATGACCGCGAACATGCCCAAAATCCTCAATAAAAACGTGCAAATCCAAACGGGCTGGAGGCCTCGTTTGGAAGGCCGCGCAATATAGCCAGGGACCTTTCGCAGTCAACCCTTGAGACCCACTCTTGCCAGGGTGCCTTGCGGAGGGCTACGCCGCAGTCATGTCCTTCATCCTCGATCGCCTCTACCACTTGCACTGGGTCACGCCCGAAGTGGCGCGCTCGGCCCAGCCTTACCTTGGGTTCTACGGCGCGTTTCTGCGCCCGCATGGCTTCGCAAGCCTGCTCAATTTGCGCGGCGAAAACGCCGAGTTCGGCTGGTGGCAAAGCGAAAAGCGTGTCACGTCGGAACTCGACATCGCCCATTTCGATGTCAGGCTTTCATCGCGCAATCTGCCGTCTCGTTCCGGCCTCGTTGCTCTCTTCGACGCGTTCGCCGCGGCAAGGCTGCCTATGTTGTTGAAATGTTCCGGCGGCCAGGATCGTACCGGGCTTGCCGCGGCGCTTTATCTCTTGCAGTGGAAGGGCAGGGAAGCGCTTGCCGAAGCCGAAGCGCAGCTCAGTTTTTGGCCTTACCTGCATCGGCCGAAGCGCCATCAGATGTGGCTCAAACACTTTCCCGCTTACGCGGCGGCGCAAGCTCAATCCATGCCGATCGCGGATTGGGCAAGGGGCTGCTACGACCCAAATGAATTCGCCGAATGGCTGACATCGCGCGGGCTCGGAAAATCCTATTACGCGTTTCAGGCGGAAGTCGCGTGAACGCCATCGACGTTGCGCCGGGCGTGAGTTTCTGGCCGGGAAAATTATCGTCAGCCGAGCAGAAAGGATTGCTCGACGCCGTCATGATGCGCGTCGCCGCCGCGCCGTTTTTCCGCCCCACGATGCCGCGAACGGGCAAGGAATTTTCCGTGCAAATGACCAATTTCGGCCCGCTCGGCTGGGTTTCCGATCAGGTCGGAGGCTACCGCTATCAGCCGAACCATCCCGTCACCGGGGCGAGCTGGCCGGACATACCGAATGCGCTGCTGGTCCTCTGGGATGAGACCACGAATTACGGAGCGCCGCCGCAAGCCTGCTTGGTCAATCTTTATCGCAGCGGCACGCGCATGGGCTTGCACCGCGATGCCGACGAGCCGGCGGTGGATGCTCCCGTGCTTTCTGTGTCGCTCGGCGATTCGGCGCTTTTCCGCTTCGCTACAGGCGAACGCCGTCGCGATACAAGAACGCTTAAGCTCAATTCGGGCGATGTGCTGATGTTCGGCGGGCCGTCCCGGCTGATGTACCACGGCATCGACCGCATTCAGGCCGGCGGCAGCAGCCTTGTAAAAGGCGGCGGAAGGATCAACTTGACGCTTCGGCGGGTCAGCCCAAAAGGTTAACGGGAGCCCACAAAGAAGATGCCCGACCAGGGGGCTGGCCGGGCATCAAATGCGCTGTAAGCGCTTGGACGCCGGGAGGGGATTACCGGCATCCCTCTTGTTGGGGCCCTATCCAATCTGCGAGCGGGGGGAGCATGCAGATCGGACACTGAGGACCCCACCGCCTAAAAGTATAGGCACGAAAGCCACACGTTTCAACTTTTTTCACCCAATTTGTGATTTGTGACGTTATTTTCACAATGGTTGTTTTTATGCCACGGACCATACATACAACACTGATTCTGAAAAGATTTTCAGCCTCTGCTTTGCGCTTGTTGCGCCGCTTTCTGAGCGTAAAGGCCAAGTCACGAAGCTGCGATCCGAATTTCTGGCATGAAAGCCGCATCCCCCGGTTACGCCAAAGCCAGCAGCCGCTTTCGCCAGGCCTCAGACAACATAGGGACATCCGCTATTGCCGCCCGTTGACGGGGCTCCAGGCGGCGATCGAAGGCTGCGGCGAAAGTATCCCTCACGCTGGGGCTGCTGCCCCCGTTAATACGCAGCAGCGTTCCTTCAGTAAGCGGCGCCAACCCGGTCCGGCGCACGCGAAAATACCAGCCGCAGCGGCCGCTGAGAGTCATCAGCGCACCGATGTCGTCACGCCGGGAATAGAACTGAAGCTTGTGACAGGGAACGCGCGGCTGACTCACTTCAAGCTCGACGTCCCCCCACGAGAAAACGTCTCCTATGCTGACCGCGCACTCGTCGCCGCCGGCCAGAGTCAGATTCTCGCCAAATGCGCCCGCGTGGCAGGCAAAGCGATGCTCCCTTTCCCACCACGGCCAGTTGTCAGCCGAATATGCGTAGACCGCTTTGTCCGGGCCTCCGTGTTTTTCGAGATTGGCCTGCGCGTCGCCCGCAAGATTGATGCGCTTAACTTCGATGCTGGTGCCCAAGACCGGTTTCTTGTCGATCGCGGAAAGAATTTCCTCGCCATTGTGCTCGCCGATGATTCTCGGTCGCGACACATTTACCGACAGCAGCCGCAGCGACAGATCGCCCATCACATCACCTTAAGATCCTTGGCCGTCAGATCGATGCAGAGCCTCGCCTTGCCGAGCAGTTTTTCCACTTCCGCTTCGCTGATGATCAGCGGCGGTGACAGCACCATGGTGTCGCGAATGGCGCGCATGACGAGACCGTTGGCAAAACAATGGTCGCGGCAGATCGTGCCGACATTCGTCTCGCGCGGAAACGGCCGTCGCGCCTCTTTGTCTTGCACCAATTCCATCGCTGCCAAGAGACCCAAGCCGCGCACTTCGCCCACCAGAGGATGAGAAGCAAACGTTTCGCGTACGCGGCGTTGGAAATAGGGCCCGATCGTTTTCTTGACCCGCGTGACGAGACGCTCGCGCTCGAGAACCTCGAGGTTCTTCAGTGCCACCGCCGACGCAACCGGATGACCCGAATAGGTATAGCCGTGCACCAATTCCTCATTGGCGCCCGCGATGGCGTCTCCCATACGGGCACCGAGCGAAATCGCCGATATCGGTTGATAGCCCGAGGACAGGCCTTTCGCCATGGCGATGATGTCGGGCTCGAGTTCGAAGGTGTAGCTGCCGAACCACTCGCCGGTGCGCCCGAAGCCGGTGATGACTTCGTCCGCATGCAGAAGAATGTCGTACTCCTTGCACAGGCGCGACACTTCGGGCCAATAGGTCTTCGGCGGAATGATCACGCCGCCGGCGCCCTGCACGGGTTCGGCGGAGAATGAGGCGATACGCTGCGGGCCGATCTCTTGAATGGTCTTCTCCATTTCGCGCGCCATCAGAATGCCGAACTCGTCGGCAGTGATGTCGCCGTATCCCGCCGCCTTGGCACCGTACCAATAGGGCGCGGGCACTTTGGCAAAGCCCGGGAACGGCAAGTCAAATTGCGGATGCATCGGCGTCAGTCCGGACAGCGACGACGTTGCCATCGTCACGCCGTGATAGGACATCGCGCGCGACAAATGGATTTTCTTCTCGGGTCTGCCCTTCAAATTCCAGAAATAGCGGATCAATTTCAGCGCTGTGTCGTTGGCTTCCGAACCGGAATTGGCGAACAGCACGCGCTCATGGCCCTCGGGCAGTAGGCGTGCGAGCTTCGCCGCGAGCTCGACCGTCCAGGGGTTCGTAGTTTTGAAAAAATGATTGTAGTAGGGCAGGGTCCTCAGCGCTTCGCAGCCCGCTTGCGCCAGCTCTTTGTTGCCGTAGCCGACCTGAACGCACCACAGTCCGGCCATCCCGTCGATCAGTTTCTTGCCCTCGGAATCCCAGAGGTAGATTCCCTTCGCGCGACTGATGATGCGCACGCCTTCGCGGTTCAAAAGCTCGGTGTGGCTGAACGGATGGATGTGGTGCAGCGCATCGAGCTTGCGCCAGCGTTTGGTCGCGGCCGATCCCTTCGGTTGCTTCTTTTTTCTAGCCGCCATGGGGGCCGTCGCGCCGTTTGGCGTATTGCCTGACCGCATCGCCAAACGCGGAGAAAATCGCTCTGCTGATGGGGTTTTCTGCGTGCCGCCATTCCGGGTGCCACTGCACGCCGAACAGGAATGCCTTGGCTCTGTCCATGCTGACCGCTTCGATGGCGCCGTCGGGAGCGCTCGCCTCGACCCGTAACGGCGGCGCCAGCCGATCGATGCCCTGGCTGTGCAGCGAATTGACCTGAAAGCTGTCGACACCCGGCAGTAGGCGTTCAAGCACGCCGCCGTGCGCGACGCGAACGTCGTGCACCGGTCCATATTGCTTTTCGAGGCTTCGTTTCCTGTCGCCGACGCTGTGATCAGCATAGCCTTCGACTTCCTGCAAATGCTGATGCAGCGTGCCGCCGAAAGCGACGTTCATTTCCTGGAAGCCGCGGCAGATGCTCAGCATCGGAACGGCCGCCGTTTCCGCCGCGCGCATCAGCGGCAGAGTGACCGCATCGCGCGCTTCGTCGAGCAAGGTCCGCTCGCGCGGCGGGTGACCGCCATAATGATGAGGGGCGACGTTTGAGCTCGAGCCCGTGAACAACAAGCCGTCGAAATGCTCGAGCAGTTCGGCGGTTGTCAGCGGCGGGTTCAGCACTGGGATCAGAAACGGAATCGCGCCCACGCCGTCCCGCACCGCATCGATATATTTCTCGCCGGCCAAATGATAGGCGTGGTCGCCGATCATTCGGCGATCGCAAGCAATCCCGACGACGGGGGCGCTACCGGCCATGAGGGAATCTAATGCGGGGGGCGCTCCGCCAGCAAGGAGCGGTTCAATTGTCCCGCTTCTTGAACGGACTGAGTTCCTGAATCACAAATAGCCGCGCCGGGATGTCCGCCACCTGATGCAGATTGTTCAGTACCACTCGGGTGCGTGCACCTTGGGCGTCGAGCACCTCCCATTGGCGGAGCTCCAGACCCGCGCCGCCGGTGTCGGCGAAAAGTAGCGTTATGCTTCCTTGCGCCGGACCCGAGGTTTCGCGCGCTGTGAAGCTGAGCGCGCCTGCTTCGCTCCGCACCGCAACGATGCGCTGATCGCGCGACAGGTCGATATTCTCGCTCAGCAGCAACTTTAAGGGCGAATTGATCAGCGGGTAGCGGTCGGTGGTCTTCAGACTCGCGTTCGACACCGCCACGGAGGAACCATCGGCAACGATCAAATTCGGATTTGGCTTGTCATATTCGAACCGCATCCGCCCGGGCTTCTTCAAATAGAAGGCACCCTGGGCCGAACGCCCGTCAGCGGCGATTTGTTCGAAGCGGCCCTCAACCTGCTTCAAGCCGTTGAGATAGGTCGAGACGCGCTTCAATTCCTGTTTCTGTGCATCGGTCAGCGGCGCGGCCGGCTTCACATAAGGCTGCACATTGGTATGCGAAGGATTCTGCGCGCGCGCGTCCATCCCGGCAAAAGCCAGCAGGCCGACGGCAACAGACAGGAGCAAAGCGCTTCGCATGGTCCCCAATTTAAGGTGAGTTTGTGGCGGAATGAAGGGCAGCATCGTCTCCCTGAAGCCGTTTTCCCGTTCCGATGAATTCCCGCTATAACCGGTCTGCCACTCAATAATCCCTAACCGCTCGCCTTGTTCCATGGCCAGGCCACCGCCAGACACACAGGTTTACGCAAACATTGCCGTGATCGGCGCCGGGGCCTGGGGAACCGCGCTCGCCCTCATAGCCGACTCCGCCGGTGCCAAGGTGACGTTGTGGGCGCGCGAACCGGACGTGGTCAAAAGCCTGCGGCAAAATCGTGAAAATCGGCAATTCCTCAAAGGGATTGCCGTATCTGACAGCATAGAGGCGACCGGGGATCTCGCGCGGGCGGGCGAAGCCGATGCGGTGCTGCTCGTTTCTCCTGCTCAGCATGTGCGCAGCATGCTGCTCGGCTTGAAGCCCCATGTGCCGCCGTCGGTTCCTATCGTGCTCTGCGCCAAAGGGGTCGAGCTGCAAACCGGCTTGCTCCTGCCTGAAGTTCTCGCGGAAGTTTTGCCCGACGCTATCGCCGGCATGCTCTCGGGGCCTTCATTCGCTCGCGATGTGGCATCCGGACTTCCCACCGCGGTAACGATCGCCGCTCGCGAACCCGTTGCGACCCGGCTCGCGTCGACTTTGGGCCGTGCCGGCTTCAGACCCTATGTGAGCGAGGATGTGGTCGGGGTGGCGCTCGGCGGCGCGGCGAAGAATGTCTACGCGATCGCTTGCGGTATGGTGCAGGGCGCGGGCTTGGGCGAGAGCGCGCGTGCCGCGACCATATCGCGTGGCTTCGCCGAACTGCTGCGCCTAGGAGCGGCCCTGGGAGCGCGCTCCGAGACTTTGATGGGACTGTCGGGCTTGGGTGATCTCGTGCTCACCGCGACCAGCGTCAGCTCGCGGAATTTTTCGCTGGGTGTCGCCCTTGGCAAGGGCGCGGCGCTCGCCGACGCGGCGGGCACGGGCCGGCCCCTGGCCGAAGGTGCCGCAACGGCGCCCGCTCTCGTCGCGCGCGCGCAACGTCAAGGCGTCGAACTGCCGATTGCCGAAGCCGTTGCCGACGTGCTCAGCGGTGCACTTGACGTCAAGGGCGCCGTCGACCGCCTGTTGTCGCGCCCGCTCAAGCCGGAGTGAACCATGCAGTACTGGCTGTTCAAGACCGAACCCGAAACCTTCTCCTGGGACCATCAAAAATCCAGGGGCGCCAAAGGCGAACCCTGGAGCGGAGTGCGCAATTGGCAAGCCGCCAAGAACATGAAGGCGATGAAGAAGGGTGATCTCGGCTTTTTCTATCACACCGGCGAAGAGAAGCGGATCGTCGGCATTGT
>Ga0134122_10001206_pt1 | contig 18553 bp, 23 predicted proteins | sample KB302_FD_96461 | JGI IMG/M metagenome (GOLD analysis project Ga0134122, IMG submission 96461) | Terrestrial soil microbial communities without Nitrogen fertilizer from Kellogg Biological Station, Michigan, USA - KB3-0-2 | ecosystem: Environmental > Terrestrial > Soil > Unclassified ... | reverse complement strand
CGTGGGGATGATGCGTGAGGGCGGAGCCCCAAGTATGGAGAACCGGATGATGCCGATGCGGGCACCCAGGTGCTTGGGGTCGGCCGCGATGGCGAGCGTGGTCTCGGCCGATGCCTTCATCAGCAAGTCGTAGCTCCGGCGTGGCGAGGGTCCGACCTTTTCGCGTTGGGGCATGGCGGACGAGGAGGCGACTTAACGTCCAAACTCTCTCACGCAGACGTTGACTGGCCGCCCTTTGCCTGGATAACGGCGTTCAAGTCCGCCTCGTTGGACGCACGGCGACTGCGACCCTCGAAGGCAGCCCCCTGCTCAATGGCAAATGCAATGTGATGAATGTCGCCTTCCACCTCGGAGGTTGATTGCAAGGTCACCGTCTTGGCACAAATCGCACCTGAGACTTTGCCACTCACTGTTACCTGTTGGCCAGCGACCAATCCTGTCACCTTACCCTGTTCACCGATGATCACTTCGGCGGCTTGTACGTCGCCCTCAATCTCACCGTCAATTTGAAGAATTCCCCGGCTAATGATCCTCAGTCCTTGACCGATAATCCGAAGATCGTTGCCGATGATCGACTTGTCGCCACTTTCGGCGGGGCCGGTTCGATGTTGCGGGACGGTGACAATCGCCGGGCCATTGGTGCGAGCCAAGGGTTTGCTCGGCTCTGGAGAAGAGTTGCGCGTAAACATGAGTTATCCTCCAGATAGCGTCCCGCGTTTGAGTAGAGTAGCCGTGGTGCTTGGTCAAACTATGTCGGCTAGGGACCACAAGCCTCTGCCGAACTTGGTTACCCGTGCCTTCAAGGAGTGGTGGCCGCGCGCGATGATAGGACGTGCGACTGCTTGGTAGTGAGCCCCAGTCGACAACGTCCTTGATCACCTCCGTCCAACTCTAACAACGCTCAACCAAGCTCCGGCGTGGCGAGGTTAAATCCCTTTCGCGGCGGTGATCACGCACAAAGAGACAATGAAAGAGACAAACAGGCACCGTCGCAGCATAGGCGACAGCCCATGGGCACCTTAGAGGCCACCACAAGGGCGCAAAGACGCTCAGATGGCCGGCAAACTTGGCACCACAAAGAGCACCGTGAGGCGCTGGTTAAGGCGAGGGTTTTCCTCGATTTCACCCCCAAGCTCTAGCTGCTATGATCCCCCTATTCAGAACGCTTGGCCAGTTCGATGGGATCGCTTGGCGGTTACTCCATTCTCGTCGTTGATGACGAGCCCTTCGTCGCCACGAGCGTAAGTGAGGCGCTGAGTGACGCAGGAGCCGACGTCGTGACCGCGCACGACCTGGGTAGCGCGTTGGAGGCCGCGATGAGCGGCAACGTCTCAGCGGCCATTCTCGATGTGACGCTTGGCGGCGCTGACACCAGCGCGGTTTGTAGCGCCCTCAAATCGAGACATGTCCCGTTCATGTTCCTGAGCGGGTACGACACGCACGACTTGTTGCGAGAATGGGCCTCGGTGCCAGCTCTCGCCAAGCCCGCCGGAGAGGCTGAATTGGTGGCCAAGGTTGAGGCTTTGTTGAGCTCGGCGGATGCAAGTCGATAGGTACCTTTGGGCGGCCCGCCAGGTAACGTCGCCGACGCAGTACAATGACGGCGGACAGTTTGTTGCCGTCGTCCGAGGTGGGGTTCGACCTTCACTGTCCGGGCAATTCCCCCCCATCTCCCCCATGCCGTTTAGACGGGCGTTCACCATTCCGGGAATTCAACTTGCGGTTGGCCCACGCCTTTTTGGCTGCCGGCGGCGAGGCAGCGGCTCCGTTGACCGTCTTGACCCTACGTCGCAACAGGCTACGTGAGTTATACAGCTCCCGTAGAATGTCTCGCATAACTTCCAGGGCTTGTTCGGCTGCCTTGGTTTCCTTGCCGGATGCTCGTAGCCGCTCGACGAAGGTGCGTTGGATCGCTAAGCGCTTCTCGGCCTCCCCAACCTGCTTGCTGTTCTGACTGAATTGTTGGCTCAGTTTCGACATCGGCTGCCCCCAAGACTTGAGCTCCGCCGCGACAACGTTGAACCCGGTGGTCAGGTTCCGTACCTTCGAGGGCCTTATGGAGGTGCGCACAAAGACTTCGATCAAGTGTGGCATCAGCTATTTTGCAACATCCGTGACCACCGCGGGCGGCCCTTCCGCTGGAAGCGCGTCAAGCAATTGTTGAGCCGACCTGGCACAGGTAATAGATCGCTCGACAGTGATCAGGCTGAAGAGGTCCCGACGATCTTGCCTACCATCACCGAGAGGGCATTGCGTGAGCGAAGGCGATCGCGTGGGCGGACGGGCTACCGGGATACGTCACCCGCTTTCTCCAAGGTGCTGGGCATACTTCACGTAGGTTCTTGGGACGCACCTGTTCACTTGTTGCTGCGATCTTGCCGCGCCAACCTTGTCGGCAAATGGCCCAATCACAACCACCATGTAGCCTGGCGCGAAGCCGCGGAACTTCGAGGAGAAGTCGTTGAATGTGCCCAATCCACAACGGTGGGCGGCACTGCTGGCCCGCCTGACACTAGGTTCGATCAGCGTCGTGGCGCTATCCCCCTCGCCAATATTGATCGACCCAAGGATGACCCACCATCCAGCCCCGCTCCCGCCCTCGGCTTTGTTGGGGGCTGGGGGTCGCGAGCTTTGCGACGCGATCGTTTCGTTGGCGGCGCCAGGACTGGGGTCGCTGCTCGCCAGATCGGCTAATGCCGGGGATTGCGATGAGGTTGCCTCGGCAGTCGTGGGCTGGGCTAATGATCCGTCCACAAGCTCCTTGGCAGATGAATCCGGGAGCGCGTAAGAAGGTTCCGCATTCAGTTCGGGGCTTTTGTTCGGGGCATCCGCACGCTCTTGCGCCGCCTGAGGTGACCCTCCCTGCATAGAGGAAGAGACGCCATCGGTCTTGTAGGTCATAGCCCTATGAGTTTCGTTGCCGACAAGCCGGGCCGGGTGTTCTCCAGCCGGAAAGATCCATTCGCTGAGTGCGCGCCAGTGCAAGCCTACCGACACCGTCAGCGCGAATGCGGCGACCACAGTCATCGCGTTGGCGCGGAACTGCCACCGCCGCAACAAACACTGATTTTTGAGACCCGCGTCATACGCCATCCGCGCCTGCCGGTCACTCAGTGTCTCGTAGGCGCGTATGACGTTTTGAAGCCGCCGCTCCGTGGCCGCATTCCCAGGGTTGAGGTCGGGATGCAACTGCTTAGCCAAGCGCCGGAAGGCAGCTTTGATCTCTTCGTCCGCCGCTTCAGAGCGGACGCCAAGTACCTGATAGAATTCGTGCACGAGAGGCTACCCTCTTCCCGCGCGTACGGCGCACTGGTTGCACTCGGTATGGGTCTGAGCGGCCAAGCGCAATACTGCCTTTGCATTTAGTTTTTGGGCTGTGCATGACGGTACCGGAGAGCTGCCCCTTGGGTTTTCACCTGCACTGCCAGTTTGTGTCAAAAGGGCGTACCCAAGAGCGGCGGCAAGCCTCAATCGGGCTAGGGAACCAGCACGCTTTATAAGGTCGAGGAGTAAACGGGTAAACGGCTGGGCCTGGCATCGACGATCATCCAGCCGTACAGCAGCCACTTACGATGTCCTTCCACCTCGTGACGGGGTCCTATTCACCTGATTTGGGTGCTTGGGCTCGGCGTCTGTCGTCCAGCGCCATCCGCTGCAGCGCGGCCCGCTTCAGGACATCGACGTCGCGGCTTTGCTCATCGGCGACGACAACGTCGCCATGGCGAGCCTTCTCGATGTCCCTGGCAGCCCCACGTGATTTGGTGGGGTATGTCGGCCTAGTCCAGCCCTTGCCGGCCGTTTCTGAACACGCCAAGCGCCGATGTCTTCAGTGCTGACAAATCGTCAAATCCATGGACAGCCGCATGGGCGATGATTGCATGGGCTAGGCTCAGCCTGGTGTTCTCGACACGGGCCGGCTCAATTGTGGCGGCAATACTCCCCCACGCCTCGTCAAAGGTTTGTTTGATGGCTTCAATGGCACTTGGCCCGAACGGCGCCGCGTCCAGCAGCTTCCATGCTTCCATGTCGTCCCCAACTGTCCGCCCCAAGCACCATGTCACAGTTTTAAGCGGCAGGCGTGACAGACTTGAAAAAAAACACTGGGGAGGAAGAGCGAACTCGACTTGGTCCGCCGCCCTGGCCGCCAGCCTAGGCGCCACCGTGCCGCCACCCATCCCACTGGCCGCCTAGGACTACCATGGGTAGCGCACAGCAATCTCTGAAGGTGGCTATAGACGCTCGCGCGGCCAACGCCGAGCTTCCTCGCAATCGCCGTTGCACCCAGGCCCTCCTTGTGCAGCCGGCGGACCTCGTTAGCGAGGTGGTGAGGAGTGTGGTTGGAGGCGATGAGACGCCATGGAGCGTTGTGTGGGGCCAGGAACCCAATGGGGGTGTTTGGCACGACCGAGCGTGTCTGATCACGACTTCGAACGATTGCGGCGAACTAGCCGGGGCGTCGCGATGTGGACGACGTTGAGAGGTCCATCGACGCATCGCGTTTTGTACGGCTGCCGAACGGCTTGGCAGAGGCCACGCAGCGGCTACACATTTGCAGTCAGCAAGGCTACAACCCCTTGAAATTCTGGGTTTCCGACGCGCTCAGCTCAAGTCCAACCTGCGGCAGCATCCGTTAATTTTGGCATTGATTATCCTTGCTTTTTTCCCCCGCTTTGGGGATCCAAGGTGAGGGATCTTATTAACGCGGTTTGTTTCGAGTAGGTGGGCGTTCTCGCGCGAGAGGCTTCCATTCGGCGTCGCTGCTTGATATCGAGCCAACCGAACCAAACCATAAGGCTGTTCGCGCTGGCGCCGCGGTCCGCCATTGTTGTTGCCGCCGTTTTGCGAACACTGGGCGAATTTGAGCCCGGGCCACCCGGCCTCCCTGCACCAATCCGCCATCAGGTTGCCGAAGCCCTCGGCAGTGAAGGGACGGCCATATTGTGTTACAAAACGTGGTGGAGCCGACAACGGGGGTTGCCTCAATGAAGCGGCGCAATTGGGCCAGCAGTGGAATTGTTACCTCGACCGGCTGGTTGTTGCTGGCCTTGTGCTGCAGCCAATTCAGAACGCCGTCGCGGACCATGGGCCGACCCAGGCGCACCACATCGGACCGGCGCGCGGCGCGGCTTGGTTCCTATCGGGTACGGGCCTCGAATTGGTCTCGGTGGGTTTCCCACCGTGGGACCGCCTGTGAACGCCCGGCCGTCGCTTGGTAGGCATGCCCCTCTTATTTCCGTGGCGCGGCCAATCGATCAAGCCGTAGACGTATGCGGCTGTCCGTCAACCTCCAGACACTTGCGAAGGTCGCCGCAAGAACACCCAGGCCCGTCGCTCCGCCGATGAGGAGGGTGATGAGGATCTGGTACTTGACGGCCTCTTGCGGGTCGACACCTGACAGGATCTGGCCCGTCATCATCCCCGGGAGAGAGACGACACCGGTCGCCGCCATGGAGTTGATGATCGGCGTAAAGCCGCTGCGGAGGGCACGCTGGTGCGCCGCCGACACCGCTTCCCATCGCGTGCTTCCGAGAAGTAGCCTTGCCTCTATGGCAGTGCGCTCTCTGTAGAGGGCGGTGTGGAGTGTATCGAGGCCCAGGCTCACGCCCGTCATTGTATTGCCGAGGATCATTCCGAACAAAGGCAGTGCGAACTGCGGCGACCACCAAGGCGTCGGCTGGATCTGCGTGGTCAGGGCAAAGACCGTGACGATCGTGCCTGCAAGCAACATGGACGTGCCGCCGAGCCCGATCCCCCACACGCCGCGCAGACGACGATCCTGACGCGCCCAAATCTCCCTGGCGGCAAACGTCACCATGACGGCAGCGGCCGACAATGTGAGCCACAGTGAGGAAACCGTGAAAATGGTCTTCAGGACCAAGCCCACGAGCAAGAGCTGAGTGATCATGCGCAGCGCGGAGACGATGAGCTGGCGCTCGAGTCGGAGACTGAGCAGCATCGAGAACACCGCGTTCATCGCCAGGAATATCGATGCCAGCAGCAGGTCCCCGTGCGTGAGCGAGATGTATGAGTTCATGGCGCGCTTTGCGAGGGCTGGTCGATCCTGCCATCGTTTATTCGCAACAGCCGCTTTGCCAAGCGCTCGGCCTGCCGCCGATCGTGCGTCACCAGCAGCAGGGCCATGCCGTCCCCGCAGCACTCTCGGATGAGATCCTCGACAAGTCCGGTCGCATGATCGTCGAGTGATGCCGTGGGCTCGTCAAGGAGAAGGGCCTCCGGCCTGCGGCAAAGCGCACGGGCGAGGGCAAGCCGTTGGCGCTCTCCGGTGGAAAGGCGACCGACATCCCACTCTAAGGAGCCGGCAAGCCCCAATTTCCCGATCAGCCCCGTCGCGTCGAACTTCGCGGGAAAGTGGTCGCGAACGCGATCCGCCCACCATCCGGATTCGGCAGGAACAAGCCCAACGAGCTTCCGCCACTCACTGGCCGGCATGTCGTCGCGCGCGTGTACACCGACCATGACATTTCCGGTGTTGGGATCGAGATCGACGATCGCCCGGAGCAGGAGCGATTTACCCGCCCCCGATGGGCCCATCAGCGCGAGACATTCCCCGGCGGCAACCTCAAAACTCATCGGGCCGATCAATTTGGTTGCGAGCCGCTCGATCCGCAGCGCCGACACGTTTTTCCTCCCTGCACCGACGAAGACAACCGCGCAGCCCAGTCCGTTGCAGCAGGATCAGCGCAGGCGCTCGATTTGCGCGAGCGTCGCGGCGACAACAGGACCAAGCGCGTCGTCGGGGAAGGGGTAGACCGAGCTGACGTTGATCTCGCAAAGGACGTAAGTATCGGCGCCATCGGCGTCCTTTTCCCCGTAGAGAAAATCCGCATCCCATAGGATGGGCAATTGCGCCTTCTCTATGCCGACGATGCCGCACAGCTGGTCCAGCCACTCTCGCTCTAGCCTGTCTTTGAGCCGCTGGAAGTCCGCTCGCGTGGGCGGGTAGTAGAGGCGTGTACCGGGCTGTGGTGCCGAGTTCGCGGCAGCGCCAGGCTCGGCCGGATAGAGGGCATTTACGAGCTGCTCGCCGAAGCCTGCCACGCGATCCCGCACGAGATAGCAGCGCACCATGCCCTCGGGAAGCCGCCGCTGGTAGATCTGATCGGTCATGCCATCGCCACGCGAGAAGTATGGTTCGCATTGCGCGATGAACGCCGCCAGCGACATCGTTGTCTCGACACTGGCGCGCTTGGCGTGCCGGACCCGCACATCTGCGCGCGGGGAAACGACGGCGGCGGTTGAGGTGCTGGCGTGATCTGCAAGCTCGACCTTCCAGACCCCGTCGCCGCTGTGCCCGCGCGCCTGCTTCAGGACACGCGCCTCCCCGGTTGCCAGGCTCTCCGGCAGTTCCCTTTGCATCGCCGCGAACGTCGCATAGTGGCGCGTGTCGCAGCCCCATGCCATGGTCCGCGTGCGAAACAGAACGTCCTTGGTGCCCATCTTCGCGATCACGTCGGGATGGGCGCTCACGAAGATATCGGAGGCTGCGACTTCGGCGAGCACCTTGTTCAGCTCCGTCCTGTCGCGACCATCGATGATCGGATTGATCCAGACCAGCACGCCGTCGACGCGCATAAGCTGCTCGCGCAGCTGCTCGACGGCGTCAACAACATAGGGTGCTCCCTCGACCGCGACGCCCTTCTCGGCAAGTGCCGCAGCGGTCTGGGCAAAGCGCGAGTCCTCTAGTCGCGTCTTCTGTCGCAGCTTCGGATCGGCCGGAAACACGATCGCCACGCGATACGGTGAGATACGTCCGATGGTGCTTCGCATGGAATAAGCTCCCCGTCCCGCTCCCCTAGCGTCGCTCGTCGTAGGTCAATCCGCTGAACGCGGTGACGCTATCGGCTTTGGTCCAAAGGCCCACCATGCCGGCCTGCGGGAAGGTGGCATCCTCGACCGCAAACAACGGCTTGCCGTTGAAGACGACGTTGAAGCGCGCGCCGGCGAACTCAATCCGCAGGCTATGCCATTGGTTGGCGGGCACAGCTGTCTTTACGCCGTAACCGCCCTTTTGGCCCATGAGGTCGAGCGAGCTACGTACGCCGTTCACGGTCTTGTAGAGCACGACGTTGTCTTCCAGTGCGTTCGCCCGCACGACATAGTAGTTGTTGGCATCTCTTGCTCGCCAGACGATGCCGCCTGCCCGATCCTCCGAGCCCGAGATGGGCTTGAACCTTACCTCCACATATCCATCTTGGATGTTCGTGCCCTCCTTCAACGCGAGCGGGTAAGTGGCCTTGCCGGATTGCCTCAGCACGGCCACGCCGTCGTCATCCCGCTCGACCGTCCATTTCGGCATCCCCCTGCCGGTCATAGTGAGAAGCCAACCTCGTGGAGGGCCGCCTACAGCGTCGGCCTCGAAGCTTGCAGTTTCTGCGAGTGACGGTGATGCCATGGCGGCCCCCAAGAGTTGTGCGGCTACGACCAGTTCGGCAGGGAAGAGCTTTGTCATGATTTCACTGCCGCCTGGGCGTCGAGTACTCGCTTCAACGATTGTGCGAGGTCGACGGCTTTGCCCTTGCCCCAGTAGTGGAGGAACAAGTAGCGCGGCTGCTCGTGGCTCATGTGCTGGTGGATGGCGACAATGTTGAAGCCCTCCGTGCGCATGGCGCGCAGCACAGGCTGGAGCTCGTTCTCCAGCATGGTGAAATCGCCGTCGACCACGGACGCGTCATCGCTGCCGCCGAAGGACGCCCACGTGTTGATGCCCATTTCCTTGGCGACAGGCACACCGTGCATGGATGCCGTGCGACCGATGACGATCTTGAACATGCCCTGGTTGGACTGCCCCTTGACCGCGAGCGCCGATTCCAACGGGGCGGCTGTAATCGAGTTTGGAGAGGCGATCGTGCCCGGGAACGATTTGGTGGGGGAGGGATTCGCGGCGCGGATCTCGGCGATTTTGTCGTAGACCTTTTTCACCCCGGCAGCGAGTGCCTTGGCGTCGCCGTGGCCACCGATGTGCATGAAAAAGACTTTCGGCTCATCGAAGAAGAAGTGGTTGTGCAGCGCCGTTACCTCGAGCCCGGCATCGAACGCCGCGCTCATTGCCGGGTTGACCTCGTCCTCGAAGACGACGGTATCGCCCATCAGAATTGCGCCGCCGTTAGCGGGCGTGAATGCGGCCCAGGAACCAAGGCCCATGAAGGGGGGCATGGTCCACTGGTCGACCGCGATCTTCACATCGGTGCGCGGCTTCGTGACTTTGAAGACGTTCTCTTCGGCGATGAGCTGGCCCTTGAGGCCGGTGGCTTGCTCGATCGCGGCAGTATCGAGCTTGATGCCTTGGGCTGGGGCACTCGGCTGACCAGCAGTCAGCACCAGCGTTCCGGCAAAGGCGGCGAACAAGATGTTGGGTCGCATGTGGACCTCCTCTTCGCTAAGACCGCAGCTCGGCGGTCACTTCCTGCTCCCCTCCTGCAAACGTCTGCGTTTCGCGGAAGGTTCGCGCGTTCACGCAGAATTGGCGTAGCGCGCGAACAGTTTGTCGGCATTCCTCCATCTAATTGCATTCATGAACGTATCGACATAGCTGGCAGCCTTGGCGCCGTAGTCGATGTGATAGGAGTGCTCGTACATATCGAGCGCGAGGATCGGCTGGCCGCCCGCCAAGGTGTGGCAATGGTCTGCGGCCCATTGGTTAACCAGCCGCTTGTCGCGCGGTGACCAGGACAGCAGCACCCAGCCCGAGCCTCCGCCGAGAGCTTTGCCCATGGCGATGAACTCGCTGCGCCACCGATCTAGCGAGCCGAAGTCGCGTGCCAGGGCCGCCGACAAGTTCTTGCCTGGCGAACTTTCGTCGCCCAGACCATCGAAAAACAGCTCGTGCAAGATCATCGAATTGGTGGCGATCAGCTCCTCGCGCTTAAGGCCGTTGACCAGATAGTTGGGGGCGGTGTCGAAGTCGACGCTGGCCAACTGCTCTGTGATGAGATTGAGGCGCTTCACAGCGCCGCCGTAGTTGTTCTCGTAGTGGCTGATGATCAATTTTTCGGACATTCCTTTGACGCGCTGAGGGTCGCACCCGAGGGGTTTCATTGTAACTGCCGACTTCGGCGTGATCGGAGCTCCGGCCTCGTCGTGCATCATGTGAGCGCTCCCGCGAAATAGAAAACGAAGATGGCGATGGTGGCAGCGATCGAAAGCACATCCATGCGCGCGTTGACGATCGCCGGCGTGCCCGGCAGTCCGATAAGCCTAAAGAATTGCTGACTTGTGATGAGGTTGATTGCGGGCATGGCGTCCCCTCCCCTATTCGGGTGCGTGGACGCGATATTTCAGCCGCAGCCTCACGGGGTAATCGCGGAGAACCCCTTGCGCCTTTGATGCCATGGGTGTCGCGCCGAGGCAAGAGCGTGTCGCCTCGGTCGCGTCGTTGTGATGATTGAACTTCATGCTCACGTGCCGCCATTGGACAAGTCAAAGCGGAGAGCCCCCGCTCATTTGGAAATGCACCCAGTCCTTGGAGACCGAGCCTGAGCGCTCGCTGGCTAGCAGCAGGCAATCCACCGCTCGGTCTCTCCAACCGGCAACGCTCGAGGCCGCAACTTCCTCGGCAGGCCACCTTTACTTAGTGCGGTAGCACAACGTCGCCGGTGGTGTTGTTCTGGCAATATGTTCCTACAAGGTCATAATCAGCCGGACACTTGGGTTTGATGTTCGACTGCGCCAAGGCAGGGAATGGCATGAGACTGACGGTCAGAAAGATGAGTGCGAGCTTGCGCATGCTGTTTTCTCCATTTTCTCAGTATTTCGGCCGATGTGAGATGGCCCATGCGCGCGCGTGCCCGATTGGCGCGCGCGGCGGTAGCGAGGCGCGGAGTTTTTTGACTGCCGGCAGGGCTTCCATCCGTTCGCGCCACGCGTTGAAGGCAGGAAACCGCGGATACATGGCCTTGGCTTCCGGCGCGAAGCTGAACGAGTAGGTGCAGGGCAGTAGATAGAAGTCGGCGAGGGTCAGCTCGGCGCCAAGCAGATAGTCCTTGCCGTGCGCGAGCTGCTGCTCGGTCACCTGCAGAGCGACCTCGATTTTCGGCAGCGCGTGCGCGACGACCTGCTCGTCGGACGGTATGCCGAGCTCGGGAAACACGTTGCGCTCGTGGGACACGTGGTAAATCATGTATGGGTAGATGTAAGAATTGACCATGCTGATCCACTGGTCCATGCGCGCGCGGCCTGGGATGTCTCTTGGTTGCAAGGGCAGGCGCGGAAACGTCTGGTCGACATAGGTGACGATGGCGCTCGTCTCATAGAGCGTGAAATCGCCGTGTCGCAGGATCGGCACGCGATTGAAGGGATGCAGCGCCAGGTGGCTCGGTTTTCCCATCTCCGGCTCCAGGTCATGGAACTGGTAGCGCACCTCTTTGTAGGTTAATACCATCCGCACGATGTTGACGAAGGTGCTGCGCGGAAAGCCGTAAACGACCGGATCGGACATGCTGTTTTCCTTGAGCGGCAGCGTCTTTAAGGACGCGTGACTTACCGGCGCCAGAAAGGCTTGGCGGCTTCGCGGAGCACCTGCTCGCGGGTCAGGCCTACGTCGTTAAGTTGACGTCCGTCCTCAGCGAGTTCGCGCAGCGCTCTCCTCTCGCCGCTACGGACGATCCAGGCGGCGACGGTGCTGAGGCAACCGCTTAACGCTGGCGTGCGTATCTCGGTGAGAACGGCATCCTCTGCGGATCGGCCTGCCGAGGTCGGTGCTTGGAGTATTTGAACGGACATGAGCTTGCTCCGGGTTGGGCGTTGCTCGTTGTGAGTGTTCGCGACGGAGCGGATCAATAGAACCAGGAACGGGTTGCGGGCAAAGCATCGTTTCTCTACCCTGCCCGAGTTTTTCTCATGAAGGTGGGATCGCTTGCGCCGGCTGCCTCCTCTCAATGCCCTGAAGGCCTTCGAGGCCGCGGCCCGCCACGAGAGCTTCACGCGTGCCGCGGAGGAACTGTTCGTCACCCAAGGGGCGGTGAGCCACCAGGTGAAGGCCTTGGAAGCGGAGCTCGGGCTCAAGCTCTTCAATCGCGAGCGCCAACGCCTCGTCATCACCGAGGCAGGTAGTCAGTACCTCACCATCTTGCGGGACGCTTTCGACCGCATTGCGCTTGGCACGGAACGCCTGCTCCAGCGCCAGAGCTCCGGCGCCCTCACGGTCAGCACGTCACCGGACTTTGCTGCGAAATGGCTGGTCAACCGTCTCGGGCGTTTCGCGGAGGAATATCCGAGCATTGATCTGCGCGTGTCGGCAACGCTGCATCATGTCGATTTTGCGCGCGAGGATGTGGATCTCGCCGTGCGTCATGGCGACGGCAGCTGGCCCGGCCTTGATGTGGCTCGGCTGAGCGCCGAGCAGCTGTTTCCGGTCTGCAGTCCCAAGCTGCTAGCCGGGCGGAATCGTCTCGCCAAGCCGGCCGATGTCCTCAAGTTCCCGTTGATTCACGTAGATGACCGAAAGGAGTGGACGAGATGGCTGGAGGCCGCCGGGGTGGCCGGCGCCGAGCTCTCACATGGTCCCGTGCTCAATCGTGTGAGCATGGCCATCGATGCCGCCGTCGACGGCCAAGGTATTGCACTTGCCCGCACCACCCTGGCGGCAACCGATCTGATTTCCGGGCGATTGTTGCGCCCATTCGCCGAGGAACTGCGTCTCTCCAAGACCTATTGGATCATCTGCCCGAAAGCCACCGCCGCCCTTCCAAAGATCGTGACCTTTCGCGATTGGCTGTTGGCCGAGGCCGCGAGCGACGTGCGCCAGCTCAAGAAGGTTGAGGCTGGAAGCCGGCGCTCCAAGAGTTGACTTTGCGTGCGCATTGATGTGGATTCGTGACAGGGGCCGACCGCGATTGCCCCGTGAGGCCTCGGCTGAAACATCGCGTCCATGTCCTCTTCAGAGGTGGACGCCGCCATGCCTTCTCCCACCGAAATCACCGTTACCCAACTCTCGCGTCTTATCGGGCTTCCCGGCACGCCGGTGCTCATCGATGTACGGACGGATCACGAGTTCAAGGCCGATCCACATCTCATTCCCGCCGCCCAACGCCACCCATCAACCGGTGCCGAAGCCTGGTGCGGGCGATATGCTGGGCAACCCATCGTCGTGGTGTGCCAGAGCGGCGGGACGCCGAGCCAGGCTGTTGCCGCGCGGCTTCGCCATGAGGGCTTTGAGGCTCAAACCCTTGAAGATGGCTACGACGCGTGGCGTGAGCTCCGGCAGCCGCTGGTGCGAGCGTCGAAAATACCTCCGCGTGACGACGAGGGACGAACGGTCTGGGTGACGCGAGCGAGACCAAAGGTTGTCCGCGTCGCTTGCCCCTGGCTCATCCGACGTTTCATTGACCCGAGGTCCGTCATCCTGTTCGTGCCGCCAGCTGAAGTTGCGGGGGTGGTCGAGCACGCAAAGGCGACACCCTTCGATGTCGACGGCTCGTTCTGGTCCGACCGGGGAGAGAAGACTCCCTTCGATGTCATGGTTGAGGAGTTTGGTCTGGACATCGAGCCGCTGCTGCGCTTGGCACGCATTGTCCGGGGAGCCGACACCGGTAGGCTCGATTTCACGCCGCAGTCGGCAGGCTTGCTCGCAACGTGCCTCGGCTATTCGCGCATGTACCGCGACGACCTGGTGCAACTTGCGGCGGCGATGCCACAGTTCGACGCCCTGTACCGCTGGTCCCGCGACGCCGTCGACGAGCGTCACAGCTGACGCGCTCGATCCGGCTCCTCCTTCCACATTTTCGGACAATCACCATGACCTCAGCGATTCCCATGGACCTCGCATTGTTCTTCGTTGCCACCCTCCTCGGCGCCATCGTGGCCGGCGTTGCCGGGTTCGCCTTTGGCCTGATCGCTTCGGCCATCTGGCTGCACATCATTCCGCCTGGGCAGAGTGCGCCGCTCATCGCCGCGTTCGCCATCCTGATCCAGGGAGGAACACTGTGGAAACTCCGCCACGCCGTGCGGATCTCACGGCTCGTTCCATTCGTCGTCGGCGGGGCCATCGGTGTGCCATTGGGGGCTGCCGCTCTCAACTGGACCTCCCCGGATCAGATGCGGGCAGTCAGCGGCGCGGCGCTGATCGTCTTCAGCCTCTACAGCCTCGCGCATCCCACGCTACCAGCGGTCAAGGGCGGCGTGATAGCCGATAGTATCGTAGGCTTTGCGAGCGGTGTGTTCAGCGGCAGCACAGGGCTGGCGGGTATTCCGGTTATCGTGTGGGCGAGCCTGCGTCGTTGGTCCAAGGATGACCAGCGCGCAGTCTTCCAGCCTGTCGTGGTCACAGTTTTCGTCATGACGCTGATTTGGTTTGGCGGCAGCGGTATTGTAACACCTGCGACGCTGCGCTTGTTCTGGATCGGGTTACCCGCTGCGGTGATCGGGACCTGGCTTGGATTAAAGCTCTACGGCAGCTTGGATGAGGCGATGTTCCGGGTCGTTGTCCTCGTGCTGTTGCTTGCCTCTGGGCTCGCTCTGCTGCCATGGCCTTGGAGCACGGGTGGATGATGCAACACGGTCGCAATTGCAGCTCGCGATCGGTATTGTGCGCTTGGAGGAGCGTTCGAAACCTACCGTCTCGCACCGGCCTTGCCGCGGAGCGCCCGCAAGCGGCGTTCATCGTCAGCAGCCTCGGCCAGCAGCCAATCCCGAAGCATGACGACCTTTGGTTCGCGGGAGGCCAATTTCGGGTAAACGATCCAATAGGTGTTCTCGAGCGGGAGCGACACGTCGATGGGCACCACGAGGCGGCCATGCAGCAAGTCCCACGCCGCCAGCGTCGTGCGGGCAAGTGCAACGCCTTGCCCGTCAACGGCGGCATCGATGAGCATGCTGGCCTGATTCAGCACCGGTCCGCGTCGAGCGGGCGCTGAAACGCCCGCGGCTTGGAACCACTTCGACCAGGTGGTCCAGCCGTCCAGACGAAGCAGCGGAAGTTTCAGGAGGTCGGATGCTCGGGTGATGCGCTTGCGACCAGAGAGGAGTTTGGGGCTGCAAACCGCCACGAGCCGTTCCGGACAGAGGGCCACAGCATCGAGACCGGCCCAATGCCCATCGCCATGGCGGATCGCAAGGTCCACGTGCTCCGCGATGAGGTCGACTTGCTTAGTCGTTGTGGAGACGCGAAGATCAATCTCCGCGTAGGCTGCAATGAAACGTCCAAGCCGGTGCACCAGCCATTTCGCGCCGAAGTCCGGCGAGGTGCTGACGGTCAAAACGCTCGACGGCCTGTTTCGAAGCAGACGGTCCGTACCCACGGCAATCCGATCCAGGGCGTCGCGGACAACAGCCAGGTATTGCTTTCCGGCGCTGGTGATAACCAGGCGCTTACCGTCGCGCGCGAACAGCTTGAGACCGAGGGTCGCTTCGAGCGATTTCACCTGCTGACTTACAGCTGCCTGGCTGACACCGAGTTCTGTTGCGGCCCGTGTGAAGCTCTCGCTGCGTGCGGCTGCCTCAAAGGCTCTGAGCGCATTCAGGGGCGGCAGGCGGCGTGGCATCGGCAAGACCTTGGATGAGTGGCGCGACGATATTGCCGGGAGCGGGTGGCTAACAACAGGGCGGTGGTCCCCAGCTCATGAGAAAATCTTGCATCACCCCTAGAAACGATGCTTTGCAGGCTGGCACCGTGAAGGACTATTTCGAACCCCACGTAGCGCATTGACGCGGTCGGGTTCCACAGATCTCCGTCGCCAAGTGCTGCCCTCACCCTCAGGCGGAGGAGCGCTGGTGCGCGCCCAAACGATCACGCTTGCGAGGCCGTCGGCCGGAACCAACCCACCCAAGCCCGCCATCGCAGCTCGCACCAAGCTTCTGCTGGAAGGTCCGGTCCTACCCACGTTGCTGCGGCTCTCAGCGCCGAATGTGCTCAATCTCCTCGCCATCGCCGGCATGATCACGTTCGACGGCTTCTTCATGGGCCGGCTCGGCGCGGATGCGCTTGCGGGGGTATCGCTCGCCTTTCCTTTCGTCATGCTCATCCAGCACACCGCTGCGAGCGGCATGGGCGGCGGTGTCTCGTCCGCTATCGCGAGGGCCCTCGGCGCCGGCAAACGCGACGTAGCCAACGCGCTGGTCCTGCACACCCTCGTCTTGGCGCTCGGCCTCGCGGCCGCGTTCTCGATGGCCTTACTGCTCTCGGCGCCAACGGTTTTCCGTTGGATGGGCGGCCATGGCGCCGTGCTCACCGCCGCAATGAACTATGCCAACGTGGCATTCAGCGCCGCCATCTCAATTTGCATGCTGAACCTGCTTGGGAGTGGCGTGCGCGGCACGGGTAACATGACGTTGCCTGCCGCCGTCATCGTCGGCAGTGTGCTTGGGCACATCCTGATTTCGCCTGCGCTGATTTTCGGTTTGGGCCCGTTCCCGGCGCTCGGGCCCGCAGGCGCAGGATGGGGCCTGATGGCATCGTTCGGCGCCGGCAGTCTCGTATTGTTCGCCTACCTTCGCTCGCGCCGGTCGCTCGTTACGCTGAGCTTTGGTGGCATGAGGCTGCGTTGGCCTCTCTTCGCTGACATCCTCAAGGTCGGCGTGCCCGGGCTGCTTAACGTGATAATCACCAATCTCTCGGTGGTCCTGCTCACCGGCATTGCGGGCCAGCTGGGCAAGGAAACCGCAATTGGCTACGCGCTCGGAGCCCGTCTCGAATACATCCTGATCCCATTGGCGTTCGGGTTCGGTACATCCATCGTTGCTATGGTGGGGACCAACTGGGGCGCCAGGCAATACCGCCGCGCCCGAGAGGTCGCCTGGACCGGAGCTGGCACCGTCGCGGCCACTTGCGCGGTGATCGGGATCTTCTTCGCCATCTTCCCAAGGCTCTGGCTAGGCCTTTTCAGCGACGCAGAAGACATCGTCAGCCTCGGCACGTCGTACCTGCGCGTCGTGGGGCCCTTCTACAGCCTCTATGGCCTCGGCATGGGCCTCTACTTTGCGACCCAAGGCTTCGGTAATGCTCTGTGGACCGTGGCGGCCAATGCCGTGCGGCTCATCGTCAGCAGCGCCTGCGCGCTCACCGCCGTCTACTGGGTTGGCCTCGGCGCGCTTGGCTTCTTTGTGTCGATCGCGGTCGGGTTCTGCGCTTACGCCGCCCTGACTTTGGTCGCCGCCCTCCGAGTGCGGGAGCCGCTTCCTGCACAAGCCGGATAGCCACACACCTCGTCGACGGAGGAGATTTCATGCGTGCTTTTGTCCCTGCGGTGGCGGCGCTCCCGCTCGTTTTAATGGACGCGACACCAAATTGGGCGGAGCCCGCATGCAAGCCCACCATTGCCTTCACCGAGGCGCACTACGCACCGCTGAAGCTACCGAAGCTGGAACGGACTTGGACAGTAGCGTTCACCGTTGATGCGTCGCGCTGCGCCACCGGTTCTGGCAGCTTCTCGATCCTTTTCACGGTCTGGAAGGAGAATGCACCCGACACCGAGTATGTCGACACCTTCCAATGGAGTCCGGACTTGAACGTCATCTCCAAGGAGTTCTGGGCCGACGAAGCGGTTGGGGCCTACACGGTAAATGACATCGCCCCGTGTCCATGTTCAAATTCCAAGAATTAATCCCCTTCCAACTCCGAAAACAGAAACCTGGTCTGCGCTGGAGCCTATAAAAGCTTGGGGTCATTTCGCGCCGCGCTCATTCCACGGCACTGCAACGGCTGGAGCATCAGCGCGCCGCTACGTTCCGGACAATAACAGGTGTCGTTTGTCGCGGAGCGCTTATCGGGACCTAATTGCGTTTTCCAAACACGGCAATCAAATTGTTTGACGGCACCTCGCGCGATTGCGGTAGACCCGACCCGGCAACGGGCGTGTCGGTGGAGCGCAGCAGGAAGTCTGGCGCGAAGACGGTTGGTTTCGAGAAGGAGGAGGCAGCACCTATTCTGCGAGCGCCGCCGCATTCAGTTGTCGGGCCGCAATCTGCCACTATGCGTCAGGTAGTAGCTGAGGGACGCGACCATTGCCTTTGGTTCTTCGCGACGCGAAAAGTGGCCGCATACTGGCGATTGCCGGGGCATTCGGAATTGTGCCTGCCGCTAGCCCCACGCCGGGTGACATTCGCGCATGCCGACGCAACACTCCATCGAACCGGCCTGCTAGACAACTGAGCACGAGAGCGTACGCCGTGCGAGCCTCGGCTCGTAGCCAGCATTTCACGGTCCTTCTGCCTTGGCCTCGTTTGGTTTGGTTCTATGGGCTGGATGACCTCGTACTGGGAGAGTGCAGCCGGCACCTGAGCGCTAGATGCGTGGACCCCAAGCCTGATCCACCTGTCAGACGCTTTCACAACCGGCGGACCCGCTTCAACTTGAGTATTGGCCTGGGAGATCAGCGAAGTCAGTAGATGGAGCAAAGTCACCCCCGCGACCAGGACTCCGACGAACAGCACGCTGGTTCGTACCGCGCTGCCCCGATCCGAAGCCTCCTGTGGTCGGCTATCAGCGGAATTGCTCACGGTGTCACCTCAACTGCCCTCAACTGACTGTACCCGCCCCGAATAACAGGACAAACTTGATGCATCGGTTCGTTCTTGAGCGCGGAAACGGAGATCCTTTGCT
>Ga0134122_10001205_pt1 | contig 18555 bp, 24 predicted proteins | sample KB302_FD_96461 | JGI IMG/M metagenome (GOLD analysis project Ga0134122, IMG submission 96461) | Terrestrial soil microbial communities without Nitrogen fertilizer from Kellogg Biological Station, Michigan, USA - KB3-0-2 | ecosystem: Environmental > Terrestrial > Soil > Unclassified ... | reverse complement strand
GTCTGGCTCACGTTTCTGGGCGCGATTGTCGCCTTGCGTCAGCACGCGCATCTGGGCGTCGATACCCTGATCCGAGCTCTTCCACCTAAGGGAAAATTTGCCTGCTTCGTCGTGAGCTACTCGCTGATGCTGTATGCGGATTGGTTGCTGACCCTTGGCAGCTGGAAACAGACAATTCTCACTTTCAACGACACCGCACCGGCCTCGGGCATCTCCGTTGGCCTGTTTTTCTATTCGTCGGGGGTCGTTTTCGGAATCTCTGCGGCGGTCATCCTGGTCTATGACTTCATCCGCGTTGTCAGCGGCACCGCAACTGAAGAAGAGCTCGTCACAGTAAGGGAGAGCGACGAAAACACTTGAGCGCAACGCTCAAGGCGTCGCCAAATCGAACTCGCCGATGACAATCGCGGTATTCACGTTCTCCCTGCTTGGTGCGATGGCTCTCGGGATGCCCATTGCGTTCGCGTTGCTCGTTTGCGGCATCGCGTTGATGCATTCGCTTGGCATCTTCGATTCTCAAATTGTCGCACAGAACATCATCAATGGTGCCGATAGTTTCCCTTTGATGGCTGTTCCTTTCTTTATGCTCGCCGGCGAGATCATGAACAAGGGTGGGCTCGCCAAGCGCATCGTTGACATCGCGCTTGCCGTCGTGGGCCACGTGCCCGGCGGCCTTGGGTACGTCACCATCCTTGCATCCTGTGCGCTGGCGTCTTTGTCAGGGTCGGCTGCCGCGGATGCTGCGGCACTTGCGGCTCTGCTTGTACCGATGATGGTCGCGGCAGGCCACAGGAAGATGTATGCGGCCGGATTGGTTGCGGCAGGCGGCATTATCGCGCCAGTGATTCCGCCAAGCATCGGCTTCGTCTTGTTCGGCGTCGCCGGGGGCGTTTCCATATCGAAACTGTTTCTCGCCGGCATAGTCCCCGGGCTTCTTCTCGGCGTTGGTCTTTGTTTTGCGTGGTGGTGGGTAGCGCGCGGGGAAGACATCGAAAGGCCGGCTCGAAAATCCTTCCGAGAGATCGCGTGGGCGATTGTCGATGGATTCTGGGCCCTAATGCTGCCCGTGATCATCATTGTGGGACTGCGGTTTGGCATATTCACACCGACCGAGGCCGCGGTGGTGGTTGCGGTTTATGCTCTGTTTGTCGCGACTTGTATCTATCGCGAACTCAAGCTGTCGCAACTTTACGAGGTGTTTGTCTCCGCCGCCCTGAGCACCAGTGTAGTGATGTTCCTCGTTGCAGCCGCGCTTGTATCCTCCTGGCTGATCACCGTCGCCGAGATCGCAACGCAGGTCGTCGATCTCGTCCGTCCCTTCATGGGCAATCAAACCCTCCTGATGCTTGCGATCATGATCCTTGTCGTCATCGTCGGTACCGCGCTCGACATGGCGCCGACAATCCTGATCCTGACACCCATTCTAATGCCGATCGTCAAGCAGGCTGGCATCGATCCGGTTTACTTCGGTGTTCTTTTTATCATCAACAACGCGATCGGACTTATCACTCCGCCTGTCGGGGTCGTGCTGAACGTAGTGTGCGGTGTCTCGCGGATCAGCATGGAAGATATCATCAAAGGCGTCTGGCCTTTCATGATCGCGCAGCTGGTCGTACTGTTCCTTATGGTGCTGTTCCCGCAGCTGGTGATCGTGCCTGCCAAATGGTTCGGTGGCTGATCTGCAGGCCGAATCGCGACACGCTGCTTAACCCGATTGACCTCGACCAGTCATTATCAGCAAGGACCATCATGCGTATCATGATCATCAACGGGCCCAACCTGAATTTGCTGGGCGTGCGAGAACCCCACATATACGGATCGACGACGTTAGACGCGATCAAGGCTTGCTGTGAGGAATTTGCGAAGTTTGCCGGTACGCAACTCTCATTTCATCAATCTAACTATGAGGGCGTGTTGGTCGATCTCATCCAGTCGGCGCGAACCGACGCCGACGCGCTGATCATCAACCCGGCCGCATACTCGTTCACGTCGATTGCAATGTACGACGCAATGAAGGTCTTCCAAGGTCCAATCTTCGAGGTGCATATTTCCAACATCCATGCGCGGGACGAACTCCACCGGCACTCAAAGCTTTCTTCTGTCGTCACAGCAGTCATCGCCGGTTTAGGTCCTTACGGCTACATCGTCGCGATGCAAGCCGCTCTGCACGGCGCCAAAAAGCTGCCCGAAACACTGCCAACCGCAATGCGTGTCGGTCCGAAGTAAGAACATCGGAGATATTCGAGTCCGATTGGCTGTTACGGTATTTACGGCAGCTTGTCGTATTCCCGTTGAAAGGCTTCATCCATAATCTGATCGGCTCCCGGCTCAAATGATCTAGCGCCGCAAGATGCACAAACACGGACTGTCAGCATCACGCTAAAATGGACATAGCCTTTTTTGCTCCATTGTCGAAATTTCACTTCTTTCAAGGAACTGATGAGTCGCCCCTTGTTGCAAAAATCACAGACGATGAACCCATTATCGGTTGCCAATTGTCACCCCAGATGACCTCGGTAACCTGGATAGTCAGTTTGCATGGGTGCTGTTTGGTACCTGTGTGAGCTACTTCACACACGACACCTTTGGGCAGCGCGTGCGGCGCGGCCCAGACCCGGCAGATCTGCCGGTTGGGATACCATTGGGATTGGCCATCAGGCCTTAGGCTTTCGTCATCGCTACAGGCAGGTAGCTGCGGACGAGCGGATACATGACCGAAAGCGGATATTGCCGTCCGCCTTCGGGGGTGAAGCAGACGTTAGCCCAGAGGCCAGGCAGTGCCTCGCCTCTATGCTCTGCGACGGTGACAATGCGCTCGCGCGAATTAGAAGGCGTCGTATTGTTCCGTGGGCAGATTGGTCTTGGTTACCGTCAAGCTGGTCGGGTCAATTGAACCGATGCCGTCCTGTTTCGCGACGGTTGGAATGCTCGCCCAGGCTGCGACGACGAGAACGGCTACGACAGCAATGCCTAAAAGGATGCGCATGGGAGGTCTCCCTAGTTGCTACGGAGAGTCCTTCGCTCTCGATTGGCACATTAGTCGCAACCATGCGGCCCCAATGTTAAGGAGATCACACAAAGACGCGTTGCCGCGGATATTCCGATATGTCCGCTAGTGACCCAAAGCGGGCATCCGTTCCAAAAAGCTGAAGACTGCAAAGCGACATAGTGTGACCGCTATCACTTCCTGTGGTGTGAGCGTGCCCTATGTTCACCTCAGCTAACCGCAACAGCGTTACAGGAGGATCCTATGGCGACTCTTGTGAGACAGACGAAGCCTCGTTTCGTTCGTTGGTTTAAGGAATTCAAGAAAAATAACGGCTCACCCTCCAAGTGGTACGAACACGAACATTTTGGCGTTCACTGACTGAGCGCCGCTTCTAGGGATAAAGAGGACATGGCGCGGACTTCGCGCCATGTTTGCTATTGGCCCTTGGCGGACGTTCGCTCTGGAGGTTAAAGCGATCCACTTCTGGCCAATGCGGACATTCGGCAAAGGGGACGAACCGGACAGCTCAGAGTCAGGTGGGTAGCGGACGCTCTGCCGCGTCGTCTGCAGAACGCTGCCGTCCGGTCGAACGTTTCCTCGAAGGCTTTCGTCGCTTCTTTTTTACCGGCCTCAGCGCCCTCGCCTGCTTGGGTGGAGAAGGAGGCACAAGGCTTATGTTTTTGTGCCGGCTTACAAAAGCCTCGGCGATCTCGGGAATGAGTGAAGGGCCCTCATCGGGTAGCGTCCGTATTGTTGCTTCGAGTCGCTCTGCTTGAAGCGCTTTGCGTGCATAGTCGACCGCGAACAGAAGCATCTGGAGGCGCGGCTTCTCATTGCGGAATAACTGAGCCCTTGTCAGGCATTCTTGCGCGAGGGCGCGACACCTTTCGCTGAAGGGCAACGGCCTATGCTCTGACATAATCACGCACGCCTACGACTGCAGCAATCACGAAATAGTACCACCAAGTATCACGTCCGGCGGAAGTGCCCCATTACCTCATCGCCGAAATTCACGCCGCTATGTCCAATGATGACCGAAAGCGGATCTGTTCCAAAAGCTGGAGACGGCAAAGCGACATAGTGTGACCGCCATCACTTCCTATGCCGTGGACGTGCGCTAATCCTCGACTGGGGTAGGGTCACGTGTGGAGACTAAAAAAATGGGAAGGAAGCCAAACCAGATTTGCGCACACTGCAATCAGCCTATTGTCACACCTCGTAAGGGCCGCCACGTGGGCTACGACGGATGGCTCAAAGGCCATGCTCCACTCATCATCGCCATGCACAATGAGGGCAAGGGCGCCGACGCCATACTTGGTGTGCTGGCAAGCAAGAAAGACGTGATGCTCCACTATGGCGACAACCCTAATTGGAAGATGGCCCTGCGCGGAACGATCTTCTATATTTTGGCTCGCCACGGGTTTGCGTATCATGGCGCAGTTGCCAACCGCACTATACGCAAGTCTGCCAGTGCCAACGCCCGACTGATCGACAATTACGATGATGCAGCATAACTTGCCGGGTTCTACATTGCTTGGTTGATCGCGCGCAAAGGCATCAAATACAAATTTTTGATTCAAGCAAAGCCCCGGGCAATGTCTCTGGATTTTTCTGGACAGGCTAAAGTGTAAGCCTGTTGGGTCCACAGGTTTTGCCGGGAGACGCCGCAATGAAAATCGATGGAGCTTGTCACTGTGGCCTTATCGCATACGAGGCAGAGGCCGATCCAGAAATGACGGGGATCTGCCATTGTACCGACTGCCAAACTCTGTCGGGCTCGGCATTTCGCACCGTCGTGCCCGCGCGGCGCGATTCTTTTAAGCTTCGATCAGGTGAACCGAAAATATACGTCAAAACAGCTGAAAGCGGCACCCAACGGCAACAGGCGTTTTGTCCAAATTGTGGAACGCCAATCTATTCTACTACGGTCGAGGACGAGCCAAAGGTTTACACGATTCGCGTAGGCACCCTCCGTCAACGCAACGAATTTGTGCCCAAACTGCAGTACTGGTTTCGCTCGGCCCAGCACTGGACCCATGATCTCGGCTCCATGCCGAGCACTGAAAAGCAACGCTAATTTCGGCGACAATGATGCCCTGGCGAAATGTCCGCTATGGACACAAAGCAAGCGGACACGGCAATCCCGGGAACTTCTAAGTGCGCGCCCAGAGTGTTATTGTGTCGTCACGATGGTGCGCGAGCCCATCCTCATAGTTGGTGGCGGTTTCGGCGGGCTTACAACGGCTCTCGCCCTTGCTCGCCGATCGTATAGGACGCGGGTGCTCGAAGGTGCGCCCGAATTTGGCGCCATCGGCTATGGCATCCAATTCGGTCCCAATGTTTTTCATGTCTTCGATCGCATCGGGGTGACGGAGCAGGTCCTTGCCATTGCGGACTCGCCGGCGGCTGTGGTGATGTTCGATGCCCTCGACGGCCGGGAATTGGTGCGAATTCCTACCGGAGCATCATTTCGGGCGCGCTTCAAATACCCATACATCATCGTCCACCGCATCGATCTGCACAATGTGCTGCTCGATGCCTGCCGGGATAGTGATGCGATTGAACTTGTGGCCGACGCCATGGTGAACGGCTTCGAAGATCGTGGCGATGGCGTTGTGGTGACTACCGCGGATGGCCGCACGTTTTCGGGCCAGTGTCTGGTTGCAGCCGACGGATTTCGTTCGCTGTTCCGCGCCAAACTGGTCGGTGACGGCGAACCGCGACCTACCGGCTATGCGGCACTCCGCACTATCGTTCCGATGACCGAGCTTAAGGTCGATATCCCGCGCGATAGCGTCGTGTTGTGGGGTGGCCCCGGCTACCATGTCATCCACTATCCGCTGCGCCACAGCTCGCAGTTCAACATTGTGGCGGTGTTTCGGACCTCGACCCATGCTGAAAAAGCCGACGTCGAAACTTATCGCAACGAGCTTGACCACATATACCGCGATGCTCATCCATCGGTGCGTGCACTGAACGGCATGATGGATTTCCGGTGGCGTCGCTCTGTTGCCGATCGCGATCCCGTGCGGCATTGGCACAAAGGACGCGTTGTGCTCCTGGGTGACGCCGCGCATGCGCCGCTGCAATCGTTGGCGCAAGGCGCTTGCATGGCAATCGAGGACGGACTTTGCCTAGCCGAATTGATCCACGCGGCTGAAGGCGATTTCGCTGCCGCGTACCGAAAGTTCGAGGCGCTCCGAATTACCCGGACCGCGCGAGTGCAACTGGAATCGCGTGCCATCTGGGATTGCATGCTCCACGCAGAAGGTATTGCGCGGGATCTGCGAAACACAACGGTGGCCAATTGGGATGAGGCGTACTTGTTTGATTGCCTTTCATGGCTCTATGAGGGCATTCGGTTGCCTGCAAAAGTTGGCCAATAGTCTGAATTGTGGGACGAGTGCAGATGTCCGCTATTGGACCAAAGCGAACATGAGTTCGGGACTATCGTCCGTTAGTTGCTATACTCCCATCGAAAATGGGGGATCTCAATGAGACGGCGGGAATTTCTTGGCGCGGCCGCAGGCGGCATAGCGTGGTCAGTGGTGGCACACGCCCAGCAGCAAGCAGTGCCGTTAATCGGGTTTCTCAGCAGCCGGTCTCCGGAGGAGTCCAAACCGCATCTGGCAGGGTTTCTCCGTGGGTTTGAGGCATTCGGCTACATCGACGGCAAGAATGCACGTATCGAATATCGCTGGGCCAACGGACAGTATGATCAATTAAGGAAGCTAGCCAGCGAATTGGCTCAGCTGCGGCCTGCCATCATTGTGGCGGCCGGAGGTGCGCCTTCGGCGCGCGCTGCAAAGTCGGTCACGACATCCATTCCGATTGCGTTCGTAGCCGGCGATTCCGTAGGCGAAGGAGTTGTCGCGAGTCTTAATCAGCCGGGCGGAAACATCACCGGCGTCGACCTGATGAGCGGGGAGCTCACAGGAAAAAGACTTGAATTGCTGGCGAAGCTTCTTCCGGCCGGAAGTCTTGTCGGCTTTCTGACCAACACCAAGGGCGTCCTGAGCAGCCTGCGGATAAAGGACTTTGAACTGGCGGCGCCGGCGATGGGCCGGGAAGCGCTCATTGTTGGCGCAAGCACCGACGCGGAAATCGAAAGCAGTTTCGCCACGCTGGTTCAAAAGCGCGTTGCCGGGCTGGTCGTAGAAAACGATCCGTTTTTCGACTCACAGCGCGAGCGTCTCGTTCACTGGACGGCGCAGCGCGCACTCCCCGCGATTTATCACATTCGCGAATTTCCGCTGGCTGGAGGTCTGATGAGTTACGGAGCCAATCTGGTGGACGCCTACAATCAGATGGGCGTCCAGGTTGGCCGGATCCTCAAGGGCGCGAACATCGCAGATATGCCTGTGATACGCCCAACGAAATTCGAATTGGCCATCAACCTTGGGACTGCAAAAGCGCTTAAACTCACTATCCCGCCAACGGTGATGGCGATCGCCGATGAACTCATTGACTAAATTCGGTTACCTCGAAGTCATGTGATGTCCGCTATTGGCAAGAAGCGGACATGGAGCGGTCCCCTTTAAGTGGCTATCTTGAACCAATACGATGTCCGTTCCGAGCCTCGGAGGCCGCAGTCTCTAACTCGCTCGGGATGACCGTAACACCGGCGGGTTTGCGCAGTGCCGCAGAGATCGAGCCTGCGCTGCGCGCGTTCGCTAAGGAACCGAATGGCGACCCTCATCGTTGCACCAAGCCCATTCAATACAACCAACCAGGAGCTGATCATTGTCCTGGCTTCCGAATTGCGTCTACCGGCGATCTATCCGTTCCGTTACTTCACCGAGAATGGAGGCCTTGCTTCTTATGTTTCGATACGGCCGATCGGGGTGCTGCCTCATATGTCGACCGCATCCCCAGAGGTGAAAAGCCGGATAACCTGCCGGTGCAGGCGCCAACGAAGTATGACCTTGTGATCAATCTCAAGACTGGAAAGGCCCTGGGCCTCAACATCTCGCTGCAATTGCAGCAGCGCGCCGACGGGGTGACCGAATAAAAGGAGCAATGTCGGCTTTTGCGGTAAGAGTGGACATCAAGATTGTCGAGGTCGGGTAGCGATATGATTTACCGGCACATCGTAAGCGAATAGGAGGAAACTGTGAGAATTCAATATGCAATAGCATTGGTGATTGCCTTCGGATTGGGACTCGGGGCCATTGCAAGTCGGGGTCTGGCCGCTCAAGACAAGCGGACCGTTTACGTTGTGACTGATGTTAACGAGATAACCGATGCGGATGGCTTCAAGGCTCTCGTTAAAATGGGTCCATCCAGCATTGTGGAAGTTAAATACGCCGATGGTCGCTACCTCGCCCGCACTGAAAACATAACCGCTCTCGATGGAACTGCACCGAAGGCCTTTGCCATCATTGCTTTCGACAGCGTAGCGAAAGCAAAAGCCTATTATGATAATATGAAACAGACCACCGCAATGCGCATGAAAGCGACGAAGTCACGGTCGTTCATTGTCGAGGGCTTGTAGAGCCACTGTCCATCGCAAAAGGCAATCACTGCTTTTGAAGCACGAATGTCCGCGTTCGGGGGTAAGCGGACATCGCGCGGCTTTGTCGTCATGTCTGCTTTTGACCCAAAGCGGACATTTTTATGTGAGCTACCCGGATTGAATTAGTTTCCCACTAGAAACGACAGGATCAGCGCCATAACCACTAATCCCATTAAAGCTGTCGCCGCCCATCCTACCCAAGCCAGCCAACGACGCGCGCGAAATCGCCCCATCACCGAAGAACTAGTGGTAAGCGCCATCATGATGGCCATAACGGGAACTGAAACAATGCCGTTCAATACGGCGCTCCATACCAGCATCTTGATCGGATCCAATGAGCTAAATCCCAGTCCAAAGCCGATAGCGGTTGCAGCCAGAATGATGATGTAAAAAGCCCTGGCTTCGGGAAATTTAGCCTCGAGTGTCGATGGCCAACCAAAGAACTCAGCGACTGCGTAAGCTGCCGAGCCCGCAAGCACCGGGATTGCCAAAAGACCCGTTCCGATTATCCCGAGAGCGAACAGTGCAAAAGCAAAGTTACCGGCAATCGGGCGCAACGCGTTTGCAGCATCTGCGGCCGTCTGAATATCTGTGATGTTATGCGCGTTTAGCGTGACTGCCGTTGTCAGAACGATAAAGAACGCGACCGTATTTGAGAAGATCATGCCGATCGATGTGTCTACGGCGATCCTTTCCAGTTCGGGATTGCCGCCGCGGCGAAGGTTTTTAAGCGGCAGCCGCGCATGCCCGAGCGCCATCTCTTCTACTTCCTGCGACGCTTGCCAGAAAAAAAGATAAGGACTTATGGTCGTCCCGAGAACGGCAACAATCATCATTAGATAGTCCGAGGAAATTGAAAAGGTTGGCCACAAAGTCGAAACGACGACTTTTCGCCAAGGAATTTCGACGGTGAAGATTACGCCGACGTAGCAGAGCAGTACCAGCGTCAGCCATTTCAAATAGCGAGCATATCTGCTGTAGGGCACAAATACCTGTAGCAGCACAGAACCGCCCGCAAAAATTAGAGCGTGCTCATGTTTCAATCCGCCAACGACCAGGTAGAGAGCTTCCCCCATTGCAGCAATATCAGCGGCAATATTGAAAATGTTTGCCGCGAGCAGCAACGAGACCAAAATGAACACAATAGAAGTATGATGATGTTCTTTGGCGTTCGCTGCTATTCCCTTTCCCGTGACACGGCCAATGTGCGCGCTCACCAACTGAATGGCGATCATGAAAGGTGTGGTGAGGAAAACCGTCCATAGCAGATTGAACCCGAATTGCGCGCCTGCCTGCGAATAAGTCGCTATTCCCGAAGGGTCATCATCCGCTGCGCCGGTGACCAGGCCGGGGCCGAGAGCGCGCATGATCTGGCGGAAAGTGAGCGGAGCTTTCTTTGCTCCCAGCATGAATGAAACCTCCAGGCCGCTCATCGCAGCAGTGGTTTCTGTATGGCAAACCGAACGGGAAAAATATAACCGGAGCGTAAAATTAGAAACGTGCCGCTTGGTACCAAACAGACGTTACCGAGCCGCCGATCAATATCCGCTTTTGGGGGTAAAGCGCGCTCATGTCCTACGGACCAAACTATTCGGATGGACGCGAGCTGATGTCCACTTTTGGGGGTAGTGTGGACATCGCGCGGCCTTGTCGTCATGTCCGCTTTCGGCGTGCGGACATGCACTGACACAATGAACCACTCTCTCTCGTGCCTGTCTCTTTTGGAGGAAATCCCGGCGCGAGGAGATTTATGGGCCGTATCTGCTAAGCTCTTTGCATCATGGATCGCAGGGCTAGCAGAGCGCCGACGACAAAGATGCCGGTTGCAACGTAGATCGGGCCGAGGTGCGTCACCCAATTAAATCCAAAGGTGCCCGTGTAGTGATACGGAATGGCGATTATCAGGCCGACGACCGGTGAAAGCACAGCGGCGATCCAGGCCCACCACTCTCCACGGCGCACCCCGTACCAGGACAGCGCGGCGACGGCGATGCCGGTGGCCGCGATAAATCCTGCGGTCGCCACATGCAGGTGCCCTATGTAATGCACGATGGCCGGGTTAATGGCATTCAGATTTTCCCGAGTGACCCCGTTAAGCGTCTCCACGCCCAACTCAAATCCGCTCCCTGAGAAATTTCGGAGCAAAAAGACTACGGCATAACCAATGAAGGCCAGGCTTGCGATCAACATCAAGAGCGCACCCTGATTTAGGCCGGAATCTCTCGTACTCATTTGGCCCCTCCCGTTCCTGGTTTTCTAGATTCAGTTTCAACGGCCATAACGCACTCCCAAAGCTAGTAACAGGGTACGGCCTGGGCGGGCCCGACAACGGTGGGCTCCGTCTTGGACGCGTACCCGCCCCATACGAACGATCCAACAATGAGCGCCATGATGGCGACGTCGAGTCCGATATGGAGAAGCCTTTGCACTGTTTATGCCTCTGAGCCGCACGGCGTTCACGATCCAGGCAAAAAGCAGGCTGAAGCTAGATAGATTATTAATGTAACGCTTGGACAGAAACGTCTTTTGATTGGACTAATACGACAATCAAAGCCCCACGACGATTGTCAGGAAGCGGCGCAAGCTGCGCAATGTCCGCTCTTGGCACAAAACGGACATGCCAACGCCTCGCGCGTATCCACGGAAAAAATGCCCAGCTCGCCGGGGAATCGGGCCAAGTCGTATTGGAGAAACGCCACGATCGAACGCTGGAACGGCCGGTCGCAAGATTTTCATGCTCCCGCCACCAAATTCTTGCGAGCGTGGTGCCTTCTCGAGCAGCCATTCTCTTTTACGCCTGAGCGACACTCGGCGCATCGCGGCAATCTAACTTAATGAAGTGTTAGGCATATTTCTGTAGTGAGTGGGGACCCGTGCTATCAAGCCGCTTTATTTCGCAACGGTATCCGAGAGGGGGAGCGCAACAATGCCCACAGCGCCTAATCACTCGGCGTCGCAGAATCTGAACTCGACTGGCAATAGCGTTATCCCGCGCCTTGCCCTTCCAGTCAGCGTCATTGCATTGAGGGCGGAGGCTTTCTCGCCCGACGATAGGACGGTGGTCGTTTCATTGACCACAAAATATTCAAGCGTTGAACGAACTTATTCTGTGCCCCTTGAATGTTTTCACGACCTCGTCGATGACCTGCAAAGGCTAAACGCCTTGACAGACACCACGTCGTTTTGACACTCCGGTCTTGAGGCGGAGAGTCGCCTAGGGGATGTCCGCTCTCCGATGATTGAATTGGATGGCAATGGCTCTTTTAAAGCGCCATAGCGCTACAATTTCTTCTCGGCTGCCACTACGCTGCAATAGCAGCTTGGCATGAAGCTTGCCGCTGGTGCGGGGCTTCTTCCGCCGAGGTTCGTAGCATTTCCGCTTCGGCCGTTAAGTTAGGCTGCGACGCCACGCGCGCGTTCAATTCGGGGTGACAGGCGCGGCACAGAAAGCTCGGGATCGTGACCTCTACTGAATGGTCTAAGAGGCATGTGCTTTGCATTGTTTCGCCATGTGTGCGTTGCTGGCCGGTGAGAACTTTGGATCATCATGGTTAATATCGCCTAAACGCCTAAGCGGAGACGAGTGGCGCCATGTCCGTGTGGCACAAAGCGGACCTGCCATTCGCACCGACAAATGTCCGCTTTTTGGGGTAACAGCGGACACCGTAGTTATGGGTTGCTTTGAGCCGGCGCCTCGAAAAGCAGCGGTATACGCCTATACGGCCTTATGGACCGACATGCTGGAAAGGTTTTTCCGCAAATATTGGCGAGCCTTTTCGTGCGCGATCTCTAGGAATGTTTCGGGCGAGGCTGCTTCGTTGCGATAGTTCACTCGCCAAATGCACGGTACGTTCCGGTTCATGGTGATGCCTACGATCCTGAGTGTTCAAGAGTGACACATAGACCGTCGGCCGCGTCCCGCATGTGAAGGGGGTCACATGGCGGTGGCACCTCCTGGGGATCGGTGGTCCATCCATCTCCGCTATTGGGGGTAAAGCGGACATGCGATTTGCTGGCCGAATACCCGCTTTTGACCCAAAGCGGACATTGGGGTCCTATTTCAGTATGCTGGTTTGACTTGATACGAAGCCCTGTCATGAGCCTCGGGGGGGCAATGAGGCGGCGCGAGTTCATCACAATTCTCGGTGGCGCGGCTGTTTTGTGGCCGCTCTCGGCGCGCGCGCAAAACACAGGGAAGATCCCGCGCATCGGGTTTCTGGGCAATTCCACCGCGGCGATGGAAACCAATCTCATCGGGCCTTTCAGGGATGGCCTGCGCCAGTTCGGCTACGAGGAGGGCCGCAACCTCATCATTGAGTTCCGCTGGGCGGAAGGAAAGTATGATCGGTTCCCGGCGCTCATCGCCGAACTGCTCGCTACCAAGGTGGATTTGATCGTCACCGCCGGCACTCCGGCAACGCTGGCCGTCAAGAAGGCAACATCGACGGTACCTCTGATCTTTATCGCGCTCGGCGATCCGGTCGGCACCGGTGTCGTGCCGAGCTTGGCGCGGCCCGAGGGTAATCTCACGGGACTAAGCTCGATTGCGCCGGACCTAGAAGGCAAGCGGCTGGGACTTCTGCGGGAGGTCGTTCCCAAACTCTCGCACGTCGCGTTTTTCCTCAATCCCGCGAATGCATTTCATACGGTATCAGTACGACAGGCGCGCGTCGCGGCCCAATCATTGGATATAAAGCTGCAAGCTTTCGAGGTGGACAAATCGGAGCAGCTCGACGGCGCATTCGCCTCTATCGTCAAGGAAAAACCAGATGCGCTTCTCATCCTGGCGGATCGCGTATTCCTGCACAATCGCAAGCGCATGATGCAGTTTGCCATCCAACAGCGACTGCCAAGCATAAATGCATACCGGGAACTGGTCGATGCCGGCGGTTTGATGTCCTATGGCCCAAGCTACGAGGACATGCATCGGCGCGCGGCGAGTTACGTGGACAAAATCCTTAAGGGCGCCAAGCCCGCCGATCTACCGATCGAGCAGCCAACAAAGTTCACACTGCTAATCAATCTGAAGACCGCGAGGGTACTCGGCCTGGAAATCCCTCCTACCCTCCTCGCCCGTGCTGATGAGGTTATCGAATGAGACGCCGCGACTTGATTGCTCTGCTTGGCGGTTATGGACCTGCCAGTGCAACAGCCCACCAAGTTCGAACTGCTCATCAACCTCAAGACTGCGAAAGCCATCGGGCTTTTAATCTCTCCCTCATTTCTCTCACGGGCGGGCATGGCTCTCGCATCGCAAAATGTCCGCCAGTGACCCAAACCGGCCATGTGAAATGTCCGCGCTGAGAAGCGGTGCACGCCGGGTGGTGGTTCGACGCGGAATGCAGTGGTGCCATTCGCGGCGGGATTGAGGTTATTGCATGAGACTGAAAATTTTTTGCTGCTTGAGGTAGCTGGCTGCGACCGACCGTGGGCGTCTTCAAATCGTCTACGAATGATCACAGTGCTGGTCCGCTAAGTTCTCATTTAAGTCGGACCCTGGCCACGATCATTTACATTAATTGTGGCCATTTCAACGATCGCTCTCCAAGAAACGCGAACAGGATTCTGTCCCCGAGGAGCCAATCGAATGAGAACGCTTCTCATTGGTGTTCTGTTTGCAAACTTGATCGGCTGCTGCCCTATACCGCCGCAGGCGATGTTGAAAGCGTGTACCTCGAAGGGCTGTTTCTATAGAACCGCTGCCGGCCCGCCGACTAGACCAAAGCCAGCGTCATTGAAGCCCAATCCCGCGCCAGATGAAAAGTCCAACATCGTAGTCAAGGAGAAATCCACCGTCGGAGCGGAGATGGAGCCTCCGCAAACCTCACAGCTCGATGACAAGTCCGACCCCGTGATAAAAAAGGCAAAGGTAACCATCGCAGCCAAGATGGAGAACCCTGCATCTGTCGAGTTCGGAGAGATGAAGCGGGCCGACAGGAAAAATGCGGACGGCAAGTTTATCGACTCGATTTGTGGCTCCGTCAGGGGGAAAACCGCCTCAGGGGGCGAGACTGGAGACCGACCGTTTCTATATCTCGTCCAAGAAGAAGATGCGTACGTCGGCGGTTACTCTATGGCTACGTCCCCGTACCATAATATCTGCAATTGAGAAGCGGACCGGATTGTTTCACCATTCCGACGCAATGTGGCGCACCGGTTCATTCAAGCGCTTCCCGGACGCGTCGTTGTCTAATTAAACGGCTGGCCAGCTGCTCCACCTCGGGCGCGTTACTTTTAATAATTTCGATGGCGCGGCGATAACCGGCGTTTCTGATTTCAAGCCGGTGGTCATCCACCAGCATTTCCATAAGTTTGCTGATCTCCGAAGAAACAGCGAGCGCGTGACTGCGGCACTTAAAAATTGTTCGAGAAGCCTCGCCAGCGCAGAGAATTGCTATCCTGTCGACAAGAGGCAAGTCATCGGTGGCGCCGACAGTTTCAGTTTTGCCACTGCCGTCTTCGCGAATTTCGAGCTTGATAACCTTTTGCCCAAAATATCGTGCCACGACGGCACTCCCCGCCTCATGAAAGGCGGTACCGCGAACCGCATTACTCGCGTAGGCCATTTGGGACGCTCATGGGTCGTCCCCCCAGTGATCTCATTTGGATAAATAACTGCGCCCAAAATGCGGCGGTGCGGGTTTATGGTGCCCGATTACTGACGTGGATGCTCAGGCCTCTTCGAATCTGCATGAGTCCGCTATTGGCACTTAGCAAACATTCAACTGGCCACTGTTCATGTCCGCTTTCGGGGGCAAAGGCGACACGAGCTGGTGCCAGCACTCGCTCCATTTGAACGCCCCGTAAACCCAGTCTCACCGTTCTGGACCGGACAGATTTAGCTCGCGTTCGGCGCGAAAGATATTGCTGTGCAGATTGGCGATCCACCGCCGACCGTTCGATGTGACGTTGAGGTAGCAGATCGAGCTCTGGATATCCGCCGACACGCTGTTCCAATAGAACTTCGGATAGAGATCGGTGAGATCGGCCGGCGAAGTGTAGCCGAGTTGCTTGTTCTTTCCGACTTCTTCGAATTCGTAATAAAGCGCATTGGCTTTGCGCAGATAATGTGGATCGCCAAGCTGGCCGATGAGATTGGCGGCGCGTACCAGCATGCCCTCTTCGTTGTCGTCGGCGCCATGAGTTGACGGAAAGCGCGTGGACTCGATGGCATTGGCGATACGGGCAGCGTCGAGCGATTTGATCTTAGCCACGCGATCCATCACGTACATTTTTGACCGGTCGACGCGGTACGGCATTAGCGCGGCGTCGGACGAGCCGCGCGGCAGCTCAACCTTGTTACCTTTGGCGTCAACAATGTAGCCCTCTGCGCTATCGCCTTTGAGAATACCGCGAACGTAACCAATGTCGTGAAACAGACAAGCCATAATAAGGTGCGCGAAATCGCTGGCACTTGTCTCAATGGAGAGCTGTCGTCCCCTCAAAATATCGTAGCCGACGAGCGTGACCAGCATCGTATGCTCGACATTGTGATAGAGCGCGTCACTGTTGCCGATACAGTCGATAGCAAGTCTGGCAGCCGACTGAACGCGTTCGATTAAACCCGCATCTGTCGAGCCAAACCGGCGACCCATGTGCTCGGCAAGGTGAGACCCCAGAGCCTCCGCCGTCAGTTCGGGAATGGTGAACATGGCCCCCTCCCGCAGCGCTCGAACCACCATCGTGACGTCTAGCTTTGCAATTTACAACTGATGTTGGGATTTTTTGTGCAAGCATTCGACCATGCCCGCTGTTGGCCCTTGGCAGACATGCCACTCGCCCGGATCAATGTCCGTTGGGGGTAAAGCGGACATCGCTTGGCTGCCCGCCATGCCCGCCAATGCGCGGCTATTCCAGGAGCCTACAAGTTCCATGGCGCTTAATAATTCCTGGGCGGCGGGATATGTTAATCTAATACGGCTATGAGCAAATCCTCAGGGTCGAAAGAGCCAGTCGTTGAACCGCAATCCGGCAATGATCAATCGGATAAACTAGACGGGCGCGCACTCCGTCTGCGCATTCGTCAACAAGAGCTGCTCGCTGAACTCGGTGTCCTAGCGCTGCAGGGCACTAGCTTCATTGAAATGCTCAATCACGCCGCCAGAGTGACGGCGGAGGGTTTGGGGGCGGAATACTGCAAAGTGATGGAATACATTCCGACCGAAAACAGGCTGCTGGTTCGCGCGGGAGTCGGCTGGGATGAGGGCGTGGTCGGGCACGCCACCGTCGGAACCGACTTGGCCTCGCCCGCAGGCTATGCTTTGCGCACGGGCAAGCCTGTAATTTCCAATCATCTCGAAAACGAGCAGCGATTTCGTACCCCTGAGTTACTCATAGAGCACGGTATTCGCCGCGCCATGAATGTGATTTTGCAAGGTGATGGTTCGCCATTCGGGGTACTTGAAGTCGACAGCCGATCCGAAGGCGAGTTCAGTGAGCATGATATCGCATTTCTGCAGGGTGCGGCGAACATCCTCGGCATGGCCATCGAGCAACAGCAATACCAACGCAAACTTCAAGCAGCCCTCGAGCGTCATCAGATTTTGCTCAAGGAGGTCAACCACCGGGTCAAGAATAGTCTGCAGGTAGTCTCCAGCATGCTCTACCTCCAAGCGAGCGACGCTGGTGACTCGGTGTTGAGTGACCGATTAAACGAAGCCTCCACCCGTATTTCGACGGTCGGCCGCGCCTATGAGCGGCTCGCCTACAATGCCGACTATGAAAGTATCGGTCTTGCCTTCTATTTGCGGGAGGTCATTGGTGACCTGGAAACCGCAGTTGCTCCTTGCAAAGTTCAATTGGAAGTGCCCGAGGAAATTCAGTTCGCGGCGGATCGGGCCATCCTCGTTGCCCTTATCATCAATGAATTAGTTTTGAATGCGGGCAAGCACGCTTATCCAAATTCTGCGGGCGGATCGATTTGGGTGCGAGTTGTCAAAAAGGACAAGGACCTCGTTCAAATATCGGTCCGTGACGAAGGTGTCGGCTTGCCTGCGGGCTTTGATCCACTGACCAGCAAGCGGCTCGGTTCGCGCTTGATCAATGCACTGGCGAAGCAATTGGATGCTGAGTTGACTCGGCCGTTCTCCGCCATTGGCACCAATTTTGCATTGCTTATTCCGTTGGTTCCGACCACCCGCAAATGATCCCAAAACTTGCGCAGGTCGAGTTTGCTTTTGGGACAATCGACGCTTGGCGCACGGAATATCTGCTACTGGCACAAAGCGGACATTCGGGTCCGCAATTTCTAACTCGCCGCCCAGCCGCGAAGTGCTAGGGTTTCTATCTAAGTGTGGGGCCACATGCAGCGGCGCGACTTCATCAGATTTCTAGGTGGCGCGACCGCAGCGTGGCCCCTCGCGGCGCGCGCGCAGCAGAGCGACCGCGTGCGGCGCATCGGCGTGCTGATGGCCGCGACCGCCGACGATCCTGACTATCAGGCCCGGATCGCAGCGTTCCAACAGGGCCTGCAGCAACTGGGCTGGAGCGATGGCCGCAATGTGCACATCGACACGCGCTGGGCCACGACCAAGTCCGACGATATTCGCAGGCACGCGGCCGAATTAGCTGCGCTCGCGCCAGACGTCATCTTGGCTGGTACTGGCACCGCAACAGTGGCGCCGTTGCTACAGGCGACCCGCACCGTGCCGATCGTGTTCGCGGTAGTCATCGACCCGGTCGGCGCGGGCTTCGTCGACAGCCTGGCACGGCCGGGTGGCAACGCGACTGGGTTCACGGTTTTCGAATACGGCATGAGCGGAAAATGGCTGGAGCTGCTGAAGCAAATCGCGCCCGCCGTGACGCGGGCGGCAGTGCTTCGGGATCCGACCATCGCCTCCGGGATAGGCCAGTTCGCTGCCGTCCAGGCCGTGGCGCCATCGCTTGGGGTAGATTTGAGTGCGGTCGACGTGCGCGACGCGAGCGAAATCGAGCGAGCCGTCACCGCATTCGCACGCTCCTCGATTGGCGGCCTGATCGTGACGGCGAGTGCGTTGGCGACGCGTCATCGCGATCTGATCATTGCGCTCGCTGCCCGGCTCCGATTGCCCGC
>Ga0134122_10001204_pt1 | contig 18556 bp, 20 predicted proteins | sample KB302_FD_96461 | JGI IMG/M metagenome (GOLD analysis project Ga0134122, IMG submission 96461) | Terrestrial soil microbial communities without Nitrogen fertilizer from Kellogg Biological Station, Michigan, USA - KB3-0-2 | ecosystem: Environmental > Terrestrial > Soil > Unclassified ... | reverse complement strand
GCGTCGCCGGCGCTAGCCGGATCTATTGGCTTACCAAAGAAGACAACGTAGCTGCGCGCGCGCTGTACGACAAACTCGCCGATCGCTCCGGTTTCATTCAGTACCGGAAATTGTTTTGAGCCAAGAACCGTTGCGGCAACTTGACCGGGCTGCCGACCCGACCTCTAATATACTAGTTATATATTAGCGCGGCCGCGCGCTTGAAGGAGACCACACGATGTCAAAGGATCGAGCGCGCAGCGACGCGGCGACGGCCAGCGAGCCAAAACCATTGGTTAAGCGCGACAAGCGCAGCATTAGCGAAATCCGCGAGTCAAAAAGGACCAAAGAAAAAATGGTCTATATGTCGGTTCCCGATTACACCTCGGCCAAATGGGCTGAATTGGCGGGCGTCGATGTCGCCGTGATCGGTGACAGCTTAGCGATGGTTGCGCATGGGCATCCGAGCACAATCCCCGCCACCATGGACATGATGATCCTGCACGCGCACGCCGTACGGCGGGGTGCGCCCAACACCTTTACCCTCGGCTGCATGCCGTATCAGAGCTACAACACCGTGGATCGGGCGCTTACAAATGCCACGCGTTTCATGCAGGAGGCGCTGTGTGATGCGGTCAAGCCACAGGGCGGGAAATCGCAGGCCGCCATCTTGCGTGCGCTCGTTGATGCAGGCATCCCGACGGCGTCGCATATTGGATTGACGCCACACACGATCGCGATGTTCGGCGGTTTCAAAATTCAAGGCCGCACCGCCGAGGCGGCCATGAAAATTCTCGAGGATGCGCTGGCGATCGAGGACGCCGGCTGCTTTATGCTCGAATTCGAGGCAGTACCAGCCAGAATCGCCACACTCATTTCCGAGCAGTTGACGATCCCCACCATTGGAATCGGCGCCGGCGTCGGCTGCGATGGACAGATTTTATTGTGTTACGACCTGCTCGGTGTATTCACTGATTTCAAACCAAAGTTCACCAAACGCTATGCCAGAATGACCGACGTGGCGGTTACCGGCATCAAGCAATACATCGCCGAGGTCAAAGCCGGTCAGTTTCCGGACGACGAGCATTCCTATACGGTGAATGACGCCGAATATGACAAGTTTGCCGCGCTGGTCGCCAAGCGCAAGCACGTGTAATCGCCGTAATTCGCAAGCGCCCATGCCACGACAAAAACTCAAGCCACGCGGTCGTCAACGCACCGTGCATGTCGGCAAGCGGCAAACGCCGCGGGGCAGGCGACCGGTGCGGGCGGTTCAACTCAACGAGCGGCTGACAGACCAGGCTTATCGGGCGATCGAAGAGGAAATTGTCACGTTGCGGCTGCGGCCCGGGACGATCTTATCGGAGCAATTGCTGGCGCGGCGTTTTAAGATTGGGCGGACGCCCGTGCGTGAGGCGCTGCAGAGGTTGGCGAATGAAGGCCTGGTGATCATTCTGCCGCGCAAAGGCATCTTGGTATCCGATATTAACCCGCGTCAACAGCTGCTGCTTCTGGAAGTGCGCCGCGAAATTGAACGACTGCTCAGCCGTGCCAGCGCTGAGCGTGCAACCGAGAGTGAAAAAGCGGCGTTCTTAAAGATCGCGCAAGGCATGGAACGGGCAGCTGACGATGATGACGACATTACTTTCATGCGGCTCGATCGTGAACTCAACCAAATGATGATCGGTGCCGCGCACAATGACTATGCCGCGCGCTCGATGCGGTTGCTTGGCGGGCTGTCCCGCCGCTTCTGGTACATGCACTACCGCGAGACGGCGGATCTACCTTTATGCGCGCGCTTGCATGCGGAGCAGTCGCGCGCAATCGCCGACGGCAACGCAAAATTGGCGGCGAGCGCAACCGACAAGCTGATGGACTACGTCGAGAGCTTCACCCGGGCAACGGTGCTGGGTTAAGCCATACGGGTGGAATGGTCATGAAAATCTATGAGGGTAAACGTACCATCGACGGTCTGGTTGTGACTGTGGACGGTCAGCACCTGAGCGAACATTACGAGGTCAAACGCTACACCACATTTGGCTTTGAATGGACTTACGAGGGCGACAGTCCGCGGCAGCTCGCATTGGCAATTTTGGTGGACTATCTCGGCGATAAAGAGCGCGCCATCCAACTGTCGGAACCGTTCATGGCCAAGATCGTCGCCAATCTCGACAACGACTGGCGGCTCACTGGCGCCGAGATCGAGACCGCTGTCCAGGGGATCAAGGGTGGTTGAGCGGGGGAGTGCGGTTGCAACGACGTCGGGACGTGATAGATTTGTGATATATTACAAGAAAGCCGCGAGGGCTCCTCGGGTGCCAAGGATCAGAAGGTAGCTCGGCCATGATTTCGCAACGCCAAATCGACTTCCGCAACGAATACCGGTCCCGCATCATCGGCTGGTACAACGGCTACTTCCACATCGTGCTTATTTACGCGATGGGGGCTGCGGTTCTTTACGTCTATGTTTCGCATATCCACAACGTGACCTGGCTCGAGTGGCTTACGGTTCCGCTCACCTTCATCTTCACCAATATTTTCGAGTGGGCGGTGCATAAATTCGTCATGCATAGGCCGGTGAACATAAAGGGGTTGCGGGCGGTGTATGAACGTCACACGCTTAACCACCACCAATTTTTCAGCGATGAGGAAATGCGGTTTCGCGACGAGAAAGATTGGCGCGTGACGGTTTTTCCGCCCTATGCGCTGGTCATGTTCACGCTGATGTCGATCCCTTGTGCCGCCATACTTGGCCTGGTGTTTTCACCCAATGTCGGCTGGCTGTTTATGTGTGTGACCACGGGAATGTATCTGGTTTATGAGTTCATGCATTTTTGCTGCCATCTCGACGAGAGCTGGTTCGTCAAGTACTGCCCATTCGTGAACACGCTGCGACGGCACCATACCGCCCACCATAACGCGCGGCTGATGATGGAAGTGAATATGAATTTGACCTTCCCGATCGCCGATTGGCTTTTTGGGACGTCCGATCTCGACCGCGGGCTGCTCGGCCACCTGCTCAATGGCTACAGTACACGCCACCTTAAGCGCAAATTGCGCGCGCGACCCAAGGGACCGGAAGAAGCGGCGACGCAGCCGGTCGGCGTCAATTGAAACTGACGGGCAGAGATCGGCGATGCCAACTGATGTCAAAGCGGTCGTGTCTGCGGTGGTCATCCTGGTGGCGCTCGGGCTCATCTATTGGAGCGGATCGCCAATTCAGCCGGCTTTCGATACGTTCGTGCTTTTCACCGCCATCTTTTTCGTCGTGGCGATGTGGATCTTCCCGGAAGCCGGAGTGAAAAAGGGCGACATCAAAAAGCGATAGTCCGCGTGCGCCGGCTGGCAGCGTGTTGCTAGACCAGCGCTCGTGCCACCCGTGCGATCGCTTCGCGGATCTGCTCTTCCGGCAGCGCCGGATAACCCAGCACGAGCGATCGCTGGCTGTAAGGCGTCGGGGTGAAATCGAATGCTACGGCCGAGCGCAGGGCATACACCCCAACACCGTGATTGAGCGCCGTCGCCTGGACTGCCGCGGCATCAGGAAACGAATCTGGCAAATGCCACATCACGTGCATTCCGCCTTGATGGCCTGAGACCTTCACTTCGCCGAAATGTTCGCGAAGCGCGCTCAACAGACAATTGCGGCGAGCGCGATAAACCATTCTGACCTGGTTGAGATGGCGGGCGAAAGATCCGCTGGAAATGAAATCGGCAAGAACGGCCTGGTCGAGCCAGCTTTGACCGGCGTTGAGAATGGCTTTGACATCGATGGCGGTCTCGGCCAGTTCCACTGGTACGGCAAGGTAGCCAACTCGCAGGCCAGCACCGATCGATTTCGAGAAGGTGCCGAGATAAATCACGCTTGCCGAATTATCGAGTCCCGCCAGTGCCGTCAGTGGCGGCCCATCGAAACGGAAGTCACTGTCATAATCGTCTTCAACGACATATGCGCCGACACGGTTCGCCCATTTCAGGAGTTCTACCCGCCGCTCGGTGGCAAGCGTTTCGCCGGTCGGAAATTGGTGTGACGGAGTAACATAGACGAGGCTGACCGCCCGCTCCGGAAGCCGATCAACACAAATGCCATCCTTGTCGACCGGGACCGGCACCATTTCAGCGCCGTAACTTTCGAAGGTCGACAGCGCGCCGCGATAGCAGGGATTTTCGATCGCGACCGGCGTGCCGGGACGCACGAACAGGCGCGCGATGATATTAAGGGCTTCCTGAATGCCGTTCACGACAAGAATTTGCGCGGCGCGCACGTTCATTCCGCGTGCTGCACCAAGGTGATCGGCGATGGCGTGGCGGAGTTCGAGCAACCCCGCCGGATGCGGATATTCAGAGAGGGATGAGCCCGCTGCGGCATGGCGCTTGAGCAGCAACCTGCGCCAGGTCCGATGCGGAAAGTTACGTGGGCAGGGGCGGCCAACAAAAAAATCGAATATTGGCTTTCGTCCGGTATGCACCAGCTTCTGCGCCTCGCCACGAAACAGGATCGGTGGCCGGCGAATTGCATTGTCTGCGGCGACGCGCGAGCGTGAATGGTCAGGAGGAGACCGGAATTTTGCGTAACTCTGGCTGACGAACGTGTGCGAGCCCTTGGTGGCTTCGATACAGCCCTCGCTTGCCAGCCGATTGAACGCAAGCAAGACCGTATTTCGAGATACGCCCAAATGATCGGCCAGTTGCCGTGAGCTTGGAATGTAGCTACCAGGCCGCAATTTTCCCTCCGCTATCAATTGGCGGATCTGGTCGCTGATCTGTTCGTGCAACGAGTGATCGCCCCCAGGTTCAATCTGGAGAGGAATTTGAATGGCGGATGGACCACGAATTGCGGTTGGGGCCGCGAAAGAGGCGCTTATCGATGGGGACAATGCGTCCGGTATGACTTTTACATCACTCATCTCGCGCCGCAGCAAAACACGCTGCCTCCGACTGGTACCGTCGTTTTTTTTGCTTCCGGTCCTTTCCGCCAACCTTCAATTCTTATCTGTTTGATGTCAGGCATGGCAACTGGTTCCTACTGGTCTGTCCGAGGCGATGGAACGACAGCTTGCTGGTCCAGGGTGCCGGTTCCGAGAATTGCAGGAGAATTCGATGGCAAAGAAGCGACTGAGAGGTGTTTTCTCATTCACCGCGACTCCGACTCGAGACGATGGTGCGACAATTGATTTCGATCGCATGCGACCGCACCTCGATTGGCAGATCGAAAATGGCGTACATGGCATCGCTATTCTCGGCAGCACCGGCTCGAACGGCTCGTTCACCGAAAAAGAGCGCGAGGAGCTGATCAAGGTTGGTACCAAGCACATCAACGGCCGGGTCCCGGTGATGGCTGGCACTGGGTCGATGACCACCGATGAAGCGGTACGGATGTCGCGCTTTGCCGAGGACGTTGGCGCCGACGCGGTGATCGTCGTTCCGATCACGTATTGGCCGCTTACGGACAACGAGGTTTACGAGCATTACAGCCGCATCGCTAAGGCGATCAAAATCCCGGTCGTGATCTACAATAATCCGGGCACCACTGGCGTCGATATCAAGCCGGCGCTGCTCGCCCGCCTTGCCGAGATCGACAATATTCAAGGCGTCAAAGAAAGCTCCGGCGATCTGTCGCGCATCACACAGATCCGCCACCTCACCAAAGGCAAGATGACGGTGTTCCACGGCTGGGAGCCGATCACACTTCAGGGTTTCTGCGCCGGCGCCGATGGCTGGTGCCCCGGCCTGCCGAATATCCTGCCGCGCGAATGTGTGCAGTTGTTCGACCTCTGCGTCGAGCAAAAGAACCTGCGCGGCGCGCAGGAGTTGTTCGACCGGATGTACCCCATCTGCAAACTGATGGGCGACACCGGCTATATCCGCGTCGTCCATAGCGCACTGCAGCTCATGGGCCGTTCGGTCGGCGAACCACGCCGGCCAATCCGTCAGCTCGAAGCCGAGCAGAAGGCGCAGCTCGTCACCATCCTGCAGAACCTGGGAGTCCTTAATGGTTCTGGACGGCAGCAAGCGGCGGAATAGAGGCATCAGCGCCCCAGAAATGGAGTCGCAATGCACGCCGGGAACGTGCACCATGTTCAAAATAACAAAGGGTCAATAGGGAGGGATCAATGTCCGTGCGGAACCGCAGAGACTTTCTGAAAATCTCTGGTGGTGCGCTTGCCGCGAGTTCGTTGGCCGGTGTGCCGTCATTTGCGCAGGCCGGTCCGGTTAAGGTCGGCGTGCTGGCGTCGCGCTCGGGCGTCCTCGGGAGCATCGGCGAATGCGCACTCGTCACCACGCAGTGGTGGGCCGATCGCGTGAATGCGTCGGGCGGCATTCTTGGCCGCAAGGTTGAGCTTGTCGTCGAAGAAGAAACCAATGCAAAGGATACGGTCGAACGCTTTCGTAAGCTCGCACTGCGCGACAATGTCGAAATGATCGCTGGCTTGATCTCGACGGGCAACGGCCTTTCGATCGGCCCAGTCGCTGAAGAGCTCAAGATGATTTGGGTGTCGTGGGACGCAACCACCCAGAAAGACGTCACCGAGACGATCCCGAACCCAAAATACGCCTTCCGCAGTACCGACAATGAAGTCGAAGGCCTGATGGCCTCGCTGCTTACCGTCAAGCACTTCAAGGGCAAGATAAAAACTGTCGCGAATCTCGGGACTGACTATTCCTACGGCCGCAATATGTGGGACACGTTTATGTCGATGATGAAAAAGTACGACATGAACGTCACGCCGGTCGCCGATTTGTGGGTCAAGGTCGGCACGACCGATCTCACGTCGTTCGTCGCTTCGCTTCAGCAGGCCAAGCCCGATTTGATCATGTCGTCACTCCTCTTCACCGACGTATTCATCTTCATGAAGCAGGCGAACGCTGCAGGCCTTACCAAGACTTCCAAACTCGTGATGCCGGCGGCAGGCTTCCAGCTCAACGAGCTTAAGAAAGAATACACGCCGGAAGGCATGATCCTCGGCCATAACTCGATGTATTTCGAGCAGCCGAACGCCACGCCATTGCTGAAGGAGTTCGTGAAGTTCTATCGCGTGAAGACAAATCTATTTCCGCATTTCGAGGCGGAGCGTGCATATTCGGCGATGGAATCTTGGAAGGCCGGCGTCGAAAAGGCTGCCAAGGCAAATGGCGGCAAATGGCCGACCAAGGAAGAAGTGTCGCAGGCGATGGAAGGCATCACCATCCAGTCGCTCGGCGGCTACTTCACATGGCGTCCGGATCATGTCCCAGATTGTAACTACTACATGGGCCTGACGACTCATAAGAATCCGTACGACATCGTCACGATCGATCCGGTCCAGACACTCGACACCAAAGAATACCAGAAACCGTCGGGCGCCGACTTCTACAAATGGATCGTGGAAAAGAAGTTTAAGGACCTCTAGCGCACGGCGGGGGTCGAAGATTGCTTTCGAGTGTCAACATTCTGGTCGGCGGCGCATTTCACGCCGCCGTCCTTTTTCTGGTCGCGGCCGGACTGCAGATTGTTTTCGGGGTCCAGAAGATCGTCAATCTGGCGTGCGGCTCGTTCTATGCGATCGGCGCCTATTTCGGGATCACGGCGCTCGCCTGGGCGTTCCGCCTGCACATGCCCGTTTTCGCCTATATACCGGTTCTGGTCGGCAGTGGACTGCTGCTGGCGGCGGTGCTCGGGCCCGTGGTCGAGCGCGTGTTACGTTTCATCTATCACCGAGACGAGCATTTTCAGCTGCTGCTGACATTTGCCTTCGTGCTGATGTTCGAGGACATCATCCGCATGATCTGGGGCGCTTCGCCGCGCCAGACCGAAAACATTTACCAGCTATTTGGTGAGATCCATCTGTCCTCAGGCATGACTATTCCGGCCTACAACCTGATAGTAATTGGTGTCGCGATCGCACTCAGCCTCGTACTGGGCTGGTTCCTGCAAAGTACGCGGTTTGGCAAGATCGTTCGCGCCACCGCCGAAAATGCGGCGATGTGCGAAGCGCTCTGCATCGACGTTTCCAAGGTCTACATGGTGGTATTCACGCTCGGCGTCGCTTTGGGAACGACCGGCGGCGCACTGGTCGTTCCGGCGACGGCCGCTTCGCTCGATATGGGCGTCGAGCTAATCGTCGACGCTTTCGCGGTCGTGGTGATCGGCGGCCTTGGTAGCATGCCAGGCGCGCTGGTCGGCGCACTGATTGTCGGGTTTGTGCGCGCTGCCGCGATTTCGATCTATCCTGAATTCGAGGTCCTCGCGATTTATGTCCTGGTGATCGCGGTCCTCATTCTGCGGCCGCGCGGCCTGCTCGGAAAGGCAACATGAGCGCGGCCCAAACAACCGCCGGCCTGACCGCCGTCCGCAATCCGGCCAAATTCGCCTACGCCGTGCCGGCCATCGGCTTTGCGGTAATCGCGGTCTTTCCCTACCTCGCCGGGCCGCACTACACGATCCTGATGTTCTCGGCGATGGGTTTTGCCATCGCTTTGTTCGGTCTCAATCTGCTGTTCGGCTATACCGGTCTGCTACCATTCGGCCACGCGATGTTTCTCGCGACCGGGGCCTATACCGCTGCCTATCTCACCGCTGCGAAATACCTGTCGCTCGAGTTGGTCTTATTGACCGCCGCGATCGCCGCAATCGCGATCGCGATCCCGGTTGGACTCCTGTGCATCCGTTACATCAAGATCTATTTCGGCATGCTCACGCTCGCCTTCAGCATGTTGCTCTATTCGTTCCTCTTCAAATTCTACCAGGTCACCGGAGGCGACGAAGGCTTGCGTATCAAGATGCCAACGCCGAGCATGCTCGACTTGTCAAGGCTCGACACGGTAGCGATCTTGACTGGCCCGCTTTACTATTACGTGTTCGGCTTGATGCTCCTACTCGCCTTCATTATGTGGCGCATCGTCGATTCAACCTTCGGCCTTGGTCTACGCGCGATCCGCGAGAACGAACAGAAGGCCAAATATCTCGGTGTTAATGTCCAGCGCTACCGGCTGGTAGCCTTCGTAATCGCCGGGGTTTACGGCGCGCTTGGCGGCGTCATTGTCGCCATTCCAGTTGGGCTTGCGGACCCAAGCCTCGCTTACTGGGTGCAGTCCGGCAATCTCGTGTTTATGCTACTGCTCGGGGGCTACACGAATTTCTTCGGCCCGGTGCTCGGTGCGGTCCTGTTCATTTTCTTCCAGGACCAGTTGATGTCCTATACCGAGTATTGGCGGCTTACCTTCGGTGTGTTGCTCGCGGTCATCGTGATCTTTTTTCCGAACGGGCTAATGGCAATCGTTGATCCGCGGCGCTGGTGGTCGACATGACGTTGCTGCAGGCCTCCGAGGTCAAGAAATTCTACGGCGTGTTTTGCGCGCTTGACGGCGTCAGCCTTTCAATAGGCGAGGGCGAGCATGTCTCGATTATTGGCCCGAACGGCGCCGGAAAAACGACCTTGGTGAATGTTCTCACCGGCCTCACTCCGCCAAGTACCGGCACGGTGTCGTTCAAGGGTCACGATGTCGGCCGCACCGGTGCGTTGCGTCTGCTGCGGCTCGGGATGGCGCGCTCGTTCCAGTTGGTGAATATTTTCCCGCTGCTGACCGTGCGCGAAACCATCGCCGTCGCAGCAATTTCCAATCTCGGCCAAGGGGGACGCATTTTCGCAGGCCTGCGCGCCAACAAATCGGTGTGGGACATTGTCGATCGTGTAGCCGATCTGTTTGGATTTACCTCTAAATTGGAGCAACCGGCCAAAAGTCTGTCACAGGGCGACAAGAAGCTGCTCGACGTCGCAAGCGCCTTCGCACTGAGGCCCGAAATCATCCTGCTCGACGAGCCAACCAGCGGGGTGAGCACTGCCGAAAAGGCGAAGATCATGCAGGTACTCGTCGAGGCCGCGAAACATACCGGCATCAAGGCCATCATTCAGGTCGAGCACGACATGGATATTGTGTTCGGCTATTCGACCCGCATCATTGCGGTCCATAACGGACGTATCCTCGCCGACGGCACGCCGGAGGCGATCCGCGCGCAGTCAGACGTCATGGCCACCGTGGTCGGGAGGCTTTAAATGCTCGACGTCGCCGGCCTTGAGGTCGAAATTCAGAACAGCGAAATCCTGCGCGGTGTCAGCTTCAATGTCTCAGCAGGTGAACTCGTCTGCCTGGTTGGCCGCAATGGCGCCGGCAAAACCACGACGTTGCGGACCATCATGGGTTATCTGCCCCCGCGCAGCGGCGTGATCCGGCTTGCCGATATCGACCTAGCCGGCAAATCGACACTCGAACGGGCGCGCCTCGGCATCGGCTATTCGCCGGAGGACAGCGAAGTGTTCGGCGAACTGACGGTCGCGGAGAACATCGAGTTGCCGACCTGGACGCGCGCGACCGGCAAATCCGCCGACGAGCGGATCGCGCTTGCCTATCAGGTTTTCCCTAATCTGCGCCGTTATGAAAGCCGCCCCGGCACGCATTTGTCGGGCGGCGAACGCAAGATGCTGTCAATTGCGCGCGCTTTGAGTCTCGATGCTGACTTGCTGCTGCTTGACGAGCCCTTTGAAGGGTTGTCGCCGGCGATTATCCCGGCGATACGGGACTCGATTCATGAGATCGTGAAACTCGGTCGCACCGTGCTGATCGCTGAATCCGAACTCCAGCATGTACCCGACTACGCCAATCGGATCTATGTGATGGAACGCGGGGAGCTGGTCTTCGGCGGTACCCTCGAAAAGGCGCGCCATGACGCGACGGTGCGCCGGATCATCGGCGAGACGCTGTAAGCGAAAGGATGGCCGGCAGGCGATCAGGCCGCCGGCGCGCCGGCCGCCATCAACACGTCCTTCAGTTTGCCGCGATCTTCCGCGTTTAGCATGCGCAGCGGTCGCCGCGGCGGGCCCACCGGCCGCCCGACGATGTCCAGCCCTGTATGGGCGACGCGGATGTGCGACTTGGCGCAAATGATGTCGCAAATCGGGAACAGCTTGTCCCAGATGTTCTGCGCAACCGACGCATCGCGCTTATCGACCGCTGCGTCGAAGAACTTCATCGCATCGCGTGGCACGAAATTGGTGCACACCGGCGCCCAGCCGGTCGCACCGGCCATGAAGGCTTGTAGGCTGGTCGACTCCCAACCCGCGATCAGCGTGACCTGATCCTTTGTCAGCAGCCGGATCGCTGTGATGCGGGTGAGATCGCCGGTGCTTTCCTTGATGCAGTTGCAGTTCGGCAGCTGCACGATCTTGGCGAGGAAATCCGGCTTCATGTCGACGCCGGTCGTCCACGGATTGTTGTAGACGCAGATCGGAATGTTTATCGACTTAGAGACGCGCTCGTAGTGATCGAACACCTCGTCAGTGGTCAGCGGCCAGTACGAGACCGGCAACACCATGACGCCGTCGCAGCCGACGTCCTCCGCGTGCTTTGACAGCGAGATGCAAGCGCTCGTCGTGCGCGCGCCGGTGCCGGCGACCAGAGAAATGCGCCCGTCGATGTGCTTGGCGGCGATTGTGGTCGCCTTCTTCATCTCGTCATCGGTGAAGGAGCCGTTGCCGCCGGTCGAGCCGAATATGCAGACGCCGTCGACGCCGTTCTCGATCTGATAGTCGATGGCCTTACGGAACGCCGCCTCGTCGATCTCCTCGCCGTCAGCCTTCGTGGCGGTCGGCACAAAGGTGAAAACCCGCGACCAGAATTCGTTTTTTTTCAACATCGTTCTGTCTCCTCACCAGTAGGGAGGATCGCGCTACTCGTGAGCCCTGCGGCCGGGCCTTCACGGCGTCGATCCTTGTGTGGTTAGTACCAGCCGGGGAGTGGGCGAGACAGAGCCAGAGCGTGGAAGTTAGCTAGTACCAGTTTGGGTTGGGCGGCCTACGCCCGAAACTCCTGCTTGTCGGTGCCCGAATAGAGCGCTTTTACCTGTCGGCCTACAGCGTCGGCATGCGCGGCAAGCGCATTTTCATCAAGGTCTCGCCGCGGGCGCGGTTCGTGGTCGAAGTTGCCATCGCGATCGACTCCTCGGACCAATGTAGCGGAATCACGAACCTTTAGCTGCCGGACGTCGGTCGGAATGTAGCGGATCGCCAGACCGATACGACGGTCATTGGACCGGTTCGGCTCCGAGCCGTGCACCAGCTTCACATGATGCAGAGACATCTCGCCCGGATTGAGAATGCAATCGACGGTATTGTCGGTATCGACTTTGACCGCGATCTCCTGTCCGCGCGACAACAGATTGTCCTTATGGAACGTATCGACGTGCTGGAGGTGGTCCTCGGTCTGAGAGCCTGGCAGGAACTTCATGCAGCCGTTTTTGAGGTTAGCGGGTGTCAGTGCCACCCAGGCGGTCATAACCGTATCTTTATTCAGACCCCAATAGAATGCGTCCTGGTGCCAGGACACGAACCCGGCACTGTTGGCTTCTTTGATGAAGAAATTCGTCGTCCAGCACAGGAGGTTCGGGCCGAGCACGTCTTCCGCCGCATCGACGATTTTAGGATGGTGCACAAGCTCATCAACCCACGTGAATAGGAGATGAGCCTTGTGGCGAAAGTTTCCTTGTAGCGGCCCGCCCGTCTTGGTCTCGTGCTCTTCGAGGCATGTGCGGACGTGTGCGACCTCATTCGATGAAAGCGCGGCTAATGGAAAGTAATATCCATCGTTGCGATAGGCCTCCAACGCGGCATTTGAGAGACTCTTGGGCATCGTCTAGTCTCCTACGCGGATAAGGCAATGCTATTGATATATTTCTGCTGGGCAAGTGTTGTGATGCCAGCAATCAACTCTGATCCATATGCGAGATCTATTCGATGAGCAAAGCTCCTCGCGTTCCCCTTCACGTCCAGATTGCCTGACAAATATTCGGGTTTGTTGACAACTTTTTGGACCCATAGTTAGCTGATTTGGGCTGGGCTGGTGAGCCAAAAAAATCGCCGCGGTCGGCCCAAAAAGGGTGCGATCGTGCACATTAAACGCCAGAGCCTTAATCCGTCGACCATGCATGTGCGTTCACGTGGCGGACTGGTCACGATGGCTCAAATTGTTACTGTCGAGCAGGCTACGCGTCACATTTTCCTCTCTGGTCAGCTCGCGCGGGCGCTTGACGGCAGTTGTGTCGGCAAAGGCGACATGCGTGCCCAGATGATTCAGGTTGGCGAGAACATCAAGGCTGGCCTTCAAGCGGTCGGCGCAACACTCGACGATATCGTCAAGACCGCCACCTTCGTCACCGACATGGAAGAGTTTCTGAAGCATCCGGATTTGCGCGTGCGTTACTTCGGCAAGGATTTGCCGACTAGTACGACGGTGGAAGTGCGTCGGCTGGTGCATCTGGACTTTATGATTGAGGTCGAAGTTACGGCGATGGTCTAGCGCAACGATAAGTAGTGAACCGGATCGACTGATGAATTCAGATGGCTGGTTAAGTCGCAGTTTGCCTCCGGCGGTGCTTTTTTGTGGACTGCTAGCGCTTTGGGTCTTCGCGGTATGGGCTTTTCCAATTCCCGCTTACATTCTACCGAGCCCACGTCTCGTCGCCGATGCGGCGTTTAGCTCCGAAATCGCCTGGAGCGCGCATATCTGGGTAACGACGCTCGAAATAGTCGGCGGATTCCTGCTTTCGGCTCTTGCTGGCGTGTTGCTCGGTATCGTGATTGCCTGGTCGACGTTAGCCGAACGCACGCTGGTGCCATTTCTAGTGCTGGTCAACACTTTGCCGAAAGTTGCCGTTGCCCCGCTGTTCCTGCTCTGGCTAGGCTACGGCGTGTTTCCGAATATCGTCATCGCTGCGCTCATCGGGTTTTTTCCCGTCGTGATCAATACGGCAGTCGGGCTCAGCCAAAGTCCCGAAGAGATGCTCGATCTTGGCCGCATCTTCGGCGCATCAAAAGCGCGCATCTTCCGCAAAATCCGGGTGCCGGGCGCACTGCCATATATTCTCAGTGCGCTCAAAGTGAGCGCGACTACTGTAGTGATTGGCGCGATCGTCGGCGAATTCGTCGCGTCCCAGCGTGGGCTTGGCTACGTCATCATCAATGCGCAGATGACCCTGAACACCCCAGTCGCGTTTGTTGCGCTGATCTGGATCTCGATTATCGGACTGATCGCCTATGGCAGCGTAAGCGTCGCCGGACGATGGCTGGCGCCGTGGGCCGAAGGTCTCAGTGGTGACAACAGAAGCACGTAACGGAGGATTTGCTATGACGCGCGCCGGTTTGCTTGCAACGGCATTTCTCGCCTGGTCCGGATTGGCCGTCGGTTCAGACGCGGCCGAACTCAAGAAAGTGAACTTCGCCTTCAACTATACCGTAAACGAAGCCCACATCGCCTACTGGGTCGCATTGGAGAAGGGCTACTACAGGGACAAAGGCCTCGACGTCGAAACGCAATATTCCAAAGGTTCGGGCGACGCCGTCGCCAAGGTCGATATCGGACGCGCCGACATCGCGCTGGCCGATGCCATGGTGGTCATTCCCGGTATCGCGCGGGGCGCCAAGGTTCAGATCATCGGCATGGTGATGGACAAGACGCCGCTCAACATCTTCGTTGCCAAAGACAGCCCGATCAAAACGCCGAAGGATCTTGAGGGCAAAACCATTGCCGCACCTCCCGGCGACGCCCAGCGCGTGCTCTTCCCTGCCTTTGCCGAAGTTGCCGGCGTCGATGCCAAGAAAGTCGAATGGCTCAATATCGACCCGACCGCAAAAGTCAGCGCACTAATCGGCAAGCGGGCGGATGCCGTCGGCACCTATTACACCGATCTACCGATGTTTGAAAAAGCCATGGGCAAAGGTGAGCTGCGAATGCTGCGCTGGTCGGACTATAAATTCGATCCTTATGCGATCTCCATCATCACCAGCAAAGCAATGGTTGAAAAGGATCCCGATATGCTCAAGGGCTTCCTCGAGGCCAGCTACCACGGCTGGCAGGACGTGTTCGCGGACCCGGAAGCAGCCTTGCTCATTTTTAAGAAGCGTGTACCCGAGCTCGATGTCCCGACCACACGGCTCGCCTTGCCGTTGATCCTCGATCTGCTCAAGACTTCACGCTACGAACAAAACGGCATCGGCTACATCGATCAGGAAAAAATGTGCAAGACGGTGTCGGTGGTGAACGAAAACATGGAGCTGCCACGCAAACCGACTTGCGAGGAGGTGTACACCACCGCGCTGCTGCCGAGCACCAGGTACAAGCCTGGAAAATAACGGAATGGTTGAATGGAAGGACAGATCGACACTGGCCGAGGGCAAGCCGGGAACGGCAGCAAAGCCTAGTGGCGCGTTTATTTCTCTCGATCATCTCCGCTTGTCCTACCGCACGGCGACTGGAGAGATTGAAGCCGTCCGCGACGTCAGCCTTGACATCGCGCACGGTGAATTCATCTCAATTGTAGGGCCGAGCGGCTGCGGGAAATCGACGTTGCTGAAGATGATCGCTGGCCTGCGACAGCCGAGCGGCGGTACACTCGTTATCAATAGCGGCTCTGCAGGCAAGAGTGCTGGACAATACGGCATGGTTTTCCAATCGCCGGTGCTGCTGCCCTGGCGAAACACTATCGGCAACGTGACGATGGCAGCAGAGCTTGCCAGCCTGCCGGTCAAGCCCTTACTTCCGCGCGCCAGCGAGTTACTTAAGCTAGCGGGTCTAGAGAATTTCGCCGGTAAATTCCCGCGCGAGCTTTCCGGCGGCATGCAGCAGCGCGCAGCCCTGTGTCGTGCGCTGTTGCTTGACCCCCCGGTGCTGTTAATGGATGAGCCATTTGGTGCGCTCGACGCCATGACGCGCGACGAAATGAATCTCGAACTGCTGCGGATCTGGGGCGAAAACGATTTTAACCGCAAAACCGTGATCTTTGTAACTCATTCGATTCCAGAAGCTGTCTTTCTCGGGGACCGAGTTGTAGTTATGACGCCAAGGCCGGGGCGCGTTGCTAAAATATTTGACGTCGAACTGCCGCGTCCGCGCACTGTCGAACGGCGGGCTTCGGCCGAGTTCGGCAAGCTTTCATTGGCGGTGTATGAGGCATTGCGGGCGGTTCCGCCCTCCGAAGCGACGCTACTCTAGCGTGTGCGGCATTAGGTACGTTTGGCATGCCAATTCGCCGGGTTGCGCAGAATTACTCTGGACTGCGATGAGAATTTGTTTTGCAGTATCACTTCCTCCGCCAATCGGAACCGCAAACACCCGGTCAAGATAATAATTTTGATGATTGAATTGACTGATGTCGGTCATGTCCGCTTTCGGGGGTAAAGCGGACATCGAAATGAATAGTCTTTACTTTCGCTTATGACCTAAAGCGGACATACCGACACACACACACCTAATTGACTTGCAAACCAATCTCGCAGGCGGTGGAATTCGTAGCCTTATCGAGGGCGCAGAGATGACCCAAAACTCTCACGTCACCCGCCGCACAGCGCTTCTTTCTTTTGCCACGACCGTGGTTTTGCCGCCCAGGACATGGGCCGCGTGGCCGTTGGTTACGGTTCACAAAGACCCCACTTGCGGATGCTGCGGAGGATGGATCGCGCATCTTGAATTGAATGGATTTCAAACTAAGACCATTGAAACGTCAGCAATCAATCGCGTCAGGGCGCGGCTTGGCGTTCCGTTTGAGTTGGCGGCCTGTCACACCGCCGAGGTTGGCGGATATTTGGTCGAGGGTCACGTTCCGGCGAAAGCGATCCAAAGGCTGCTCGCCGAGCGCCCCAAGGCTCAGGGTCTTGCCGTACCCGGTATGCCGAGTGGTTCGCCCGGCATGACCGGAGAGTACGAGGAATATGACGTCATCTTGTTCGGATTGACCGAACGTCGCGTCTACGCTCGGTATAAGGGCGAGACGCAAATCTAGCTTACAGGAGTCCCGATATGAAAAATGCGCGTCTCGCCGCCACGCTTTTTTTCTGTCTGTTGGGGCCTGTCGGCTTTGCAGCCGAGGACGATGTCGCTCTCGGTGCGCGGGCTTTCCGAGCCTGTGCAGCGTGTCATTCTGTCGAAGCCAATCGCAACATGACCGGGCCGAGCCTCGCGGACATCTGGAATCGCAAGGCCGGGAGCGTGTCGAGTTTTCCGCGCTATTCCGAGGCGATCAAGTCGTCCGACGTAATATGGAACGAAAAGACGTTGGATGGGTATCTGGAAAATCCAGCGCAGTTTTTGCCGGGTAATCATATGACATTCCCGGGCGTACCGGACGAAAAGACGCGCAAGAGCATCATCGCATTTCTTAAGCAGGCCGGTGATAAGACAGCTGAGAATTTGGCTAACCGGCAAACTAGTCAGGCACAAACGGGCGGGATGCCTGGTATGCAGCGTCCGGTTCCCAGCTTAAAAACTGCCGAAGCTTCCAGCCGCATCAAAGCAATTACCTATTGTCACGACACCTTCAAGGTGACGACGGTCGATGGAAAAACTCGCGACTTCTGGGAGCGTAATCTTCGCTTCAAAACCGACTCCAGCAACGAAGGTCCCGACAAAGACGCACCCGCAATTGTCAACGCAGGAATGATGGGTGACCGCGCATCCATTATTTTCTCTTCCCCGGAAGAAATCAGCCACTTCATCGTTCGGGGGTGCTGATTGAGGAGAATGTCGCGGGAGCCCTTGATCGAAACTTCTACAATCACATGTCCGGAGTGCGGACATGAGGCAACTGAGCGTATGCCAATTGACGCCTGCCAGTTCTTCTATGACTGCAAGGGATGTGGCGTCAGACTTAAACCGAGGCCCGGCGATTGTTGCGTTTTCTGCTCATACGGATCGGTGCCATGTCCTCCTGTGCAAACCGGTGGCTGCTGCAACTAGCGCCGGGTTCGCGAGGCTCTTTTTTGGGCCTAAGCTTTGACATTGGCGGGTTGATTTTCGCTTTTGGCTCCGATTAGGGAGTCACACGAAAAATGATCTTGCCGACCACAGGTTCGGGCTCGCTCGGGACCTTGGCCGCAATAGACAGGAACCAGCTTCCCGCCATCGTGAGAGGCGCCATGAAGGCGTACACGCCAGGTTTCGGGCTGACCAGTGGAACGAACGCCGTGTCCATTTCGGCCCCTCCATCGTGAGCCATGACAATGCGCATCTGGACGATTACTGCGTCGGTGACAGCCCTTCCGCTGGGCTTGTGGAGCAACCGCACGGCGACGGTAGCCACGTTGCTCGTTTTGATCTCGGTTTGGACGGGCTCGAACACGTAGTCGTTTGCCCCAGCCAATATGACATTGGTCAAGGTCACGAGGATCGCTATCGTAGCGCCAGTGAGAACAACTTTCCGCGTTACTATCTCAAGCAACATTGATCGAGGTCAAAAGGTAGGACGATGGCACAGTTGGCAGTCAAGATTCGGACCGCGACGCCGTACGAGGCAATTGGACTTGGGTCCAACTCGATCTTGCAATCTAGACGTCGAATAGTTTGTTCACGTCCCCAAAGAAGGAAGCGAGTATGCCTTCACTCATTCCCGACGCCGCCGCCTTCGAGCGGAGGCTTGCTGGCTTGCCGGTCGTAAAGCATCAAGCGCGCGAAGTTGTATTAACCGCCGGTTCAAAGACCGGCAGGCTGCTTTTCCTCAGGAGTGGCGCTGTGGAGGTCATCAAGGATGGAGAGAAAATCGCCACCGTATCGGCGC
>Ga0134122_10001203_pt1 | contig 18567 bp, 19 predicted proteins | sample KB302_FD_96461 | JGI IMG/M metagenome (GOLD analysis project Ga0134122, IMG submission 96461) | Terrestrial soil microbial communities without Nitrogen fertilizer from Kellogg Biological Station, Michigan, USA - KB3-0-2 | ecosystem: Environmental > Terrestrial > Soil > Unclassified ... | reverse complement strand
GTTCGGATTTACCACCACTGGGGAATCGGCGCATTTCGTCTCCGGGCGCACGGTAGCGATCACAAATTCGCCGCATTTGATGTAATAGAGCGTCTCTTCGCGCTCTTCCCAGACGAGTTCTTCATCCGAGAGCACGCTTTGAGCACCCACCGACCAGTTGATGAGGCGCTGTCCGCGATAGATGAGCCCCGCCTCGTGCAGATCATAAAACATGGTATTCACCGCATTCGACATGCCGAGATCCATCGTGAAGCGCTCGCGACTCCAGTCACAGGAAGCGCCCATTTTTTTGATCTGACTCACGATGGTATCGTGTGATTTTGCCGTCCATTTCCAGGCTTCTTCCATGAATTTTTCGCGGGAGATTTCACGGTCGCGATCTTTGATGCCGAGGTGCTTCAAGAGAACGGTTTCGGTGGCGATCGCGGCATGATCGGTGCCCGGCACCCAGAGCGTGGCATCGCCCTTCATGCGGTGGTAGCGGCACATGATATCTTCGATCACGAGCATCGCGGCGTGTCCGAGATGGAGCTGTCCGGTGACGTTTGGCGGCGGCAGCGCAATGCTGAAGCTTTTTCCGGTTTTGGAATTTTGTGGTGCTTTCGCAATAAAAGCCTGCGCTTGCGCCCATTTCTGAGAAATAGCGTCTTCGTGCTGCTGGGGATCGTAGGCTTTCTCCATAGGAAATTGGTGGAGAGATTATAGGGAAAAGCGGAAATTAAAAAAATCCCGCCGCTTCGGATCGAAGGGGCGAGCAGAAATTTACAGGGATGCTGTACTCGCCTTAGGTGCGAGCGACGACGACCCCAAAACTGTTTTTTATAAATTTCACGAAGAGAATATAGCTTAGAAAGTTGCATTTGACAACTATTTTTAATTTTGTGAAAATAACCCCCTTTTTTAAATTTTTAATAATTTATGTCTGATCTTGATGTTCCTCGTGTTAAAAGGCCTGTCGCGAATTTAATAAAGGAAATGTTAGTGCTTACCGTAAGTCCAAATCCTTTTGAAAAAGAAGACAAAAGAGATGCAACTGAAGCGGCATATGCAAAACTCTTACAACTCCCATTTGCTCCTTATTGGGCGGATCTCCTACAAGATCGTTTGAAGGGTGGGTATCAAACACTTGGTGGAGCAATTTTCCCACAGCTATCTTTTGATGCCGCAGCAAAATATGATGGTGAAGCTCTTATTGGTACTATAGCTGAAATCCTCGGTAGTGTATTTTATGATGGTGTGCTCGCCGCGAGTTTTGATACAGGTCCAGCAGTTGATCAGAGTGCTGAAGTAGCAAAGCAATCCCTTTCCGCTACCCTTTCTGGGATAAAAGCTGCGTGGGAAGAAGGTGGCGCACCTGATGCTCCAAAAGTCATCTCTGGCAGTTGGATTGCTTGGGCTGAGAAACTGGTGGCAGAAAATCCCCGTTTGGCTGCTGAAATTGATCGAGAAATACTGTCAAGGACAGGACACCATCTAGCTCCGAATGCTGGGAAAACAGTCGCTGAAATTTTAGCCCGGCACTTTCCACAAATTGTGTTAAGTGAATTGCGAGCCTCAGAAGTGCTTTCAAGGGGTGATGCTCCTAAAGTTGCCCCTACTCCATTAGACCTTGCAGATCCAGCAGTAACTGTTAGAGCTCATATAGTTGCTTTAGCTGCTGATCCAGAACCAGTTTCAGCGCTTGCGGCTTCACCAGAAACTATCTCTCAAATTGCTTATAGATTATTTCAGACACATCAATCGGAATTAACGAGGGCATCATCTGCTGAAGCTTTAGGAATTATAAGTGCTGCTTGTACGACTGTTTCATCAGAAGATGGAAGTTCTTCTGGCGAAATCGCTCTTGAATTAATTCAATCTACCTTGAGACTCTGGAGAGGAAGAACCGTCAACCCTGAGCTTGAGGCAAAAGATAGGAATGCCCTCCTAACAGGGGCTATAAACGCCAGACTTGTCTCAAGCCAAGCTTCGCTTAGGCAGTTAGCCTCTCATTTGGATTGGCAAGACCGGGCTTCTTTTGAGGCGGCTTCCTACGAGATAATAACTGCTGCCTTGAAAGAAGGAAAGATTAGTGAATCCACTTTCTCTGTAATTTTGAATAGTGGAGCTCGACAAATAGTTTTAGATGCTTATCTTACAACTGCTGAGGAAAATAAAGTTTTTTGGAACGTTATTTTTGACACCTTATTTACTGATGGCTATGAAACTAGTATTGATGTAAGGCGTATGCGAGAATTGTTTGATCTAGCTGATTCGTCCTCGCTTTTACTGCCGTTATCAAAGATGAATTCCGAGTGGGCAAAAAATCTTTTTATGGAGTGGATGCTTGAGAGAAATGATGTGTCCTCTTGGTTTAATCTGGAGACAGCATTGGCAATGGCTCAAGCACGAAGCAGAAATCCTCGCTCGGAGGAAATACCTCGAGTAGATCTGTGTTTGATCTTAGCAGTTAACAAATATCTATCCGCTCCAAATGCTTGGCAATTTTGTCGCCATGATCATGTGCATAAGAGAGTGGTGGATGCGATTATGGCAACGCACCTGCAAATGAAAAAAGTGCGAAAAATTCTTTTGCCTCAGCTTCAGCAATAAAGATTGAGTTTATCATAATTTAAGCAAAAATTTTGCTTTTTTGCAGTGGTGTGTTTTTTTCAGATTTTCCTCTGAATTGAATTTTTGTGTTCTTCCTGTCTCATAGCGTTATGATAGAAATTTTAGGAAGTCATCTAAAGAGCGGTATCCCTCCCCTCACATTGTATGGACACTCAACAAGAGCTGCAGACGTAGAAGCGGTTCAAGCAACCCTGCCAGAACCTCAAAATATTGAAGTGGTAAGTATAGTGGACAGTGATGATGAACACACAGTTGTATCTGATATCAATGGAAGACCGAAATATTCTCATCGCTATACTCATTGTATAGCAGTTGCTGGATTCGGTCTGAATTCAAGTGGACAACCTGTTTCGATATTATTTCATGGGACTCATTTCTCTAGAAACTCAATCCCTAATCCAATTGGGCTATATCGTAGATACATTCGAGCTTTTCTGGCAGAATGTGCCGTTGACACATCTGATTTTATTCTAGGTGGAGGTGTCCGTTCGTTTGCCCTAGGTGGCGGCGATGATATGCAAAGATTTATTGCTCCACTTCTTTTCATCGCTCAAGTTATAAGTGAAGAAACCAGAGGGAAAATACAAGCAACTATCATTCCCCCTGCAGATATCGATATAGTAACTAATGCGCGGGATGGATATTCTTTTAAGGCTTGGTTGCTCGATACTCAACGGCGAAGAGTACATTTATTTGAAGACCTTTTTGGAGCAGCAGGATATAGGAGTCCAGAAGAAAGGTGCTTTCAATTCACTCATTCCTGATTTCACATGATTTGTTGTATTTTGAGCAATAAGCGAGCCTGCCTACAATCTTGTTCTATCTGTTTTTTCAGATCCTGCTCTGAATCGAATTTTTGAATTCCTCTTATTTTCTCCCCAATCGTTTCAAACTTCACTTGGGTTCTTTCCGAGACTTTTCCTGCAAAATCAAATATATGAATTTCTACACTAAGATTTTTATCCGCGAAGGTCGGGCGGGGACCGAAGTGCGCGATCCCTTGGAATTTCTTCCCACTGAAATTCCCCCGCACGGCAAAAACTCCCTCTTCGTATTTTGAACTCAGGAGGTCTAAATTGATCGTCGGGAAACCGATTTTTTTGCCCCTGCCAGCGCCTTTTTTCGTGATGCCGAGAAATTCCATAATGATAATAAAGACCTGAAATTTATCCGATCCCATCTGCCATCGCCGTCGCAAAATCATCGGTCATGCCCGCGATGAAATCCTTGATCACCACTTCTTTACTTTCCCCTTGCGCGATCTGCTCCCGATGATTTTCGGGCAGATTTTCTGGATGATCGGCGAAGTGGAAGAAAAGGCGCTTGATGATTCCCTGCCCGTTTTCACTCTGCGCCAAGACCTGTGGACTGCGGTAGAAACGGGAATAGAGGAAGTGCCGCAGCGCGGTATTCTCATCTTCCATTGCGCGGGAAAATGCCACGACTTTATCGGGAGCATTGCGAATGTCATCGGGACTTTTCGGCTGGAGTTTTTCCAAATTTTTTCGCGTCTGCTGCGCCAGATCTTCGACCATGGCATTGATGAGCGCGGCAATCATACGCGTGATCCAGATCTCTTGCGGCATGTCGGGAGTCTCCGCCGCCAGTTTTTGCCAGAGCGCAATTTTCTGCAGATCCTCAAGAGTAATTATCCCGCTGCGCAGCCCATCATCGATATCATGATTTTGATAGGCGATCTGATCGGAAAAGTCCACGATCTGCGCCTCGAGGAAGCCGTGTTCCGAAAGTTGGTGGAGTTGGCGATCGTGCGGCGTCACGTGCTTCCAGAGTCCTTCGCGGCTCTCGTGGGTCAAGTTGAGTCCCTCGTAATTGGGCGACCGCTTCTCCAGTTTTTCGACGATGCGCCGACTCTGGGCATTGTGTTCAAATGCCGCACCGAAGCGCTGCATGAGCTCCTGCATCGCCTGTTCTCCGGCATGCCCGAACGGCGTATGTCCGAGATCATGCGCCAGGGCGATCGTTTCGGTCAGGTCTTCATTGACGTTGAGGATGCGCGCCAAGGAACGGGCGATTTGTGAGACTTCCAAAGTATGCGTGAGACGCGAACGAAAATGATCGCCATAATGCGCCACGAAAACCTGGGTCTTGCCCTTGAGACGCCGAAAAGCTTTGGAGTGGAGCACGCGATCGCGATCGCGTTGGAAATCGAGGCGCGTCTCAGAGGGCGCTTCGGGGAAATCGCGCCCGCGGCTCTCGGCATTGCGTAAAGCATATGCTGGCAATGTGGCGAGTTCACGCGCTTCGAGCTCGGCTCGGCTCAGGAGGAATTTCATACAGTTGGTGGTTCTGGAGGCAAAAAAATACATTGTCCTTGGACACAGCGCACCGTTTCAGCGGACGGTGGTGCTGGACAGCTATAGAGGCACTGCATACAACTTTCATGATAATCGGCAATGAACTTTTGAATGCCTTCAATTTTCACGGAAGTATTTACTAAGCTGACACAATCGAATGGGCAGCCAAACTCGGTAACGATGCGGCAATCGCTGGCGACCGTACAGAAATTTGCCTCAGTCAGAATATGATCAATATTGTCGCGTTTATCCTTACAACTCTGATCGACGATGACGTCATAGGGAAGGAATGTCTGGGTATCATTCAGCAAATCGCGCTCCTGAGAAGCGGCCCCAAAACATCCCGTCAAAAAAATTGCGACAGAAGCAAGAACTGTCGCCAACAGAAAATTTTTCATAGTTAAAAAAAACGTCCGAGCGTGCTCCCGAAAAGTTGCTGTGTTTTTCCGAGCAGCGTCGCTACCGAAAGGAAAAAGATGAGGATCGCAATCAAGAGAATGCCGGCATTCGTGCCGCCAAAATACTTTTCGGCAAAGCTCCACGGACCGGTAAAATTATAGACATTGCCGCGAAAGCGCACGAGCAAGTACGCCACCGCAATGCCGAGAATTCCCCAGAAAATATGCATGAACAAGTGGCCAGACTTAAGACGCCAGTGGCCAGATAATGAAAAAGGTAAAATGAGAAATTTTGAATTTTGAATGAAAAACTACACAGGTGCCTACTGACTTACTGGCTGTTGATTGCTGACTGCTCTTCCATTCGTAATTCGTAATTGATCATTCGTCATGAGAAATTAGCATAATTTTCTACTCGCGCTTCAGCAAATTATCCGCATAGTAGTAGCGGTAGGTCGATTTTGCGCCGCCTTCGGCTTGCCCGGTGAGGGTCAGATATGGACCTTTGCGCACTCCGACTTGTTTTGGACAGCTGTCGCCACAAGTGCCATCCGCGAGCACTCCTTCCACCACTTTGCCGCTCTGAAAATCAAATTTTACGAGATGAAATTCGGAGAGAATATCATTTTCTGCGCCGAGGAAAAAGGCCATTTTCCCTTCCTGTGAGGCGCAGCCACCGCTTAGATCCGAAGTGGCCAAGGTCGTGCGTCCAAAGGGGATCGCTGCCGCCGCCAACGCGTTTTTGAAATCCGTGAACCAGGCTTCACTGCTGAATGCCGCCACGCCACCGCATTTCGGAAAAGGAAATTCGCTCAGGGAAGCTTTTTCCAGATAAAAACTGATGAATTTTTGGTAGCGCGTATCGGCGGGTGCTGCTGCTGCGCCGCGGGTTTGTTCGCCCAGTTTTTGTTTCTCCTCCTCACAGGCTTTGAGCGCCGTGGTGTTTTCTTGCAGCGCGGTGACGAGTTGTTCGTTTTTGGTGGTGCATTCCGCCATATCTTTGGTAGCGCCGTTTTTCAGATTTTGATCGAGCGCGGTATCGGTGCCAGAAGCCGTTGTGTCGGGCGCCAGCGGATCGACCGCATCGGAAATGAGGAAGGTGTCTTGATTGTTGTCAGCAGTTTGCTGCGGCGTATCGTTGCTGCATCCGGCGAGCAGGAGACTCAGTCCACACAAACAGAAAAGAGCGAGAAACTTTGGGCGCATAACGAAGAAATAAAGAGCAAAATACGTCGCGCAGCGTAGCACAAAGAGGTGAAAATTGGAAAGCGATCAGCTCCAAAGGAGCCCCTTTGGGGCGGTTGGCAATCAGCGTTCAGCAATAAGTTGTAAGTAGATCAGTTGGTCAGTGAGTAAGTAAAATAGTTGTCTTTATTCGTGATTTTTCATTCAAAATTCAGAATTTAAAATTCAAAATTCATACAGCAGTACCTTTTTGCTTTCACTGAAGCACTATTTTCCATTTTGTTTCTGAGTAAGACCTTTAAAACCCAAAAGAATAACCCCCTCTAACTCCCCCTGCAGGGGGAGAATAACTGCCTTTGCTATATCAATTAATTCTCAAAAGAAGCAGTAAGTGTACTAAAAGAATTGGTATCAGCGGTTTCATTCGTAATTCGTAATTTTTAATTCGTCATTAATCGTTTTTTCATTCAAAATTCAGAATTTAAAATTCAAAATTTCTCGCTGGTTATTCTTCATCTAAAATCTCTCATTTAAAATCTAAAATTTACAGAAGTCCTTTTTCCAAAAACGAGAAGTAGCCGTCTTTGCCAATGATAATGTGATCTATAAGTGCGATCCGGTGGAGTTCATGCGCACCTTTGGCGATCGCCAGCGTCCAGGCGATATCCTCTTTGCTCGCGCGTGCCGAGCCGGGATGATTATGCACGACGACGATGGCGCGAGTGCCGATCCAGATCGCCGTGCGCAGCACATCGCTGGGAAATACTTGCACGCGGTTGCCGGCGCCGATCGCCACGATTTCTTGGTAGATACATTTCTGTTCATTGTCCAAGTGTAAGACGAAGCACTGTTCTTGTTTGGCATGTTGGAGAAAGCGAAAGCGCTCAAAAACTTTGCTCGGTTCGGCAGCGTCAAAAACATCGTATTTGCCCTGGAGCCTGCGGCAAATTTCTGAGATCGCCACAATGGTTTCGGCATGGTGCTTGTACACGCCGAAATTTTCTTGAACGGCGGGAATGTTTTCCTGCGTAAAAATTCCGCGAAACCCAACCTCAGCGAGGAGTCTTTTCGCGAGCATCATGACATCTTCGGAATACTGTTTGGAGTGTTTCCCCAGCCGCAAAATGAGCGCGACGAGTTCCCAGAGACTGAGGGCTTTCGGACCGTACCGTAATAACTTCTCGCGCGGTTTCTCGGGCGGAGTCATGTTTTCAAAATCCGCTGAGAATTCGAGGCTACTCATCCTGCAAGGCTTTATACGCTTCCATCGCCTTGAGCTGCTTCAGCTGTGCCTCGATGAAATCCTGATCAAAGCCCATCCGCTCCAGGTTTTTGCGAATTTCGCTCAAGGGTTTCAGCGGATGTACGCTCTCTGTTTCGCTGGAAGCGAGGGCAAAGGTGTAGCGATCATCAAACAGAAACCATTCGACCGGTTTTTGGAAAAATAGCGCCAGGGCATTGATCTCCTGCAGCGAAATTTTCTTTTGTGCCCCTTTGAGAAAGCGACTGGCGCGGTTGATCTTGACGCGCGGGTCGGCATCTTTTTCCTTGTGCGCCAAGACTTCTCCGAGTTTGGTCTTGGAAATTCCCATACTTTTTACCAGCCGGCCGACTTTCTCTCGGACGAAGTCGATGTTGATCAGGGAAATTTCTTCTTTTTTCATACACAAAATACATTGTTACGAGTGTATTTTTTGCTCGGAACGATAGCAATGGAATTTAATGATTATTTAATACATATTAAAACTCCTATTTTCGCATTATTTTAACATTCATGAGCTGTTTTACATTTTTAAAGATGTATAATATGAATAATTTTATTGACTTTCTGGCGAGGTTCGATAAAAATTGTGGCTGTTTTTCGGAAAAACTTTTCAAACTTGCAGCTATGGCGAAAGTTTTCGGGCAAGAAATACTGGTGGAAAAAATTCTGGCGCTGGATGCCGAGATCAAAGACCCGCTGACGGTGCTCAAATTTTCCTTGGAAGATCTGGCCGCCTTGCTGCCAAAAGACGCCTCTCTGAAAGCAAAAAATATGCTGGCGCTGCGACAGGTGGCGCGGATCCGGCGCGTGCTTCAGCGCGCCACCAGCGCCGTACAAAAAGCATAAACGTTCCTTAATTTTCGCGGCAGATTTCTTGTTATTTGGAATTTTATAGCGGAGGATTGAAGAGCTCTTACGAGTGTTCCATGGCTTCCGTACGCAAAAAAATACTGATCGTGGAAGATGAACCGGAAATCCTGAAAGCCTATGTCAAAGCTTTTGCCGCGGCTGGCTTTGAAGTGCTCCAGAGCAGCCAGGGCATGGACGGCATTGTCCAAGCGGTCGAGGGTCATCCCGATCTCATCATTCTCGACCTGATGCTGCCCCAAGTCGATGGCTTTGAGCTGTTGCAGGCGCTGAAGAATAACTCTGAACTCACCATTCCTGTAGTAGTGCTGAGCAATTCCAACGATCCCAAAAGTATCGAGCGCGCCTTGGCGCTCGGGGCCAAGGCCTTTCTGCTGAAGCTGGATTATCCGCCGCCGAAACTGGTGGAGAAAATTCGCGCCTTCTTAGCACACCCCGTTATACCGTGAATTCAGCAATTTTTTGCTCCAACCACTTCATGAGGCGCAGGCGATTTTCCGCTTCCCGCCAGGCACGTCCTTGCGGTGCAAATTCCGCAGCACGTTTTTCCTGTTGTTCTTTGGGGAGTTTTGCCTGAAGCCGTTCCATTTCCGCTGAAATTTCTGTCGTAGGAATATCAATGGGATTTTGTGCCAACAAATTTTGCAAACCGAGGCGCGTGCGCACTTGTTTCTCGGCCTGTGGGAGAAAATCTTGCTGGAGATCTGCTTCGGATTTTTTCAGATGGACCAAATATTTCTCCCACGGCATTCCTTGTTGTAAACCCTGGAGTTTTAAATTATCCACGAGATAGTTCGCTTCTTCGGTGATGAGCAGCTCCGGGAGATCCACTTCCACCGCTTTTTCCACGGCTGCCAGAAGCTCCTCTTCCTGTTCGCGCCGTTTCTCATTTTTTTTGCGCTCGGTCAGCGCTTCTTCGATCTCTTTTTCGAGTGCTGGCAGCGGTTTCTTTGTCCCAGTGAGCTTCTCGACGAACTCTTCATTGAGCTCCGGCAGCACCTTTTCACGAACTTCTTCCACTTTTACTTCGAAGCGCACCTTTTTATTCGCGAAATTCTTGGCGTGATAGTCCTTCGGAAAAGTGAGTTCAAAGGTCTTTTTGTCGCCGATTTTGAGTCCAATGAGCTCCTCCTCAAAGCCCGGGATCATCATCTTCGCACCGATCGCTACCGGATGCCCCTTGCTCTGCGTCCCGTCGAGCGGTACCCCGTCGGTATCAAATCCTTGAAAATCGATGACGATGACATCCGCCTCCTTCGCGGCGCGCTCCACCGGCTTCTGCTCGGCGAGCTGCTCTTGGAATTCCTGCAGCATCATTTCGATCTCCTTTTTTGTGACCGCAACCTCGGACTTCTTAAATTTCACATTTTTGAGCGGTTTTACCGTGATTTCGGGCATGACCGTGATGATCGCTTCATAGGTAAAGGGCTCTTCGGAAGTCACTTTGACATCCGGTGGTGCCAACGGTTCGATCTTTTCCGACTGAACAGCTTCCAAATAGCTCTGTGGCAGGGCGATATCGAGCGTTTCTTTAAATATTGCCGCTTCACCGAGCTCAGCGAGCAGCATCTCCTCCGGGACATGCCCTTTGCGAAAACCGGGCAAAGTCACATTTTGCGCGAGACGGCGAATGGCTTGGGAAGCGTATTTTCCCCACTCTTCTGCGGAGATTTCAACGGTGAGGGCGATTTGGGACTTCGGGAGTTTCTTGACGGTGGATTTCATGGGGAAAAACAAAGCCTGAGGATTGTTCCAGAAAGCCAAAAGAATTGCAATTTCTTGGGAAATTTGGTACAATGAACGGATTTTTTAAAACAAAAACAAAAAAATGAGTGTTTTTCACCGAAATCTCTTTGGTGCAAGTTTTGAAAGCTTTTCTGAGAAAAGGTTGGCTTTTTTTACTGCTGAAGATCATAGAAGACAAAAAGAGTATGAGACTCAAGAAGGAGAAAAACAGCAAAAAGAAACAGACAAATGGGATACCTATGCGAAAGCGGAAGAGGCTCGTAAAAATGCGAGTTCATATGTAGAAACGCAATTAAAAAAATCTCCTCTTCTTAGTGTATTTGGTAGCAAAGATAACTTTATTGGATTCAGTCATAATCAGATTGCCCATCGTTATGTTGCAGAAGTAAAAGACCTTCACAACGGAAGTCAGCGTGACATAAAAGAAAGATTCCATAGGTATCGGCGAGAACTCATTCGCAGCGGGTCTGAAGCTGCTCTAGATGATAGAGATGCAACCCAACAGGGATTGGAAAATGCTAAAAACGACCTAGATCCCATCGATAAAATTCTAGAAAATTCTTATGACGTGACCTTTAAAAACCCTCCTGGTGCTTATCAAAAGAAATCTGGAGCTCAAAAAACACGATTAAGAACCCCAAAAACTCCAGGGGATGTAGCAAAAATGTCAGAAGCGGAAAAACGAAGATACTGGGCTCAGCAATCTGGCTGGTCTATAGATTATAAAATTGCTGACGCTAAGGACACCCTCAGCCAATTTGGTGTAAATAAAGAGCTCGAACGCACTGAAGGGAAACACTATTATCTTCACTGTGCAAAAACTTTACGAAAAGCAATTCAGGTCTTGGAAAGAAGAAACTCGCAAACCAATTATCTCGAAAATAAAAAGGTGAATTTGGAGTATATCATGGCTCAACAACTTTTGATTGGCAAGGAAAAATCTGACGGCAGCAAGGTTACTGAGGCAGAAGCAACAACCTATATAAACCATGTAATTGATAATGGCTCACTGCATGCTGATCACGCCGCATTAGTAAAACATATGGGACTTGATCTAAAGAAAGAAGAACGAGACTGGCAAAGACGTCTTCAAGGGCGCATGCCACTTCGCAATTTATTTAGAATGGAGGCAAGAGGTACAATTGGGAAGCGTATCAATGAAGGTACTGCTAACAAAAAAACACGCGATGAAATGCGCGCAGAGGTAAAGGAGGGAACTAGTCTAGCGAATCGTACTATCAAATTCTTAAAAGAAGGTGCTGAATCCAAACCCAAGCCACAGATTATCCCTGGTACCGAATTGCGATTTGAGCTGAATCCGATTTATGAGAAAGAATTTAGACAAAAATGCCCAGGTTTATCCCTTGCTTCGCTGCAGCACATGGAAGTTACTGAAATCAAAGGAAATAGTATGAGCTTTAAATCAGCTTTGGATAATGGAAAAACCAGCTTCTCAATTGACTTCGGAAATCAAACTTTTGAAGTAAGTGGGGAAACATTCCCGTTGAACAAATACTTCACAGCAGAACCAAAAATTATTAAGGACCAAAATGAAAAAGATGCATCTATTAGTCGGCAAATGTCGAAACTCTTTTTGGAAAAATTACGAAGTGATATCACTGCTGATGATATGGAGGTAGGGAGATCTGTTGCCTTGGAATTTGATCTATCGAAAACTGGTGCAAAGGTTTTCAAAGATCAATTTGGCATAAGTTGGGCAAAAGCAGGAAAGTTATCGGTAGAACTTAATGCCTATGACAATGAAAAAATTACAATGACGGCTAAAAATAGCCCCAGCAAAGAAAAACTTTTAAAAATTAATCTTAATAGTGGAGAATTTGAAACAAATTATGCAATTGGCAAAAAGAACACTGCTAGGCTCTCGCAAGTTCTTGACGATGCTGATCTAAATATAATTAAAAAATAACCATTTTTTCTATGGACGTTGAAATCCTCTTGCTCATCGATACTATTAAAGATTCTCCTGTTCTTTCTGAACATGAAAAAAAGGTTTTTTTAGACACTATAGGAAGAGGTGAACCCTTCTCTGAAGAATTCTTTTTTGCGCTCGGGGAATTTATTAATACAACCCTCGCTTACGAAGAATTAGAAGAAGTAAATCTTGTGGAAAAAGCATTAGAACTCCGAGAACAAATAGCAGGGCTTCAAAAGAAACTTCAAGGAGATCCTGAAAAGAACAAAGCGGAAGTAAGAAGGATAATTGCCTTAACTAACGAGTTTTTAGCGGAATTAAAACAAAAAGAATCTGAGTTTGAAAAAGGTGTGGAATCCATCGTCCATAAATCCGAAGGAGATACTATCGATAGCATTCGACAATCTTTGCATAAACCGAAAGACCAGAATAAGAGTTAAGAAGCCCTGAAAATTCTCCGTATTTTCTGCAAAGTCTTGATGAGCAAATACGCTCCTTTTTGATGTACTACTTCAAAGTTCGGTGCGTATCGTACCCGTACGCCACCAAGCTTTTCCTTGAATTGCGATACGCCAAAGAGCTTATGCTCTTTCGTCGCGCCTTCCGGTGCGATCCCGAGGAAATCATACCACTGACAATTGCGCTCCTGTGCTTCTTCAATAGCCCGCCATTGCACCAGATACGGTGCCATGAGGTCGCGATGTTCATTGCTCGAAGCGCCATAATAGTAGGTTGCGGTGCCGCCGGAAAAAAGAAATATGCCGCCGGCAATAACCTTTTCCTGATACTTCGCGAGCAGGAGCAATGAATCGGGCGCAAAGCTCTCGAGCATTGCGCGATACAGCGCTTCCGGATGCCCGGAAAAGCCATCGCGCTGCGTGGTTTCGTGCACCAATTCATAAAAAGCATGGACATCATCACTGGCTGCAACCTGCACTTCTTTTTTCTCCGCCAAATGAATGTTGTAGCGCCCTTTCGGCTTCATATGGGTGAGGAGTTCTTCAGGAGTCTGCCGTACATCGAGAACTAAGGTATTTTCCGGAAATATTTCCGGTACGCCGTCGGTGCGCGCTCCGGCAGGCAAGAGAAAATCCTCTTGATCGGCGGGAAATATACGCGTAAAAACCGCTCCCTGTTCTTGTGTCAAAGTGGCGAGTTCACTCCAAAATTTTGAAGAAATCGCAGCGAGCGCTGCCCGCGGAATTTCAAAGAAAGATTTCCCGAGCGCCGTTTGGCGCTTGATAATGAGAATATCCTGTATTCGAAAAGTAGTATTTTTGAGTTCGCGTTGAAACACTTCCCACTCTCGGCTTTGCCAGAGGGGGTTGTGGAAGAGCGTCACCGGAACGAAGAAAAAGACGAAGGCTTATGTATTGTCGCTATTGAGCAATTCACAGCGGGGTACCAGAACTTCGATTTTCGGAGTTCCGCCTGAGTTGTGTGCGGAGAAATGCCGGAACTTCAATGTCTTTCATATCTTTTTCGCTTCTCGGAGCTCCTCCTAAATTCGCTCGCGGAAGAGTGTGTCCAAGGCGCTGGACATTGCCGGACCAGGCATTGGTGGCGCCGTCTTTGGTTGGCGTTTGCTTTTCCTCGTCAAAACCAGCTGCGATAACGGTTACTTTGACATCGCCAGTATATGCTTCGTTGACCACCGCACCGAAGATGATCTGCGCTTCCGGATCAGCGGCTTCGGTCACAACTCGTGCCGCTTCATCCACTTCAAACATCGAGAGGTCATTGCCGCCGGTGATATTGAGAAGAATTCCTTTCGCGCCTTGGATAGAAAGCTCCAAGAGCGGCGAATTGATCGCTGCTTTCGCCGCCTCGGTGGCACGGTTTTCACCGCTGGCGATGCCGACGCCCATCAGCGCGGAGCCGGCATTTTTCATCACGGTCTGCACATCGGCAAAGTCCACATTGATGAGTCCGTGAACGGTGATGAGATCGGCAATGCCCTGAATTCCTTGACGGAGGACATCATCCACGACATTGAAGGATTCCGTGAGCGGCATCTTCTTGTCGATGAGGCTCAGGATGCGATCATTCGGGATGACGATGATAGTATCGACTTTCGATTTGAGTTCTTCCATTCCCGCTTGCGCTTGGGCTTTGCGGGTTGCACCTTCAAACGAAAATGGCTTGGTGACAACAGCTACGGTGAGTGCTCCGAGTTCACGCGCTATTTCCGCCACGATTGGCGCACCGCCGGTTCCGGTGCCGCCCCCCATACCACAGGTGATGAAGACCATATCCGCTCCTTCGAGCGCGGCACGAATTTCTTCACTGGACTCCTCGGCGGCACGCTTACCGATATCTGGCTTGGCTCCTGCGCCTAAGCCTTTCGTGGTTCCGCGACCGATATTGATCTTGGTCGTTGCTTTCGAGTAATAGAGCGCTTGAGCATCAGTATTGATCGCGATATATTCCACCCCTTCAATATGCGACTCGATCATGCGGTTGATGGCATTGCCGCCACCGCCACCGACTCCGATGACCTTAATGATCGCATTCGGAGAAATTCCTGGGTTAAATTCACCATTATCGATAGTTTTGGGCACTGGCGTGCTGCTGCGTCCAAATAAAGACTTTAAATGCGTATCGACCATACAAAAGAGAAATGAAAGAAAAAAAACGAATGAAAACGTCAGGGCAGGAGTTTTTGAAAAAAGTTTTTCATGCTCGTAAATGTTTTGCCGAAGTTAATTCCCAAACTGTAGCTGCGGGTGCTCTCATAGTGATTTCCCCAGATGACGAGTCCCACCGCCGTGACATACGCCGGATCATCGATCTTATCCACCACTCCGGAAACTTCTTGGGCAAAGCCCATCTGCACCGGCAGTCCAAGGACTTCGCGCGCCAGCGTGATTGTTCCTGGCGTTTTGATCGCGGCACCGGAGAGGATCGCACCGGCGGGCAACATGCCATCGCGTCCGATCGCTTTGAGCTCATCTTTCACCATGTAGAATATTTCGTGGTAGCGCGCTTGAATAATCTCCGCCAGATGTTTCTTGGAAATTTTCTGGGTATCAATTTTAGAAATGATGCCGAGGTCAATCGTCTCGCGATCGCTCACCTCATCGACTTGGGTGGTACCGTATTCGATCTTAATTTTCTCAGCGGTATCGATCGAAGTGCGCATCCCGATCGCAATGTCATTGGTCACGGAATTCCCGCCGATCGGCAGCACTGCCGAATGCACCAAGCTGCCTTCTTCATAGACCACAACCGAAGTCGAATCAGCGCCGATATCGATCGACACCACTCCGAGCTCCTTTTGGCGCTTGCTTAAGACCGCCTCAGCTGCCGCTAAAGCAGCGGGAACGAGATCATCGATGTCCACTCCGGCTTGATGCACACATTTTTCCAGATTTTGCACCACCTGGGCCTGTCCGGTGATGATATGGGCTTCGACTTCGAGGCGGATGCCCATCATCCCTTGCGGGTTTTTGATGCCCTTTTGCTCATCAACCGTGAAGTTCTTCGGGATAATGCGCAGGATACGCCGATTTGGCGGCAGCGAAAGCGCCTGCGCCGCTTCTAAAACACGGCCGATTTCATCTTGGGTGATTTCTTTGCCGGCAATCGCAATAACTCCTTTCGAAGCTACCGACTGGATATGCGCACCGCCGACTCCGACGAACACATGGTGGATCGGCATGCCGCTCATGCGTTCAGCATCTTCCAGCGCCGCAGAAATATTGTTGATGAGTTCTTCGACATCGATCACCGCTCCTTTGCGTAAGCCCAAAGAGGGCGATACGCCGAGTCCGATGATATGGGGTTCTTTTTTTTCGGCGGAAACAACGGCAACGATGACGCGGATTTTAGAATTTCCAATATCTAATGCCGCGATAGTGTTTTCCTTTGCCATGTTGAGGGAGGATCAAAAAAAAGTTTGTTCTCGAGAAGAGCGTTGCGAGTCAAAAAAACATCCGACTCGTACAGCGGCAGGGATTGTGGCAAAAAAGTATCTGGAGCGCAAATGTTTTGTGTCATCTTTGTATACGAAAATAGCACTCGTGTGCAATTTTTGTTCTTAGCAGTTTTGTCTACAGAATTGCATTAACCTGCTGCTAATATTTTTTTTTCCAGCACCTTCATTTTTTGAAAATCCGTATCATTTTCGTGATCATACCCCAAGAGATGCAGCACCCCATGAACAAATAAAATGTTCAGTTCCTGCGACAGAGAATGGCGATGTTCGCTTGCCTGGCGCTTTGCCGTCGGAAGAGAAATACAAATTTGTCCGAAAAGCATCGGCGCGCTTGGCTCTGGAACTTGTTTCTCGGGAAGGGAAAAAGAGAGCACATCGGTGGGTTTATTTTTGGCGCGATACTGAAAATTTAGTTTTCGTATTTCCCGATCGTTTATAAAAATAAGTTCTAAAACTGAGTCTTTTTTCGGAAAATTTGGAAGCTTCAGTTGCGCGATTTTTTGCAAATGATATTCAAAATTTTTGGTTTGAATTTCTTTTTGAGAAAACCGCTGATCGTCAAAGAATATTCGGAGGTGCACAGCAGAGGAGAAAGCATCTTCAGCATATCAGATTTTCGTTTCCGCGAAATACTCTCAGTCGGCAGGAAGGAGTAAGTTGTATGTTGTAAGGAACTCAGAACGTGAGTTGTTTCATTCGTAATTCGTAATTCGTAATTCGTAATTCGTCATTTTCAAAACACCTTCCCCATAATGAGACTGTTCACGAGAATGTATGATCCGGTGATAATGAGAAAGCCGATCCCGGCCCCGATGAGGATTTTTTTTCCTTTTTCTTGTCCTTCTTCATTGCTAAAGCTCGTGATCATCATCACTCCGGCATAGATCATGACCCCGACACTGATCACGGCGAGAAATTGCAGGAAGTAGTTGAGAATACCAACCGCTTCTTGAATACCGCGCTGCGGATTTTGAATGAACTGCACGCGAAGAGATTCATTGGGCAAGATGGCGCCATAAAATACTTGGTCGATCAAAACTTTATCAACGGCGATGAGAATAAATCCCACCGCCATCCAGAGAATCACCTGCTTCTGCTTGGAAATTTCTTCTTCGCCACCGATATCCTGGAGAAATTTCCAGCCGGAAAAAATGAGATACCCCACTCCCAAGAAAATCGTGAATGCCTCCACCCACTGAATGAGGGCTATTATTTGCCGCTTGCCCGCACTGATAGCGGCATTAATATTTTCTGGGTTTGCGAGTTGTCCCCCCGGAGCTATGCCATTCGCTCCGCCGTACAGCGTTTGCGTGATGAGCGGCTCAATCAAAACGATGATGAGCAGGGCGACAATGGAATAGGTCACCCCAGTTTGCGCGGTTTTGGCTTCGTCCTCTTTATCCCCGGCCGACACCATCCGCATGCCCGACCAGACCAATGAAACGAAAGCGATGATCCCGGCGCCGTATTTTAAGAAAGTTACCACTGATTTTAAAGTGCCGACCAGTTGATCTGATCCGGTATTTTTCCCATTACCCCCGATTAAATCCGGGTTTTCGGCTTCAAATCCGGTCGGATTTTCGAACGGGATTTCGACCTGTGCGATCCTCGCTCCTTCTGGCTCTGAAGTGCTGGCCTGAACGCCGATCGCGAAGAAACTGCTCGTGAAGAAAACACTCAAAAATAGGAAGCTCATGAATTTTGCTTTTTGCCCGACAGAAAGGTTTCTCAAAAAGAACATGTGATGAAAAATATTTTTAGCTTAGGGTTGGGTCGGTCCGGGCGGCACGAAGCTCACCACGAAAATATAGGACATCACGATGATGACGATGGCGATCAGACTGCCGAAAATATTTTTTTTCGCTTTGTCCGTCGCGCCTTCATCGCCGCCGGCAGTAACATAGGTGACTCCGGAAGCAATCACCGAAATTACCGCGAGAATTCCCACAAAGGTGAGGAAAAATTTCAAAACCCCGACCCCCTCGGTAAAAAGGGTGGTGAGCTCTGCTTTGCCGAGTCCTCTTTGCCCTTCATTCGGATAAAAAATCCGATTGATCGCCGCATCCGCCAGCATGATAAACATGAGTCCGATGAACCCCCACTTGATATGATTTTTTTGCGCCGTGATGATTTCTTCGTCACCGTGGGCGGTCACCATGCGAAAGCCGGCAAAGAAAATATAGAAGAAGGCCACGATGCTCGCGAGCAGCTGAAAAAAGCTCACGAGCCGCTGTTGGCCACTCTCCAGCACCGCTTTATTGACGAATGCTCCGCCATTGCGCCAGATGTCAAAAGCATTGGAAAAATCG
>Ga0134122_10001202_pt1 | contig 18569 bp, 18 predicted proteins | sample KB302_FD_96461 | JGI IMG/M metagenome (GOLD analysis project Ga0134122, IMG submission 96461) | Terrestrial soil microbial communities without Nitrogen fertilizer from Kellogg Biological Station, Michigan, USA - KB3-0-2 | ecosystem: Environmental > Terrestrial > Soil > Unclassified ... | reverse complement strand
GGCCGCTGGGGGACCTGGACGCGCTAGCAGGCTGATGAAAAAGGCAGCCTGCGGGTGGTCCCGCAACCTGCTAGACCAAGGAGAGCGACCGATGGCCACCGAGACGACGACCTACACGCTCGATCAGTTTCTCGCCGATACCCGTGCCACGATCAAAGCCAAGGGCGTGCCCTCCGGCCTCGCCGAGGTCCGTGACCACCTGGAGAAGCTGCTCCGCAACCCCGAGTTACTGAAGAAGCACCTGGGCGATCCGGTCCCCTACAAGGAGCGGACGACCATCGGCCACGATCCGGAGACCGACGTGCACGTGTTGGTGCACGGCCGCGAGAAGGGCAACAAGTCCTCGATCCACGATCACGGGCCATGCTGGGTCATCTACGGCAACTACCAGAACCCCACGCGCATGCGCCGCTGGCGTCGGCTCGACGACGGCAGCAAGCCAGGCTACGCCGAAGTCACGCTACAGAAGGAGTTCCTGAACGAGCCCGGCCAGGCGGCCGTCTTCGCCGTCGGCGATATCCACTCCATCGAGTTCGGTGACGACACGTTCTTCATCCGGGTGACCGGCGGCGACGTCGAGACCAAGCAGACGCTGAAGTTCGACGCCGAGAAGAAGACGGTCGAGGTCGCCAACCGCGCGATGGGCCAGCGCTAACGCTCGTCAGCAGTGCGACGTGGGCGGGCGGGTGGCCAACGAGGCCCCGGTCCCGCCCACGTCGGCAGCCCACACCAGCCTCGTCTGACCATCTGAGCGCGAGCCACCATGACCTGAACGCGGGCTACCGCGCCGGCAACGCGAACGCCACGACGTAGTCGCCTCTCGTTGTGCCCATCTTGCCGTGCCCGCCGGCCGCGATGACGACGTACTGCCGGCCGTTCGGCATCCGATAGGTCATCGGCGTGGCCTGGCCGCCCGCCGGAAGGCGCCCCTTCCAGAGCTCGCGGCCGGATTCGATATCGAAGGCGCGCAGATAGTCGTCCATGGCCGCGCCGATGAAGACGAGGCTGCCGGCGGTGACGATGGGGCCGCCGAGGTTGGGCGTGCCCGAGCCGACGCTGATCGGAAGGAAGATCTTCGCCGCGACCAGGTCTCGCGTCGTCCCCAGCGGCACCTCCCACAGCGTCTTGCCGCTCAGCAGCGAGACGGCCACCAGCGTGCCGAAGGGCGGCGCCGTGCACGGCAGGCCCAGGGGTGAGAGCAGGATGCGGCGCCGCATCACGTAGGGCGTGCCGCGCATGGGCGCGTACTCCCAGCCGGCCTCGTTGCGTGAAGGATCGTGGCGCTCGCGCGGGATCAGCTGCACCAGCGAGGCCAGGCGATTGACCGGGATGACCACGATCTGGCGCTCGGGCTCGAAGGCCACCCCGCCCCAGTGCGCGCCGCCGATGTTCGACGGCGTGACCAGCGTGACGTCGAGACCCGGCGGCGTGAAGACGCCGTCGTAGTGCGCGCCGGCAATGGCCTGGCGGCAGCGCCGGCGGTCGATCGGCGTGAGCCCCCAGGCGTCGTCGGGCGTGACGTGCTGCAAGCCGAACGACGGCAGCGCGGAAAAGGGCTGGGTCGGCCACGCCGTCTCGCCGGCCACGGCGCCCGTCGGCACCGGACGCTCCTGGACGGGCACGATCGGCACGCCGGTCTCCCGGTGCAGGACGAAGAGCTGGCCGGTCTTGGTGGCCTGCACCACGGCGGGCACCTGAAGGCCCTCGCGCCGCACCGTCACCAGCGAGGGCTGGGCCTGGACGTCGTAGTCCCACAGATCGTGGTGGACAACCTGAAAGTGCCACACGCGCGCGCCGGTCGACGCCCGCAGCGCGACGATCGAGTTGGCGTAGAGGTTCGCGCCCAGACGCTCGCCCCCGTAGTAGTCCGGGCTGGGGCTGCTGGTCGGAATGATCACCAGGTCGCGCTCGGGATCGGCGGCGATGGGCGCCCACGCGTTCGCGGCCCCGGTGGTATGCGCCAGGGGGCCGTTCCAGCTGGACCACGCCGGATCGCCCTCCCCGCGAGGAATCGGATCCCACGCCCACCGCACGGCGCCGGTGCGCGCGTCGAGGCCGCGGACCTCGCCGCTGGCCAGATCGGTGCGGCCGTTGTCGGCGACGCTCGAGCCGACCACGACCACGTCTCGGACCACGGCGGGAGGCGACGTCATCCCGTACTCGCCGTCCGACTGCGGGGGGTTGCGCAGGCCGACGCGCAGGTTCACCGTCCCCTGCTCGCCGAAATCGGCGCACGGCGCGCCGGTCCGGGCGTCGAGCGCGATCAGGCGCGCGTCCATCGCGGCGAGGAAGATGCGCCGCCGGCAGGGCGCGTCCTCGGCCGCCGTGGCGTCGAGCCACGTGGACACGCCCCGGCTGGTGAAATCGCCGAACGGCGTCTGGGGATTGACCTGGGCGTCGAACCGCCAGCGCTGGACGCCGGTCGTCGCATCGAGCGCGAAGACCGTACCGAGCGGGGTGGAGAAATAGAGCGTGTCGTCGACCACGAGCGGCGTGGCCTCGAAGGCCGTCGGGCGCCGGGTGGGCGCGGCCTGCGGCGTCTCGCCGGTGTGAAAGGTCCACGCGACGCCGAGTCGGCTGACGTTGTCGCGCGTGATCTCGGCCAGCGGCGAGTAGCGCGTGCCGAGCGTGTCGCCTCCGTACGCCGTCCACCCGGCGGTGGCCGCCCCCGGCGCGGGCGTCGCGGCCGTCGCCGGCGCCGGCGAGTCACCCGAGCAGCCGGCGCCGAACAGCGCGAAGAGCATCGCGAGCGTGCCCAGCCGGCGCACGCTCACCAGCTGGTCTGGTATCCGGCGAAGACGGATGGGATGCGTCGGATCTCCTCGATGACCCCGGCCGGAACGTCCTGCAGCACGCCATAGCCTCCCGAGATCGCGACGGCATCGGCGGCGCCGCCGAAGTGGCGCGCGATCTCGCCCGCGATCTCCCGGTGGGTCCCGACGGCGGCGAACAGCCGCACCACGTCGTCGGAGATCTCGGCGGTCATCTGCTGCCACTGACCCGCCTTGGACATCACGTTGAGCTTGCGGCCCAGCTCGCCGAGGCCGTGGACCTCGAGCACGGGCCAGTAGGCGGGCGTGGAGCCGTAGAAGGCCACGCGCGAGCGCACCCACTCGACCATGCGCGCCACCGCCTCGGCATCCGGGCCGGTGGCGATGAAGCCGCCGCCCGAGATCTCGAAGCGCTCGCGCGCGCGGCCGCTGCGCGCCATGCCGGCCCGCAGCTGGGGCAGCGCGACCTCGTCCACGTAGCAGCGGGTGCAGAAGGGGTGCAGGCGGACACCGTCGCACACCTCGCCGGCCAGCCGCAGCATGGCCGGGCCCACCGCCGCGATGGTCACCGGCACCATGGGCTGCCCGGTGGAGCGCGGGGTGAAGTTCGGCGTCATCAGCGTGAAGTGGTAGTGCTGGCCGCGATAGTCGAGCTTGGCGCCGGTCTGCCAGGCCCGCCAGATCGCGCGCAGTGCTTCGACGTACTCGCGCAGCCGGGGCGCCGGCGCGCTCCACGGCACGCTGAAGCGCTTCTCGTTGTGGGCGCGGATCTGCGAGCCGAGGCCGAGCACGAAGCGACCGCGTGAGGCTACTTGCAGGTCCCAGGCGGCGTTGGCCACCGCCATGGGGCTGCGCGCGAAAGCGATGGCGATGCCGGTGTGCAGCTCGATGTGCGCGGTGGCGACGGCGGCCACGCCCAGCGCCAGGAACGGCTCGTTGCGATTCTCCATCGTCACGACGCCGTCGTAGCCGGCCGCCTCGGCCGCCACCGCCGCCGCCCGGGCGTCGTGCAGATCGTCCTGGGGCAGCGGCGTCAGCAGGCGCATCGGCTCACTTCCGCTTGAGCTTCACCTCTTCGAGCGGCGCCGACCACGGGTACGGATCGATGAGCAGCAGCGCCGGATCCTCGACGCGCGGGCCCACCCCGCTGGCCCAGATGTAGTCGTAGATGGATGCGAAGCGCACGCGGTCGTAGATCATCTGCTGGATCTGGTGCAGCATCGCCTGACGCTTCTTCTTGTCCGTCTCCCGGGTCTGCTGGCGGTACAGCGCCTCGATGTCGGGATACGCACCGTAGGCATAGGCGCCTTCGATCGGCACGATCTCCGACAGGCGCGAGGAGGCGTTACCGTACACCGCGTTCACGCACATGCAGACTCCGCGGAGCTTCTTGGAGCCCAGGGCCGCGTAGAACGCCGCGCGCTCCATGGTCGGGATCCGCGTCTTGATGCCCACCGCCCCCAGGTAGGTGCCGACGGCTTCCGCCGTCGAGGTGTAGGGCGGCCAGGGATGCAGGTCGCCGCCGTCGAAGCCGTTGGGGAAACCGGCCTCGGCGAGCAGCTTCTTGGCCCGGGCAGGGTCGTAGGGATGCGGATCGAGCGGCAGCGCGAACTCGAACGTGCGCGGCACGACGCTGCCGTTCGGCTTGGAGGCGCCGAGGGTCTCGGCCTCACTGATCGCCTTGCGGTCGATGGCCAGGCTCGCGGCCAGCCGGACGCGCACATCGCTCCACGGCGACTTCGGATCCCACTGCTCGAGGAAGTCCAGGTAGACGGTGCCGATTCCGCCGGAGAACGCGACCTTCAGATTCGGATCGCGCTTGACCTCCGTGGCCTGCGGCGTGTCGAGCAGGTACGCCAGGTCGACCTCGCCCCGCTTGAGCATGGCCAGCCGGGTGGTGGATTCCGGGACGCTCTTGAAGATCAGGCGCTTGACGCTCGGCATCTTGCGCCAGTAGCCCTCGTAAGCCTCCATCACCAGCTCCACGCCCGGCTGGTGGCTCACGAACTTGTACGGCCCGAGGCCGATCGGATGCTTCCGGAAGCCGTCGGGTCCCACCTGCTCCACGTACTTCTTCGGCACCACCCAGCCCGCGCCGGAGACGAACGTGCCGTAGAACGCCATGAAGTCGGGCCACGGCTCGTGCAGCGTGAAGCGGACCCGGTGGGGGCCCGCCACGGTCACCTCCTTGACCTTCTCCTTCAGGGCCTTGCTCTTGGCGCGCTCGAAGCTGAACTTCACGTCCTCGCTGGTGAAGGGGTCGCCGTTGTGGAACTTCACGCCCTCGCGCAGCTTGAACTCGTAGGTGCGCTGATCGGGGCTGAGCGTCCAGGACTCGGCGAGGCTGGGCGTGAGATGGTTGCCCGGCATCGGCTTCACCAGCGCGTCGTGCATGGCGTAGAGCACCCAGAACGGCGTGAGCACGCCGACGACGTCGCCCGGGTCGAACCACGCCGGCACCAGCGAGACGTAGAGCGCCCACCGCATCTCGCCCTCCGGCTTCGGCGCCTGCGCGCCCACCGACCCGGTTCCCCCCACCGCCACCAGCACGAGAATCAACAAACCGATGCCGACACGACGCAGCCCGATCATCGCGTTGCCTCCTCGATTCGGATTCCGCGGCGGGCCAGCTCGCCGCTCAGGTCCAGCGCGCGCGTGCCGACCGGTGTCCCGCCCGGCACCGTCCAGAAGACCTCGAACTCCAGGCCGTCGGGATCCTTGGCGTAGAGCGACAGGCTCACGCCGTGATCGGACTGGCCCACCAGCGAGCCCACCTCGATGAGTCGCCGCTGCGCCCGCACCAGGTCGGTCAGCTCACCGACCTCCCACGCGGCGTGGTACATGCGCGCCACACGCTCACTGGGCGCGGCGATGCCGGGCTGCTCGAACAACCCCAGGTTGTGGTCGTCGCCGCTGCCGGGAATCCGGAGAAAGGCGGCGTGCGGATAGCGCTTACCCACCTCGAAGCCCAGCACGTCGCAGTAGAAGCGCACGCTGCGCTCGACGTTGGACACCCACAGCACGAGGTGCTGCAGGCGGCGGAGCCCGATCCCGGTGCCGGCGGCCCCCACGCTCACCGCTTGGCCCCCTCCGGGTACTCCACGCTCACGGTGATCGCGGCGCACGCGATGATGGTGTCGGAGCCCGGCACCTTCAGGCCGCCGACCACCGGGCGGACGGTCACCTCGCCGTGCGGCAATTCCTTGCGGACGACGTCGGTCTTGACCGCGGCCGGGTCCGGCACGCCGACCGTCACGTCGACCAGCATGCGCCCGCCCTGCTCGCGCACGTCCCGGAACAGCGGCAGGCTCGAGTGACGGATCGCATCCGACACCGCGCGACACGCCGCCCGGGTGGCATCCTCGCCGTGCACGTCCACGCCCATGCCGAACTCGAATACGACGGGCTTTGCCGCCACGAGATCCTCCTACTGGGCCGAGCCCAGGTCCTTGATCAGTCGATAGAGAAACGTCTGTCCCTCGTAGAACGCCGCGACGCTCACGTTCTCGTCCTGGCCGTGCGAGCGGCTGTCCCGAGCGTAGAAGATGCCGGAGACGCCGTAGCTCGCGATGCCGGCGTTGCGCAGCCAGCGGCTGTCGGTGGCCCCCGTGCTCATGCTGGGAATCACCAGCGCCCCCGGCCACATCTCGCTGGTGATTCGCTCCAGGCGGCTCATCAGCTCTGGATTGACCGGCGACGGCGGACTGCCGATGAACTCGCCGGTGGCGGTCACCGTGATCTTGTCGCTGGCCAAGGCCTTCACCAGCAGGGCCTGCACGTCCTCCGGCTTCTCGCCGGGCAGGACGCGGCAGTTGACGGTGGCGCGCGCCGTCTGCGGCAGCGCGTTGCTGGCGTGGCCGCCCTCGAGCCGCGTGGCGACGCACGTGGTCCGCAGCGTGCTGTTGTAGAGCGTGTCGGCCGACAACCGCGCCAGCGCGGCCGGATCGGGCGGCATCTTCGCCGCCCCCCGCATGTCCTCGGCCAGCTGTCCGCTGTGCTGGGTGGCGGTGCGCTCGAAGTACATCCGCGTGGTGTCGTTCAGCGAGGCTGGAAACTCGAAGGCGCTCAGCCGCACCAGGCCTTCGGCCAGCTGGTAGATGGCGTTGTCCTTGCGCGGCCGCGAGCTGTGGCCGCCGGGATTCGTGACCTCGAGGCGAAAGTTGAGCGGCACCTTCTCGCTGGTCTGCAGGCGGTTCACCGTGTGCCGCCCGCCGCGGATCTCGCCGGCTCCGCCTTCGTTGATGACCAGCTCGGCCTCGATCAGGTTCCGGTGGTTGGCCAGGAGCCAGCGCACGCCGTTGTACTTGGAGCCCGAGCCCAGCTCCTCGTCGGCGGTGAGGGCCAGGATGATGTCGCGTGTCGGCCGGAAGCCCTCGCCCCGGAGCCGGATCAACGTGTCGACGAAGATCGCAGCCATCGCCTTGTCGTCGCTGGTACCCCGGCCGTAGAAGTAGCCGTCCTTCTCCAGCAGCGTGAAGGGGTCGGTGGTCCAGTCCTCGCGCCGCGCCTCGACCACATCGAGGTGGGCCAGCAGCAGGAGCGGCTTGCGGGCGCCCGTCCCGCGGAAGCGCACGACCAGGTTGCCTTTGCGCGGCGCCGGCGCCAGCACCTGGACGTCGTCGGCCGGGAAGCCGGCCGCGCGCAGCCGGACAGCCATGGCCTCGGCCGCCCTGGTGTTGTCTCCCACCGAGTCGGTGGTGTTGATCTCGACCAGCTCGCGATAGATCTCGCGCAGGGCGGCCTGCTCGGCGGTCGGGGTCTGCGCGGCGACGCTCAGCGGGGACAGGAGGAGACCCAGGGCGAGCACGGTCTTCAGTCCACGGCGCATGTTGAGTCCTCCCCCGGCCCGGCAGTCGAGCGCCGCCATTATATGTCGGTTGCTTGCCGGCCCCGGCCGCGCCGGGAACTTCCCCCCCGAATCCCGGTCTCAGGTGGTAGCCCAACCAGGGCTGGGAGGACGCGATGACCATGCCTCGACGCACGTTCTTGGGTATCACCTCGGTGGCCGTGCTGGCCGGCGCCAGACTGGCCCTCGCCGATCCGCGGCGAATCCTGCTGCCGCCGGACGCCGCGGCGCCGGTCGCGAGCGGACGGCTGCCCGAGCTCGAGCGCGCCATGCGCGCGCTGCGCGTCGGCAGCGCGTCCCAGCACGGCGGCCTCATCGTCTTCTGGCTCACCAGCGCCGCACCGGCCAGCCGGCTGACGATCGAGACGCTCGAAGAGGCGCGAACCTCCGGCGCGCTGGCGATCACCGAGCGCGCGGCCGCGACCGTACCCGAGCTGGTCGTGGACAACCGCGGCAAGAGCCACGTCCTGCTGCTGGCCGGCGAGATCCTCGTGGGCGGCAAGCAGAACCGCGTGCTCCGCGAGGACATCCTGCTGCCCCCGCTGAGCGGGGCACGGCCCATCGGCGTCTACTGCGTCGAGCAGGGGCGCTGGAACGAGGGCCGGCGCGACTTCGAGAGCAAGCTGTCCTTCGCGGATCCCAATCTCCGGCGCAAGGTGTACGACAAGGTCGATCAGCAGACCGTGTGGTCGGCCGTGCGGGGGTTCAGCGAGGGCGCGCGCGCCGCGTCGCCCACGCAGAGCTACCAGCAGGCGCTCGAGGCGCCGGCCGTCCGCGAGGAGATGGGCGCCGCCGAGCGCGTGCTGGACGTCAAGGTGGCGCCGGACGCCGTGGGCGCCGCCGTCTTCGTGGGCGGCGGGCTATCGGGCATCGACGTGTTCGGCTCGCCCGGGCTCTTCGCCCGCCAGTGGACGAAGCTGCTGCGCGCACACGCGGCCGGGGCGTACGTGACGAACCCGTCGTCGAGCGCGTCGGAACCCAAGCTCCGCGCCAGCCTCCAGGCGCTGCTGGCCGCGGCCGGCGCGGCACCGGGCAGCGTCCGCGGCAACGCGGGCGTGGGCCAGGTCTTCGAGTTCGCCGTCGAGCGGTACCGGGGCGGCGCGCTGTCGTACGAGGGCGGCATCGTCCACGCGGCCATCTTGTAGGCTATGCTCGGCCCTCGACGGGAGGCAGGCATGGCCGATCTGAACGGCGGGCGCGCGGTGGTCGAGCTGCTCAAGGCCGAGGGCGTGAAGTACATCTTCGGGATCGTCGGCTCGACGTTTCTCGACGTGCTCGACGCGCTCTACGACGACCGCGCCATCGAGTACGTCAACGTGCGCCATGAGCAGGCCGCCGCGTTCATGGCCGACGGCCTCTCGCGGGTGACTGACCTGCCCGGCGTGTGCCTGGTCACCAGCGGCCCCGGCGCCACCAACCTCATCACCGGCGTGGCCGCCGCCCACGTGGCGCACTCGCCGGTGGTGGTCCTGGTCGGCGGCGTCTCGCTCGACCACAGCGGCAAGGACGCCTTCCAGGAGTACGACCTGGTCTCGATGTTCAAGCCGGTGACCAAGCTGGCGCTGCAGATCACGCGGCCCGAGCGCATTCCCGATCTGCTGCGCACGGCGCTGCGCGCCGCCATGACGGGGCGTCGCGGCCCGGTGCTGGTCGAGATCCCGCGCGACGTGCTGAACGAGCAGATGATCAAGACCGACCCGCAGGCGGTGGAGACCTACCGCGTCACGCATCCGTTGCCGCCGCATCCGGACGCCATCCGGGACGCCGTGCGCCTGCTCCGTCAGGCCGAACGCCCGCTCATGATCGTGGGCGGCGGCGTCAGCCGCGCGGGCGCCGGCGAGCTGGTCACCAGGCTGAGCGAGCAGTACGGGATCCCCGTGATCACCGCCTACGGGCGTAATGACGCGGTGCCGAACGTGCACCCGCTGTACATCGGTCCGCTGGGCCGCGCCGGCGCGCCGGAGGCGGCCGCGGCGTGCCGCCGCGCGGATCTGATCCTCGCGATCGGCTCGCGGCTGGCGCACTTCACCACGCACTTCGACGATCGCTACCTCCGCCCCGGCGTGCCGATCGTGCAGATCGACGTCGAGAGCCGCGACATCGGCCGCTACTTCCCCGTGGCCGTCGGCATCCAGGCCGACGCGCGCGAGGCGGCCCAGGCGCTGCTCGACGCGCTCGGCCGCGACAACACGCCGGCGGCCAAGCCCGCGTGGCGGCAGGAAGCCGAGGCGTTCCGGGCCCAGCGGCAGAGCCGGCTGGCCGGCGAGGGCAAGCTCGACGCGCAGCCGCTCAAGCCGCAGCGCGTGTACGCAGAGCTGAGACGCGTGCTGCCGCCCGATACGATCGTGGCCCTGGATGCCGGCGCCGCGCCGGCCTACGGCTACGATCGCCTGCAGTTCAACCGGCCGCGGACGTTCCTCACCCCGCTCGACCTCGGCGGCCTCGGCTTCGCGTTCCCCATCGCGCTGGGCGCCAAGCTCGGCCGGCCGGCGGCGCCGGTGGTCGCCATCCACGGCGACGGCGGCTACCTGATGAACGCCCACGAGCTGGAGACCGCGGTGCGCCACGGCATCAACGTCGTGACGCTCGTGATGAACAACAACTGCTGGGGCTCGGAGAAGGCCTACCAGCGCGCGTTCTACGGCGGCCGCTACATCGGCTGCGACATCGGCAACCCGCGCTACGACGCGTTCGCCCGGCTATTCGGCGCCGAGGGCTACTACGCCGAGACGCCCGGCCAGGTGGGCGATGCGGTGCAAGCCGCGCTGGCCTGCGGCAAGCCGGCGGTCGTCGAGATCCCGATCGACCCCGACGAGTTCCCGACCCCGGCGGCGGCGGTGCGGCGCGAGCCGTCGGCGGCGCGCGCCTGAGGCCACCTACCCCGCGCCGCCGAGCAGCAAGCTGCCGATGAGCGCGAGGGCGAGGAAGGTCGAGATCAGCGCGTAGCGCCGGTCGCCCTGGGCCAGGAACGCGGGGATCGCCGCCACCACCGCGACCACCGGGGTCCCCAGCAGGGCGAGGAGCCCGACCGCCGTGATGGCCAGTGCGTCGATCGGACGGTGACGCAGTCCGTCGATCACCTGGCGGACCGACGTGAACACGTTCGGCGGAGGGCCGGCCTGACCCCGCTCGACTCGTCGTGGGATCTGAAAGCCGTCGCCCCGGATGTCCACCCGGGCGGCGTAGCCGGCGAGACCGATCAGCATCAGCGCGATGCTCGCGACGCCGCCCCACCACAGGATGCGCGACACGAGGCGCTCGACAGCGGTCATGAGCCGCCCAGCCCGAGTCCGCGCGCGATCATCGACACGGCCAGATAGAGGATCACGGGCAGAAACAGCATCCGCAGCGTGGTGTTGCGCAGGCGGCCCATCAGCACCGTGCCGACCGAGGCGCCCAGCAGGACCCCCAGGGCCACCGGCGCGGCGATCAGCGGATGGATGTCGCCCCGGCCGAAGTAGACGGAGGCGCTGGCGGCGGCCGTGATGCCGATCATGAAGTTGCTCGTCGCGGTGGAGACCTTCATCGGCAAGCGCATGACGTAGTCGAGGGCCAGCACCTTGAAGGCCCCGCTGCCGATGCCGAGCAGGCCGGACAGCAAGCCCGCCCCCCACATGACCGCCACGCCGGCCTTGACGCGGTCAGCGCGATAGGTCACGAAGCGCCCGAGCCGCGCGTCCTCGTAGGCGCCCTCGAGCCCGAACCGCATCGCCAGCGGATCACCGGGTTGCCCCTCCGGCAGCTCGACCTTGAGCTGGCGGAAAGTCACCACCACGGAGTAAGCGAGCGCCAGCCCCAGGATCAGCTCGAGCGCCCGCGCGGGCACGATCCCGCTCAGCGCCGCGCCGATCAGCGCGCCGGTGACGGTCGCCATGGCCAGGAACAGCCCGACACGAATGTTGCTGAGCCCCGAGCGCAGGTACATGGCCGCGGCGCCGCTGGAGGTGGCGATGACGGAGACCAGGCTGGCGCCCATCGCATAGTGGAGGTTGATGCCGAAGACCATCGTGAGCAGCGGCACCAGGAGGATGCCGCCCCCGAGCCCGAGAACCGCACCGACGACCCCGGCGCCAAAGGCCGTCACCAGCAGCGCCCCGAGCCATACCGCGTGACTCATGTCACCTGATCGAGGTCAGTATAGCGTTCCGTTCACCGGGCGGGGCTGGTAGCATCGCCACTCGTGATCCTCCCCCCTGCTCGCGGGCTCATGCGCACGATGCGACAGGTCCTCGGGGCAGGTCTGCTGGCCGCGGCCCTCACCAGCTGCGCAAGCCTGGGCTCGGTAACACTCGACCGCGACCGGCTCGACTACACCTCCGCGGTGGCCAACTCCTGGAAGCAGCAGACGCTGCTGAACATCGTCAAGCTTCGCTACGCCGACACACCGATCTTCGTCGACGTCGGCCAGATCGTCAGCGGCTACCAGTTCCAGGTGGGCGGGTCCGCGACGGGCTCGATCTTCCCGGGCGGAAGCGCCGGGACGTTGCCGAGCCCCAACTTCTTCAGCCTGGGCGCCGCGACAAGCTACACGGATCGTCCGACCATCACCTACACACCCCTCACCGGCTCGGCGTTCATCCGGACGCTGATGACGCCGATCCCGCCCGTCCGGCTGATCGAGCTGATCGACACTGGCTATCCGGCAGATCTCCTGTTCCGGGTCGCCGTGCAGCAGGTCAACGGCGTCTCGAACCGGCGGGCCGGCGGGCGAGCGCATCAGATGGATGACGACTTTCTGCGGCTGCTTCAGGCACTCCGGCGAATCCAGGACTCCTCGAGCGTGGGATTCCGCATCGAGATGGACAAGGAGACAGGCAAGCGAGACCGGGTGGTCATGTTCTTCACCAAGGATCCGCTCCCGCAAGGGGTCGAAGATGAGCGGCAGACGATCCGGAAGATCCTCCACCTGAACCCTGACCGGCCGGACTTCCATATCACCTACGGGGCAGACACTGACCGTGACGACGTGCTGGCGATCCAGACGCGTTCGGCGATGCAGATCCTCTCTCAGGTGGGGTCGTTCATCAACGTTCCGGAGGAAGATGTGCGGGAGGGCCGCGCCTTCCCGGCGCCGCCCGCGGCACCGGGCCTGCCGCCGATCATCTCGATTCAGAGCGGAGCCACGAAGCCGGCCAACGCCTTCGCGGCGGTGTACTACCGCAACCTCTGGTTCTGGATCGAGGACCACGATCTGCGGTCCAAGAGCACCTTCACGTTCCTGCTGATCCTCATGACGCTGGCCGACACCGGCGAGAAGGCGCCGCCGCCGGTCCTCACCATTCCGACGCAGTAGCTCAGCGCGCGGCCAGCAGCTTCGACCGCAGCCCCTCGACCTGGTCCGGGAACGACTTGCCGCCTCGCGCGGTCATCGGCGTCTGATCGGCCAGCGAGGTGTGCAACTCCACGAAGATCGGGCCCTCGGCGGTGAGCAGCTCCGGCAGCTTGCGCTTGAACTCCTCCAGCGTGGTGATGGCCATCGCGCTCTTGTAGCCGGCGCCGCGCGCCATCGTCACGAAGTCCACCGTGAGGCCGCCAGGAATGTCCTGCGAGCCGGAGGTGTGATAGACGCCGTTCTTGAACAGCAGGTGCACGAGATTGCGCGGCCGGGCGCCGGCAATCGTCGCCAGCGAGCCGAGCTGCATCAGCAGCGAGCCGTCCCCGTCGAACACGATCACCCGGCGCTCGGGCCGGGCCAGGGCCAGGCCGGCGCCCATGGCAGAAGCGCCGCCCATGAATCCGATGCAGCCGACCGAGAGATCATCCGGCGCGATCTCGCGCCACGCCGGCGACGTGGTCATCGTGGGAACGCAGATGGCGTTGCCGCGCGCCGCCTGGATCGCCTTCAGTGCCTCTTCGGGCTTGATGGCCATGTCAGATCGTCTCCAGCCCGACCAGCACCGCCGTCGGCCCCTTGCGCTGGCGGCTCAGCCGGTAGTACTCGGGAATGAGGTGCACGTCGTCGGGGCCCTCCAGCGTCGCGTGGGGGACACTGAACGTGTCGAGCAGCGGCTCGGCGAAGCGCACCATCGAGTGACGCGACTCGCGCGGGGCCTTGTCCTTCTCCCGGCTGAGCAGCCCGATCATGTAGAACATCGGGATCTTGCCGTCCATGGAGACCCCACGCAGCGTGTTGATCGACGCATAAAGGCCGGCGTGCTGGATCATGAGCATCACGGGCTCGCCGCCCATGTAGAGTCCGGCCGCCATGGTGGCCGCCTCGTCCTCGGTCGCGCAGGTGACGACCCGCAGGGCGTCTTCCTTGTCGAGCGCGGCGAGCACCGTCTTCTGGTGGGTGTCGGGAACGCTCAGGATCCAGCCGAGGAAGTCGTGGCGCGACGGCCCCCAGCCCTCGGCGCTACGGGCGGCGCGGGCCTCGCGGAACGTGTCCTTCAGCGTGTCGATGATCAGCGGTGCGGGAATCGATTCGGCCATGGGTCACTCCCGGTAGTCGAGGCCGGCGGCGGCCAGTTTGGGCTTGAGTGCCGGACGGGTCAGAAGGGCCAGGAACGCGCGGGCGGCTTCGGGCTGCGCGGACTTGGCGGCCAGCCCGCCCGAGTAGATGGTCACCTTCTGCAGCTCACGCGGCAGCGGGCCGATCAGCGTGACGCCCTTCACGGGCAGGATCTCGCTGATCTGGTGCACGCAGATCTCGGCCTCGCCCCGGGCGACCACCTCGGCGGCGAAGCCGGTCGGGATCAGGATCGTCTTGCTCTTCACGGCCTCCGCGATCCCCAGGCGCTGGAGCACGGAGGCAAAGTGGACGCCGCTCGTCGCGCCGCGCGCGGGGTCGACGTAGACCAGCGACTTGGCCGAGAGCAGCGTCTGCTTGAGCGCATCCGGAGTCGAGATGTCAGGCCGCGGCGCGCCCTCGCGCACGGCGACGCCGACACCCACGCGCGCGATGTCGACGCGGCTGCCCGGCACCACCAGGCTCTGCCCCTCCAGCTGGTCGATGGCCACGTCGGTCAGCACGACCACGTCGGCGGCCTCGCCGCCGCTCAGCCGCTTGCTCTGGGCGCCGACAGTATCGAAGGTCATCGAGAGGGTGTGACCGGTCTCCTGCTTGAAGGCCTCGCCGAGCTCGGTCACGATGCTCTTCATCGCACCGGCGCTGAGCACCTTGATCTCCGCCGCCGCGGCGGGGCCGGCCCCCGCGGCGAGCAGCACCGCGCCGCCCGCGAGCCAGACAGCGAAGCCGATCGTCTTCATGCCGTCGCTCTCCTACTGAAAGATGTCGTTGAAGCGCGTCTTGAGCGCTTTGCTGTCCTTCTCGATCTGCTCGTAGTCCACCGGCATCAGCTTGATCTGCGACAGCGGCGGGTTGCCGGGCGGCGGCTCGACGTCCGAGCGGGCGGCATAGATGCCCTCGCCCGGGAACAGCCGCTGCACGGCATCGCCGATCATGAACTGGGCAAAGGCCTTGGCCGCGTTCGGATGCGGTCCGCCCTTGATGACCGCCGTCGGCGCCGGGATCGCGAAGGCCCCGTCGGTGGGGAACACGCTCTCCACCTTGTGGCCCTTCTTGCGATCCGTCCACGCATATTGATCGGCGCCCTCGGCCCCGATGAGCCGCTCGCCGCGGGTGAGCGCTTCCGACACCTGCTGGTGGCCCTGCACGATCATGACCTCGTTGGCGCGGAGCTTCTGGTAGAACTCCCAGCCGTACCGGCGCGAGAGCGTGCCCACGATCATGAGCTGGATGGCGGTGTACGACGGGTCGGCCATGACCATCTGGCCCTTGTACCGGGGATCGGTCAGGTCCGTCCAGTTGCGCGGCGGTGCCGCGACCTTGTCGGTACGAATCACGATCCCGACCAGGTTGAGCCGCTGGGCGATGTGGTAGCCCTTGGGGTCCTTCACCTCGTCACGGACCTTGTCGAAGTTCTTCGGCTTGAACGACACCAGCAGGTCGCGCTTGATCAGCATGCCCGCCGCGGCCGGATCCGAGATCGTCAGCACGTCCGCGACGACCCGCCGCGCGTCGATCTCCTGCAGGAACCGGCGCAGCACCGCCGAGCCGCCCGAGCGGAACAGCTCGACCTTGATCCCGGTCTCGGCCTGGAACATGTTCGCGATCTTCTGGGCGGTCTCGACAGGTGTCGAGGTGTACCAGGTGACCGATCCTTCCTTCTTGGCCGCCGCCAGATCGACCGGATCGGTGGCGGTCTGCGCCGCGGCCGGAACGGCCCAGGCAAGCAGGAGCAGCGCGACGAGGACGAGGCGGTTCATGAGGCCTAGGCTCCGCGGTAGATCGGCGCCGGCTGACCGAAGAAGGCGTGGAGGATGTGGTACGGGATCTGGTAGTTCTTCTGCTGGAAACTGGCGTGGGCGATCCCGGGCATGACGGCGAATTGCTTGTCCGGATTCGGCAACCGCGTGAAGAACGCCACGAGGTCGTCGAACGCCGCGATGCCGTCGTACTGCCCGCGCATCACGATGGTCGGCACCACGATGCGGGCGGGATCGACGATCGGCAGATTCGCGCACATGTCGACGTAGGTGCCGGTGGGGACCGAGTCGTCCAGCGCGATGATGGCGCTCGCGAACGCCTCGATGGTGGCCTCGTCGGCCGTGCCGGGGTGATCGCGCGTGAAGATGCTGCGCACGAAGGCGTGGTCCATCGGCCGGCGGTTCTTCGCCTGAAACTCCGGCAGCCGCTTTCGCCGCTCGGCCAGGGTGGGGCTTCCCTCGCCGGTCCACACGAAGGCGTCGAGCGCCAGCCGGCGCACCCGCTCGGGCCGTCGCTGGGCGAAGAGCGCGGCCCGCAGCGCGCCCGACGAGATGCCGTAGACCAGGAACGACTCGACGCCCCGCGTGCGCTGGATGTACTCGGTGGCCGCCTCGAGGTCGTCGGCGCCGGTGGCGATGTCGGCGTTGATCGGCCGGCTCTTGTCGGAGCGGCCGTAGCCCTCCATGTCCACGCACCAGGTGTCGTAGCCAAGCTTGACGAAGTGATCCATCGCCGAGGAATCCGGCCGGCCCGGCACGTGGAGATCGAACGTCGGCGTGCCGGCCATGGACGAGCCGTGGACGAACAGGATGGTCCCGAGCGGTGATGGTGACGGGCCCGCGGTCTTCTCCCACAGGAAGAGCTTGACCGCTCCCTTGTCCGTCCAGTGCTCGCGCCCGCTCGGCATCCGACCCTCCGCGGACACCACCGCTCGGGCGGCGGCGTCAGGGCTCTACGTTATACCACCGTCTCAGCGGGGCGGAGCGCCGGGCACCGTCGTCGGGCGTCGCTCGAACGTCAGCGGCTTCGGCGTGCCATCCTCCACGTAGATCAGCTGAAGACGCCCGGCGACGATGGTGTAACGCGTCACCCGGGTCAGTCCGCCGAGATACCGCGCCTCGATGTCCGCGGCCGGGCCCATGCAGGCCATGTTCGTGGTGGCCAGCGGGCCGACGGTCACCATCCCCGGCGTCTTCTCGTCGATGGTCCCGGTGTAGCGGTTGCAGCCGCCAAAACCGGCGAGCCGGGTCCCGTCGATGACGAGGGTCGGCGGCCGGGCGCCGGCCGGGATCGGTCGGTCACCCAGGCTCACGAGAATCCACTCCGTCCCAGCGAGGTCAGCCAGCGAGACACTGCGGGTCGCCGTCGTCGCCACCGGGACCAGGGCCGAGCCCTGCAAGGCGTACGTCTTGCGCGCCAGGCGGCTCGGACAGCACAGGGCATCGCCGGGACCGGGCTCGAGGATGTCGAGCGTCACGCGACGATCGGCGATGCTCAGCGCCAGCACCTTCACCCGATCCCCGACCAGCGTGGCGGTGGCCTCGCCGAGGCGGCCGTCGCGGCGGGCGAAGGCGGCGATGTAGACAAAGCTGCCGCTGCCGCCCGTGCTCGCGCCGGCGAGGACGACAGCCTCGTCGCCCGGCTGGCCGTCCAGATCACCGAAGGCCACCGGCTCGCTCCACAGCACGACGTGCAGGCGGGAGGCGCCGCCCGGCGACAGCTCCGGCCCCACCCAGGCGCCGTCCCGCAGCCCGATCGGGGTCTCGGCGATGCCGCGGAGGGTGCCGTGGCGGATCTCGTCGAAGGTCGGGCGAGCGACGGTGGCGCAGGCCACCAGCGACAGGGCGAGCGCCACGGCCGGGAGGCGGCGTGCGAGCTCGCCTATTTCCGCCCCTCGTTGAGGACGCGGACCTCGCGCTGGGGAAACGGCAGCGACATGCCCGCGGCGTGCAGCGCCGCGTACACGCCGGCGGCCAGCTCGGTCTGGATCTTGGGCCAGCGCTCGAACTGGGCCGTCCACGCGCGCAGCTCGAAATCGATCGAGCTGTCGTCGAACTTGATGAAGACGGCCTGGGGCACCGGCTCCTTCAGGATCGCCGGATGCGCGCGGGCCACCGATTCCAGGACCTCCACCACCTTCTCTGGCGCACTGCCGTAGTCCACGCCCACGGCCAGGTCGATCCGGCGGCGCCGATCGCTCAGCGTCCAGTTGATCACGCGCTCGGTGGCCAGCTGCGCGTTGGGCACGATGATCTCGGCGCCCATGTAGGTCCGCACCACGCTGGCCCGGATGCCGATCCGCGACACCTCGCCGACCAGATCGCCGAGCTCGATGATGTCGCCCACGTGGATGGGGCGCTCGAACAGGAGGATCAACCCGGAGACGAAGTTGTTCACGATGCTCTGCATGCCGAAGCCGAGGCCGACGCCGAAGGCGCCGGCCAGCACCGTCATCTTGGTGAGGTCCATGCCCACCGCGCCGAGGGCCAGCAGGAAGCCGAGCGTGAGGATGATGTAGTTCAACAGGCTCGACAGCGCGTAGGACATGCCGCGCGTGAGCCCCGTGCGCGGGTACACGTCCTCCTGCAGCACGAAGCGAATGAAGGAGGAGAGCGCGTAGGCCAGCCACACGGTGAAGACGAACTCCAGCACGTCGCCCACCGAGAAGGTGATGGATCCGCGACCGAGCTGCGCGGACAGCAGCGCACTGCCCGTCGTGAGG
>Ga0134122_10001201_pt1 | contig 18571 bp, 18 predicted proteins | sample KB302_FD_96461 | JGI IMG/M metagenome (GOLD analysis project Ga0134122, IMG submission 96461) | Terrestrial soil microbial communities without Nitrogen fertilizer from Kellogg Biological Station, Michigan, USA - KB3-0-2 | ecosystem: Environmental > Terrestrial > Soil > Unclassified ... | reverse complement strand
CGGGCCGCACCGGGACGGTGGCGGGCTCTTCACCCTCCGCGTCTTCGACATGAAGAAGCCGGTCATCGCCGCCATCAATGGCCCCGCGGTGGGCTTCGGCGCCACCATGACCTTGCCCATGGACATCCGCCTCGCGTCCACCGCGGCCCGGATCGGCTTCGTGTTCAGCCGGCGCGGAGTCGTGCCCGAGGCCTGCAGCACCTGGTTCCTTCCCCGTGTCGTCGGCATCAATCAGGCCGCGGAGTGGATCTACTCCGGCCGCGTGTTTCCCGCCGCGGAAGCGCTGGCGGGGGGCCTGGTGAGCCGGGTGGTGGAGCCGGACCAGCTCCTGCCGACCGCCCGCGCCCTCGCCCGCGAGATCGCCGACAATACCTCGGCGGTGTCGGTGGCGCTGGCGCGGCGGATGATCTGGACGCTGCTCGGCGCCGGCCATCCCATGGAGGGGCATCGGCTGGATTCGCGCGGCATGGAATACATGGGGAAGTCGGCGGACGCGCGCGAGGGCGTGACGTCCTTCCTCGAGAAGCGCCCGCCGCGCTTCACCATGCGACCCAGCAAGGACATGCCGCCCTTCTACCCCTTCGGAGACGCCCCCCCATTCACGCCCTGAGCGGCACGGCGCTGCTGTGCCTGCTGATGGTCGGCAACACCTTCCTCGTGGGCGCCTTCGGGCCCATCTTGCCGGAGATCGCGCGGACGCGCGGCCTCGCCGACTGGCAGCTCGGTGTGGTGGCGGGCGCGTTCGGGTTCGCGCGCATGGCGGGCGCGGCCCCGGCCGGGATCCTGGCCGGGCGTCACGTCGCATTGAGCCTCGTGCTGTCGCCGTTTTTCCTGGCCGCGGGGCTCGTGTGCCTCGTCGTCGCCCCCTCCTTCACGCTCCTGGTGCTCGGTCGCGTGCTGATGGGCATCGGCCACACCTTGCTGATGGTGGGTGGGATCACCGCGCTCCTGCAGGATGACCGGGGCGCCGGCGGCTCGTTCCGCCTCAACCTGTTCGAGTTTTCCGGAATGCTCGGAATCCTGGGCGGGCTCACGCTGATGGGCCTTCTGCCGGGGCACTGGCCCTGGACCTTGTCGCTCCCGGTGGCGGCGGCGCCCCTGCTCGTCGGACCCCTGCTGGGACGAGCGCTCCTTCGCAAGTTCCCGCCCACTCCGGCGGTGGCGCCCGCCGTGCGCGGCGCGGAGGCGCCCGCTCGCGCGGCCGGCCCGAGTGGCGAGCGCGTGTTCTGGCTGATGCTGGTGGTGGGCATGCTCATGGCGCTGGCCTGGTCCTCGGTGAGCCAGTTCCTCATTCCGCTGCGCGGAACCCGAGAGTTTGGCCTGGGGAGGGGCGGCGTGTCCATTCTCCTCGCGCTGGCTCAGATCGTGGATCTCATCGTGCTGCTGCCGGTGGGCTGGCTCGCCGATCGCGTGGGGCGTGTCCACGTGCTCGGCGCGGCGCTGGCGGTCCTCGCGCTCGGCACCTTCGGCGCCGGGCTCGGCGGCTTCCCGCTCTTCGTGGCCGGCTGCGCCTGCTTCGGGATGGGCCTGGCCGGCTGGATGCTGCCGCTCGGCGTCATCCGTGAGCACGTGGGCATGACCGGCCTGGCCTGGCGCACCGGGCTCTATCGCGTGGGCATGGACTCCGCCGTCTTCCTGGGGCCGGTGGTGAGCGGACTCCTCGGCGAGCGCCTCGCCGGGTTCTTCGTGGCTCTGGTCGGCGCGGGGGCTCTGGTCGTCGCCGGGCGCCTCACGTTCCGGCCGCTTCCCCGGCGCGTCGCGTGACGGGGAGGGTATCCTGGAGAGCGGACGGACAGGATGACCATGCTTACCCGGATACTCGCGGTCATGCTCGCGCTGCTCCTGTCGGCGGCCCCGGTGGCGGCCGCCGACGAGGCGCTGTGGGAGCTGCTCCGAGGCGGGAAGCAGGTGGTGCTGATGCGCCATGCCGAAACCGACATGGCTCAGCGCGATCAGCTGGGAGCGCCCCTGACGGACTGCTCGCGTCAACGCAATCTCACCGAGGGCGGGCGAGAGGACTCGCGTCTCATCGGCGCCGTCTTCCGCGCGCGGGCCATTCCGGTGGGACGGGTGCTGTCCAGCGCGTATTGCCGCTGCCTGGAGACGGCGCAGCTCGCGTTCGGGCGCGCGGAGCCCTGGCTCCCCCTCCAGCAGGCGCTTACCGACTCTGACGTGCAGGCGCAGCGGGCGGCGGAGATTCGCGCGCTCGCCAGCGAGCCGCCGCCGGGCGGCAATCTCGTCCTGGTCAGCCACCAGTACCCGATCCGGGTGCTCACCGGGGTCCAGATCGGCGAGGGCGAGCTCCTGATCCTGACGCCGAAGGGCGGGGGAGTCTTCGACGTCGCGGGGCGCATCTCTCCCGAGGACTTGCCCGACCCATGACAGGGCGCTGGATCCGCGCCCGACCAGGAGTGCTATGCTGAGCGCCGGAGCCATGAAGACGCGCACCGAGACCGACACCATGGGACCGATCGAGGTTCCCGCCGACCGCTACTGGGGCGCGCAGACCCAGCGCTCGCTCCAGCACTTCAAGATCGGCGGCGAGCGCTTCCCCCGTGAGTTCATCCGCGCGCTGGGACTGGTCAAGAAGGCCTGCGCGATGGTCAATCGCGAGCTGGGCCTCCTGCCCGCCGACAAGGTCGATGCCATCATCCGGGCCGCCGACGAGGTGATCGAGGGCAAGCTGGACGACGATTTCCCCCTCGTGATCTGGCAGACGGGCAGCGGCACCCAGACCAACATGAACGCCAACGAGGTGATCGCCAACCGGGCCATCGAGCTCCTGGGCGGCGCGCGGGGATCCAAGAAGCCCGTGCATCCCAACGACGACGTCAACCGGTCGCAGTCCTCCAATGACGTGTTTCCCACCGCCATGCACGTGGCCGAGGTGGAGGAGCTGGAAGGCCGGCTCCGCCCCGCCCTCGAGGCGCTGCGCGAGGTCCTCGACGCCAAGGCCCGCGAGTTCGCGGGCATCGTGAAGATCGGGCGCACGCACCTGCAGGACGCCACGCCGCTCACCCTGGGTCAGGAGATCTCCGGCTGGGCGGCCATGCTGGACCATGCCGTCGCCGCGACGCGGGGAACCTTGCCCGCACTCTGCGAGCTGGCCATCGGCGGCACCGCGGTGGGCACCGGGCTCAATGCGCCGGAGGGGTACGGCGAGCGGGTGGCGAAGACGCTGGCCTCCCTCACCGGCCGCCCGTTCACCAGCGCGCCCAACAAGTTCCAGGCGCTCGCCTCCCACGAGGCGGACCTCCAGGTGTCCGGCGCCCTCCGCACGCTCGCCGCCGCCCTCATGAAGATCGCCAACGACGTGCGCTGGATGGCCTCGGGCCCGCGCTCCGGCCTGGGCGAGATCACCATTCCGGAGAATGAGCCGGGCTCGAGCATCATGCCCGGCAAGGTGAACCCCACCCAGTGCGAGGCCCTCACCATGGTGTGTTGCCAGGTCATGGGCAATGACGTCGCGGTGGGCTTCGGGGGCGCGTCGGGCAACTTCGAGCTCAACGTCTTCAAGCCCCTCATCGTCTCGAACGTGCTGCGCTCGATCCGGCTGCTGGCGGACGCCGTCGCCTCGTTCCGCGAGCACTGCGCGGAGGGGATCACCCCGCGCGCGGACCGCATCGCCGACCACGTGGGTAATTCCCTCATGCTGGTCACCGCGCTGGCGCCCCACATCGGCTACGACCGCGCCGCGCAGATCGCGAAGCGGGCGCACAAGGACGGGACCACGCTCCGCGAGACCGCGCTGGCCCTCGGCTTCGTCACCGCGGAGGAGTTCGACCGCCTCGTGCGCCCCGAGGAGATGGTGAAGCCGGGGGACGGAGCCTAGCCCCCTCGATCCCGGCGCATGGCGGCCCCCTCGGACACCATGGCCGATCGGCTGCTCGAGGCCTTTGCCGACTCGGCGGCGCGGCTCTACGGCGGGGAGCCCGTCACCGAGCTGGCGCATTCGCTCCAGTGTGCCGAGCTCGCCCGCGACGCGGGCGCGGACGAGGAGCTCCAGCTCGCCTGCCTGCTCCATGACGTGGGTCGCTTCGCGGTGGACCCGCGGCTCATCTTCGACAAGAAAGACCGCGCTCTCGGCGCCCGCGCGGACGCCAGGGGGCATCATGAGGTGGGCGCGGATCTCATCGCCCCCTACGTACCCGAGCGCGTGGCCTGGCTGGTGCGCATGCACGCCGATGCCAAGCGCTACCTCTGCGCGGTCGAGCCGGCCTACTGGGACACCCTCACCCCGGGCTCGCGCTACACGCTGACCTTGCAAGGCGGGGTCATGACCGCGGAGGCGGTGACGGGGCTGACCCGGCACCCCTGGCTGGCGGCCGCGTTGCAGCTTCGCCGCTGGGATGATCTCGCCAAGGTGCCCGACCGGCCGACTCGCGCCCTCGAGGCCTGGGCGCCCCTGCTGCGGCGCCACTTCACGCGCCCGCGAGACGTCTGAGCCCGCTCCGCGCGCGCCCTGCGCTCTAGCGCAGCGCGATGGGAGGTCGCGCCGGCTGCGCGAAGTCGAAGGCTTCCAGGAACGGCCGGGCCCGCCGATCGCGCTCCGTGAGCGGCGCGAGACCCCAGCGCCACTCGATCAGCGCCAGGATCGACGCATGGTCGTATTCGCCGTGACCGACCAGACCTCGACGCGCGTACGGCGACACCACCAGGGTCGGGACGCGGGTGCCGTACCCCCAGCGGTCGGGCTCGGGCGGGCGCACGTGATCGAACCAGCCGCCTCCCTCGTCGTAGGTGATGATCACGGCGATACGCGGCCAGTAGCGGCTGGCCATCACCGCTTCCATGGTCTCGCCCACCCACCGGTCGCCCGCGCCCACCGTGGAAGACCCCGGATGGGCATTGACGGCCGAGTGCGGCTTGACGAAGGACACCGCGGGCAGAGTGCCGTCCCGCAACGCGGCGGTGAACTCGCGCCCGTCGCGGATATGGGCGCGGCCGTCCGGGCTTTCCATGATCCGCTTCACGTACTGGAAGGGATTGTGATGGGGGAACAGCCCCGCCTTCACCGCGTCCGCGCCCGCGCCCCAGCCGGCCGCGTACCAGGCCCAGGAGAGCCCGGCGGCCTCGAGCCGGTCGGCAATGGTCGGGGCCGTCTGCGGCCGGCCCAGGATGCGGTCCACGCGCTGGGGCGGATAGGGCGGATCGAGATTATTGACCACGTAACCGTCCGGCGTCACCGCGCCGTCCCGCGTGACCGACCCGTCGGCGGCGATCTCGGCACGATGCTCCGCGGGCGCCTCCCGCCACTCCGCCACCCCCCCGGAGATGAGGTAGAAGTGATTCGCGAAGGATCCGCCATGAATCCCCTGGAAGAAGCGGTCGAGGAGCACGAACTCGTCGGCGAGGCGCCACTGCACGGGCGCCGCCCCGCGCTCGAAGTAGCCCATGGACGTCCCGCCGCTCGTGCCTTCCGCCACCCAGCGGCCCATCGGCACCCCGTCGACGCCCGACCCGTATTGCCGCCGCATGTGGTAGTAGCGGTGGACGGGGTCGCGCGTGAGATCCAGCGGCCCCACGAAGCGCAGCATCGCGAAGGGCGCATTGGGCAGATCGGCGGGGAAGCGCGGGTCGGGCTTGCCGTCGCGTCCCCGCGGCTGGGGCAGGGTCTCGTAGGGTCGCCCCGCGGGATCGACCTGCTTTCCGCGATAGCGGGCGATCCCGTCGGCGCCGGGATAGGTGCCGAAAAGGTGATCGAACGAGCGGTTCTCGAGGAAGAGCACCACGATGTGGTCGAGGGGCGCCCGCGATCCCCGGGACGATTCCGTCGCCGACGCGGTGCACCCGGCGGCGAGCGCGGCCAGCAGGAAGAACGCGAGCGCGCGACGGCCGGCCATCGCTCGACGCAGACCTAGTCCAGGCGGCGGAATTTTTGGAGCGAGCGGATCTCGCGCGGCGGGTTCTGGAGGCTGCCCTTGGCCGTCCACGAGACCTCGGACACGTACACGTCGCCCCGCGAGTCGGTGACCACGCTATGGGGCGCGGTGAACTCGCCCGGCTTCTCGCCCTCGAACTGGCCGCCGAAGCGCGCCACCCGCTCACCCTTGGCGTTCAGCACGGTGACGCGCGGGCCGATATTGGGCGTCTGCGCCGTCACCGGGAGCGCGGAGCCGAGCTCGCCCACGTAGAGGTGATCGCCCTGGCGCCGGTCGGTATAGAGCCCGCAGGGCCGGTGCAGGTTGTTCCACTGGGCCTGGTAGCGCCCCTCCCCGTCGAAGATCTGGACGCGGTGATTCTCGCGATCGGCCACGTAGACGAGCCCGTTCCGGTCGGTGGTGATGTTGTGGGGCAGATTGAACTGGCCGGGATCGGTGCCGGGCTCCCCCCACGAGAGGAGATGCCGGCCGTCCGGCGTGTACTTGTGGACGCGGGAATTTCCGTAGCCGTCGGAGAGGTAGAGGTTACCGGTGCGCGGGCAGACGGCGACGTGAGTGGGCCGGTTGAAGGGCTTGCCGCCCTGGAGCGACGACGGAGTGTCGGGATCCCCGATGGTGAGAAGCAGCTTGCCCTCGGGCGTGAACTTCCGGCTGGTGTGGTGGAGATCGTCGGTGAGCCACACGTTGCCGTCCGCGTCGAGCGAGATGCCGTGGGCGCGCCGGATCTGCCCCTCGCCCCAGGAGCGAAGGAACTTGCCGTCGCGATCGAAGACGATGACGGGATGCTCGCCCCGCGTGAAGCAGAAGACATTGTCCTTCGCGTCCACTGCCACCCCGGCCACCTCCACGTAGCTCCACCCGGGGGGCGGGGTGCCCCAGCCGACTACTGGTTCAAAACGCATGGCGGCTCCGATCGCGCATTCACTGGCACTCCTCGATGGCTTTTTCCATGCGGGCGAGACGGCGGCGCAGCGGCTCGAGCCCCTCCGCGTGGGTGATGACGTAGAGACGGTTGTCGTGAATGGCCCGCACCACGCGCTCCGCCACGTGCTCGGGCGTGAGATAGCGTCCGATCAGCTCCACCTCGCCACCGGTCTCGGGCGCCCCGGGGTTGCGCAGCGCCTCGGGGCGGCTGCGCGCGCTCTGGCGAATCGCCGTCTTCACTCCCATGGGGCACAGGACGGAGACGCCGATCTGATGCGGGCGCAGGTCTTTCTGGAGTGTCTCGGACAGCCCGACCACCGCGTACTTGGTGGTGTTGTAGACGCCGAGGCCCTCGGAGGCGATGAGGCCGGCCATGGACGCGGTGTTGACGATGTGGCCGTCCGTCTTCTGCGCGATCATCCGCGGCACGAAGGCCTCGACCCCGTGGATCACGCCCCACAGGTTCACGCCGATGGCCCACTCCCAGTCCTGATGCGTGGCCTTGTCGAGCCCGCCCCACAGCGCGATGCCGGCATTGTTGCAGAGGACGTCCACCGCCCCGCACTCACGCCAGGCCCGATCGGCGAGGGCTTCCACGTCGGCCCGCCGGCTCACGTCGGTGCGGACGGTGACGGCGCGGGAGCCCGCCTTGCTCACCGCGGCCGCGGTCTCCTTCATCCCCGCCTCGTCCACGTCCGCCACCACCACCGCGCGCGCGCCGTCGGCGGCGAAGGCAAGACAGAGCGCGCGGCCGATGCCGCTGCCCCCGCCCGTCACCACCGCCACGCGATCGCGAAGCGTTCTCACGCGTGGGGAGTTTGGGCCCGCCGCGGAAGAGATGTCAAGTGTGGCTCCGCGGATTTTGGTATCCTCCAACGTCATGGACTATCGGTTGCCAACGTCGGTCGTGCCGAGCCGCTACGAGCTTCGCCTCGTGCCCGATCTCGACGCCGCCACCTTCGCGGGCGAGGAAACGGTGACGGTCACCATCCGCGAGCCGGTGAGCGAGATCACGCTGAACGCGGCCGAGCTGGCCATCCAGTCGGTGTCCGCCCGCGACGCCGCCGGCGCGGCGGTGGAGGGGACGGCCACCCTCGACGAAGCGCAGGAGCGGGCGCGGCTCCTCTTCCCGTCGCCGCTGGCGCCGGGGGAATGGCGGCTCACGCTGGCCTTCACCGGCGTGCTCAACGACCGGCTGCACGGGTTCTACCGCAGCACCTACAAGGATCCGGCGGGCGCCACGCACACCATCGCCGCCACCCAGTTCGAGGCCACCGACGCGCGCCGGGCGTTTCCGTGCTGGGACGAGCCCGCGTGCAAGGCGGTATTCTCCGTCACGCTGGTGGTGCCGGCGGGGCTCGCCGCCGTGTCCAACACCGCGGTGTCGAGCGAGGAGCCCGCGGAGGGCGGCCGCCGGGTGGTGCGCTTCGCCGACTCCATCAAGATGTCCACCTATCTGGTGGCCTTCATCGTGGGCGAGCTGGAAGCGACCGCGCCCGTGATGGTGGGCGCCACCCCGCTCCGTGTCTGGAGCGTGCCCGGCAAGGCGCACCTGGCGCGGTTCGCCCTGGACTGTGGCGCCTTCACCCTGGACTTCTTCGAGAAGTACTACGGTATCCCGTACCCCGGGGACAAGGTGGATCTGCTCGCCATTCCGGACTTCGCGGCCGGCGCCATGGAGAACCTCGGCGCCATCACCTTCCGCGAGACCGCGCTCCTGGTGGACGAGACGGCGGCGTCGCACTCCGAGCTGGAGCGCGTGGCCGACGTGGTCGCTCACGAGCTGGCCCATATGTGGTTCGGCGATCTCGTCACCATGGTCTGGTGGAACGGCATCTGGCTCAACGAGGCCTTCGCCACCTTCATGGAGATGCTCGCGGTGGACGCCTGGAAGCCGGAGTGGGAGCGCTGGGTGAACTTCGGCGTCTCCCGCGCGGCGGCGATGGGGGTAGACGGGCTCGTGTCCACGCGGCCGATCGAGTTCGAGGTGCGGGCTCCGCGGGACTGCGAGGCGATGTTCGACCTCCTCACCTACGAGAAGGGCGCCGGCGTGCTCCGCATGCTCGAGCAGTCCATCGGCGCCACCGTCTTCCGGGACGGCGTCCGCCGCTATCTCGAGCATCATCGCTACGGCAATGCCGAGACGACCGACCTCTGGAAGGCGCTGGGCGAGGCGTCGGGTCTGCCGATCCCGGAGATCATGGACGCCTGGATCTTCCGCCCGGGCTATCCCCTGGTATCCGTCGAGGCCGACGGGACGGGGGGCAAGGTCTCGCAGCGGCGCTTCACCTATCTCGGCGCGGAGGGCAATCCCGACGAGCGCTGGCGCATTCCCATCGCGCTGCGCGCCTCGGTGAAGGGCGGGTGGGTGGACAAGCGGCTGCTGCTCGGGGAGGCCGAGACGCGCGTGGAGCTGCCGGCGGCGCCGGAGTGGGTGCTCGCCAATACGGGCGGCCATGGCTTCTTCCGCGTCGGGTACGCCCTCCCCATGCTCAGGAAGCTGGCGCGCTCGGTGGCCAAGGTGTCGCCCATCGACCGCTTCAACGTGGCCAGCGACGCCTTCGCGCTGTCCCAGGCCGGCTTCGTGCCCGCGGTGGAGTATCTGGAGCTGACCGGCCGCTTTCGCGAGGAGCGGGACCGCAATGTCTGGATGGTGCTCACCGGGTCCTTCGGCTTCCTCAACCGGGTGCTGCCGGACCGCGCCCGCCCCGGCCTCGAGGCCTTCGTGCGCCACCGGGTCGGGCTCGCCGCCGCTCGGCTCGGCTGGGATCGCGAGGACGGCGAGAGCGAGCTCGTCCGGCAGCTACGCGGCGACCTCCTGCGGGTCCTGGGCACGCTGGGCAACGACGAGGAGACGCAGGCGCAGGCCCGCGCCATGTGGGCCCGCTACGTCGAGGACGAGTCCGCGCTGGACCCGAATGTCCTGCCCGCGGTCATCGCCATCCTGGCCTCCACCGGCGGGGAGCGGGAATACGCGGACTTTCACCAGCGCTTCCGCACCGCGCGGAATCCGCAGGAGGAGCAGCGCTATCTCTACGCCCTGGGCGCCTTCCGCGAGCCCGCGCTCATCAAGCAGACCCTCGAGCGAGCTCTCAATGGAGAAGTGCGAAGTCAGGACGCGCCCTTCCTGATCCGGTCCATGCTGGGCTCGGTGTATGCCCGCGCCCTGGCCTGGGATTTCGTCAAGGAGCACTGGGAAGCGATGGCCCGGCAGTACCCGGGCAGCGCCTACCGGCGCCTCTACGAGGGCGTCACCATGCTGGTGAGCCCGGACTGGGAGCGCGACGTGCAGGACTTCTTCGAGCGCAACAGGATCACCCTGGGGGGAAAGACGCTCGAGCAGTACCTGGAGCAGCTCCGCGTGGCGGTGCGGTTCCAGGAGCGCGAGGCCACCGCCCTCTCCGCCTACCTGGCCCGCCCGCCGCGCTGAGGAATTGCTAGAAGCGGAGGCGCTTGAAGAAGTCGACGGTGGCGTCGGTCGCGTCCACCACGGCGTCGAAGCTGGTGTTGAACCCGGTCCGGATGCCATACCCCGCGATCTGTCCGGCGCGGCTCAGCTCACGTCCCGTCGCCTTGGTGCCCTCGACGATGGTATTGCCGATGCCCCGGGTCATCTCACCGGCGCCGTCCCATACCTGGCCCGCGCCGACCATGGCGGCTCCCGCCTTGACTTGATCGGTCGCGGCATCGAGCTTGTCTGGCGACTCGGCGCGCGCCCAGCCGGGCGCGGCCAGCGTGACCGCCACCAACCCCACGAGCATCCATCTCCAGGTCCGATTGCTGATTCTCATGCGTGATCTCCCTCCGGGCCTTGCGGCGTCGGGGCCACAGCCCATGGGGACAGGGTAGTACGGCCCCCTCCGCTCGCCAAGGAATTGGAGGCCGGCGGCGTATAATGGGCGCCGCTCGCAGCATCCGATTGTTCGAACCCGCATCCCCGAAGGGGCGCGCCCATGAAATACGGCTGCTACATTTTCGCCACCGACTATTCCATCCGCCCCGACGAGCTCGCGCGCGCCCTCGAGGACCGCGGCTTCGAATCCTTCTGGGTGCCGGAGCACACCCACATCCCGGCCGGCCGGCAAAGCCCCTGGCCGGGCGGAGGTCCGCTGCCGCGGGACTACTGGCATACGCTGGATCCCTTCGTGGCGCTGGGGGCGGCGGCCTCGGTGACGAGCCGCATCAAGCTCGGTACCGGCATCTGTCTCGTCATCGAGCGGGATCCCATCACGCTCGCCAAGGAAGTGGCCAGCCTGGACTGGATCTCGCGCGGGCGGGTGCTGTTCGGCGTGGGCGGCGGCTGGAACGCGGAAGAGATGGGACACCACGGGACCGATTTCGCGGCTCGGTGGAAGGTGTTGCGCGAGCGTGTCGCCGCGATGAAGGCGATCTGGGAGCGGGACGAGGCCGAGTACCACGGGAAGTACGTCAACTTCGACCGGCTCTGGTCCTATCCCAAGCCGGTGCAGAAGCCCTACCCGCCCATCCTGATGGGGGGCACGGGTCCGCACGCGCGCCAGCGCGCGGCGGAGTTCGACGGGCACTGGATGCCCATCAGCAGCCGCGAGCCCATTGACGAGGGCCTGGCCGATCTCCGCGCCCGGGCCGCCAAGCTGGGACGCGATCCAGCCGCGGTGACGGTGTCTCTCTTCGGCGCGAAGCCCGACGAGGCCAAGCTGGCCCAGTGGCGAGACCAGGGGGTGGAGCGCGCGATCTTCACCCTGCCGTCCGAAGGCCGCGACACCGTGCTGCCGCTGGTCGATCGCTACGCGAGCTTCATCTCCAAGGTCGGGTAGCGCGCGGCCTCACCGGGCGCGCGGGCCGGCGCTGGCGGCCTCGCGCGTCATCAGCACGAAGGCGGCGAGGGTGAAGAGCCCCACCAACCCGATGCCCGCCCCGCAGAGATAGATCACCAGGTAGGATCCCGTCCGGTCGAAGAGCGCGCCCGACATCCACGGGCCGGCCGCCGCCCCGAGGTTGTTCCCGATGCCGAGGATGCCGAAGATGATGCCGTAGTGCCGGGGCGGGGTGAGCCGGCTCAGCAGCACGGAGACGATGGTGGCGCGGCTGCCCAGGGGCAGGAAGATGAAGAGCACATAGGCGTACGCGAGGAGGCGAACCGGCCAGAGCTCGAGCCCGAAGAGGCAGAGGATGCCGGTGAGCGAGAGCCCGAAGGAGAGGAATCCCGCGGTGGGCGCGCCCAGCCGGTCCGCGGCGACGCCGGAGAGCATGCGCCCGCTGACGGAGAGCACGCCGCCCACCGCCAGCATGAGGGATGCCTCCTCGGCGCTGAAGCCGCGGGCGGGGAAGTAGAGCGCGTGCTGGGTGGTGGCGAGATAGCCGAAGAACGGCGGGCTGGTGAAGCAGACGAAGAGCATGAGAAATGGCGCGGAGGTGACGATGCGTCGGACGGTCGGCTGGCCGTCGGCGGTGAGAGATGTCGCCGCCGCCCGCGCGCTCTCGAGGCGCGCGGGGAGCCAGCGCCAGACGAGCGGCAGCAGCCCCGCGACCGCGACGCCATAGGCGGCCAGCGCCGTCCGCCAGCCCGCGTGCTCGATGGTCCAGTGCACGAGCGGCGCCACCGCATAGCCCCCCATCGACCCCGAGAACGCGATGCCCATCGCCACGCCACGGCGGCGCACGTAGATGTCGGCGAGCAGGGCCGCCTGGGTGGCGATGCCGGTGAGCCCGATGCCGATGCCCGCGCCGATGCCCAGCGTGAGGATGAACACGGGCAGGCTCGGCGCCAGCGCGCCCGTGAGCATGCCGAGCGCCGAGGCGCCCAGGCCGGTGGCCACCACCGCCCGGGGATTCCCGCGCGCCACCAGATAGCCGGCGAGCGGCCCGAACACCGCCCCGCCGATCCAGCACAGCGACACGGTGAAGGCGGTGGCGCCGCGCGAGCCGCCGAACTCGGCGAGGAGCGCGGGGAAGAAGACCGGAAAGACATTGGTGATCCCCGAGACGAAAAGCATGCTGGCGAAGGCGATCCAGAGGCGCGGGTTCGCCAGAGTCTCCGGGTCCCGGGTCACGCGGCATTATTGACAATCCGCGCGCTGCGCGCCAGAGTTCCCTCCCGGGAGGCGCCCGATGCCCGACGACAACCGCGTGCTGATGACCGTCTTGCTCCACCACGATCAGTCGAAGACCCTCGACGAGATCATGGCCCACCTGCGGAAGACCGGCTTCTATCGCGACTTCCCGCCCGACGGCTCGGAGCTGGTCTCCTGGGTGGTGGCGATGTCCTATGGCTTCGTCATCACCCTGCGGGTCGAGCCGGACAAGCTGCGCAACCTCAACCGCTACATGGAGGGGAAGGCCTGGGGCGCCTTCCGCTACCAGGTCTTTCCCTCCTACGATTTCGTCCCCATCGCCGCCACGCTCAAGAAGGACCACGCCTCCTAGCTCCGCTTCCCGCAGGAGCGGGCGGGGTGAGGTGACCGGGCGATGGCCGAGCTGCCGGAGCTGACCGTCTACGCCGAGGTGCTGGCGCCTCTTCTCGTGGGGCGCTCGATTCGCTCGGTGGAGATCCACCAGTCACGCGTCCTGCGCGGCTCGGCGCCCGAGTCCTTCCCGGCCGCCGTGACGGGGCGGCGGGTGGCGGCGATCAGCCGCCGCGGCAAGACCCTCGCGATCGGGCTGGAGTCGGGGCCCCGGATCGACGTGCACCTCATGCTGGGCGGCGAGCCATACTGGCTCGCGCCGGACGCCAGCGAGGCGACGGCTCGCGTGCCGCTGGCGGTGCTCACTTTCCATCGAGACGACGGCGCGCGGCTGGTCTTCTCCGACCGGCACTTCGATCTCCTCAAGCCCGGCGAGGCCAAGATGTGGGTGGGGCTCGATCGCAAGGAGCGCGCCGGTCTGGACCCGCTCACGCCCGCCTTCACGGTGGCCGCGCTTGCGGGCCTCTGCGCCCGCAACAAGCTCTGGCCGATCAAGACGGTGCTCTGCGACCAGCGGCTCATCGCGGGCCTCGGCAACGCCTATGCGGACGAGATCCTCTGGGAGGCCCGCGTCAAGCCGCGTCGCACGGGCTCGCTCATGACGGCGGACGAGATCGGCCGGGTCCACGCGGCGACCGCGACCACGCTGGCGGCCGCCACCGCGGCGCTGCGGGAGCTGGTCGGACCGGGGCCGCTTCGCGGCGAGCCCAAGCGCGTGTTCTTCCGCGTCCACCATCGGGCGCGCAAGCCCTGCCCGCGATGCGGCGCCCGGATCGTCGTGGAATCGCTGCGCGACCGGTCCACCTACTGGTGCCGCGCCTGTCAGCCTTGACCTGAACTCTCCGCGTGAAGCGGAGAGGGTGCTACGATCGATGCATGTCCGCGGTGCCTCCACGGATCCCGCTCGCGCTGGCCCCCACGCCCATCCTCAAGCTCGATCGGCTCTCGCGCCGCCTCGGGGTCGAGCTCTACGTCAAGCGGGACGACCTGACCGGCCTGCTCGAGTCCGGGAACAAGGTACGCAAGCTCGAGTTCCTCGTGGGGGAGGCCCTGTCCCTGGGCGCCGACACCCTCATAACCTGCGGCACCCTGCAGTCCAACTGCTGCCGGGCCGTGTCCGCGGTGGCGGCCCGGCTCGGCCTGAACGCCGTGCTCGCGGTGAAGGGGAGCCGCCCGGAGTTCTACGACGGCAACCTCCTGCTCGACCGTCTCCTCGGAGCCCAGGTGCGCTATCTGTCGGACGCGGAGTGGGAGCACGTGGACGAGGTGATGGCAGGGCTCGCCGCCGACCTGGCCGACCGGGGGCACCGACCCTATGTGATCCCGGAAAGCGGATCCAACGAGGTGGGGGCGCTGGGCTATCTCGAGTGCGCGGTGGAGCTGGCCGACCAGATCAACCATGGGGCGCCACGCTTCGACTCGGTGGTGATCTCCGTGTATAGCGGCGGCAGCCAGGGCGGGATGCTGATGGGCAAGCAGCTGGCCGGCCTTCCGGGTGAGATCGTCGGGATCCCCATCGCGTGGCCCGCGGCCAAGGTGCGTGAACACATCGGGCGGACCATGGTGACGGCGATCCAGCGCTTCGGCTTCGCCATCGAGGTGCCGAAGACCTTCCATCTGATCGACGGCTATCAGGGTACGGGGCGGGCCTCGGTGGAGGAGGCCGAGCTGGCCACCATCGTGCGGCTGGCCCGCGACGAGGGGATCGTGCTCGATCCGGTCTACACGGCGAAAGCCTTCGCGGGCCTCGTCACCACGCTGGAGAAAGATCCAAAGGCCCTAGGTCAGAGAATCTGTTTTATTCATACGGGAGGCATATTTAGCCTCTTTCCATTCAGAGAAACATTGAGCCGTATGCTCGATGCCTCCTGAGGGTCCTGCCGACGGGGGCCCAGCAAGAAGGAGCCAGCAAGAGCTAGAAGGTGTAGGTCTTGCCCTGCTCGAGGATGTGAATGCGCTCGGGGTCGATCTGGGCCAGCTCTTCCGCGGTTTCCTGATAGAGCTGCGGCTTGACGTGGAACACCCAGACCGGGAGGTCGGCCGGCATCTTCTTGATTTCCTCGCGGAGCATCGCGGGGGTGAGATGCCCCGAGGCGCGCGCGAGACCGTGGAGGCGATTGGGAAAGGCCGTCTCCACCACCAGCGCCTTGAGCCCCCGCATCTCCCGGGCCACCTGCCACAGGCGCGCCGTCGGCCCCGTGTCTCCCGAGTAGACGAACCCCGTCTCGCCGTCGTGGATGATGAAGCCCGTGGTGGGGATGGTGTGATCCACCAGCACCGGTGTCACCCAGAGCTCGCCCACCCGCGCCTCGCCTTCCTCCGGCAGCTCGCGCAGCTTGAGCACCGGCGCGTCCCGGTTGGGGATGGCCATGAAGTCGGGCCAGAGCGCGTCGTTGAAGACATGGGTGCGCAGCGTCTCGATGACGCGGGCGATGCTGCACGCCGTGACGGAGCGCTCCGGCGCCACCATGGCCAGGGTGTCGGCGAGGAAGGCCAGGCCCACGGTGTGGTCGAGATGGGCGTGGCTCAGCACGGCGTGGGTGATGGCGATCTGCTCAGGAACGGACAACGCTCCGCCGACGGTCCCGGCGTCCACCAGGACGTGATCGTCGACGAGGAAGGCCGAAGGTCGCTGGCCCTGCCCGTCACTGCCGTAGGCCCCGAGCACCTTGAGCCGCATTCGACCTCGCCCGTCCTCCCCCGCTACCTGCCGGTGGGATTTGGCAGACTCTAGTGTAACAGGCAAGGCCCGGTCAAGTTCCTCTGGAGGTTGAGCTTCCGGCCTTGCGCCCTGCCGGAGCCCTGTGGGACAATTCGAGCGATGATTTTTCAGCAGATTGTCAACGAGGAGGCCGGCTGCCTCTCGTATCTGATCGGGTGTAGCCAGGCGGGGGAGGCGGCCGTCGTGGATCCGGCGCGCGACCGCGTGGACGAGTACCTGGCCATGGCCCGGCGCAAGGGCCTCACCGTCACTCGCATCATCGATACCCACCTCCACGCCGACCATATCTCGGGCAACCAGGCGCTGGCGGACAAGACCGGCGCCCGCATCCTCATGCATCCCGCCGCCGACGCGGCCTTTCCCACCACGCCGATTGAAGACGAGGAAGAGATCCGCATCGGCAACGTGGCCTTCCGCGTCCTCCACACCCCGGGCCATACTCCCGAGAGCGTGGCGCTCCTCGTCACCGATCGGAGCCGCGGGGAGGAGCCCTGGTTCGTGCTCACCGGCGACACGCTGTTCGTGGGCGATGTGGGCCGCCCCGACTTCGGCGGCGAGCGCGCCGCGGCCACCCTCTACCAGAGCCTGACCCGCCGCCTCCTCACGCTGCCCGACAGCGTGGAGGTGTACCCGGCGCATGGCGCGGGCTCGGCCTGCGGGCGCGCCATGTCGAGCAAGACGTCCACCACCATCGGCTTCGAGCGGCGCTTCAACCTCGCGCTGAGCGCCGGCGACGAGGCGGCCTTCGTCCAGGCCCTCATGACCGGGCTCCCCGCCAAGCCGCCGAACTTCGACCGCATCATCGCCCGCAACCGGGCGCGCGCGCTGCCCCTGTCCGGCGAGCCGCGCGCGCTCTCGGCGGCCCAGGTGCGCGAGCTCGTGGCCAAGGGCGCGGTGGTGGTGGACACCCGCACCGCGGCCGAGTTCGGGGACGGGCATGTTCCCGGCGCCCTCAATGTCTGGATCGACAGCCCGCAGTTCGCGAACCGCGTGGGACTCTTCGCGCCCGCCGACCGGCCGCTGGTGCTGGTGGCGGGCGGACCCACCGACCTCACCCGCGCCGTGCAGGGCCTGGGACGCATCGGCCTCGACGAGATCGCGGGCCATCTGCAGTGGGGCATGGGGGACTGGAAGAGCCAGGGGCTCCCGCTGGGCCAGGTGCCGCAGATCAGCGTCCACGATCTCGCGACCATGAAGGAGGAGCAGGCGGATCTGCTCATCATCGACGTTCGCGAGCCTTTCGAGTGGGACGAGGGGCATATCGAGGGCGCCCTCCACCTCCCCATGGGCGAGGCGGTGCGCCGGCTCGCCGAGCTCCCCACCGGCCGGCCCACCGCGGTGGTGTGCGCGGGCGGGCTCCGCTCGAGCCTGGTCATCAGCGCTCTGGCTCGCGAAGGCGTCCCCGCGCGGTGGCACAACGTTGCCGGCGGCATGGGCATGTGGACGCGCGCCGGCTATCCCACCGCCAGGACCGGAGGTATCCAGACCCGCGCATGAGTGATTCCGCCGGCGACTTCGACTACCCCATGATGTCGCGCGCCCTGATCCTCGGGGACAAGGATACGGTGGCGAAGAAGACCCGGGATGGCCTGGCGCTGTCGATGGACCCGAAGGAGCTCATCTTCCGGGGCCTCATCCCGGGCATGGACGTGGTGGGGGAGAAGTTCCGGCGCAACGAGTACTACGTGCCCCAGGTGCTCCTCTCCGCGCGCGCGATGTACGCGGGGCTCGATCTCCTCAAGCCGCTCATCACGGCGGCCGCGCGCGAGCAGCAGGACCTGGGCGTGATCGCGATCGGCACCGCGCAGGGCGATCTCCACGATATCGGGAAGAACCTGGTGGCCATGATGCTGGAGGGAGCGGGCTTCAAGGTGATCAATCTGGGGCGCGACGTGGCGCCCGAGAAGTTCGTCGCCGCCGTCGAGGAGCACCATGCCCAGATCGTGGGGATCTCCGCGCTGATGACCACCACCATGCCGGCCATGAAGCGGACCATCGACGCCTTGACCAAGGCGGGCCTCCGCGAGCGGGTCAAGGTGATGATCGGCGGCGCCCCGGTGAGCCAGGCCTATGCCGACGAGATCGGCGCCGACGGCTACGCCCGGGACTCCACCATCGCCGTCGTCCGCGCCAAAGAGCTCCTCGGAGTCCCGGTCGCCACATGACAAACGCAAACTCGCTGAGACCAAACGAGTTGACACCAAGCGGGTGGGGGGGCATGGGGGTGGAGCGGCCGCCGCTCCCCCCCATCCAGATCAACTGAAAATGGCGAAGAGCCCCGGCTGGCAGATCGTCGACCGTGTGAAGGCGGGCGAGCTCCTCGTCTTCGACGGGGGCTACGGGACTGCGCTCTTCGACGCCGGCCTCCTCAACGGGGCCTGCCCGGAGGTGTGGAACGACTCGCATGCCGACGTGGTGCGCGGGATCCACCAGGGCTATTTCGATGCCGGCTCCGACTTCGTGGAGACCAATACCTTCGGCGGGACCCGGCTCAAGCTCAACGAGTACCGGATCGGGGATCGCACCCGCGAGCTCAACGTCAAGGGCGCGCGGCTGGCGCGCGCGGTCTGCCCGCCCGGCCGCTGGGTGGCGGGCTCCAT
>Ga0134122_10001198_pt1 | contig 18578 bp, 12 predicted proteins | sample KB302_FD_96461 | JGI IMG/M metagenome (GOLD analysis project Ga0134122, IMG submission 96461) | Terrestrial soil microbial communities without Nitrogen fertilizer from Kellogg Biological Station, Michigan, USA - KB3-0-2 | ecosystem: Environmental > Terrestrial > Soil > Unclassified ... | reverse complement strand
CCCGCTGGTGCGCGGCGCGCAGCTCGTTCTTGGTTTCTTCGGACGAAACCGAGCCCGCCTTCAGCAGAAGGATGCTGGCGATGATCTGCAGGCTGTTCGCAATCCGATGGCGCATCTCGCGCAACAGCGTGCGCTGCTGCTCGAGGAGCTCCTCGGTATGTTCGAGCAGGTGCTGCTTCTCCTGCTCCGCTACGCGCCGGTCGGTGATGTCCTTGATCGCCAGCAGAACCATCCTGCTGTCGCCGCCTTCGTCGCGGATCGGGAGGGCGTTGAGCTGGATCGTGCGCCTGCCCCGGTCGCCGAAATCCTGCTCGAACTCGAATCCTTCAAGGCCGGTTCGCTGCGGAACCACGGCCGTGAGCAACTGGCGCAGGCCCGGGATGTCCCATTGCCCGGCGGACAACTCGAACAGCGAGCGGCCGTGCGCGGTCTTCGGATCCTCGCCGAACACCTCGTAGAAGCAGCGGCTGCCGGCGAGCAGGTGGAGCGTGTCGTCGAGGACCAGGAACGGTTCTGGAAGCGTGTCGACGATCGCGAGCGCGAGCGCTTGCGCCTCGGCCAGATCATGGATTGGTTTCATTCAACTGCTCCGTCGGGCGGGGAGCGTCGCATGTCTCTCAGCCACCGGCGCGCCTGGGGATTGCCGATGGTGCCACAACATACACCGTCCGCCGCCGGTCAGGTTCTAACCCAGGTTATGTGCGGGGAGCCAATATCCGTCATGGTCCAAAGCGGACGTTGCGCTTCGACCCACAGGGCGCCCGATTGCGATCTTAGGTGATCAGACTTCCTCGTATGTCTTCAATGAATGGCGCGTGAGCGTTGTACGGACGCTCGACCTCAGCTCTTGGCGCGGGTGTCCGCGATGGCCTTCTTGAGGACTTCGTAACCGACCGCCGAGTTCATCACCTTGTTGCCGACGACGAACAGCGGCGTGCCGGTCGCGCCGAGCTGGCCGGCGAGCTGGAAGTTGCGCTTGAGCTCGGCCTCGATCGCCGGATCGTTCGACGGCTCGGCGGGGATTCCGGCGGCGTTCGAGGCGACGGCGATGGTCGCCGGCGCGGGCCGGCCGGTCGCCCACAAGGTGTCGTGGAACTTGGCGAAGCGCCCGGCCTTCGACGCGGCCAGCGACAACCGCGCGGCGGTGACGCTGTCGGGACCGAGGATCGGCAGCTCGCGGTAGACCACGCGCAGGCCCTTGTCCTCCTGCACCAGCCGGTCGATCGCCGGGTTGCTGACCTTGCAATAAGGGCAGGCGTAATCGAAGAATTCGACCAGCGTCACGTCGGGCTTCGCGGCGCCTTTCCACGACGAAGCAAACGGCGTTTCGATCGCCATCCGGTTGGCCTCGAGCACCGGGGCATATTGCGCGTCGCGCAGCGCGTCGGCGGTGTCGGGCAGGATCTGCGGGTCGGCGAGCATCCCCTGGCGGACGATCTTGCCGGCGAGATATTGCGGCGCGGCGAAGACCAGCAGCGCGGCGGTCAGCAGCGAACCGACGATTCCCCCGGCGATGGCCGTGACGATCGACTTGGGTTGCTTGATTTGAGTCGCCATGCTCAGACGCCGCGGCAGATCAGGGCGCCGGAGGCATATTTCTCCCCGCCCTTGCCGGTTCCGAGCAACCTGCGGTCCTCGCTGCTCTTGGTTTTCTTGTCGTTCTGCATCTCGGCCTGGGACGCCATAACGATATCCTGGGCCCGAAGACAATCCGGAGTTCCCGGCCGGATCCCGGCCATCGCCGTCCGCGCGCTGACGATCGCCAGCCGTGGATTGCCCTCGAGGCTGAAGCGCTCGGCGCTGGCCAGGGCGGCGCGCGACTGGTCGCCTTCGCGGTCGTAGATGATGCCCAGCTGGAACCAGGCGAACGGGTCCTGATTGTCGCGGCTGACCGCGGCCTTGAGGACCTGCTTGGCCTCCGCGAAATATTTCGGGTCGTCGGTCGCGACCAGGGCATGACCGAGCATCGCCGCGATCAGCGGCATGTCGCCCGAGCGCTGGGTCGCTTCGCGCAGCACCGGGATGGCGTCGGCCGGCTTGCCGCCCTCGAGCAGGATCTGGCCCTTCAATTCGAGGAAGAAGGGATCGTGCGGGTCGGTCGCGAGCATCGCGTCGGCCTCGCTCAGCGCTTTGTCCGGATAGCCGCCGAGGTGATAGGCGTAGGCTCGCGCATAGTGCCCCGGGATGCTCTGGTCGCTCTCCGGATATTTCATCACCGCATGCTTGGGATCGATGAACCCGACAAGCTTCGCCTTGACCCGCTGGAAGCGCTGGTCGAGCCTGGCATCGACCGGCTTGGCCCACGCCGGGTCCTTCTGGAACACCTGCTGGAGCGCCTGGATGCGCTCGGACGACAGCGGGTGGGTGCGGGCGTAGCTGTCGGTATCGTAGATCGCCAGGCGATACTCCTGGTTCTGCAGCTTGCCGAAGAAGTCGAGCATGCCCTTGCCGCTGATCCCGGCCTTGGACAGGTAGAGCGCGCCGGCCTGGTCGGCGGTCGCTTCCTGCGTGCGCGAGAAAGCGAGAAACTTGCCGAGCGCAGCCTGCTGGCCGGCGGCGATGATGCCCATTCCGGCGTCGCCCCCGGCGCCGGCGGCGAGCGCCAGCGCGCCGAGGACCAGCGTCGCGATCGAGATCGCGGTCGCCCCTTTGGCCCCTTCCTGGAGGCGGATCGAATGGCCCCCGGCGACGTGGCCGAGCTCGTGCGCGATCACGCCCTGCAGCTGGTTGACGTTGTCGACCGCCTGGATGAGGCCGGTCTGGATGTAGACCGTCTGCCCGGTGGCGACGAAGGCGTTGATCTCGGGGTCGTTGAGCAGGACGACGCGGACGCTGTTGGGGTCGAGCCCGGCCGCCTGGATCAGCGGCCGCGAAATGTCCTTGAACAGCAATTCGGTCTCGCTGTCGCGGAGGACCGACGGGCCGCCTTCGTCTTCCTGCGCGGCCGCCGGCTGCCACGCCGGGGACGCGACGATCAGCGCGAGCATGAGCAGCCGCACGCAGCGGGACAGCAGCGAGTTCATCGGCGCCCGCTTAGCATTGTTGGGCCTGAACGATGCATGAAACCGTCATTGCGAGGAGCGTGAGCGACGAAGCAATCCAGACTGCGCCGCTGGATTGCTTCGCGCGCTCGCAATGACGGACTCAGCCGAAGGTCTTTTGCCACCAGCCGCTGCGCCGCGGCTCGTCCGACTCCTCGACCGCCGTGTCGTTGTTGGCGGCGGGGACCGCTACCGGCGCGGCCTCGGGCTCGGTCGGCTCGGGCTCCGTGGCGGCCTTGGCCTTGCGCTTGCGCGCTGGTTTCGCCGGCTTGGCAGCCTCGTCAGCGGTCTCGGCGGGCGGGGCCTCGGCCGGCACCGGCTCGGCTTCCGCCGCGGCCTTCTTGCGCCCGCGCTTCTTCGGCTTCGCCTCTTCGGCCGCTTCGGTGTCGGCGATCGGCGGCTCCTCGGCGACGGGGCGCTCGACCATCGGCGAGCTTTCCGCAGACACCATATCCTCGGTTGCCGCCTCGTCCGCGGTCGCGTCTCCGACCTTGCGGCCGCGCCGGCGGCGCCGACGCTTGCCCTTCTCGGGCGCGGCTTCATCGGCCGCGGCGCTCTCGTCCTCCGCAGCTTCCTCGGGAGCGGCTTCGGACTCCCCGGCGACGGCCGGCTCATCCTCGCGGCGTCCGCGCCCGCGACCGCCGCGGCGGCGGCGGCGGCGCTTGCGGCCCGGGCGATCGCCCTCCTCGCCGCGCGCTTCGGCTTCCGCTTCCTCGTCCTCGTCGCCGTCCTCGGCCTCGGCGAGCTCGGCGTCGGGCTCGTCTTCCTCGTCGTGGATCATGGCCGGCGGCGCCGGCCGTTCCGGCGCGATCGGGCGCGGACCCGAGCTTTCGACCGTCATCCGGGCGCCCTCGAACGCCTCGTCGATCGCGATCTCGATCGAAACTCCATAGCGTTGCTCGATGTCGGCCAGCTCGGCGCGCTTCTTGTTGAGCACGTAGACCGCGGCATCGCGCCCCGCCCGGAGGAGGATCCGCTCGCCGCGGCCGCGCGTCGCCTCGTCCTCGATGATTCGGAGCGCGGACAGGCCGGCCGATGCGGCCGTGCGCATCAGACCGGTGCCTTCGCAGTGCGGGCACGGCCGGGTCGACGCCTCGAGGACCCCGGTGCGCAGCCGCTGGCGGCTCATTTCCATCAGGCCGAAGCTCGAGATGCGCCCGACCTGGATTCGCGCCCGGTCGTTCTTGAGCGCATCTTTCATCGCCTTCTCGACTTTGCGGACATGGCTGTTCTGCTCCATGTCGATGAAGTCGATGACGATCAGGCCGGCCATGTCGCGCAGCCGTAGCTGGCGCGCGATCTCGGCTGCCGCCTCGATGTTCGTGTTGTAGGCGGTCTGCTCGATGTTGTGCTCGCGCGTCGAGCGACCCGAGTTGATGTCGATCGAGACCAAAGCCTCGGTCGGGTTGATCACCAGATAGCCCCCGGATTTCAGCTGGACCATCGGCTGATACATGGCCGAGAGCTGGTCTTCGACGCCGTAGCGCTGGAACAGCGGCGTCGTCTCGCTGTGCTGCTTCACCCGCCGGACGTGGCTCGGCATCAGCAGCTTCATGAAGCCGCGCGCGGCCTTGAAACCCTCTTCGCCCTCGACCACCACTTCATCGATATCGCGATGATAGAGGTCGCGGATGGCGCGCTTGATAAGGTCGCTGTCGCGGTAGATCAGCGCCGGCGCCGTGCTCTTCAGCGTCCGCTCGCGGATCTCGTCCCACAGCCGGGCGAGATAGTCGAAGTCGCGCTTGATCTCGGTCTTGGTCCGCGACAGGCCGGCGGTGCGGACGATCAGCCCCATGGTCGACGGCAGCTTGAGGTCGGTCATGATCGACTTCAGCCGCTTGCGGTCGGCACCGTTGGAAATCTTGCGCGAGATGCCGCCCCCGTGGCTGGTGTTGGGCATCAGCACGCAATAGCGGCCGGCGAGCGACAGATAGGTGGTCAGCGCCGCGCCCTTGTTGCCCCGCTCTTCCTTGACGACCTGGACGAGCAGCACCTGGCGGCGCTGGATGACGTCCTGGATCTTGTAGCGGCGGCGCAGCGCCTGGCGCTTCTTGCGCAGCTCGTCCGCGGCGGATTCGTCGACCGGGGAGCGCGCGGAGCCGGTCCCGGCCTCTTCCGCGCCATTGTCGCCATTGCCGTCCGGCTCCTCCGGACGGTCATCGGTGCCATCGTCGTCGTGGTGGCTGTCGAACGGCTCCAGATCCTCGGCGTCGCGCAGCCGCTCTTCCTCGGCGGCATGCTCGGCCTCCTCGCGCAGCAGCGCCTCGCGGTCGGCCTTGGGGATCTGGTAATAATCGGGATGGATTTCGCTGAAGGCGAGGAAGCCGTGGCGATTTCCGCCATAGTCGATGAACGCCGCCTGGAGCGACGGCTCGACGCGGGTGACTTTGGCTAGGTAGATATTGCCTTTGAGCTGCTTGTGCTCGGCGGATTCGAAGTCAAACTCCTCGATCCGGTTTCCCTTCGCGACCGCGACCCGGGTCTCCTCCGGGTGGCGCGCGTCGATCAGCATGCGCATGGACATTGAAAATTCTCCGGGCGCGCGGAGCCGAACTCAAGCGGCGGCGCGCCATGATCTGGGCCAGGCCGGGCGGAATCGAGCCGCTGGCGATGGCGGGATTGGTGAAAAGTGCCTCTGCTGCACGAGCCATCCCGCGTCCTGGCGCGGCGAGAATGCCCTGCGCCTCGTATCTCGGCGTGGCGGGGGCGTTCGATGGATACATGCGAGCTTCAACCTCGTGGACCGCAGCCGACCGGGCGCGGCGAAAACTCTCCGGCAGGCGCCGGGGATGAATTGCGGTTAGCATCCCCGCCGGGGGGTCGCAACCGCTGCACGGCGTCGCGCAATACAATTGTATGGATAATTTCGCATTAACCATTTGGGCGTGATAAGTTGCACAGCCTGATCAAGGATTTGGCGGTGCCGTTGACGAAGCGACTGAACCGAAGGAGCGCGATCGCGGGCGCGGCGGCACTGGCCGGCGCTGCGGCGCTGCTGCTCGTGCTCGGCGCGGCGCGCGGCGGGGCGGCGGCGGACCGGTCGGCCGGAAGCCTCAGCATCGCGCTTCCGCCGGCCGCATCCGACCATATCTATGCGGCGCCCGGAACCGCCGGTCGGCCGATCGTCGTCCTCGATGCCGGCCACGGCGGCAGCGACCCGGGCGCGGTCAGCGTTTCCGGCCAGGTGGTGGAAAAGCAACTGACCCTGGCGCTCGCGAGCGAGCTTCGCGACCTGCTGGTGAAGCGCGGCCGGGTCCGCGTCGCCCTGACCCGCGCCGACGATCGCTATCTGACGCTCGACCAGCGCGCCGCGGTCGCCCGCCGCCTCGGCGCCGGCCTGTTCGTCTCGCTGCACATGGACAGCGCGCCCAACCCGCTGGCCCGGGGCGCGAGCATCTATTCGCTGTCCGATGTCGCGTCCGACGAAGAAGCGGCGGGCTTCGCCGCCGCCCAGAACCGCGGCGCTGCGGCCGACGTCCCCGACGGCTCGGCCCGGGCGCTGCTCTCGGACCTCGCGATGCAGGACCAGATGGATCAGTCCGCGGCCTTCGCCACGCGGGTGGTGGGCCGGTCCGCCGGCCGCTTCGCGCTTCGCCCCGAGCCGCACCGCTTCGCCGCCTTCCACGTGCTGCGCCGCGCCGGAACGCCCGCGATCCTGTTCGAAGCGGGCTACATCAGCAATGCCGACGACGAGCTGCTGCTGCGCGACCCCGCGCACCGCAGCGCGATTGCGCTGGCGCTGGCCCAGGCGATCGAAGCCGACGTCGCGGCCCGCCTCGGGCGTCAAAGCTAACTTCCAGACCGGGATCGAAACCGCTAGACGCTGGCGCGAATGAAGTTCGAGCGTCTGACCATCCCCGACTGGGAGCTGCCCGATCTCGTCGCCTTCAACGAGAGGGTGCACGCGCTCGTCGACCCGTGGTGGGGGCGCGTGTGGGTGCGGCGGCTGACCTGGGCCGCCCTCGCCCTGTTCACCCTGTTCGCCGGCACCTGGCTCTATTTTGCGGCGGGCCTGCCGTCGTCGGAGAAGCTGCTCGCCTACGAGCCGCCGCTGCCGACCAACGTGCGCGGCTATGACGGCGACCCGGTCCAGACGTTCGCCCGCGAACGGCGCGTCGAGCTAGCCTATGACGAATTCCCGCCGCTGCTTCGCGACGCCTTCATTTCAGCCGAGGACAAGACCTTCTTCACCCACGGCGGGATCGATTACACCGGGCTGGTCGGAGCAGTCGGCGACTATGCGGCGAAGACCGTGACCGGCGGCGGCCGGGCGCGGGGCGGGTCGACCATCACCCAGCAGGTCGCCAAATATCTGCTCAAGGACAGCAGCTACAATATCGGCCGCAAGATCCGCGAGGCGATCCTCGCCTTCCGGCTCGAATCGACCCTGTCCAAGCAGCAGATCCTCGAAATCTACCTCAATTCGATTTTCCTCGGCCGCAACGCTTATGGCGTTCAGGCCGCGTCGCGCGCCTATTTCGACAAGGACGTCAGCGAACTCGGCCTGTCCGAGATCGCCTATCTCGCCGTCCTGCCCAAGGCGCCGGCCAATTACGACCCCGAGCGCGCGACCCAGAAGGCGCTCAACCGTCGCAACTACGTGCTGCGCGAGATGTACCGCAACGGCTACATCAGCGAGGAACAGTGGAAGACCGCGGCCGCCGCGCCGCTCGGCACCATCCGCTACGGCAGCAACGAGAAATTCCACCCGCAGGGCGGCTATTTCATGGAGGAGGTTCGGCGCGACCTGATCAAGCGCTTCGGCGAGTCGGCCGACAAGGGCGCGAACAGCCTCTACGGCGGCGGCCTGTGGGTCCGCAGCTCGATGGTCCCGAAGATGCAGGACGCCGCGGCGCTGTCGCTCCGCGAGGGGCTCGCCCGCTTCGACGGCGGCCGCGGCTGGCGCGACCTCGGCCTTAGCATCGACCTCGCCAAGGGCGACTGGGCCGGCCAGCTCGATCGTACCCCGGTCGGGGTCGGCTTCTCCGACTGGAAGAAAGCGGTCGTCCTCGCCAAGGGCGACGGGGTTGCGACCATCGGCTTCGCCAGGGGCTCGACCGGGACCCTGCCGGCGTCCGCGGCGGCGATGCCCAAGCGCGGCACGAGCACCGCCGCGTTCAATTTCCTGACGCCCGGGATGGTGATCATCGTCAAGGAGGACGCGCCCGGAGCTTATACGCTGCGCTCGGTCCCCGAAGTGTCGGGTGGAATGGTCGCCGAGGAGGTCCACACCGGCCGGGTCCTCGCCATGCAGGGCGGGTTCGACGTCGTCGGGTCGAGCTACAACCGGGCGACCCAGGCGCTGCGCCAGCCGGGATCGGCGTTCAAGCCGGTAGTCTATGTGACGGCGCTCGAAAACGGCTTCACTCCGGCGACCATCGTCGTCGATGCCCCGTTCTGCGTCTGGCAGGGCGCCGGCCTCGGCAACAAATGCTTCGTCAATTTCGACAAGCGCTATTCCGGGCCGAAGACGATGCGCTGGGGGGTCGAACAGTCGCGCAACCTGATGACCGTCCGCACCGCCTCCGAGACCGGCATGCCCAAGATCACCGACACCGCGCGCAAGCTCGGGGTCGGTGACTTCCCCAATTATCTGTCGATCTCGCTCGGCGCGGGTGAAACCACCGTGTCGCGGCTGGTCAACGCTTACGCGATCCTCGCCAACCAGGGGCGGGGGGTGAAGCCGTCGCTGATCGACTATGTCCAGGACCGTCACGGCAAGGTCATCTACCGCACCGACAATCGCTGCGCGGTGATGGGCAATTGCAATGCGGCCGACTGGGACGGCAAAGCGATGCCGCGGCCGCCGAACCGCACCCGCCAGCTGATCGAGCCGATGGCCGCGTTCCAGATGGTCCACATCATGGAAGGCGTGATCGAGCGCGGCACGGCGACGGTGCTGCGCGACCTCAACCGGCCGCTGTTCGGCAAGACCGGGACGACGTCGGGCCCGACCAACGTCTGGTTCGTCGGCGGGACCCCGGAGATCGTCGCCGGCGTCTACCTTGGCTACGACCAGCCGCGCAGCCTCGGCGGCTACGCCCAGGGCGGCCGAATCTCGGCGCCGATCTTCAAGCAATGGGCGCAGATCGCGCTCAAGGACGAGCCCAAGGTGCCGTTCGTCGCGCCGCAAGGCATTCGCTGGGTGCGGATCGACCGCGGCTCCGGCAAGCGGGTCTACGGCACCTTCCCGGTCCAGGAGGACCCCAAGTCGGAAGTGATCTGGGAGGCGTTCCAGCCGCAGACTGAGCCCCGGCGGTCCTACCGCGGCGTCCAGGGCGATCCTTATGGCGAACAGAACGACCAGCAGCAGGCGCAGCCGGCGAGGCCGCGCATCGCCGCCCGGCCCGCGCCCCGGCCCGCCCAGCCGTCGCCCGCGGCGCCGAGCAATGGCTTGCAAACCGTGAACGGCGTCTACTAGGTGAATCCCGTCACCCCCGCGTATGCGGGGGTCCCGCTTTTCTTCCCGCGCGTGACTAGGAGCGGGATTCCCGCTTTCGCGGGAATGACGAATGGATGGAGTGCATCATGCGCGCCGAAGCGCAGGCCCATATCGACCAGATCCATGCCGCGACCGCGCTGCTGCGCCGGTTCCTCGATTGGGACCGCGCGCTCAAGCGGCTCGACGAGCTGAACGCCAAGGTTGAGGATTCGGCGCTCTGGGATGATCCCAAGGCGGCGCAGGAGGTGATGCGCGAGCGCCGCCGGCTCGAGGAGGCGATCGCCGCGACCCGCGCGATCGAGCAGGAGGTGGCCGATACTGCCGAACTGATCGAGCTGGCGGAGACCGAAGGCGACCAGGCGCTGGTCGACGACGGCGTGCGCAGCCTCGCCGAGCTCGCCGAGCGGGCCGAGCGCGACAAGGTCGCGGCCCTGCTCGCGGGCGAAGCCGATGCCAACAGCGCCTATGTCGAGATCAATGCCGGGGCCGGCGGGACCGAGAGCCAGGACTGGGCCGAGATGCTCCAGCGCATGTACACGCGCTGGGGGGAACGCCACGGCTTCAAGGTCGAGCTGATCGACCACCATCCGGGCGAGCAGGCCGGGATCAAGTCGGCGACCGTCCTGATCAGGGGCGAGAACGCCTACGGCAACCTCAAGGTCGAGAGCGGGGTCCACCGCCTCGTCCGCATCAGTCCCTACGATTCGAACGCCCGGCGCCACACCAGCTTCTCGAGCGTGTGGGTCTATCCCGAGATCGACGACGACATCGACATCCAGATCAACGAGGCGGAGCTGCGGATCGACACCTATCGATCGTCGGGGGCGGGTGGGCAGCACGTCAACACGACCGACAGCGCGGTGCGCATCACCCACCTCCCGACGGGGATCGTGGTCGCCTCGCAGAACGATCGCTCGCAGCACAAGAACCGGGCGCAGGCGATGAAGCAGCTGAAGGCCCGACTCTATGAAGCCGAGCTGCAGAAACGCGAAGCCGAAGCCAGCGCGACCAACGCCGCCAAGACCGACATCGGCTGGGGCCACCAGATCCGCTCCTACGTCCTCCAGCCCTATCAGCTGGTGAAGGACCTGCGCACCGGGGTGACCTCCACGTCCCCAAGCGACGTGCTGGACGGCGATCTCGACCGGTTCATGGCGGCCGCTTTGTCGCAACGCGTGACCGGCGAGACGGTCGAGGTCGAGGATGTGGAGTAGGAGTTCCTCCCCGGAACGGGGAGGGGGACCATCCGAAGGATGGGGGAGGGGGCGGCGTGCAAGGCGCCGACCCCCCTCCGTAAGGCCTGCGGCCTGCCACCTCCCCCTTCCGGGGAGGATTTTCCTTCTCGTCTTCGCGCTCGCGGGGTGCCGCGCGACTCCGACCGAACCGCAGTTCCCCAAGGCCCATCGGCCGGTCGCGCCGATCGTCGGCGATTCCTTCTCGACCGAGGACGCCCGCGACCGCCTGGGCGAGGCCGAGGAGGTGATGGGCCTGGCCGGCATCAAGCCCGGCATGTCGGTCGCCGACGTCGGCGCCGGCGAGGGCTATTACACGGTTCGCCTGGCGCGGATTGTCGGCGCCAAGGGGCGCGTGCTGGCGGAGGACATCGTCCCCGAGACCCGCGACCGGCTCAGCGACCGGGTCCAGCGCGAGAATCTCGACAATGTCGCGGTCAAGCTCGGGGCGCCCGACAACCCGATGCTGCCGCAGGCGTCGTTCGACCGGGTGTTCCTGGTCCACATGTATCATGAGGTGGCGTCGCCCTACGCCTTCCTGTGGCACCTAAGGGATTCGGTGAAGCCCGACGGGCTGATCGTTGTGGTCGATTCGAACCGGCCGATCGAGCGGCACGGAATCCCGCCGGCACAGCTCAAGTGCGAGTTCGGCGCGCTGGCCATGACCCCGGTCAATTTCCGGGTGCTGACCGGCGGCGAGGTCTATCTGACCACGTTCCGGATTGCCGGTGCGAAACCGGCCCCGGGCCGGATCAAGGCCTGCAGCGCCTAGAGCCAGCCGGTCCGCCGGAACCGGTCGTAGAGCCAGATGCAGATCGCGACGATGATTCCAAGGACAACGAAATAGCCGTATCTTTCGTGGAGCTCGGGCATGTTCTGGAAATTCATCCCGTAGATTCCGGCGATCGCGGTCGGCACGGCGAGGATCGCCGCCCAGGCGGCGAGCTGGCGGGTGATCGTCCCGACCCGCTGCTGCTCGAGCAGGGTGCTAAGCTGGAACACCGCGGTCAGCGCGTCGCGCAGGCCGTCGACCCGCGACTGCACGCGCCGGACGTGGTCCTGGACGTCGCGGAAATAGGCCCGCGCCTCCGGCTCGATGCCCGGCAGCTCCTGCCGCGCGAGCTTGAGCGCGACCTCGTACATCGGTCCGAGGATCCGCTGCAGCCGGCTAAGCTCGCGGCGCAGCGTGAAGATGTGGTTGGTCTGCTCGCGGTCGAGGAAGCCGTCGGCCGCCTGCGCTTCCATTTCAAGCACTTCTTCCTCGATGTCGTCGACCAGCGGCGCGTAGCCGTCGACGATGTAGTCGAGCACCGCGTGGAGCAGGTAATCGGTGCCGTGCATCAGCAGCTTGGGCGCTTTTTCGAGCTGTTCGCGGAGCGCGGTATGGGCGCGCTCGGAGCCGTGCCGGACGGTGATGATGTGGCTGTGGCCGACGAAGATCGCGGTCTCGCCATATTCGATCGTCTCGCCCTGGAGGCGGGCGGTGCGGGCGACGACGAACAGCTGATCACCGTAGACGTCGACCTTGGGCAGCTGGTCGGCGACGATGGCGTCCTCGACCGCCAGCGGATGGAGGTCGTAGCATGTCTGTAGCGAGCGCATTTCCTCGGGCGTCGGATCGACGATCCCGATCCACACGAATTCCGATCTCTTGCCCTCGCAATCGACCGTTTCATCGAGGTTGACGCTGCGGACCCGCGCTCCGTCGCGATACAGATATGCGGCCACCACAGCCATCGCAGCCCCCGGGACTCCCGCGCCGGGGCGGTTCTAACAGTTGATCGAAGACAAGTCTGTGATCTTCTAGAGCAGGCCCAGCGAGCGGAAGCTGGTGCAGTCGCGGCCGGCGAACACCAGATGGTCGAGGACGGTGCAGTCCAGGGCTTCGGCGGCAGCGGCGAGGCGGCGCGTCGCGCGCCGGTCGGACTCGCTCGGCGACGCGTCGCCGCTTGGGTGGTTATGGGCGAGGACCACGCCCGCGCTGCCGTGCTTCACGGCGTCGGCGATGATGATCCGCAGCGGAAATTGGGCGCCAGTCTCGTCGCCCGCGTGGTGCGAGACATGGAGGCAATGCGCGCGGTCGTCGACATGCGCGACCCACAAGCTTTCGCGGCTCGGGTCGGATTCGGCGAAGCAGCCCGCGAAGAATGCCCTCGCAGCGGCCAGGCCGTCGAGCTTGAGCGGGTGTTCGGCACGCTGATACCGCATGGCCCGAAAGTAAGTGAGCCGCGCGTCCGCGCCCATCGGAGACGCATCCGGAACGGCCCTCCATAGTGGAGGCAAGTTGGCGGCTCTTGGACGGAGCTGCGGTCCCGATTAGGGTACGCGAACATGCGCCAGTACCTCGACCTCATGCAGCTGATTCTCGACCGCGGAGTCGAGCAGCAGGACCGCACCGGGACCGGCACCTTGTCGTGGTTCGGAGCGCAGATGCGGTTCGACCTGGCCGACGGCTTTCCGCTGCTCACGACCAAGAAGCTGCACCTGCGCTCGATCATCGTCGAACTGCTGTGGTTCCTGCGCGGCGACACCAACATCGCCTGGCTCAAGGACCGCAACGTCCGCATCTGGGATGAATGGGCCGATGAGCAGGGGGACCTCGGCCCGGTGTACGGCAAGCAGTGGCGCGACTGGGAAGCGGCCGACGGGCGCCACATCGACCAGATCGCCAACCTGGTCGAGCTGATCCGGCGCGATCCCTATTCGCGGCGGCAGATCGTCACCGCGTGGAACCCGGGCGAAATCCGGCGCATGGCGCTCGCCCCCTGCCACTGCCTGTTCCAGACCCAGGTCGCGGCCGGGCGGCTCAACCTCCAGCTCTACCAGCGCAGCGCCGATCTGTTCCTCGGCGTCCCGTTCAACATCGCCAGCTACGCACTCCTGACCCACATGCTGGCGCGCGAATGCGGCCTCGAGCCGGGGGTGTTCGTGTGGACCGGCGGCGACTGCCACCTTTACTCCAACCACCTCGACCAGGCGCGGCTGCAGCTGACCCGTGAGCCGCGGGCTTTGCCGAAGCTGGTGATCAAGGATCGGGGCCAGTCGCTGTTCGATTACGAGGCCGAGGACTTCGTCTTCGAAAGCTACGACCCGCACCCGCATATCGCGGCGCCGGTCGCGGTCTGATCCCGCTTCGCCGTAACCCGAAGGACAATTTCGCGCGCGCAATGGAGCCGTTCGCAGAGCGCGGCGTTGGTCCCGCCACAGACAGGAGAACAGATCATGTTCCAGAAGGTTCTTACAGTGGTGCTGGTCGGCGCGGCCCTTGCGACCGCCGCCTGCAACACGGTTCGCGGCGCCGCGCGCGACGTGAACTCGGTCGCCAACTGCACTGAGAATGCGATCAACGGCACCAAGAGCTGCTAGCCGTTCAGCCTCTGGACAATTGGCCGCTTCTACGACCATGATCGTTTCACAGGTCAAACAAAGGGAGCGGTCATGGTCCAGAAGGTTGCGGTCGTCGTTGTGATTGGGTCGAGCCTCGTGCTTGCGGCGTGCAACACGGTGCGCGGAGCGGCGCAGGACGTGAACAGTGCCGCCAGCTGCACGGAAAATGCCATGCATGGGGGCAAGTGCTGATCTGACCCTTCAGTACGGCCAAAAAATAGCCCCGCCGGATCGCTCCGGCGGGGCTTTTCTTATGCGCCGAGGCGCCGGCGATCAGTCTTTGAGATAGTCGCCCGCATCGGCGTCGAGGCCGTGGCCCGACGGAGTCACCGCGGCGAGCGGATCGGCGTTGAACGCCGCTTCCGGGCCCTGCGCCAGCTCGGCCGCATGCTCCTCGGCGGCGCTGTTGGGCAGGATCAGCGCCTCCTCGAGCTTGCGATGCGCGGCGCGCAGAGCGGTGTCGCGAGCCGAAGCCGCGACGCGCAGCCGGTTCATCCCGGCGCCGGTCCCGGCCGGGATCAGGCGCCCGACGATGACATTCTCCTTGAGCCCCTGGAGCGTGTCGGTCTTGCCCTGGACCGCCGCCTCGGTGAGGACGCGGGTGGTCTCCTGGAACGAGGCCGCCGAGATGAAGCTGCGGGTCTGCAGGCTGGCCTTGGTGATGCCGAGCAGCACCGGCTTGCCTTCCGCCTTCTTTTGCTTCTTCTCGAGTTTGGCGTTGAACTCGTCCATCTCGTCGCGATCGACCTGCTCGCCGGGGAGCAGCGTGGTGTCGCCGCCCTCGGTGATCTCGACCTTCTGCAGCATCTGGCGAACGATCACCTCGATGTGCTTGTCGTTGATCTTCACGCCTTGGAGGCGGTAAACCTCCTGAATCTCGCTGACGAGATATTCGGCGAGCGCCTCGACCCCGAGCACCTCGAGGATGTCGTGCGGATCGGGCGAGCCGCCGACGAGATTGTCGCCGCGCTTCACGAAGTCGCCTTCCTGGACCTCGATCATCTTCGACTTCGGCACGAGATATTCGACCGGCTCGGACCCGTCCTCGGGGACGATCGCGATCTTCCGCTTGGCCTTGTAGTCGCGCATGAAGGTGACCTTGCCGGAGACCTTGGCGATGATCGCATTCTCCTTCGGCTTGCGCGCCTCGAACAGCTCGGCGACGCGCGGCAGACCGCCGGTGATGTCGCGCGTCCGGGCCGCTTCGCGCGGCATCCGGGCGAGCACCTCGCCGGCTTCGACCTGCTGCCCGTCCTCGACCGCGACGATCGCGCCCGAAGCCAGCCGGTAGACGCCCGCTTCCTTCGCCTTGGCGCCGGTGAGCGTCAGGCGCGGGTGCAGCGTCTCCTTCTTCGACTTGGTCACATCGTCGGTGACCACGCGCTGGGTGATGCCGGTCGATTCGTCGACCTGCTCGGTCATCGTCCGGTTCTCGATCAGGTCCTGGTACTTCACGGCACCGGCCTTCTCGGTGATCACCGGGCTGAACGACGGATCCCACTCGGCGATGCGATCGCCGCGGCTGACGATGTGGCCGCTCTCGCACAGCAGGTGCGCGCCATAGGGCACGCGGTGGGTCGACAGCTCACGCCCGTCCATGTCGACGATCGCGATCTCGCCCGAGCGCGACAGCGACAAATGCCGGCCGCGCGGGTCGACGATCGTCGGCATGTCGCGGAACTCGATCGTGCCGTCGACCGGGGACTCGAGGTTCGACTGCTCGTTGAGCTGGGCGGCGCCGCCGATGTGGAAGGTCCGCATCGTCAGCTGGGTGCCCGGCTCGCCGATCGACTGGGCGGCGATGACTCCGACCGCCTCGCCGATGTTGACCGGCGTTCCGCGCGCGAGGTCGCGGCCGTAGCATTTGGCGCAGACGCCCTGCTTCGACCCGCAGATCAACGGCGAGCGGATCTTCACGCCCTGGACCCCGAACTCCTCGATCTGCGCAACCATCGCCTCGTCGAGCAGAGCGCCTTCCTCGATGACCACCTTGTCGGTCTTCGGATCGACGATGTCTTCAGCGGTGGTGCGTCCGAGCACGCGGTCGGCGAGCGAGGCGATCACCGCGCCGCCCTGGACGATCGCCCGCATCTCGAGGGCGCGGTCGGTACCGCAATCCTCTTCGATGATGACGGCGTCCTGCGACACGTCGACCAGGCGGCGGGTCAGATAGCCCGAGTTGGCCGTCTTGAGCGCCGTGTCGGCCAAGCCCTTGCGGGCGCCGTGGGTCGAGTTGAAATATTCAAGGACGGTCAGGCCCTCCTTGAAGTTGGAGATGATCGGAGTCTCGATGATCTCGCCCGACGGCTTGGCCATCAGGCCGCGCATGCCGGCCAGCTGCTTGATCTGCGCCTGTGAACCGCGGGCGCCCGAGTGGGCCATCATGTAGATCGAATTGAGGTCCGCCTGGCGACCGTTGGCGAGCTTCGGCGTCGCCGAAATCTCCTTCATCATCGCCGTCGCGACCTGGTCGCCGCAGCGCGACCAGGCGTCGATCACCTTGTTGTACTTTTCCTGCTGGGTGATCAGGCCGTCCTGATACTGCTGCTCATAGTCCTTGACGAGCGCGCGGGTCTCCTCGACCAGCTTCTCCTTGTCCTTGGGGATGACCATGTCGTCCTTGCCGAAGGAAATGCCGGCGCGGAACGCGTGGCGGAAGCCGAGCTGCATGATCGCGTCGGCGAACAGCACGGTCTCCTTCTGGCCGGTGTGACGATAGACGATGTCGATGACGTCGCCGATCTCCTTCTTGGTCAGCACCCGGTTGACGGTCTCGAACGGCACCTTGTGGCTCTTCGGGAGAGTCTCGCCGAGCAGCATTCGGCCGGCGGTCGTCTCGAACCGCTTCATGTAGGTGTTGCCGTCCTCGTCGGTCTGCGGGACGCGGCTGATGATCTTCGAGTGCAGGGTGACCGCACCGGCCGAGAGCGCCTGGTGGACCTCCTGCATGTCCGACAGCATCATTCCCTGGCCCGGCTCATCCTCCTTCTCGAGGCTGAGGTAATAGAGGCCGAGGACCATGTCCTGCGACGGCACGATGATCGGCTTGCCGTTGGCGGGCGACAGGATGTTGTTGGTCGACATCATGAGGACGCGCGCTTCGAGCTGGGCCTCGAGGCTCAGCGGAACGTGCACCGCCATCTGGTCGCCGTCGAAGTCGGCGTTGAACGCCGCGCACACCAAAGGATGAAGCTGGATCGCCTTGCCCTCGATCAGCACCGGCTCGAACGCCTGGATGCCGAGGCGGTGGAGCGTCGGGGCGCGGTTCAGAAGCACCGGATGCTCGCGGATCACCTCGTCGAGGATGTCCCAGACTTCCTTGCGCTCCTTCTCGACCCACTTCTTGGCCTGCTTCAGCGTCATGCTGAGGCCCTTGGCGTCGAGGCGCGAGTAGATGAACGGCTTGAACAGCTCCAACGCCATCTTCTTCGGCAGCCCGCACTGGTGGAGCTTGAGCTCCGGACCAGTGACGATGACCGAACGGCCCGAGTAATCGACACGCTTGCCGAGCAAATTCTGGCGGAACCGGCCCTGCTTGCCCTTGAGCATGTCGCTAAGCGACTTCAGCGGCCGCTTGTTGGCGCCGGTGATCGTGCGGCCGCGGCGGCCGTTGTCGAACAAGGCGTCGACTGCCTCCTGGAGCATGCGCTTCTCGTTGCGGACGATGATGTCCGGCGCGCGCAGCTCCATCAGCCGCTTCAGGCGGTTGTTGCGGTTGATGACCCGGCGATAGAGGTCGTTGAGGTCCGAGGTCGCGAAGCGACCGCCGTCGAGCGGGACCAGCGGGCGCAGCTCGGGCGGGATGACCGGAACGACTTCCATGATCATCCACTCGGGCCGGTTGCCCGATTCGAGGAAGCTCTCGACGACCTTGAGGCGCTTGATGATCTTCTTCGGCTTCAGCTCCGATTTGGTCTCGGCCAGCTCCTTCAGGAGCTGCTCCTTCTCGCCCGCGAGGTCGAGGTCCATGAGCATGATCTTGACCGCCTCGGCGCCGATCCCGGCCGAGAAGGCGTCCTCGCCATATTCGTCCTGCGCCGACAGGAGCTCGTCCTCGGTCAGCAGCTGGTACTTCTCGAGCGCGGTCAGGCCCGGCTCGATCACCACGTAGCTCTCGAAATAGAGGATCCGCTCGAGCTGCTTCAGCTGCATGTCGAGCAGCAGGCCGATACGGCTCGGGAGGCTCTTCAGGAACCAGATGTGGGCGACCGGGGCGGCGAGCTCGATATGGCCCATGCGCTCGCGCCGGACCTTCGACACGGTCACTTCGACGCCGCACTTCTCGCAGACGATGCCCTTGTACTTCATGCGCTTGTACTTGCCGCACAAGCACTCATAGTCCTTGATCGGGCCGAAGATGCGGGCACAGAACAGGCCGTCACGCTCGGGCTTGAACGTGCGGTAGTTGATCGTCTCCGGCTTCTTGATCTCGCCGAACGACCAGCTGCGGATCTTGTCGGGCGAGGCGATGCCGAT
>Ga0134122_10001196_pt1 | contig 18594 bp, 14 predicted proteins | sample KB302_FD_96461 | JGI IMG/M metagenome (GOLD analysis project Ga0134122, IMG submission 96461) | Terrestrial soil microbial communities without Nitrogen fertilizer from Kellogg Biological Station, Michigan, USA - KB3-0-2 | ecosystem: Environmental > Terrestrial > Soil > Unclassified ... | reverse complement strand
GCGACTTCTTCCGCGTCGATGTCTCGAACGGTACCGCGGGGAAAGTGACGAAGCTCAAGACATCGCGTCCACTGTCCTTCCCCGATGCGTTGCGTCCGGTCAGCGGCCAAACCTTTATCATGGCGGAAGGCGGAGGCACGCTCGATCGTGTCACGGTTTCAGGCGACGAGGCGACCTTCGAAACCGTCAAGGGTGGGCTTTCTGGACCAACGGCGGTCGTGTTGGTGGGATCAACGGCGTGGGTAGCCGAAGGTCAGCTACCGCATCTCTTCGAAGCCGCCAAGAATGGCCCGCCAAAGCTGCCGTTTCACGTCCAGTCCGCGCAATGGACGAAGTGAGGCGATCGCTAACTCATATATCGACAGCGCAGATGGCGCTTCATGCAAACCGCAGATTCGGAGAACGGTATGACGCCCCTGCTTCAAACACTGCGGCCAGCTTCGCGGTTAATCGCGGCCAGTTTATCGCTGGCCGCGATTCTCGGCGCGGCTGTGCCTGGATTTGCTGAAGACGGCAACGCAGCGGCGCCAGCGGCTCAAAACAGGTCCTGCGCTGAAGACAACGGCGGCCTCACGCTGCCGGAAGGATTCTGCGCGACGATCTTTGCGGACGGATTAGGACACGCGCGCCACCTTGTCGTTGCGACTGACGGCACTGTCTATGTCAACGCTCGCCACGTGAAACGATCCTCCAGCGGATCGCTTGTCGCCCTAAAGGACACCAAGGGCGACGGCAAAGCCGATGTGATCCAAGCCTTCGGCGATCCTCAAGGCGGCGGAACGGGTATCGCTCTCTATAAGAATTGGCTTTACGCCGAGAATAAAGATCGCATCGTGCGTTACGCGCTGACCGAGGGTGACGCCGTTCCGAAAGGCGAACCGGAGACCGTCATTTCCGGATTGCCGCTTAGCGGCAATCATGTGGCGCATCCCTTCGCGATCGATGCGGAAGGCAACCTTTTCGTTAACCTCGGTTCGGCGACCAATTCCTGCCAGAAGGAGGATCGTATCGCGGGATCGCCTGGGCTCGATCCCTGCGAAGAACTCAAGACGCGCGGCGGCATTTGGCGCTATGACGCCAACAAGACAAACCAAACATTCTCGCCATCAGAACGCTACGCGACCGGGTTGCGCAACGCAGTGGGCATCGACGTCGATGCCGCCGGCCGCGCCTTCGCGACCCAGCATGGCCGCGATCAGCTTTATGAGAATTGGCCGAACTTGTATTCTTCCGAACGCGGTACCGAATTGCCGGCGGAAGAACTCGTTCTTCTCAAACAGGGCGGCGACTACGGTTGGCCGTTCTGCTATTTCGACGGCGACCAGCAGAAGCGCGTGCTGGCTCCGGAGTATGATGGCGACGGCGGAAAGGCCGTCGGTTTATGCAATGAAAAGCTGCCGCCCGTTGCAGCGTTCCCGGCCCACTGGGCGCCAAATGATGTGAAAGTCTATAACGGATCGCAGTTCCCGCAAGCCTACCATGGCGGAGCCTTCATCGCGTTTCACGGGTCGTGGAATCGCTCGTCGGGTCCCCAGGGCGGTTACAACGTCGTGTTTCAACCGCTTGCCGACGGCAAGGCATCAGGCAAGTACACGATATTTGCCGATGGCTTTGCAGGTGAGGGCGGGACGAACGCCGCCGAGCATCGTCCGACGGGATTGGCTGTTGGGCCGGATGGGGCGCTTTATGTCAGCGACGACGCTGGCGGCCGGATCTGGCGCATCGTCTACAAAGGCTGATTCGATCATAGCGATCGCGGCTTCGGATAGGGCCGCAATATGCCTCCCGTGCTACAAAATCGTATTGATCATGCCGCTTTCGCGTCGAAATGCGGAGTAGGTGTACTGCGGCGCGCGAAGGCGGTAAGCGTGAAGAATTGCGCATGAGCGGGGGTGGGCGCGCGTGGCGGCGAAAGACGTTGCATTTCTGACAGGAGCTACAGGTTTCGTTGGCTCGGCGGTCGCACGCAAGCTCTTGAGTGAAGGGCTGGCAGTCCGGGCGCTTGTTCGACGCGGCAGCAACCGGTCCAATCTCGAAGGGCTCGATCTCAACCTCGTCGAGGGCGACATCCGTGACGCTGAACTTCTCCACCGCGTCGTGCACGGCGTTCGGTACGTCTTCCACGTCGCGGCCGATTATCGGCTTTGGGCGCCGGATCCGAAGGAGATTTTCGCAACGAACGTCGATGGCACGCGCGCCATCATGGAGTTGGCGTTGGAAGCGGGCGTAGAGCGCGTCGTCTATACTTCGAGCGTTGCGACGCTGCGCTTGCCGGACAATGGTGCAGCGGCGGACGAGACCGCGCCGCTCGATCAAGCCGATGCCATCGGCGCTTATAAGCAAAGCAAGGTCCTGGCGGAACGTCTGGTCGAGCGCATGGTCGCCGAGGCCAATCTTCCTGCCGTCATCGTCAATCCATCAACGCCGATCGGCCCGCGCGATGTTCGCCCGACACCAACTGGCCGTATCGTCGTCGAAGCGGCAACGGGCCGTATGCCGGCCTTCGTCGATACCGGCCTCAATCTCGTTCATGTCGACGATGTAGCTGCTGGGCACGTTGCCGCCTTGCGTCGCGGGCGTGTCGGAGAGCGCTACATTCTGGGCGGTGAGAACCTGAGTCTCGGGCAAATGCTGGCCGAAATCGCGCGTCTTGCGGGCCGGCGCCCACCGACCGTAAAATTGCCTCGCGCTCTCATCTATCCCATCGCCTACGCGGCTGAAGGTTTAGCGCGGATCACCAAGCGCGAGCCGTTCGTAACCGTCGATGGTTTGAGGATGGCAAAATATAAAATGTTTTTTTCGTCCGCCAAGGCCGAACGTGAACTTTCTTACCAAGCGCGGCCGGCGGCCGAGGCCTTGGCCGATGCCTATCGCTGGTTTCTCGATGCGGGCTATCTCAAATGACCGCGACAGACATCGTAGCGGCACTTGGCCTCGCGGCGTGGCTCTACCTCGTTCTACTGCACGGCCGTTTCTGGCTGGCGCGAGAACGCGAAGAGCAGGGTTCGCTGACCGAGCCGAGTGATCCGAAAGATTGGCCGCGTGTTACGGCGGTCATTCCGGCGCGCAACGAGGCCGACATGCTGCCCCGGTCTCTCGCGTCTCTGATGGCGCAGAATTACCCCGGCGAGTTTTCAATCGTGCTTGTCGACGATCAAAGCAGCGACCGCACGGCAGACATTGCCCGCGAAATCGGCCTGGACGCTGGACGAAAAATTTCCGTCGTTGCAGGCGCGCCACTGCCCCCGGCATGGGCTGGCAAGGTCTGGGCCATGCATCAGGGAATAGCGGCTGCGAATAGCGTTCAGTCGCCACCACGATATCTTCTGCTGACCGACGCCGATATCAGCTACCAGCCGGACGTGCTGAAGTCGGTTGTCGCTCGCGCGGTGGCAGATCAGCGCGTTCTCACATCGGTGATGGCCAAGCTCAACTGCGAAAGCTTTGCTGAGCGTGCGCTTGTTCCAGCTTTCATCTTTTTCTTTCAAATGCTCTACCCCTTTGCACGCGTTAATCGAAGGACGGCCGCGACTGCAGCGGCGGCCGGCGGCTGTATGCTCGTCGATAGCGCGGCGCTCGAGCGCGCCGGCGGTATCGTGGCGATCCGGGGCGCATTGATCGACGATTGCGCGCTGGCGAAAGTCCTGAAGCGCGAAGGGCCTATCTGGCTGGGGCTCTCGAATCGAGTAACGAGCATTCGTCCTTACGGCACCTTTGAGGATATTCGCCGTATGGTCGCACGCTCGGCCTACGCGCAACTTCGTTATTCTCCGCTGCTGCTGATCGCGACCGTCGCAGGCATGAGTCTGATTTATCTCGCGCCTCCTGTTTTAACATTGTTCGCGAGCTTTCCGGCCAATGCGCTCGCGGCCGGTGCGTACGTATTGATGGTCATTGCGTTCGAACCGACCTTGCGGCTTTACGGGCGTTCGCCATTATGGGGGTTTGCACTACCGCTCATCGCGGCTGTCTATTTGGGCTTCACGCTCGATTCGGCGTATCAGCATAGTGCCGGGCGGGGCGGACTGTGGAAGGGTCGCGTGCAGGCCGAAACGGGAAAGCAATGACGGTCGACACGAAATACAAATCGGGCAAGTCAGAGCGTGACGAGAATTTTCCCGTCGCGTCTCGCTTCGTCGCGCCGCGCTTCCGCGCACCCATACTGGCGTTCTACCGCTTTGCCCGCGCCGCCGACGATGCAGCCGACAATCCGAAACTCGACGCAACATCGAAGCTCGCAATTCTCTCAGCTCTTGAAGACACTCTTCTCGGCCGATCCGACGCTGCGGGCGACGCGGTTCCACTTCGCGCAGAACTGCGAGCGCGAAATCTTACGGCGCAACACGCGCTCGACCTGCTCAAGGCATTTCGCCAGGATATCGCCAAAAGCCGATATAACACCTGGTCCGAACTCATCGAGTACTGCCGCTATTCGGCGATGCCCGTCGGGAGATTTGTTCTCGACGTACATGGCGAGGCGCGATCGACGTGGGAAGCGTCCGATGCGCTATGCACGGCGCTGCAGATCATCAATCATCTTCAGGATTGCGCCAAAGACAATAGAGATCTCGACCGGGTCTACATTCCGCTCGAAGATCTGGCGAAGCACGGGACTGAAGTCGCGGCTCTTGCGCGGCCTAAAGCATCGCCGCAATTACTCGCCTGTCTTCATTCCCTTGCCGACCGAACTGCCGGGTTGCTTCCAGAAGCGTCTCTCCTGCCTCGAAACGTGGCGGACTTGCGCCTGAGCGTCGAAACTTCGGTGATCGTTGCGTTGGCTCGCAAACTGCTCGCTCGCCTGAAGACGCGTGACCCTCTGACTGATCGCGTCCATTTGTCGAAGCCCTATGCGGCATCGATTGCGGCTCGCGCAGCAGCGGCGGCCCTGGTAGGACGCGCAGCAGGCAAGCGCGGCAGTTATGAAATCGTCAAGGATGACGCCGCATGAGTTCCGAAATGCAGACGCTCAGTGCAGAAGAGACGCCAGCTGCTGCCGGAAGCTCGTTCTATGCGGCGATGCGTATTCTTCCGCGGCCGCAGCGCGAAGCGATGTACCACGTTTATACGTTTTGCCGCGCCGCTGACGACATCGCAGACAACGGCGGACCCCGGGAGCACCGGCTCGCGGAACTGGCCCGCTATAAAGCCGACATTGATCAGCTCTATGCCGACGGCAGGCTGACGAGTCGCACGCGCGATCTTGCGGCGCCGGTTGCTGAATTCGGATTGCTCAAGGATGATTTCTTCGCCGTCCTCGACGGTATGGAAATGGACGTGCTGCGCGACATTCGCTCGCCCGATTGGAAAGAACTCGATCTTTACTGCGATAGGGCGGCCTCGGCGGTCGGCCGGCTTTCTGTCCGCATCTTCGGTATGGGCGAGGCGCAAGGCATCGAGCTCTCGCATCATCTCGGCCGGGCGCTGCAGCTGACGAATATTCTGCGCGACGTCGATGAAGATGCTGCGATGGGGCGGCTCTATCTTCCGAAAGAAGCGCTCCGGGAAGCGGGCATAACGGATACAAATATCAAAGACATTCTTGCACACCCGGGGCTTGACCGCGCGTGCCGCAACATCGCGCAAATAACTAGAAATCACTATGTTCAGTCCGAGCGGGTCATGGCGCGCTGCGCACGCCGCGCAGCGCGTTCGCCGCGTATGATGGCGACTGTTTACCGGGGCATCCTCGAAAAACTGATCGCACGCGGTTGGCATGCGCCGCGCGCCGACGTTCGCCGCTCCAAGCGTTACGTCCTGTGGGCGGTTTTGCGCGACGGCATTTTTTAAATGACGCGCGGCACGACCCACGTTGTCGGCGCCGGACTTGCCGGACTGGCCGCCGCTGTAAAGCTCGTCGCACAGAATCGTCACGTCATCGTGCACGAGCTGGCGCGTCATGCGGGCGGGCGGTGCCGCTCCTACTTCGAACCGGCGCTTGGCCTCACGATCGACAACGGCAATCACCTGCTGCTTTCCGGCAATCGCAGTGCGCTCGACTTTCTCGGACAGATTGGCGGGCTCCAGTTGTTGACTGGGCCTCCGCGATCCGAGTTTGCATTTTGCGACGCGGCCTCCGGTGAGCGGTGGCTGCTGAAGCCAAACAATGGTCCGCTGCCGTGGTGGATATTTTCGGCTAACCGGCGCGTTCCGCGAACGCATGCGCGCCAATACCTGCAGCTAGGAACATTGTTGTTTGCTAGCGAAGGCGACACAGTCGGCGACAAGCTCGATAGTCAAAACGATCTTTATAAACGGCTCATGCGGCCGGTGCTGCTTGCAGCCCTAAACTGCGATCCGGCCGAGGGTTCGGCGTGGCTCGCAGGCGCAGTCATCCGCGAAACGTTGGCGCGGGGTGGCCAAGCCTGTCGCCCGCTCATCGCCGCGAAGGGGCTCGGCCCGGCGCTAGTCGATCCGGCCTTGGCTTACATCGAACAGCGCGGCGGGACGGTGCGTTTCGATAATGCATTGCGGGCATTCGAGTTCACTGACGGTCGCCTTACCGCGCTAAAGTTTGCCGATGAAACCATCGAACTCGGCGAGCAAGACAATGTTGTCCTCGCCGTTCCGGCCTGGGTCGCGCGGACGCTCGTTCCGGACCTGGCGGTGCCGACGGAATACAGATCGATCCTCAATGCGCATTTCAAGATCGCCCCGCCCTTTAGCCTGCCGAAGATCACCGGTGTCATCAATGCAACGACGGAATGGCTCTTTGCTTTCCACGATCGCTTGTCTGTAACCGTCAGTTCCGCGGATCGCTTCAACGAGATGGAGAGGGAGCCGCTGGCACGCCAAATCTGGACGGAGGTTTCGAAGGTCGCGGGCCTGAATGCGGAACTGCCGCCTTGGCATATCGTCAAAGAACGCCGGGCCACGTTCGCCGCAACGCCCTCGCAAAATGCGTTGCGCCCGAAGGCCGGAACACGCTGGAAGAACCTTTTTCTCGGCGGCGACTGGACGCAGACCGGCCTCCCGGCCACGATTGAGGGCGCCATACGCTCGGGCGAAACAGCCGCCAAACTGGCGACGGCGGCGCAATCCTGATACGACGCTTGCCGATCGGAGGGTGCTTCTATGGGAATTGACATCGCAACGAGCGCCGCTCGGGCCGCATCTTTCAGCGTACCGCGCGACGGCGTCGGCAACGAAAATCTCGAAGCCGCGATTTCGGCAGCAACGAGCGCGCTGCTGGCGCTGCAACGCGACGACGGTCATTTCGTTTTCGAACTCGAAGCCGACGCAACCATTCCGGCTGAATACGTTTTGATGCGCCACTACCTCGGCGAGCCGGTCGACTCAGCGTTGGAAGCAAAGATCGCCAACTATCTTCGCCGCATTCAGTCGCAGGACGGCGGCTGGCCGTTGTTCCATGACGGCGCATCGAACATCAGCGCCAGCGTCAAGGCCTACTACGCCTTGAAGATGATCGGCGCCGGTACGGACGAGCCTCACATGATACGGGCGCGTCGGTGGATACTGGCCGAGGGAGGTGCCGCGCACAGCAACGTCTTTACGCGCAACCTGCTCGCGCTTTTCGGGTCAATTCCGTGGAGCGGCGTGCCTGTCGTACCCGTCGAAATCATGGTGCTGCCACGCTGGTTTCCATTTCACATCGACAAGATTTCTTATTGGGCGCGCACGGTGCTGGTGCCGCTAACGGTGCTCAATGCATTGAAGCCCAAAGCGCGAAACCCGAAAGGCGTGCAGATCGACGAACTCTACGTTACGCCGCCGACATCTGTTAGCCATTGGCCCAAGGGGCCGCATCAGACGTTTCCCTGGTCGCAAATTTTCGGCGGCGTCGACCGCGTATTGAGACTTTTCGAGCCCATCTTTCCGAAGTCGTTGCGCCAGCGGTCCATCGGCAAGGCTGAAGCGTTCATAACGTCACGTCTCAATGGCGAGGACGGACTCGGCGCCATCTTCCCGGCGATGGTCAATTCCGTGCTGGTCTACGATGCGCTCGGATATTCGCGCGATCATCCCGATTATCTTACGGCTCGTGGATCGATCGAGAAGCTGCTGATCGTCAAAGACGACGAAGCGTATTGCCAGCCTTGCTTGTCTCCGGTGTGGGATACGGCGCTGACGGCGCACGCGTTGATGGAAGCGGGTGGGGCTGAAGCGGAATCGAGCGCCGATCGCGCCCTGGCGTGGCTCAAACCGTTGCAGATTCTCGACACCGTCGGCGATTGGGCGGCGACCCGCCCCGGCATTCGCCCCGGCGGTTGGGCGTTTCAGTACGCCAACCCTTATTATCCCGATACCGACGACACGGCGGTCGTGGTGATGGCGATGGACCGCGCGCTCGGCCGCGCTGCCGCCAATGGCGACACGTACCGCAGGGCCATTGCGCGCGGCCGCGAGTGGACCGTCGGGATGCAGAGCCGCAACGGTGGATGGGGCGCCTTCGACGCCGATAACACCTACGAGTATTTGAATCAGATTCCGTTTTCCGATCACGGCGCGTTGCTCGACCCCCCGACGGCGGACGTCACGGCGCGCTGCGCGTCGATGCTGGCTCAGCTTGGCGAACGGCGCGGCGAGAGTGGCGCGCTCGACAAGGCCCTCGCCTATCTCGTGCGGACGCAGGAAAAGGACGGTAGCTGGTACGGCCGCTGGGGCATGAATTACATCTACGGAACTTGGTCGGTGCTTTGCGCGCTGAATGCCGCCGGGCTCGATCCCAAGTCTGACGTTGTACGCAAATCCGTCGACTGGCTCGTTTCCCTCCAAAATTCTGACGGCGGCTGGGGCGAGGATGGCGAAAGCTATAGGCTCGACTACAAAGGATATGAGCCCGCGCCGAGCACGGCGTCGCAAACGGCGTGGGCATTGATGGGCCTGATGGCGGCGGGCGAAGCTGATCATCCTGCCGTGGAGAAAGGCATCGCCTATCTCGCGTCGACGCAGGGTCAAGACGGCTTCTGGGGTGAAGAGCGTTTCACCGCGACCGGCTTTCCGCGCGTCTTTTATCTTCGCTATCACGGCTATGCGAAATTTTTTCCGATGTGGGCCTTGGCGCGCTACCGCAATCTCAAAGCTGCAAACACCAAATCGGTTCTGGTCGGGATGTAACGCCAGTGCAGTCCGTGGGTTTGGTGATCGCCGCGACAGGCCTTGCTGCGGAAGCGCGAATTGCGGAGCATTCTAAAGGCGTCATAGCTGTCGCGTCAGGCGGCGATGCAACACGCCTCGCGTCTTTGATCGAAGGGCTAATTGCCGACGGCGCGCGCGGCATCATCAGCTTCGGCATCGCCGGCGGGTTGCGGGCAGACTTGAAATCCGGAACTTGTGTCGTCGGAACGTCGGTTGTTCACGGCGGGCGTTCCTACTTGGCAGACGCGGCCTGGACAAAGCGCATCGCCGGATGTTTGCCCGACGCGGAACTCGGTGCGATCGCCGGTTGTCAGAGCGTCGTCGCAAATCCAGCAGCAAAGAAGCTCTTGTTCGATGAGACGGGCGCCATCGCGGCCGATATGGAAAGCCACGTCGCGGCGCGCATCGCAGCTGATCGGCAGGTACCGTTCGCAGTCTTACGCGTTATCGCTGATCCTGCGCATCAGCGGCTACCGCCTGCCGCCATGCACCGCCTGAAGCCGGACGGTTCGCCCGACATCTTTGCCGTCATCAAATCATTGCGCTCCGAGCCCAGCCAGCTGCCGGATTTGATCCGCGCGGCTATAGCAGCTCGCCGTGCGATGATCGAACTATTCCGCTGCCACAGGCTTCTTGGCCCGGGCCTCGGCTTCACTGATCTCGGCTAGCTTGTGCTCGACGTGCCGCGAGAACACGAACTCTGCTGGCCGCTGGCGATCGAGCGGAATGTCAGGTGCCATCGGGCCATCCGTCTTGACGCCCTTCAGCGTCACCGCCGCAATCTTCCAGGGGCGCTTGACTGCATCCATGACAGCGGTGGCTTCAAAGCCGGAATGAACCATGCAATCGGCACACTTCTCATAATTGCCGGTGCCGTACTTATCCCAATCCGTATCCTCCATCAGCTCTTTGAAGGTCTTGGCGTAGCCTTCTCCGAGCAGATAGCAGGGCCGCTGCCAACCGAACACTGTGCGCGTTGGGTTGCCCCACGGCGTGCAGTGATAGGTCTGATTGCCGGCGAGGAAATCAAGGAATAGGGCGGACTGGAAGAACGGCCAGGCGCGGCCACCTCGCCCGCGTTTCAGAATATCGCGGAAGAGTTGCTTCGTCTTTGTGCGATTGAGGAAGTGCTGCTGATCGGGTGCCCGCTCGTAGGCGTATCCCGGAGAAATCGTAATGCCACCGATGCCGAGCGCCTTGACGTCGTCGAGAAATTTCGCGACGCGCTCAGGCTCGGCATCGCTGAATAAGGTGCAATTGATATTGACGCGGAAGCCTTTCGCCTTGGCGGTTGCAATGGCTTCGAGGGCCCGGTCGTAGACGCCTTTTTGATTGACCGACTTGTCGTGCATGTCCTTGTCGCCATCGAGATGGATCGACCAGTTGAAGCGGCTGTGCGGTTTGTAAAGATCAATCTTTTTTTCCAGCAGCAGCGCGTTCGTGCAGACGGTAACGAATTTTCCTTTGGCCAGCGCCCCGGTGACGATCTCAGGGAGTTCCTTGTGAAGCAGCGGTTCGCCGCCCGCAAGCACCACCACGGGCGCGCCGCATTCGTCCATCGAATGCAAAGCGTCGGCGACCGAAATGCGCTGATTGAGAATCTTGTCGGGATAATCGATCTTGCCGCAGCCCGCGCACGCGAGGTTGCAGCGAAAGAGCGGCTCGAGCATCAACACGAGCGGATAGCGCTTACGGCCCCTAAGGTGTTGTCCCACCACATAGGCCCCGATCGACAGCGCTTGATTTAATGGAATTCCCACCCGGTAGGTTCCCCCAATTACGACGCTCGAACCGGCCTGATCTGCATCACGAAACTTCGAGCAATTCAGGCGGCAGACGGAACGTTATCTTTTCTTCGATGCCTTGCAGGGCCTCGATTTCGATCGGCTCGAGTTTAGCTAACGCAGCAATTACGTCGTCCACAAGGACATCCGGTGCCGAAGCCCCTGCTGTTATGCCGATCGTGTGTTTCCCGGCAAGCCATTCCGAGTCGATATCGCGCCCGTCTGCGACGAGATAGCTCGGAACGCCGCATTCGGCTCCGATTTCGCGCAACCGGTTCGAATTGGAACTGTTGGCGGCACCCACCACCAGAAGCAGTTCGACGTGCTGGCACAGTTTCCTGACGGCTGTTTGCCGGTTCTGCGTCGCGTAGCAGATGTCGCGGGTTTCGGGCCCGATGACATCGCTGAACCGGCCTTTGATGGCTTCGATCGTCGCTCGCGTATCGTCGACGCTGAGCGTCGTCTGCGTGACGTAAGCGATCGGCGTATCATCCGCCAGATCCAGCCGCTCGACGTCGTCGCGATCTTCGACGAGATGAACGGGTCCGGAGATCCGTCCCAGCGTGCCTTCGACTTCCACATGACCCGCGTGCCCGATCAGAATGACCGTGCGGCCCAGGTCGGAATAGCGCTGTCCCTGGTTGTGGACTTTGGTGACGAGGGGACACGTGGCATCGAGAACGTTGAGCCTGCGCGATGCGGCATCGGCTTCGACAGCGCGCGATACGCCATGAGCGCTGAAGATCGTCGTCGCCCCGGCTGGAACGTCGGCAAGCTCCTCGACGAAGCGGGCGCCCTTGGCTTTCAGATTTTCGACGACATAGCGATTGTGCACGATCTCATGGCGCACGTAGACGGGCGCCTCGTGCTTGGCGAGTGCCCGTTCGACGATGTCGATTGCGCGGACGACACCAGCGCAAAAACCGCGCGGCTGCGCCAAAATCAGCTTCATGCAGAAACCCCCGTTCTGCCGGCACGCGGCCGCAGGATCGAGTGATCCAACTTCGATTTGTCCGGACCGCTCGCGTCGATGCGCGCCGTTCCTGGACCTGCTTCTTTTTCGCTCTCGACTTTACGCGCTAAATTTTTGGATATGCATCGTCGCCAGCGTCGCGATCTGCATGGGTCCTTCGTAACGTGTCAGAAAAGCAACACATTTCACTTGGACTTGCTATCCCGACGGATTGAAGAGCCGGTTACGAAAGTCCGCAAACGACCGCCGCATTCCCATCTCGCGGCTAACATGAGTCTGGCGCAGGATGCTCATTAACAATCTCGATCTTCGACATCGAAAACGCCGCGTTCCGGTGACGAGATGATCGAACGCGTGGTTGCGAAGATCGTCAGCGCTGCATTGAGATTCCCGTGGCTGACGATCGTTTTGGGGCTTTTGCTGACCGCAGGCGCGGTCGCCTACGTCGGCGCCAATTTTGCCATTACGACCGATACAAGCCAGCTTATCTCTCCGGATCTCGACTGGCGGCAACGCGAGCGGCAGTTCGACGCCGCTTTTCCACAGCATACCGACACCATCAATGTCGTCATCGATGGCATAACTCCGGAAATTGCCGAGAAAGCCGCTCGGGATCTTTCGACGGCGCTGTCGAAAGCCAAGCCGAAACTTTTTGAAATCGTGCGGCGGCGCGACGGCGGCGCGTTCTTCGAGAACAACGGCCTCCTCTACCTGTCGCTCGACGAGGTTCGGCAAACGACGGAAAGCCTGATCAGGGCACAGCCCGTGCTCGGCACGTTGTCCGCCGACCCGACGCTCAACGGATTGGCCAAGGCGCTGAGCTTCATTCCATTGGGTATCAATGAAGGACGGAGCACCTGGAAGGATTTCGAAAAGCCGCTGACCGTGCTTGCCGACGCCATCGGCGATCTTACGGCCGGAAAATCGACGGCGTTCTCGTGGGGCGAGTTGTTGACCGGCGAAAAGCCTCATCCGGCCGATCTGCGTCGCTTCATCGAGGTGAAGCCCGTTCTCGATTACGGTGATTTGCAGCCGGGTGCCGAAGCGTCCGAATTGATCCGCAGCACCGCGCGGACGTTGGAACTTACGCCCGATAATGGCGTGCGCGTGCGCCTCACCGGTTCCGTACCGATGGCTGATGAGGAATTCGGCACCGTCGCCGAAGGAGCATTGCTCAACGCCTGTTTGACGATCGGCGCCGTGCTGCTCATCTTGTGGCTGGCGTTGCGTTCCGGGCGCATCATCTTCGCGGTTCTCGTCGGGCTTTTCGCCGGACTCGCTATGACGGCAGCCGTGGGTCTGGCGCTGGTCGGAGCGCTCAACCTCATCTCGATCGCCTTCGCGGTTTTGTTCGTCGGCATTGGCGTCGATTTCGGCATTCAGTTTTCGGTGCGATATCGACAGGAACGGCACGACAAAGACGCTTTACGCGACGCGCTGATAGCCGCTGGCCGCAATGCGGGGAAGCCCTTGGCCCTGGCCGCCGCTGCTACGGCCGCGGGCTTTTATGCGTTTCTGCCGACCGCCTACAAAGGCGTGTCGGAACTCGGCCTCATCGCCGGAACCGGCATGATCATCGCCTTTCTAATGAGCATCACGTTTCTGCCGGCGCTTCTGGTGCTGCTGAAACCGCCCGGCGAACCGCGCGACGTCGGCTATCGCATGCTGGCTCCGGTTGACCGGTTCATGGCGCGTCATCGCCGCCTCATTCTGGCGATTACGGCCATTGGCGTCGCCTCCGGGTTGCCCCTTCTCGGCCGCCTCGAATTCGATTTCAACCCGATCAATCTGCGCAGCGCCAAAGTTGAATCCGTTTCGACATTCAACGATCTGATGAAAGACCCGATCACGGCCCCCAACACGATCGCGATTTTGCAGCCATCTCTCGCCGATGCCGACGCTTTGGCGGCGAAGATTGACCTTCTTCCAGGGGTGTCGCGCACGGTGACGCTCACGAGCTTCGTGCCTGAGCAGCAGCAAGAAAAATTGGCGTTGATCCGGGATGCAGCCGAGCTGATCGGACCGACCATCGAGCCTCCGGACGCGGACCCGAAGGCGTCGGACGAAGACACCCAAACATCGCTGAACGACGCCGCAACGGCATTCGAGGCGGCCAAGTCGAAGGGTGGCGGCTCGCCTCTTGCCGACCGCATGGCCTACGTGCTGCGAAAACTCGCGGAGGCTACGCCCGAAGTCAGGTCGACGGTCGAGCGCGCTCTTTTGGATGGCCTGAAACTGCGCATCGAGCAGATCCGTGCGGCGCTGAAGGCCGAGCCGGTGACGATCAAGACTTTGCCGCCTGAAGTCGTGTCCGATTGGATTGCGCACGATGGCAGAGCCAGAATAGAGGTCGGGCCGAAGGGCGATGGCAACGACAACGGCAATCTGAGACGCTTTGCGTCGGCGGTGCTCGCTGTCGCTCCCGAGGCAACCGGTGTTCCGATTCTCATTCAGGAATCGGCCCGAACGGTCGTCCGTTCTTTCATCCAGGCCGGCGCACTGGCGCTGATATCGATCACGATCATTCTGTTCGTGGCGCTGCGCCGAGTCAGCGACGTGCTGCTGACGCTCGTGCCGCTGCTACTCGCGGGCGTCGTAACACTCGAAATCTGCGTGCTGATCGGGCTGCCGTTGAATTTCGCTAATATCATTGCGCTGCCGGTCCTGCTCGGCGTCGGCGTGGCTTTCAAAATCTATTACGTGCTTGCCTGGCGGCAGGGAGAAACGAGCCTGCTCGCGTCGCCGCTGACACGCGCCGTCATTTTCAGCGCCATGACGACCGCGACGGCCTTCGGCAGTCTATGGCTCTCGAGCCATCCCGGAACGTCGAGCATGGGCGAATTACTGGCGCTGTCGCTCGTTACGACGCTCGCCGCGGCCGTGCTGTTTCAGCCGATTTTGATGGGCCCGCCGCGGCAAGCATCTAGCCAGGATAAGCCGCCGGCATGAACCGGCGTGCTTACGCTTCTTCGCGGTTGCGCAGGAACTGGAAGAATTCCACGCCCTCGCGCAAACGGCGCTTCATCATTTCCGGTGAGGTAATCATCTCGCCGACAATGGACGCGATCTTCGACGGCCGGAAATAGAATTTCTTGTAAAAGTCTTCGACCGAATTGAAGATTTCCGTATGGCCGAGATGCGGATAGTTCAGCGGCGCGATCTGCGTGCCGTCGTCGGTTAGAAGATCGGTATCTTCGGCGAACCAGCCGTTTTCCTTCGCCTGTTTGTAAAGGAAGGTACCCGGATAGGGCGCCGCAAGAGATACCTGGATCGTATGCGGGTTTACTTCCTTGGCGAACTCCAGCGTCTCCTTGATCGTCTCATGTGTCTCGCCCGGCAGGCCCAGGATGAAGGTGCCGTGAATAACGATGCCGAGCTCGCGGCAGTCCTTTGAAAACCGCTTGGCGACGTCGACCAGCAGGCCCTTCTTGATGTTGTGAAGAATTTTCTGATTGCCAGATTCGTATCCGACGAGCAGCAGACGCAGGCCGTTGTCTTTCAGAACTTCGAGCGTCTTGCGCGGCACGTTGGCTTTGGCGTTGCACGACCAGACGACGCCGAGTTTGCCCAGCTCCTTCGCCAGCGCTTCGACACGCGGCAGGTTGTCGGTCAGCGTGTCGTCGTCGAAGAAGATCTCCTTCACCTGCGGCAAGGCTTCCTTCACGTACTTCACTTCCTCGATCACATGCTCGATCGAACGGACGCGATAGTTGTGACCGCCAACCGTCTGCGGCCAGAGGCAGAAGGTGCAGCGCGATTTGCAGCCCCTGCCCGTATAGAAAGAAACGTACGGGTGTTTCAGATAGCCGCCGAAATATTTGGTGATGTCGAGATCGCGCTTGTAGACCGGCGTCACGAACGGCAGATCGTCCATATTGTGCAAGATTTCGCGATCGACATTATGGACGACGACGCCTTCGGAGTTGCGATAGGAGATGCCTTTCACGTTCGCCCAGTCGCGTCCGTCGGCGACCTCTTTGATGGTGAAATCAAACTCGTTGCGCGCGACGAAGTCGATGGCCGTTGTCGAGATGAACGCTTTCTCCGGTTCCACGGCAACCTTGGCGCCGATGAAACCGATTTTCGCGCTCGGATTAATTTCCTTGATCATCTCGGCCGTCTTCACGTCCGACTTGAAAGACGGCGAAGACGTGTGCAGCACGATCAGGTCTTTGCCGCGGATATCGCCTTCGATGTCCTTGAACGAGAGATTATGCGGCGGCGCGTCGATCAGCTTGGAGCCTTCGACGAGTGCCGCGGGCTGCGCCAGCCAAGTCGGATACCAGAACGAGCGCACTTCGCGCTTCATCTGGTAGCGCGCGCCGGCGCCGCCGTCGTAGCCGTCAAAGGATGGAGCCTGCAAAAAGAGCGTGCGCATAGGGCGCCTTTCAAACCGGTGTGACAGATCCATCGGAGCCAACGCGGTAGCGACGCCCCCGCCAATCAACCGCCCCGGGCACAAAGCTAGCAACGAACACGGCGAAACTTAGCAAGTCTCGCAAGGGACTGAGCCAAACAGAACTTTGGCCCCCGCCCGGGAGGCGTTCAACTTGTATCGGAACGAAGACGCGACAGGCAAGGGTCGTTGCCAGGATGATCAGCCCTATGGCGCTGAAGCCACTCAATAGCAGCGCGGCGATTGCGAAAGGCAACGGATGCGTGACGATTGAACCCGCGTAACCCTTGGGATCGACAAGGCGAATCGTGCGTGCCCAACGGAGTTCATGGGCAAGGACTTGCGGTAACGTGCGCTCCGAAAACGTGTGGTCGACGGTGAATGCGGGTATGGCGATTTTTAGCCCAAGCCGCCTGACGGCCTCACCGATCGCGTAATCGTCGGCAAGGGTATCGGCAACCGATTCGAAACCGCCGATTCGCTTTAAGGTCTCCCTGCGTAGCGCGATCGTCGATCCGAAACAGGGCCGCGCGAGTCCGAATCGAAGTCCCACCAAGACGCTCGGCAGGAAGTGGTGGTCGACGGCGGCGGCTGCGAGTCGCGACCAAATTCCGCCGACGGCATGCCCACGATAGAGGCACGTCACCAGGCCAACTTCGGGTTGCTGCAAGGTAGCGACGACGTCTCGGACGTAATTGCGATCAACGCGCATGTCGCTGTCGCTGAGAACGATGACGTCGTGCTGTGCGAGCGGAAACATACTGAGAATATTTGAGATTTTGGGGTTTCCGCAGCTCCGGCTCAGCGCCACGGCGAGCTTGATCGCGTGATTCGGAAATTGGGCGCGGAGATTTTCGACAACTTTGATCGCCGGATCGGCGGCGTCCTGTACGCCGCATACGAGTTCGACGTTCGCCGCATAGTCCTGTGCGCAAAATGACGCAAGGTTTTGCTCCAGCGCAGTTTCGGCGCCATAAAGCGGCTTCAGTAGCGTGACGTCTTCGGCTTTCTGCGGCAGGGGCAGCGGTTGGCCGGCGAATTTGCTCGTCAACACACCCGCCAACACCGCGTAAACGCTACCGATAATGGCGACAAGGGTGCAAACAAGCCACAGACAAGTCGTCATTCTGGGATTACTTTCCGTCTTCGAGAGGTGAGCGTTCGCCGTCAGGCCGTGCGCGAAGCTAGCCTTCGGCTAGGAACGGCGATAGATCTGAAAAGCTGACTTGTGGGGGTCAGCAACGGGGGAAGTTCGGCACGTGAAGGTTCGCGCTATCGTCAATCTGGCCGGCTGTATTTTGGTCGGCGTGGGCCTGTCGGCCTGCGCCGGTACGGCACCCTCATTGCCGCCAGCTCAATATCTCGCTTCGCCCGAAAAAACTGAAGAGCCGCGGGCGATCGCTGATCCGAACGAGCAGTACAATCGCTCGGTTTTCGAGAGCAATCAGAAATTCAACCACGCCGTCCTTTATCCGGTCGCCAAGGCCTACAACGGCATACCGGAAGACGTGCGCGACCGGGTTGCCGCGTTTGCGGCAAATCTCTCCGAGCCGATGGTCTTCGCCAACAACATTTTACAACTGCGACTGAAGGCGGCCGCCACAACTCTCGGCCGCTTCGCCGTTAACACAACGATTGGCCTCGGCGGTCTCTTCGACGTCGCGACAGCGCAAGGAATGAACGCTCAATCCGGCGACTTCGGCCAAACGCTTTACGTCTGGGGATATCGCGACACTAGCTACACCGTTTTGCCGATCATTGGCCCCACGAACGTCAGAGACGCGATCGGCGGCGTTGTCGAGTTTGCAGCCGAACTCCCCGCTGGGCTGTCTGGCGCTTTGGTCCCGGTGCAATATGCGTCGATGGCCAACGCCGTAGGCACGGCCGGAACCGTGACAAGTCCGCTGACCAAGCTGAGCAAAGCCGAAGACATGCAAACTCTCGAAGAGAGTTCGATTGACTTCTACACGATGCTCAAGAGCGTGACCGATCAGAAACGCCAAGCCGAGCTTCAGGAAGCGCTGAATACGAGCGCATTGACGGGCGAGCCGGTGCCCCCCGATCCGAATGCCATAGAGCCCGTGACGGTACTGGTTTCCTCGCCGACGATGCTTCCGCAACGCCAGCCCGCTAAGGCGATTGTCGAAGCCACGGCGCCGGTCGTGTCGAGTTACACACAGCGTGGCGGCACGGTCGTGGTCATCGGTCCGCCCGCTCCCGCACCTGCGAGCCCGGCAGAGTAAGGCCGCTCAGCGCCCCGCGAGCGGCCTGTCGCCCTGCTTGCGCAACGAGACGATCAGCGCATCCGGTCCGCCCGCTCTCATGATTGATGTGAACTCCGCCCG
>Ga0134122_10001195_pt1 | contig 18595 bp, 19 predicted proteins | sample KB302_FD_96461 | JGI IMG/M metagenome (GOLD analysis project Ga0134122, IMG submission 96461) | Terrestrial soil microbial communities without Nitrogen fertilizer from Kellogg Biological Station, Michigan, USA - KB3-0-2 | ecosystem: Environmental > Terrestrial > Soil > Unclassified ... | reverse complement strand
CTCAGCCAACGTCGATGACCTGCCGCGATTGTTCGCCGAGGAAGCCATCACGGTGGCGCGATCGAGCTTTGTCGACGTACCAACGGCATCTCACACTCTGGGCGACATGGTTCTGCTGGGTGAACTTCCATCGTCGAAATTTCCGGATGTGGACGGCTACAACCTGTCCTATCTGCGGCCCGGCGCCACGATGGCCGTCATTACCGACGATGAATACCATGCACCGCTGCTGTCGTTCTGGCATCGCGGTTTGGGCCGCGTGGCGGCCTTGACGTTGGAGGTCGACGGAAAGTATTCCGGCCGATTGAATGCATGGAAAGATTTCGGTGGGTTCGCCACCGGCCTCGGGCGATGGCTGTTGGGCGGAGAGCCGCCGCAGGGCATCCGCGCAAGCATGCAGCGGGAAGGCGGCCAGGGCATTGTTCGAATTGAGCTTGATCCGGATCGAAAACGCGGGGGCGCCGACGATATTCGATCCGCGGCAGCGGCGATTGCCGCGCCGGCAGACACCGCGATTGGACCGTCACAACGATTGAATCTCGCCTGGACCGGGGAGAACACAATGGAGGCGCGATTCCCGATTCAGAAGGCCGGAATTTATCTGGGGGCGGTCGATCTCGGCCAGGGCCGATTCCTGCCGCTTTCGCCGTTGACGCTTCCGTACTCGCCCGAGTTCGAGCCGCGCCAGGATCCGGACGAAGGCCGCAAGACGCTCATGGAGATGTCCCGAATTACCGGAGGCGCCGAGCGCACCGCCTGGGATGGCGTGTTCAGCGCCAGCCTCTTGCGCCGCCGCGAAGTGCGCGACCTTGTGATCCCGCTTGCCCTGATGCTGCTACTGCTGCACATGTTGGAGATCGCTGGACGTCGGCTGTTTTTGTTCGCTGCCGCGAACACGTGGCTTCGGTCCCAGCGCCTTCCCACCCGCCGTGTTAAAACAAAACCCGGCGCACCCAACACCGCGCCGGCCGGTACTCCGGTGCCTGCAAACTCGATCCTGCCTCCAAAGCCGGTCGTTTCTCCCTTGGCGCGTGCAAAAGTCAAAGCCCGCGACCGTATCCACTGATCGTCGCGCCAATGTAGATGCAGTCTGTCAATGTGTGACGCGGCTGACAGTGAGCCGGAAAGCAACGGGAGGCGGTGTCGTGGGATTCATGAGGACAGTCACAGACAGTATTGCGCCTCTCTGGAGAACGACAGGATCCTTGAAGATAAACGGCGCGGGCCAATCGACCGCGAGGTGTTTCGCAAAGAGCAGCATGTCCGTGCCGCCATCAGGCCGGCGCGAGGACACTTCAATGGAATCGACGCCGCGAAGAATTTCCGGGCGCAGCGCGAGGACATCCGTTTCGGCAGCAAGCCGGATTTCCGCGTGAAGTTTTCGAGCGGACGGCCCATTCGTTCCCATAGGTTTCGACGTCAGCGTCAAGTCCGAGACCAAAGCCGCCTTCCCGGAATCTGCGAAATACAGCCCGAGTGTGCCCTGGTCCACAACCGGGACCGATGCTCCGCGATAATGGATTTCGGCGGTGACGTGTGCGCCTTGCGGCAGCCGGAAGACGTCGCCGGCTGGAAGACTCGTGAAGCCGTACCATGGTGTCCAGCTTCCTATCCATTGGCCGGTTTCCTGAATTGTGAAAAACACGGCACGTGTGACGCTGCGATCCCCGGGCATGTACTCGATGGCGCGCACTCGACGTTCGGCCGAGCGTCCCACAGCGTCGACGGCGAAGGTGCTGTACCTTAGGGAATCTGCCTGCCGCGTTTCGATCGAGCTGGGTGGCAGCGCGATCGTTACGTCCGGGCTGCCAAGGTGCCATTTCCCGAAATCGTTCTCCGCCCGAATGTCTTTCTTTCGCGTCACGCCCGTATCCACGATATTGGTGAACACGGTTCCGGCGTTTCTCGGTCCCAGGCCTTCCACCCACGAAACGACGAACTGCGTTTCGCGCAGCGTCAGGCTGTTATCGTTCGCAAATTGTCCATAGCCTGAAATCGCAGACCATGGCGGCATATGACGCGCAATGACGCTTGCGCGAATTTGCCGTCCGTGAAGCCACGTCTGTTCATATGTTTCGAGCGGGAACGAAGGGCCCTTTTCAAAATGACACATGACGCAGCGTTTGTTCAGCACCTGTACGATTTCTCGATCAAACAGGACCGTTGTCGTCAGCGTTTCATGCGAAAGCACGGGTCCGCACCAGATCATCGCAATCGTGGCGGCGAGAATGGCAGCGATCGCAAGAAACTTCGTATTCACTTCAGAACTTCTCCATGGATTCGCCGACACGAAACGTGAAAGCAAACGTATGGACCTTGTCGTTCCGCCGGAACTGTGTCCAGGCGCGGTACACGCCCGGTTTCGGCATCAGACCCTCGAACGTGACGTTCGGTCCTCCGCGCAATTTTTCCAGATCCGATCCCGGTGGAATCAGAAAGCGTGGAAGGCCGTCATCATCGGGTATCGAGAGAATATCGAGCGGATGGGAATGCACGTAATCCGCCATGTCTTCGCTCATGATCAACGTGTGGCCGAAGGCTCCGAGATAGGTTTGAAGATCGGTGATTGGGCGTCCGCTGGTACTGTCGGTCAAATTGAAGTTCAGGTGAACGTATTGGCCGGCCGCAATGGATGTCGGATCGTAGGCGAGCGTCGCCGTAATGTCGTCCACCGTCTTTGTGGAAACAGCATCGGGGACAAGCCTGGCGCTGTCGGAAGCAAGGTCGCCGGAGTAGCCTGCGGTGACCAGTGGGCGGGCAAGAAACTGCGGCGCGCCTCCCGCCGGCATGAAATCCGACAGGATCTTGTAATAGCCGGCCTTCGGAAGAGTCACGTCAATCGACCATTCGCCATCCGGCTTCTCTTCAGGATGAATGTGCTGGAAATACGCCATGTCCTGGCTGATGACGAACAAGTGGTATTGGCGTTCATGAACCACCTCGAACTTCGTGACTGCTTCACCGGATCCGGGATGAAAAATTCGAAACAGAAACTTTGCCGGTTGACCCGCTTTCACGACAGCGGGCACGGTGCGGAAATCGAGGCGATAATCGCGCACATCAAAAGGAGAAGCGTGGACCAGGGCCATTCCACAGCGTGGACACTTGCCCTCTTTGTCCATCGTGTAGTCCGGATGCATCGGACATACCCAGGCGGTTTCCTGCTCGGGAGACGGCGTTTGAACACGCGCGCCGGAAAGCCCCAGTGCCAGGAGCATCAAGGCTGCCAGCAGAGCCGGCCTGGCAGAAAAGGCTCGCGTTCTTCTCATATCAGCGATCTAACGATGCGGACTGGTGGAGTTACCTTCGTAGACGCCGGATCCGGGACCGGGCAACTCATTGCTCCTTGGACCCGTGTACCGTGCGACATGAAGGCCCGTATTGTTGTCCGCCCAGTAGATCAAGCCGTCCTTGAATACTGGATAGGTTCTCGCGATACCCTGCGGAGCCGGCATGGCATAGCCGACTTCGCGCGGCGTCTGCGGCCGCGAGATATCGATGGCGCGCAGGCCGTGACCGTACCAGGTGGTGAAGACGAGATTTTTGAACACCGTCGGGTTGTGATTCTGTTGCGCGACCTGCTGACGCGGTTGCCCGTTCGGTTCCGTCGTCGCCTGGTCGAGACACTCTTCCAGTTGGTTGTCTGGAATCGCGAAAGCGCCGACCATGAACGGCGTGATCTCCGACTCCACCGAAACGATCCGCGCATAGTTCAAGGGGCAGCCGCCGTTTTCGTCGCTGAGCCAGACGTAGGCAGGCCGGCCCTTCGTGTTTCCCCGCACCTGCGCGGGCCGGTCCGGCACAAAGACCGCGCTGTGCGTGCCGGTCGGCGATGCGTTTACCGGAGGATAGACATCAAACCTCGAGCGCGTCATCAGGACGAGGTAGCGCTGAGCCTTCGCCTGTGCAGAAGCACTGGACGCCAGGTATGCCTTCAGTCCGGGATCGTTGTTTACGGCCATATGAAGACAATCGCCGGCGACGAGTCCGACTTTGGCAGCGTCGATCGCGCCGTCGGGAGCCACGATTGTCGAGCGCTGGTTGCAGCCGGCCGTGTTTCCGGTGAGCTCCGCGTCACGGCGATGCGCGATGGCTTCGGAATCGATCACGTAGAATCCGGCCGTCGTGCCGGCCACGTAAACGCGCTCGCCGTCGCCGGTGACGGATACCGAATGCAGTTTGTTCTGCTCCGCGTTCTGGAAGTTGCCCGCGCGGCCTTCGCGGTTTCGCAATTCGCTGAAGTCCAGAAAGCGTCCGTCGGAAAACAAGCCCGTCGCGTCGGGCCGTTCGTTGAGGGGAGGTCCGCCGACGTCCTGCAGGCTGAAGCCCGCGAGGACTTTCGGCTTGTCGAGCATTTCCCCCGAGTTCTCATCGGTGACGGCGAGCACGACCATGTCGGGAATTCGGAGGCCGGGATTGTCCGGATCGGGAGTGCCGGCTGTCCAGATTGTCATGTAGACGAGCACGCGATTGGCATTGACCGGATCGTGCCAGAGGAAGAACTCGTGCGATTGCGCGTGAAAATCGTGCGTCGTGCTTTTCGATATCACCTGGCAGGTATTGGGATCGATGCGGTAGGCATCCATTTTGCCGGCGGTGTTGGTGCCGCCGTTTCGCACAAGGATGTAACGTTGCTGTCCGCTGGAAGTCGTGTATGCGAGCGCGCGTAACTCGCGGTCGTCGTATCCCTGGTTGCCATCGACGGTCGCCGGAATTTCGCCGGCCGCTACAGGCGGTTGCTTGTCCGGGTTCGGCTGGATTTTGAAAATGTTGATGGGATGCCGCACTCCGGCGCCGTTTCCGTGTCCGACGAAAATACAGTTGCCGGCGATGCCGAGGCCGCGAGCGTCTCCTTCGCCGTCGAGGTCGCCGCCTTTCCACTTTCCGGTGGCCGCGTCCTTGACCGAGGCAAGCGTGAGGACCCAATGCAGGTGCTCGAAATTTCGAAACAGATGCAGGGATTTCTCCAGCGCGATGGCTCCTGCGCGGGCGTCCTCCTCGGAGGAAAATGGATCCACTTCGCCCATTCGGTTGACCCGCACCGTCGGCAGCTGGCCGATCGGAGTATCGAACGTGCTCGGCTGGCAACCGGCGGGATCCTTTGAATAATCGATGCAACCGGGCTGCTGCTGCGCTTTCGCTCCACCTAGCATTGTCAAAAGCGCGACAAATGCTGCGCTCATGCAGAGTTTCCAATTCGATGTCTTCGCTTGCATGGAGTTCCCCCTTCAGGCTGACGATTCACGGGCAGTTTAATGCATGCGTTGTTCTAAAGATCGATTCTTGTTCCCAGAGCGACCAGAAATTTCGCCATCCATGCCGGATGTGCCGGCCATGCGGGAGCCGTAATGAGGTTCTCATCTGCGACCGCCTGATCCATGGCAACGTCGACGTACGTTCCGCCGGCCTGCGTTACGTCCGGTGAAACTGCGGGATAACAACTGATCTTTCGGCCCTGCACGACACCGGCGGCCGCCAATATCTGCGCCGCATGACAAATCGCCGCAATGGGCTTCTTGGCATACGCAAAGTGCCGGACTGCCTGAAGAATTTTGGGGTTGAGCCGCAGGTATTCCGGAGCACGGCCTCCGGGAATAACGAGAGCGTCATAGCTTTCCGGTTTAATGTCGTCAAAAGTCGCGTTCAGCGAAAAGTTATGACCGCGCTTTTCCGTATAGGTCTGGTCGCCTTCAAAATCATGAATGGCTGTTCGAACGGCTTCGCCCGCCCGTTTGCCGGGACATACCGCGTGAACACTATGCCCGACCATCAGGAGTGCCTGAAACGGCACCATCACCTCGTAGTCTTCAACGAAATCGCCAACAAGCATCAGAATTTTTATTGCAGCCATATCCACCTCCGGTTTCAGGTTCCAAGTATCCATGAAATTCCGGGACGAGCCCCAAATTTCCGTACCCCGTATTTCCTGCAGGAAATACGGGGTACGGAAATTTGGGGCTCGTCCCGGAATTTCGGTATTCTCATGGATTGACGAGATGACAGATCCATTCCTGAAATGGCTGAATGCCCTGGAACAACGCCATCTGACGGCTTTGAATTTTCAGGAGGTTCGACGTGCCGTCCAGGCGCTTTCCGCCTTGTACGTCGAACGCCGGAATCGAATCGAGCAGGGAAGCGCGCTCGATGGGTCGGGCAAACGGGCCGCGTTTGCAACGTACTTTGCCCCCCTCCATTTTCTGCTCGTGCGCGAAATTGTACGGGCTCTCGGCGCCGGCAACACCTCGAAATCCGAGATCATCGACCTGGGATGCGGCACCGGTATTGCCGGAATCGCGTGGGCCCTGGAAATGAATCCTCCGCCGAGGATTACCGCTATCGATCGAAACCCCTGGGCCATTCGAGAAGCGAAATGGACGTGCGGTGCGTTTGATCTGCGTGCCGCGGTCCGATCCGAGGATCTGGGCAGGTTCAAGATCGAAAGAAGTTCGGCCGTGATCGCCGCATTTACCGTCAACGAACTTTCCGAAGACGCGCGCGGACGCATGCTGCGCGAAATGGTTTCCGTTGGGCGTCACGGCTCTCCCGTTCTCGTGATTGAACCGATTGCCCGGCGCGCAACGTCCTGGTGGCCCGAATGGGCTCGGGAGTGGACCGCGCTCGGAGGCCGCGAAGACGAGTGGCGATTTCCGGTGGAGCTACCCGACTCTCTGGCATTGATGGATAAAGCAGCGGGTCTGGATCATCGTGTGCTCACCGGACGGACCTTGTGGATGTCCGGCCGGCAGTGATTAAAAGTATCCGATCGCGCGCCCAAACACGGCGACTCCGAACCAAAGGAAGAGCGCCAGGATTCCCGTGAGTCCGCGCAGGAATGGCTGAGGGTTGGCGGACCGCGTCACTTTTCTGTACAGCGTGAAATGAAAGATGGCAGCGGGGAAGAAGAACGCCATCTTGTACCAGTACATGGTGCTGCTGTAGCACTTGTTTGCTTCCGATGCGAACAGCGACAGTCCGGTCGTGACCATGATGACGAGGCCCAGAAAGGAAATCCATCCGAGCTGTTTGGCAACCTGAGGAACGGGCATGTCCCTCATGGTGAATCCGAACAGCCGAAGGCTCATCATGAATATGCCGCCGAGCAGCAGCGTGAGACCAAACAAATGGAAAACCTCGATCACCGCGAAGGGATACTGGTGTAAACGGATGGTCTTTCCAATCCAGGTCGACTCGGCCCACTCAAAAAATGGGCGGGTCATTCGGAAGAGCCGTTCCGACGTCAGCATCGTCATTGTGAAATCGAGTTGCTTTTCTTCACCAGCTCCCAGATCGAGGTTCGGCATCTCCGGCATTTCAAAACCCTGCACCTCCGCTCTCATCCTGTAGGTACCCGCCGGCAGAGACTCAATCTTGTAGGTTCCCGATTCATCCGTCGTCCCGAATGCATCGACATGCGTTGCGGTATTTGTGGCAGACACCATCGCGTATACAATTTTATTGCCGGTCGAATCCAAAACGGATCCACGGATCGAACTTGTTTGGGCGAACGTATTGGTGGCTGTGAGTAAGCTGAAAAGGAGGACGCTGAGCCCAGCCCCTGTCCATTTGGCAAAACGCATCACTGGTGTCGAACCTCCGTTGAACGATTAGAACGTATAGGCCATAAGTCGACCGGCAGCGATGATGATCGCCCAAAGCAGGATGGAAAACAGTCCTGCCATTCGTGCGCTGGTGGGCGGAATGGCAGCGGTGTCCCATTCGGACTGATGCCGCTGAGTTCTGAGGTGAAAGTACAGGATATTGATGCCCGCGAGGATGAGTGCAATGACCTTAATGCGAAAGAAGATGCTGTTGTAGGCCTTCGCCGCCTGGCACCAGAACAGCAGGACGCCGGTAATCATCATGATGACGAAGCCCGGCATCATCCATTTGAAAATGTTGGTCTGCATCTGGGAGATGGGTTTGTTGCGCATCGTGAATCCCAGCAGTCGCAAATCCCACCACAATACGGCTCCCACAGAGATTCCAAGCGCGAGGACATGGGTGCCTTCGATAAGGGGGAAAAAGTAGATCGATTCGCGGATCTGAGTTCCCAAGTCCGTGTCCTGGAGCCACTGACAGATTTCCAAAAGAGACATATAAAATCCTCGAGATTGTGAGTTGCGGAAATTGCAGCCGCAACCCGGCCTGCGACCCAGAGATATTAACGCAGCGATTCTGCTTAACTTACTGAAAACTTTCTTAAATTCTCGTCATATCGCAGGCTTGGATAAGCGGAAACGACAGGATATACTCCGCGCCTGCTATTCAATTTATTCTTCGGATTCGAACGACAATAAAGGGGTGATCGTATGCGACAGTCGGTAAAGATCGGGATTCTTGCCACCGTGGTGCTGGTAGCAGTGACATTGGCGGCTCTGGCCCAGGCGCCCGCGCCGAACCCTCAGGACGCGAAGTATCAGTCCAAGGGTGAGCAGGACCGGACGTATGTATTTCCGGGAACGACGGAAATGATTCCGTATCACATTTACGTCCCGATGAAATGGGACAAGAATACGAAGTTGCCGCTGGTCATTGTGACCCATGGCGCAAGTCAGCCGGCGACTGCACCGTTCATGCGGCCGACTGCCAATCCAACCTTGGCCAAGATGGCTGAAGAGCGCGGTTTTATCGTTGCAGCGGTAACGGGCTACCATGCAAATGCGACCGTTTGGACTGCCGCCACCGGTGATGGTGGATGGAACAACCCCTATAAGATGGTCGGAGCCACTGCCGCTGCCCGCGGTGGTGGCGGAGGCGGAGGTGGCCGCGGTGCTGGTGGTGGAGCCCCGGCTGGCGGAGCCCCCGCAGGTGGTCCTGGCGCTGGAGCCGCACCGCCTGCTGGCGGAGCTGGTGGCGGAGGTGGCCGCGGTGGCGGAGGTGGCGGCGGAGGCCGAGGCGGTGGTGGAGCTGCCGCAGCACCGGCAACTCCTGAAGATTTTCAGCGTGCTGAACAAGATGTCCTAAACGTCGCGGACCTGATGGCGAAGGAATACAACGTCGACACCAATCGCATTTACTTGATGGGGAACTCGTCGGGAGGCGGAGCGGTCTGGGCATATACGGCAAAATACCCGGAACGCTGGACGGCAATTGCACCCAGCGCGGCGCCGCTGGCGGAAGGCGATTATCCATTTGAGAAGCTGAAGAATATTCCGGTTATTTACATTCACGGTGATGGAGACACCACGATGGATTTCAACGCCGGAAAAGCGATGATCGATCGCGCCAAAGCGAAGGGTGTCAACGCCACTTTCGTCGGCGTTGTCGGCGGACAGCATACCGACGCCTGGGCCCAGCCGGAAATCATCAAGCAGATTTTCGACTTCTTCGATGCTCACAAGACGAAGGTGAAGTAGGGAGTCATGGACTGTAGGCGCGGTCTATGACCGCGCACGATCCATATTTCAGGTAACTTGCTTAGCGAGAGATAGTGGGCGGTCATAGACCGCCCCTACAGTCAAACGCCCGCCTTCCACTTGATGTTGCATCCGATGCTGGGTTTTTGATCCGCGGACGGAAGGCGTCCGGCAAGCACGGCATCCGCGGCAGCGCGAAGGTCTGAACCGGATGGCGGCACGCCATTGCCTGGACGGCTCGAATCCAGCTGACCCCGATAGACAAGTTTCCGCCGACCATCGAAAAGAAAAAAATCCGGCGTGCAGGCCGCCCGGTAGGCTTTTGCCACCTCCTGGGAATCATCGCGCACATAAGGAAATGTGTAGCCCACCGCTCGTACTTCCTGCTGCATGCCTTCCACGCCATCCTGCGGAAAAGCCACGGTGTCGTTGGAGTTGATCGCGATAATGGCGAGCCCTTTGGGCTGGTAATCCTGGCCGAATCGGGCCAGTTCGCTGCGGATGTGACGGACAAAAGGGCAGTGCGGACAAATGAAGACCACAAGAACCGCTGGCGCGCCGTCAAATTGGCTCGATGAGACGAAATCGCCGTGAATTTCAGGCAACCGGAATGGGGGCATCAAAGTGCCCAGTTCAAGCATGGTCGACGGTGTCGCAGCCAAGGAATTCCTCCTTATTTAATTGCGTAATTTATGATAGCGCATAGTATTCACCAATAGCGCTCAACTACGGCTTCCCTGTATGCTGTTGGTGTCTGACCGATGGAATATGAGCAAGAAATTCATCTGGACTGGCTTTTTCCTCGGGTCGACCATCGGAGGCATAGTTCCGGCGATGTGGGGTGGCGACATGCTATCCGTTTGGGGAATCGTAATGTCGCTTGTCGGTGGAATTGCCGGAATGTGGGCCGGCTATCGTGTCTCCCAGTGGATATAAGAATAAGGAGAAGAAGAAATGCCGTTAGGACTAGGAGTTCCCGAACTGCTGATTATCGGCGTTATCGCGCTTTTGATCTTTGGACCCAAGAAATTGCCTGAACTCGGGAAAGGGCTGGGCAAGTCGATCCGGGATTTTAAGGACGCGATGAGCGAAAAGAACGAACCGGAAGACGATCCGGCAAAAAAGAAGGAACTGGAAAAGCCGCACGAGCCGGTCAGCAAGTAGCGGTGATCTTCCGGCGACCCTGCCTTTTAGGCCTTCAAGTCTACGGCGGCCTTCAGCGCGCGCCTCTTCGCTTCGCGGCAATCAACATCTGAATTTGAGCCACGGCGTTACGGACCCGGATGTCGACGAGCATCTTCCCCAACTCCGGTGTTGACAGCCGCGGATCGCCAGTGATCCCGTTGTTCAATCGGCGGATCTTCGGGTCCGGTTGCTGTCCTGCCGGGACGACCGGATCGCCGGCTGTCGTTTTGTAGATATCCCGCACCCACGCGGCGGGCGCGGGCTGCAGGGCAAGCATCTCCGATGTATCGGGAATCCCTCCGTGCGTGCTCGGAGGCAATCCCTTACTCTTCATCACCGCATCGAATTCCTTCTCGGATTTTTCGTAGACGTCTCCGCAAAAATAAACGTGGATGCCGCGCGGCGCGTATTTTCGATCCAGGACAACGGCGAGATCCGCAAGTTCACGTTGTCCATCTCCGTGGTCCCCCATGAGAACGAGTTCCGTGAACCCATTGGTGACCATGCTATCGACAACAGCCTCGTTAACACGTTTGAAAAGATCCGCGGTCAGCGTGACGCCTCCGGGCAGCTTTCCATCCACTTTCGTGATGGAAAACGGCAGCACAGGCGCCACCAGCGCGTTTCCGAGTTTTTGCGCAATCTGGGCGGCAACTGCGCGCGCGATGAAAGTGTGCCCGCCGAGAACCGCGTGCGGGCCGCGCTGCTCGGTGCCCCCATTAAAGATCAGGACCGTGGTTTTTCCGTGATTATGAATCGCGTCGTACAATTCCGTGTGCGTCAGCAATTCGATTTCGACCGGCGGCTCTTTTGCAGATTGCGCGCAAACCACAGCAACAAATAGCAGGCTCAGTATTATTCGTTTCATGATTCCTCCCCTCTCCCGAAGGGAGAGGAGGGCCCGAAGGGCCAGGTGAGGGGTAGGATTTGTCCCCTTCCATATTGTTTTTTGTTTCTACCCAAAGAACGCCCAGGTAATGATCGCGCCCACCACTGTCATCGACAATCCCCACGCCAGAAGCTGATTGAAAAGCCGCCGGCTTTGCGGGCCCGCCGGTATTGAGGCGATGCACAGTGCGCCGATGGTCGACAGAGGGGATACGTCCACAAGGTGTCCGGACACATTCATGGTCATCGCCAAAGCTCTGGCCATTCCGCCACCGAGGCTATCGCTCAAGCCCGGAACCAGAGGAAGAAACGCCGGCAATACAACTCCCGAAGTGCTCGAGTATGCCGATATCGTACCCACAATGACGGCAAGAAATGGAATGATGGTGCCTCGAGTCGAGACGCGTGTGAGCAGACTCGTGAACAGGCTCAAGCCACTGGTTTTTTCAAGCAGGCTGATGAGTACCGTCACACCGCATACCATCATGATAGTACCCCACGGCATCTTCTTGATGGCTTCTTCCTGATCCGCTGCTCCAAGCAATCCAAGAATCACCGCTGCCGCAAACGCCGCCATTCCGATGTTCATCTTCCCGAGAAGAACGCCCGCGATCAACAGCACAATCATCACGATGGTCAGGATATGTTGCCGATTGAGCGGCGGCGGACGCTCTCCCGTTCCCTTGAAAACTTCGGCGCGGGCGACGAGCTTCCACCCGCCAAACAGAAGATAGCCCGCGAACGCGACGATCGCATGAGCGATGAAATTGTAAAACCAGGTTTGAAGTCCCAGGCCCGGAAGATTGATTCGGTTCATCAGGCCATTGACGATGATTCCCGTCGGAGCCAGAGGAGACAGAGAGCCGGAGTTCGCTCCATTACCAACCATGATGGCCATGAGGAAGGGTGAGATTCCCATGCCCAAGGCAGTTGTCATGGCCATTGGCGCCAGCAGCCCCGTCGTTGCAATATTGCCCGGTCCCGATGTTGCCAATCCTGCCGCGAGAAAAAAGTACATGATCGGCACCAGCCCCACACGTCCGCGGCAGAGGCGCACGGCCTGATGCGCCACTCGTTCGAGCGTGCCGTTGACCCTGGCCTGACTGAAGAGCAACGTCACGCCGGCCAGCGTCAAAAACAATTCAACGGGAAAGCCACCGGCAATTTCCTTGACCTGCATGTGGCCAAGGTACACACCAATGAACCACGCCAGGGCAATCGACAGCAGGCCCACGTTCAGCGAAGTCGTGCAGCTGAGTATTATCGCCAGCGCCAGCGCGCCAAGCGTGATCAGTCCAAGATTCATGATTCAAGTAAGCGGACAGATGCTGTCATGACGGGGGAGCGGAATCAAGCGGTCTTATAAGTTCCGCTGCAGCCGCGGGCGGAAGGTGTGAACCAATAAACAAATAGGAGTCAGACCAATTCGGGGCCAATTCGGGGCCGTGCTACTCGAACCCCGAATTCGAATTACAAAATTCGGGGTTCGAGTAGCACGGCCCCGAATTGGTCCCGAATTTTGAATGCAAAAGGATATTCCAGATTGGCGATCGGCGAGTGCTGATTGCGTATCCGCCGAGACGGGAAAGCAAAATGCATTTTCTTAATTCATTCACAGCTTCTATGCCCGCGCCTATCGTTGGATATTCTTCACTGGCCAGATGTCTTCAACTCTATCTCCGCGCATCGCGTAAATTCGCTCGTAGAGATTTACCGTCGGGTCGCAGTGAGGCGGAATGAACTCGATCTGGTCGCCAAGCCGGAGTGGGCGTGAAGGGTTCTCCAGATGCAGAATGCCGTGTTCATCACCACCCCACTGCCAGCGCACGCCCTCAAGCCCCACCGCCTCCGGGCCAAAGGGCCGGTCGGTGGCGAAGGCCTTGTAGCCCGCATCGACCGTGACGCGATCCAGATGACTGGTGCTAATGACGGTTGTCAGTACGGTCATCGCCGGCGCAAAGCCGCTGCCGATAATTCGCCGGTAGGCCGCATCCATTAAAGGATACGAACCCGCCTGGATTTCCGTGACTTCGGGAATCGTGGTGTCGATGTCCCAGGTGCCCGTGGATCCCCCGGTCAGAATCCGCGCATCGAGACCTGCAGCGAGCATCTCCTTCTGCACGGATACCGCCTGCGCAATCGCACGCTTGGAATGGCTGCGCCGTTCGTCGGCCCCCTCCGTATGCGATCCACTGACCGAGTAAGCCTGGACGCCAATCAACTTCAAATTAGGCGATGCGGCAATCTGGTGTGCGAGAGCAATCGCGCGCTCGTCACAGGGCATTCCAGTGCGATGATCCCCGATGTCGAGGTCGATGAGAATCTGCAGCGACGTCCCGGCTCGTGCCGCGGAATCCTGATACATCATGGCCTGGTCCGGATGATCGACAACAGCTCGGATGTCCGCTCCGGATTTTGCCGCGGCTGCGATCTGGTCGGTCTTCATACGGGATGCTACGGGAGTCGTCAGGAGCACGCCAATCCCGGCGGCAGTCATCCAATCCATTTCCGAAATCGTCGCCACGCATACTCCAACCGCACCGGCTTGCAACTGGCGGCGCGCAATCGGGACACACTTATGCGCCTTGGCGTGCGGACGCAGCTGCTTTCCCGCGAGCGAGACGGTGGTTTGCATCTTCCGGATATTGGATTCGAATCGGTCCAAATCGACCAGCAGCGCGGGAGTGAGCAAATCGAATTTCGATGTTTGCATGGTCGTGTAGGATAAACGATACAAGATGAGGAGCCAATCGGCGAAGACTGAGACGAAGACGGAGACAATGCCCGGAACGGGCACGACGTCGGATACACGCCTCGAAAAGTTGTATCACGTGATTATCTTGAATGACGACGAACACTCCTACGAATACGTCATCGAGATGCTGCAGGCCGTATTCAGAATCTCCAGCGCTGCCGCGATTGCGCACACCATCGAGGCCGACACCACGGGCAGCAGCATTGTCGTTACATGCGAACTGGAAGAAGCTGAACGGAAGCGGGATGGAGTACACGCCTATGGGCCGGACTGGCGCATGCCCAACTGCCGCGGTTCAGTCACGGCTCTAGTCGAACCTGCAGGCTAGCGCGTCATGGCCAGCCGCAAACTTCAGGAGCAAATCGAACGAATCCGTCAGCTGCGGGAATCGAATCCTGACGCGGCAACTGTTTCCATACTCCGAAAGGCATTGCAGGACCGCTCGAACCTTGTCGTCGCGGAAGCGGCAAGGATCGCTGGAGAACTTCACGTCCTCGATCTGACTGCAGAACTGCTGGGGGCATACTTCAGGCTTTTCGATGATCCCGTGAAAAGCGATCCTAAATGCTGGGGGAAAACCGCGATCATCAAGGCCCTGACCGTACTGGATTACAGTGAATCTCCTCCGTACCTGCGCGGAGCAAGCCATGTGCAGATGGAGCCAGTATGGGGCGATCATGAAGACTCGGCAGGGAAGCTGCGGTCCAACTGCATTCTCGCGCTGCCACAGTGTACGGATCTCCGCCGGTCCGATGTGTTTCGGCATCTGGTCGACCGGATCGTAGACCCGCTGGATCCCGTGCGGCTGGAGGCGGTGCGCACTATTGAACAAATGAGCGGCGACGAAGCCACGCTTCTTCTACGGCTGAAGGCGCGGGTAGGCGATTCGCGTCCCGCGGTGACGGGCCGGGTTTTCGATGCGCTTCTGAATCTGGAGCCTGGAAGTGGACTCGCCTTTGTTTCCGAATTCCTGAAATCCACCGATATTGAAGTTCGCGACGAAGCCGCGCTTGCGATGGGCGCCTCGCGTCAATCCAGTGCAATTCCAATTCTCATCGCCGCTTGGAAGGACACTCTCGACCGGGATTTCCGTTCTGTGTTGCTCCGCGCCATCAGCGCGTCGCGCGAAGAGTCGGCGTTGGCGTTTCTGTTGTCGCTTGTCGAGAATGGTCCCAGTCATCAAGCTGCCGCGGCTAGTGAAGCCCTGGCTCTTCACGCCGATTCACCGGAAATAATGGCACGCGTTGAACTCGCAAAAGGCCGAAGGCGGGAATAATTCCACTTATCTGCCAAACCGTACCACCCCCAGCAGCAATGCTTTCCACGGATCTCATTGTAACGTCCTGATTTCAAAGCCTGATGTATCCAGTTGAGCATTGGCAGGATTCTTGCAGCACTTTGAGTGCAATCCCTCGAACGAACGGAGGCTTCAGATGAAGAGTATTGCATCGCGGTTCACCCTGTTGGCTGTGATTCTGTTTGTCGTCAGTGCGCCAATCGCGCAAAGTCAGGTCGTTCCGGCTTCGCAAAAAACGTTTGAAGGGCGGCTCACCAGAGTGGATCCGGCAATGAAAACGATAACGATCACCGGGATGGAAGACAAGGAAGTAAAGATCATGAGCTTTAAATACAGCGACGACACTGTTGTTGTCGGAGGCGATAAAACTGTCCAGGGTCTTTCCGGCAATACCGGCACGTCATTGAAAATCACCTATCGGGCAGATCGTGGCAGCAATGAGGCGACTCGGATTGAAGTGACCGGGAAGTGACGGAAAGGTAGCGTTCGATATAGAGGCATCATGGCATTCGGTGACAATCTGAATTTTCGGGCTCCCCAAGCGGATGGGACGCCGCGTCTGGACGCCCGCAACGCGGAGGCTTCCCTCGAACAACTCTCGGAGGCGGTGGATCAGGTGCGAAACCACCTGATCCGGACGCAGCGGCGCATCGATCGCAGCGAACAGCATTATGCATCGCTCGTCCGCAGCGTGCGGCTGCTATGGGTGCTGATAGCAGTAACTCTTGTCGGCTTCGGTGCGGTGTTGTGGTACGGACTTTCCGCAACCACAGGGCAGCGAGCCCTCTCGACGGACGATTCCGCGATTCGAGGCTTTCTAGACAATGATCGTAAAGACGCGGGCGCCGCGCAACCGGTTCCGGTCCCGGTTCCGGCCCAAGCTCCGGATAATCCTCACTCCGTTCCGGATCTTGCGAAAGTGAATCCTGCCGCGTCGGCGCCGGTCCAGGCCAATGTCGAGAAGGTAAAACCCCAGACCGAGGCGGCGGTCCATCCGGCCTCGGCAATACCCGCGGACCATGTGGACCGTCAGCGCAAGGATTTCCGATTGAGCAGTAACCAGACCGAGCAAGTGGCTCCCGGAATCTACCTGACAATCAAAGGCGTCGACATCGGCAATAAGCAGGTCAATGGCTGGCTTCAGATTGCGCGCGACGGACGCATCGTATGGATAAGAAATCAGGAAGCGGAAAGAGCTCTGAGCTTCGTGTCTCAGGCCGCCGACCACCCCAGCTACCTGATATTTACGCGCCTGGATAGTAGTGGAGTTTCCGGCTACGTCATGATCCCGGGATAAGAACTTCAGCCTTTCATGCGTACTTGAGTTGCCGGCGCAGCGATTGCCGAAAACCTGCGAGCGCCTGTGTTTGGCCGAGCTTTGCACTTTTCTGCAGGAACTCTGCCAATGCGAGTCAAAATTGGGAAAGCACGGCTCGATTCGGCATCGATATAAGCGCTCTCCCGCAGTACATATATCTGCAAGACGTTTTTCCTGGGAAGGTATCGCCAGATTTCCGGGACGGAAAACGCCGAATAGATCGGAAGCTTCCCTAAGGATTGATTCGAGACATCGATTTCAATGGCCAGGTCCGGTGGTGGATCGTGATCGAGATTCAGTTCTTCCTTGCCAATCACATCACCGGCTGCGGCGATATGAAAGGCGGAGTCCGACTCAGCTCCCTTTGCAAGATGCTTTCGCTTCCAGGTGGCCTGTCCGGAAGATTCGATATTCATGGCGTACTCTTCTGAAAGGATACGGATCATCCCTTCAATGAATCGGTTGAATTTTTCGTGCTTCCGGCTGGTGGTCACGAGCTCAAGTCTTCCGCGGTCATAAGTCACTCGGACGCTGCGTCGATGCTCCGCCAGGTCTTCGAGCAGGCTTTCGTATTCCTCCCACGTCACATCCTCGAGCACGAGAACGGAAGCCGGAGGCAGATGGTCGATGACATCCTTATAGTTCGTAAAGCGAGCGCTCATAGACCGCATTATAGTCTCGCCGCTTGTTCTTTGCAGTTCATCGTCCGTTCGGCTTCGCGTGCTTGCCGGGGTTTGCGATTGGAGGCTCCAGTATTCCGGGTGAATGGCGAAATCTTTGTCGTGGTTTTCGCGACAATGCTTAGAATAGAACCATGACAGGGCCAGAGAAACTCAGGATCGACAAGACAGCATTATCCGTCGCTTCGTTATTTGACGAGTCCGACGAAAAGACCTACTGGCGTTCCAAATCCCCGCAGGAACGATTAGAAGCGGTTGAAACGATGCGGCAGATAATCTATGGCTATGACCCTTCTACCACCCGACTTCAAAGACTTCTTGAAGTTGTTGAACTCCAGAAAAGTTAAGTATCTGCTCATTGGAGGATACGCCGTTGCGTATCACGGTTACTCCAGGGCAACGGCGGATATGGATCTTTGGATTGCCATTGAACCGGAAAACGCCAGGAGCCTGCTTGATGTCTTGAGCGAATTTGGCTTTGCAGCAGACACACTTGAGCCGGGTTTGTTTCTTCAGGAAGGCAAGATTGTTCGCATGGGAGTCCCGCCACTTCGAATTGAAATCCTGACGACGATTTCCGGGGTGTCCTTTGCAGAATGCTACCGCGATCGGGTTCTGGGACGGATTGATGAGGTGGATGTTCCCATCATCAGCCTGCACCACCTCAAAGCCAACAAGAAGGCCAGCGGTCGATTCAAAGACCTTTCCGACCTGGAACATCTGGAATAGCATGGCGCGTTCCACAGAAGTGTGTGCGTATCGAGCAGAACGGACAATAGCTTTCCAAGATGCACCTCACCGTGGCACCCCTTCCTGAATGCGGCCGGTCAATGTTCGCAGGAATGCAGCGAGGGCGAGCTTTTCGGGGGATGTGAATTCGCGCGGTCGGATTTGCACGTCCAGGTACGGGTTCGGCCGGCCACCTTTGGAATAGAACTCGATGACATCGTCGAGTGTGGCGAGGCTCCCGTCGTGCATGTATGGTGCGGTGCGCGTGAGGTCGCGAAGCGTCGGCGTCTTGAACGCGCCGCGATCACGCTCGATTTCAGAAACGGCGTAGCGGCCTTCGTCGGCGAGTTTGCCGTCTTGCCACGCGACGCCAGTGTTGTGGAACCG
>Ga0134122_10001194_pt1 | contig 18602 bp, 20 predicted proteins | sample KB302_FD_96461 | JGI IMG/M metagenome (GOLD analysis project Ga0134122, IMG submission 96461) | Terrestrial soil microbial communities without Nitrogen fertilizer from Kellogg Biological Station, Michigan, USA - KB3-0-2 | ecosystem: Environmental > Terrestrial > Soil > Unclassified ... | reverse complement strand
GAGTGGGCGATCTGGGCCGCCCAGCGCGGTAAAGAGAACGCAATCCGAGGTGGAAAGTGGCTTGCGGCTTTTGCCGCAATGGTTTGGGTGAGCTATGTCATTCCGGCACTAAAGCACTTGGCCGAGCAAGCAAACCTGACCGGCAATCGTGCTCGCGACGAAAGCATGCGCTTCCTGCAACACGCGCATAAGAGTTCGATCACATTCGGAAATTGGAGCGCGAAGCAACCGGGCGTGATTTGGCGTATATGGCTTGTTCCCGCCGCCCAGCAAGCTGCGACGCGCTCGAAGGAATTAATAGCGCGCCTGATCGAGGCTCAAAAACATCGCTCCGAGCAAAAGCGCCTTGCGTCGGAAGCGGCGCGCAATGAAGCTGAACGGAATTCCGCAACGGAGGTTGAAGTTAAAAAATCTGTCACGGAAGAAATCAAGACAGCCGAAACGGGAGACGTGCCCCCGGCGGTTGATAAGAGCAAGTTGACTGAATTCGAAACAGCAGCAAAATCCGACGTTCCAGCCAAGCAAGCAAAAAAGAAGAAAAAGGCGAAAGAAAAAGAGAAATCGATCGAAGCCTGAAATATTTCCGCATGAGCAGCCCAGTACTTTGTCGCCGGAATGCTCGTGCTTGGATCGAGCATCGCGCACGCGCTTGTCTAGCGATCAGCGGCCACCCTCACGCCGCGTAAGAAACGCCAGTCGCTCAAAGAGATGCACGTCCTGCTCGTTCTTAAGGAGCGCTCCGTGTAAGGGCGGGATGAGCTTCTTAGGATCGCGTTCGCGCAACATTTCGGGCGTGATGTCTTCGACCATCAATAATTTCAGCCAATCGAGCAGTTCCGAGGTCGAGGGCTTTTTCTTCAGTCCCGGCACTTCGCGGATTTCGTAAAACATCTTCAACGCCTCGGAGACAAGCCGCTGCTTGATGCCGGGAAAATGCACCTCGACGATCGCCTTCATCGTCTCGGTATCGGGAAAACGAATGTAATGGAAGAAGCAGCGGCGCAGAAATGCATCCGGCAGCTCTTTCTCGTTGTTCGAGGTTATGAGAACGACAGGACGCTGCTTTGCTTTGATCGTTTCGGCTGTTTCGTAAACGAAGAACTCCATCCGATCCAGTTCGAGCAACAAATCGTTCGGAAATTCGATATCAGCCTTGTCGATTTCGTCGATCAACAACACGGGGCGCTGTGGCAAGACGAATGCGTCCCACAACTTACCGCGCCGGATGTAGTTCTTGATGTCGGAAACGCGCGGGTCGCCGAGTTGGCTGTCGCGCAGTCGCGACACCGCGTCATATTCATAGAGTCCCTGAAGAGCCTTGGTCGTCGACTTGATGTGCCACTCGATCAACGGCGCCTTTATCGCCTTGGCGATCTCGGCCGCGAGAACGGTCTTGCCGGTGCCCGGCTCGCCCTTGATGAGGAGAGGGCGCTCAAGTGCGATTGCTGCATTGACTGCGACTTTAAGATCGGTATCGGCGACGTAGTCCTTGGTTCCTTCAAAACGCATGGCGGCTCCTTGCTGCGGCGCGCACCCTATGGGGTGGAGTTGCGAGCGGCAAGGCGACTTCTTTTGCACGTTTCGCCCGGCAGAACTTGCCGGGGGACGCGGATTTCTGCCCAGCACAAGATGATTGCAAATTGCAAAGAGATAACGAATTCAATGAGTTAACGCCGGCCGTTAGCTGGCACGTCGCTTGCGATGGTGGCTAGCGACGGCGTGCGCTCGAACGATGGCGCGTGCCCTTCGATGGAGGAGTAAATGGGTATTTTCGGCGCATTGACGACGGCGGTAGGCGGATTGCGGGCGCAGTCCTTCGCCCTCGAGAACATCTCGGGCAACATCGCCCACTCACAGACAACAGGTTTCAAGCGGACCGACACGAGTTTCTCGAATCTCGTCTCAGATTCGACGCTCACCCAACAGAAGTCGGGTGGAGTCATTGCGAACTCGCGGGCCACCAACACAATTCAGGGCGATATCCAAGCTTCGTCGGTCGACACCTTCATGGCGATCAACGGCGACGGTTATTTTGTGGTGCAGAAGCCTTCTGGTTTCCCGGATGGCTCGCCCGTATTCGCCGGCAATGAGCTTTATACCCGCCGCGGCGATTTCCAGCTCGATAAGGACGGCTTTCTCGTCAATGGAAGCGGCTACTATTTGGAAGCGTTGACAATCGACCCGGTGACCGGAAATGTAAGCGGCAGCGTGCCGACTGTGCTGCAGGTTTCCAACGATTTTCTGCCGGCGCAGCAGACAACGACCGTCCAGTATCGCGCCAATCTTGCCAGCATTCCGCTGACGCATGATTATAGCGCAACCATTCCGAACAGTGAGCTACTGGATCCCAGCGGTTTCACGGACGATCCCACTATTGCGGGCGGCGGCATCGTTACTGGCGCCGAGCAGCAAAGTTTCATCGACCAAACCATCACGGGCGGCGCAGTCACAGTGTTCGACCCGCAAGGCAACGCAGTAAATGTTCAGCTGCGCTGGGCCAAGATCGACTCTATCGACAACGGCGGTACAGATACTTGGGAACTGTTCTATCTGACCGACTCGACGGCGACTGGTACCAATCCCGCATGGCTCAACGTGGGTACTCAATACATCTTCGATGCCAACGGACAACTGAACCCGGCGGTGCCCGGAGTCTCGATCACTGGTCTGACCGTCGACGGACACTTAGTCGGCGATGTCACCATCAATCACGGTGCAAATGGCATTACCCAGTTCGCCGACTCGAACGGCGTCGTGCAGGTCAACACACTGAACCAAAACGGCTTCTCGGCAGGGTCGTTGAATTCGATCTCGATCAATAACAAAGGACGTATCGTCGCGAGCTATTCGAACGGACGCACGCTGGATCTCGCCGAAATTCCGCTCGTTAGCTTCAACGGTGATAACGGCCTTAAAGCCCTTGATGGCGGGGCTTTCCAGGCCACCGATGAGTCGGGTCCGGCGATCTTTGGCGCTTCAGGGAGCATCGTCTCGAAGTCGCTCGAGAATTCAAACACCGACATCTCCGACGAGTTCACCAAACTCATTGTCACGCAACAGGCCTATGCCGCCAATACCAAGATCGTGACGACGGCCAACGACATGCTGCAAGAAACCATCAACATGCTCAGGTAACGCGCAATTGTAGCGGCAAGGTTGGAATAAGATGGGCCTCACGTCAGCACTCTCTGCTGCGCTTACCGGCTTGCAGGCGACGCAAAGAGGCCTCAGCCTCGTCGCCGACAATGTCGCTAACATCAACACGCCTGGTTACATCCGCAAATCGCTGCTTCTCACGAACAGCGGCGCGGGTGGGACCGGCGTGCAAGTTGTCGGTATTTCCCGCGAGCTCGATCAGTTCGTGCAGCGGCAGTTGCGGGCGGAACTCGCCGGCGCGAACTATGCGAGCGTTCGAAGCGGCTTTTATACCCGGCTCGATCAAGTCTACGGTACGCCGGGCGGCGACGATGCGCTCGACACGCTCTTCAATAATTTTACCTCATCGCTGAATGCTCTAACGAGCAGCCCGGATTCGCTCGCAGCTCAGGGTGACGTGCTGAACCAGGCGCGGGTGCTTGCGCAGCATCTCAATGCAATGTCGGGCGATGTTCAGGAGCTGCGCTCACAAGCTGAAAGCGGCATTGCTGATGGCGTCAACCGCGTCAATCAATTGCTGCAGGACATTGCGGATGTTTCTACGCGGATCACTGGGTCCAATGGCACTGACGCTGCTTCTGCCGCGCTTCTCGATCAGCGCGACGGGGATCTTACGGAGCTTTCCGGGCTAATCGACATTCGCGTGTTATCGACCGGCAACAACGGAATAGCGGTCTTCACCACTTCCGGCGTTTCTCTCTACGACGGGCAAGCCGCGACACTCTCCTTCGACGCCCGTCCCGCGCTAAATCCGCAGTCTGCATATAGCAGCGATCCGAATGAGCGTACGGTCGGAACGATTACCCTTGTTTCGCACAATGGCAATCCGGTCGACCTGATTGGCTCGAAAGCGATTCGATCGGGCTCGATTGCGGCTTACGTCGAGATGCGCGATCGGATTCTTCCGGAAGCCCAACGGCAGCTCGACGAAATCGCAAATTCGCTCGCGCTGTCGCTCTCGAATCGCACAGTTGACGGCACGGCCGTAACGGGTGGTCCGCCGGACGGATTCAACCTCGATCTTACGGGCCTGCAGAACGGAAACCCGATTTCCCTCAGCTACACCGATGGAACGGGTACGCATAAGGTAACGATCGTCCGCGTCGATGATCCATCGACGCTTCCGCTTGATAATTCGGTTACCGCCGACACGAACGATCAGGTCATCGGCATCGATTTTTCGGGTGGCATGGCATCGGTCGCGACCCAGTTGAACACTGCGCTAGGTGCGGCCGGGCTTACATTTTCGAATCCCGCCGGAAACACCATGCGCGTAGTCGATGACGGCGTTCCGGATCTTGTCGATGTCGACAGCTTTAGCGCGTCGGTCACTACAACCACATTGAACTCCGGCGACCCGACGCTCCCGTTCTTCGTCGATGGGACCAATAACAGTTTCTATACCGGCGCGATCACCGCAGGCGGCGAACAGAAATTGGGGTTTGCCGCCCGTATCTCGGTCAATTCCGATTTGTTATCGAACGCTTCGGCGCTCGTTCGGTATTCGAGTACGACGAATAGCGGTGACTCCACGCGGCCCGATTTCATCTATCAGCAACTAACGGCCGCGGGTCAGTTGTTCAACCCGACCGCGGGAATAGGCACTGCGAACGGAGCGTTTTCGGGCACGCTTGCCGATTACGTCCAGCAGACAATCAGCCAGCAGGGTGCTGCAGCCGACAATGCTTCGAAACTCAATGACGGTCAGCAAGTGGTCGTGAACGCGCTGCAAGCGAGATTCAACGATACTTCGGGCGTCAATATCGATACCGAAATGTCGAACTTGCTCACGCTGCAGAACGCTTACGGTGCGAACGCGCGTGTGATGACGGCGGTCAAGCAAATGTTCGACATGCTTCTCAGCATTGGAAACTGACGATGGCGACGATCACGGGTATGGTCAGTAGCGCGATGATGAACGCGCAGTCGCTCGCGCGCATGCGTCGGCAGTTGGACGATCTATCGTTGCAGCTCGCAACCGGCAAAAGGGCTCAGAGCTACGGCGACCTCGGTATCGATCGCGGTTTCGACATCAATGTTCGCGGAAGCATGGCGCGGCTCAGTTCCTATATGGATGCGATCACGACGGTGAAAACCCGCGTGGAATTGCAGAACTCCTCGCTTCAGCGGCTGAACACGATCAGCCGGGATATGCGCACAGGGACGCTGCAGCCGCTCACTTTCAACCTTATTGCCGGCGGTCAAACCGACAGCCAGATTCAAGCGAAAAACTACCTGGATGAAGCGGTAAGTCTTCTCAACCAGAAGGCCGGCAATACGTTCCTGTTCTCCGGCAGCGCCACCGACACGCCGGCTGCGGAGACGGCCGATCATATTCTGAACGGCAATGGCACAGCCGCCGGACTTAAACAGATTATTTCCGAGCGCCTGCAAGCTGATCAGGGTTCCGATGGCCGCGGCCGCCTCGATGCGCCGATCGCCGCAGGTACTGCTGTGACGCTCGCCGAAGACAACGTACATCCGTTCGGTTTTAAGCTTGCGGGGGCTACAACGGATATCGCGGGCGCGACTGTTACGGGACCGTCAGGTTCCCCAGCTTCACTTTCGATCGATCTCGGCGGGAGTAACCCGCCTGAGGGCGCGACCGTTCAGGTTCGGCTCAATCTGCCAGATGGTACTTCGACTTCGATTACTTTGACCGCCTCGAGCGAGGTACCCACTCCCGCCGGAAGTTTTTCGATTGGCGCCAATGCGGCGGCTACCGCAACGAATCTCGCGAGCGCGCTCGACGGCAAGATCCAGGAACTTGCAAAAACCGACCTTGCGGCGGCATCAGCCGCTGAAGCCGCCAACAATTTTTTTGATACAGATGCGAGCAATCCTGCTCAGCGCGTCGATGGGCCGCCCTTCGATACGGCAACAAGCTTGCGTGATGCCACAGCGACCGACACGGTAAAATGGTACACGGGCGACGACGCGACTGATAGCGCGCGCAACTCCATGACGGCTCGGGTCGATGATGCCATTACGGTGCATTACGGTATTCGCGGCAACGAAGAGGCCCTACGCAATTCGGTGAAAAGCTTCGCTATGTTCGCGGCTGTAACATTCTCTGCCACCGATGCGTCCGCGCGCGATCGCTATAATGGTATCGCCGCAAGAGTTACGGCGACTCTTGCACCTAGTTCGACAACGCAGCAGATTTCCTCGATTCAAACTGAGATCGCCGGCGCAAATCTTGCGGCGGGCGCCTCAAAGACTCGCATCGATGACAAGAAGCCAATTCTCCAAGGTGTTCTGGACGGCATCGAAAACGCAGACCCCAACGAAGTGGCGGCACAACTCCTTGCGCTCAACACTCAGCTCCAGGCCAGCTTGCAAACGACTTCGCTGCTGTCGAAGCTCTCGCTCGTCAATTTCATGTAATCAGTTGACTAAAGCGAAACGGGCCGCTCATGCGGCCCGCAATAGATTTCGTTCAGGTGCTGGAAAGCTTAGGCCGCTGCGCTTGTGCGCAAACCGGCGGCGATTTCGCGGTTGATATTGATCAGCACGCCTAGCCGCTCAGGCTTGGGTTCGGTCGCGGTCTCCAGGCTCATTGAACGGTTCACCACAAAAACGGCCAGACTACTCACGTTTTTCTTGATCTCGCTCGGGAGCATGTTTTCGGGGCGGCCAAGGGCATCGGCAAAAACAAGCCACAAGCGGCGATTGTAACGAACGGCTGAAAGTACGTCCGCCATTTCGGTTACGGTACCGTCTTTGACAGCCTGAAGTTTGGAGGCTGCACGCATCAAAAGCTGTGCCTCCAGCTCGCGCGGGCTACCCGTTTTTTGGGCGTTCTTGTCGTAAGTTTGAGCCGGATTGGGCATGCGAAAGCAGTTCCTCCTCGTAGCGCAGCAGTAGCTGCGCTTCCTTGAGAGCTTTGTAAAAGGAACCGGTTAATATGTGATTATTCATACGGTCGAGGTAAGGGAGTGTGCTGGGAGCGGCTTTGACGACTTCATTCACAAGCCCGAAATAAAGATCGTGCCTCGGGCTTGGGTCGCGGGACAGGTACATGAGCTGTACCGCCAGATAAATCTTCTTGCAGGGGGTGTTGGCGGTCTCAGGCGTCAGAATGTCCTTCTCGCGCAGGATCGGAGCGTTGCCCTCGATCACCAGGCGTGTGCGCTGGTCGTCATTGGTGATGATGCTTTCACCGACAATGATGCGCTCACCGGGCTTTAGCTCGACTTTGAGACCCATCTGGCTCTCCCGCGAATCAATACCCGCACATATTGATCTCAAATTGGGGCTGCTTCACCAGTCCCAAAAGAAAACGGCGGGGCTGTGAGGCCCCGCCGTCTACTGTACTTAACGCTACAATTACTGGAACAACCGCAGAACGTTCTGGTTCGCCTGGTTGGCGAGAGACAGAGCGATCGTCGAGATCTGCTGGCGTGTCTGCAACGCCGTCAGGTTCGCGCCTTCCTCGTTGGTGTCGGCAAGCGTGAGGTTGTCAGCACCAATCTGGAGCGTATTGATCGTCGCTTTGGTGAAGTCCTGACGCGTCTGCACGACGGCCAAGTTTGCACCGAAGGTCTTTGCCTGCGAACGCAATGTGGAGGTCGCCGCCGTAAGGTCGGTAACCGCTGCATTGATGTTTGCGCTCGTTAGCCAGCTAGCCGCAGCACCGGAGATGCTGAGATCGTTCGCTGCCTTGTCGGTCACGCCCGAGATCGTCACCGAAGACGTCGCCGTCTCGTTGAAGGTCACGGTCAGATTGTCACCATTGAGCAGGTTGACGCCGTTGAAGCCGGCATCGCCCGCAAGCTGGTCGATCTGGGTGAGAAGGGCATCGAACTGAGTTGCAAGGTCCGCACGGGTGACCGTGTCGGATGTCTGCAACGCTTGGCTGGTTAGCGCTTTCGCCGAGTCAACCAGCTTCTGGATCGCGGTGATGCCGTTGTTCGCGGCAGTAACCGTCTGCACGGCGTTCGACAAACCGTCGAGGAGGCCGCTGAGATCCGACGCGCGGCCCTGAAGGCCCTGCGCCGTGAAGAAGTTGTTCGGGTTGTCGAGAGCGGAATTGACCTTCTTGCCAGTCGCCAAGCGATTGCTGGTGATGTCAAAAAGGGTGGCGGTATTTTGAAGAGCCAGCAGGTTCTGACGAACGCCAGCTGATAGGGTAATGTCAGACATTGGAATTGCTCCCTTCCTAGGAGATTAGGAGTTACACAACAGATGTTTTGGTCTCCGTCCTGGAGGCCGTAGGCGGGATTTGACATGGCAAAGGCTAATGACGCGTTACTCGATTCCGCTTCGCGGACGTCACGCGAATTTCAGGCAATATTCTAGCCCGCCTTCTGAAAGTTACTCGATCATTAATGATGAGTTACTTAGACCTTAAAAAACAAGCGGCCCCGACTCGTGACCGGCGGGGCCGCCAACAAACCTGAATAGAAATTCTGGATCAGCTCGAGCGGCTGACTACAACCGGACGATTCCCGACCTTTAACGGCGCCGTACGGCCGTCAGCGTGATAGCCGCGCGGGTTGGCGCGGCGGTTCGCTTCCTCGGCAGCACCCCGAATAATCCCCTCCGCTACGGACTGGGCGGTCGCAATCACCTGCAGATTGCGACTCAGGATGTCGCGAAAGGAGGCATGTGCGCGGCGCATTTCCTCGACCAAGTCCGGAATGGTCTCGCAGATGAATTTCGAATTCGCCTTTACGTACTCGATATCGCGCACATAACGGGCGGCAAGGCTGGTCTTCTCGGGGGTAAGTTCGGATGCAGCGGCGAGCTTGCCTGCGCGAACGAGCCGGGTTTCGTCCTCGAATACCTGCACGAGCGCGACCATAGTCTCGCCGATTTGTGTGAGAAGCTCTTCTGCCTCTATGGCATTGGCAATTGGTTTCATTTTTGAAATGGGTTCGGCAGTCATCGGCTCTTCTCCTGCAAACTCACGAGTTGGCGCTGGATTTGGTCGGCAACACCGATCCCGCCTGAGGCTGTGATCGACTTCGCGTATTCTTCCGTGAGCATCGAGCGCCATACGCCATTCCCGGCGCCGGCCCCGAAGGGGCCTTCCTGGTCGAGGCCCTCAAACATGTTTTCGAGCATGTTGGTGAGGAAAACGGACTCGAAGTCCTGAGAGACTTTCTTCGTCTTATCGGCCCCGGCGGCGGCGGGAGCCGCGGTCGGGTAGGGCGAACGGCCGAGCGAGACGGGCGAGAATCCAACAGCGCTGGCCATCACATCACCTCGATCTCAGCCTGGATCGCGCCCGAGGCCTTGATCGCCTGTAGTATGGAAATGAGATCGCGCGGCCCGACGCCGAGAGCATTCAGACCATCGACGAGTTCGCGCAGTGAAATTCCTTCGGCGACGACACCGAGCTTGGTGCCTTCTTCCTGCACGCCGATCCGTGTGCGCGGCACGACGCGGGTGCGGCCCCGGGAGAAAGGCGCCGGTTGGCTGACTGTAGGCGTCTCGGAAATGGTGACAGTGAGATTTCCCTGCGCCACCGCTACTGTCGCGACGCGCACGTCGCGGCCCATGACGATGATGCCGGAGCGTTCGTCGATCACGACCTTCGCCATCTGGTCTGGCTCGACTTGCAAGGTTTCGATCTCGGTTAGGAGCTGCACAATGTTGCCGGTATATTTCTGCGGCACGGCAAGCATGATCGTGGCGCGATCAATGGGCTCAGCGGCGGGTGCACCAAGGAAATCATTAATCGCACCCGCAATCCGCTTTGCAGTGGTGAGATCGGGATTGCGGAGCGCAAGGCGCAAATTGTTCATGCGGTTGATCGCGAAATCGATCTCGCGCTCGACCAAGGCACCGTTCGAGATGCGGCCGACTGTAGGCACGCCACGGACGATTTTTGCAGCATCGCCCTCGGCCTGAAAGCCAGCGACCGCGACTGTTCCCTGTGCGACCGCGTAGACATTGCCGTCGGCGCCCATCAGCGGCGTCACAAGAAGTGTGCCGCCCTGCAGGCTTTTTGCGTCGCCAAGCGCGGACACTACGACGTCGGTGCGGGTACCTTGCGTGGCGAAGGCCTGTAGATTGCCTGTGACCATGACGGCAGCGACGTTGCCAGTACGAAGTTGCGCGCCGCGGATATTGACGCCTAGGCGCTCCAGCATCGCGGTGAGGCTTTGCTTGGTGAAAGGGATGTTGTTGAGCGTGTCGCCGGTACCGTTTAGGCCGACCACGAGGCCATAGCCGATCAATTGATTTTCGCGGGAACCCTCGACGTCCGCGAGATCCTTGATACGCGATGCCGTCTCGGCCCCTCCCGCCCATAAGGCGAGGCCGAGCGCAACGAGTGCCCAGGTGAGATAACGCTTGGCCGGCATTTTCATCGACAGGCTCCCCAGCGTGTTCGATGGTTGAAACAACTGCGGGGAAAGCAATGCGATCCGCGTGCCAACTCCACGGAAATCCAAGCCATTGATCCGATTGGAGTTTTCCTCGCCCGAGTTGAACGGCACTAGGACTTAGATGCCGACCAGGCAGGAAATGCCGGGCCGTTTACGGTCGCTTAACCATAAGAATCCAGCATCCACCCAATCGCGAAAGATTCTCGCGGGCTCGGGGGAGCACCATGCGCGTCCAAGCGGCCATTCCGGCTAGCGTCTCTAATACTGCGCCCGCGCGGCGCACTGGCAGCGGTTTTTCGGTTGGCAACGACAATACGCCGAACAGGACCTCGTCCGCGACCGCAGCTGCCGGGGTCAACTCCATCGACGCACTACTTGCGCTGCAGGGGGTTGAAGACACGGCCGAGCGAAAGCGGCGCTTTGCCAAACGTGGTGCCAAAGCCCTCGATATGCTGGATGCGCTGAAGATCGAGATCCTGGAAGGCCGGATCGATGTCGTGACGCTGTCGCGTTTGGAGGCCATGCTCAAGGAACTCACGGAGCGGAGCGGAGAAGGGCGTCTTGACGACGTGCTCGACGCCATTGGCGTCCGCGTAGCGGTGGAGCTGGCTAAGCGGCAGTTGCAGCCCGCGCAATAGAATTTCGCTACTCAAGAGGGCATAAACCCACCGAACTCTGGCCCATTCGTGGCCTGGCGTCTGCCGAGTCACATTTCTGCACCGCAACTCCTATTTCCGAAATTTGGCCCTGGACCACCCGTTGACCCGGCGGCGGGGCTCGGTATAAGCGCGCCCAAGAACGGCCTGGTAAACGGCCGGCTAAAAACACGACCGGGAAACAAGAGGCGTTCGTATGTTGTGGGCTCAAACCAAAGAGTATCGGCCGACCGAGGCCGAGCCCTTTATGAACGAGCTGCAGAAAGAATACTTCCGCGAGAAGCTGCTTCGCTGGAAGGAAGAAATTCTGCGTGAAAGCCGCGAGACGCTTCAGCACCTGCAGACCGAAAACGAAAACCACCCCGACCTTGCCGATCGGGCTTCCAACGAAACCGACCGCTCCATCGAACTCCGCGCCCGCGACCGACAACGTAAGCTGATCGCCAAGATCGATGCTGCGCTTACGCGCATCGAAGACGGCACCTACGGCTTTTGTGAAGAGACCGGAGAGCCGATTTCGATCAAGCGCCTCGAAGCGCGCCCGATCGCGACACTTTCCATCGACGCGCAAGAACGCCACGAACGCAAAGAGCGGGTTTATCGGGACGAGTGAGTCCGGAAAACCTATCTTCAAAGATCGTGGGCAGGACTGATTTTGACGGCGCGAAACACTGAGCCTGGAAATTGAGCGCGGCCCCCGCGGGGAGCTGCGGGAGCCGCGCGGTGCCGTTCTCCGGGGAGCGGGAGCGGCACTAGAGAGGCGCGATCCGGTTTCGCGCCTCTAGCTTTAGAACGGCAAGATCACGTCGGTGATCTGCTGCCCCCATCGTGGTTGCTGAACATCGGTGATCTGACCACGACCGCCATAGGCGATACGCGCCTGGGCGATCTTGGCGGAGTCGAGTGTGTTGTCGGCCTCGATATCTTCGGGCCGTACGATGCCGGCGACCTTGAGCTCCCGCAGCTCGTAATTGACACGGATTTCCTGTCTGCCCTCGACCACTAGATTTCCATTCGGTAGCAACTGGGTAACAACAGCGGCAACACTGGTCTTCAGTTGTTCGGTGCGGGCGGTTGAGCCTTTGCCATCGTTTGACATTGTGGAATCCGTACCGATCAGTTGGCCGGGAATGGCCGTCTTCGTGAGCGGTACCTTCTTCATCCCGAACAGACTTGAAATATTCGATTCTTGTTTACTGTCGAGACTACGCTTGCTCTCGTTGTCGAACGCCGCCTTGTCTGTGAAGTTTACTTTTATTGTCAGAATATCGCCGACCTGATGGGCACGTTGATCTTTAAAGAAGGCGCGCGATCCATTCCGCCACAAAGAATTCGGATTGAATGATGCCGGCATCGGCTCCGGCATAGGCATGGTGACAGGTTTGTAGCCCTTCTGCGCGGTCGGATCGTCAACCGCGGTGAGCTTCGGAGCCTGGCCGACATTCGCTAGACGGTCGAGATAGGCGCAGCCGCCGCTCATCGATGCGATGAGTGCGACGGCGGCGAGCCGGTGAATGCGGGGATGTACGATCGACATGGCAGCCTCACAACGTACGTTGAATGGGACGAACGAACTCATTTCAAGGAACCAGTGGCCTCGAGGCTGGCATCGCGCCCGCCACGATCACGGCGCACAACGACACGGCCGGGACCCTCGACCATTGCCTGCACCACGCGTTTCGATTGCGGATTGAGCACTTGCACGAGATCGCCTTCAGTTCCGGACTCAAGCGCCTTTGCACGCACCGAAACTAAAATGCCGGGGCTATCGAAAATGAGAGTGACCGCCTCGTTGCGGGCGACAAGTTCCGGCTTCATCAGTTCGACTGAGCGCACGATCTGGCCGTAGCGTAAGTCACGACGCGCGGCCTGGCCCACGATACTGGCGGGCTGTTTGATGACGTCAGGCGAGATTTCCGCTTTTGGCCTGCGCTCGACGAGAACATCGTTCTCACGAATAACTTCGCCGCGCGTAAGTGCGCGCGCGAGCGTGACTACTTCGACAGTCTCCGCAAGCCGTCCCGAGATTCGCACCGCCTTGCGGCGAACTGCGGCACTGCCCGGAACATCGATCGTTGCTTCAAAACGTAGTGAGCGCGGATCGTAATTGAACTGCGCCATGCGTGGCGCTTCGGTTATGCCGGGCTCTACTGCGAGCGGGCGGACACCCGAGTCGAAACTCACAGCAATGTCTTTCGCGTCGCCCAATCCGTATTGACGGGTAGCCGCGTCTGCGACCGCACGCTCGATTTCCTCGAGCGTAATGGAGCGGGAGGCACGCGTAACCAGGACCTCGGCCATGCCGCGGGTATCGAATACCGATAGACCATGCGTTCGCGCGGCCTCGATGATCCGGTAGACCTGGATCGTTCCGGTTGTGCCAAGCTCCGGCGCACGGAAGAGGGGCTTCTGTGCGGCTTCGCCCGCGTTCTCGATGAGATCGCCGAGACGCACGAAATCGTTGTCGACGGACGGCGATGCCCTGAGTGTGGGCGTCGGCGCGTCGGGAGCTGCCACCGCGTTGGTTCCAAAGAACGCGGCCGCCGCAAGAATGAAAAGGATGATACGCATGATCGATTTTCCTCAGCGCATCATTTGCGCGGTCGCTTGCAGCATTTCATCCGCAGCTGTCACGACCTTGGCATTCATGGAATAGGCGCGTTGAGCTGCGATCAGATCCGAGATTTCGGTGACCGCGTTCACATTGGCTTGTTCGAGCTGGTTTTGCAGAAGATTGCCCATGCCCTCGGAGCCGGGATTGCCGACTTGAGGCGCACCACTGGCTGCGGTTTCGAGATAGAGATTGTCGCCGATCGCCTCCAGTCCGTTCTTGTTCACAAAACGCGCGAGCTGTAATTGCCCTAGAACGGTGGAAGCGGTCTGTCCCGGAAGCAAGGCGGACACCTCTCCTTGCTGATTGATCGAGATGTTGCTTGCGTTTTGAGGAAAGGTGATCGCGGGATCGACGAGATAGCCCTCTGGCGTCACCAGCCGTCCGTCCGCGTCCATTTCGAAGGAGCCGGCCCGCGAATAAGCAGTGCGGTTGTCCGGAAGAAGAATGCGGAAGAAACCCTCTCCGCGGATAGCGACATCCAGTTCCTTCTCCGTTGGCAGAAGATTGCCTTGGCTCATGATGCGTGGCGTGCCCGTGGTCTTCACGCCGGCGCCGATGTCGAGACCAATCGGAAGCTTTGTGCCCTGATCGGATGTGTTGGTACCGACGCGGCGAAGGTTTTGATACATGAGATCCTGAAATTCGGCGCGTTGGCGCTTGAATCCAGTGGTCCGCATGTTCGCGATGTTGTTGGAGATGACTTCGACGTTCAATTCCTGGGCCATCATCCCGGTAGCTGCTGTGTAAAGTGCGCGCATATCAGTTCTCCCCTATCAATCCGCCTAAGCGGAAACATCGGCGAGCTTGTTGATCGCAGTTTTGCGAAGCTCGTCGGTCTTGGTCATCATGTTGGCGAGTGAGGTGTAGGAACGCATGACTTCGATCATGCGGCCCATCTCGAGAATTGGTTTAACGTTCGATTTTTCGACAGCGCCCTGGATGACGCTGGTTTTTTCGCCTGCGGCCTGCGGCTGCATGTTTCCGGCCTTGTACAAGCTCAGGCCTTCCTTCGAAAGATTCTGTGGGCGATCGAAGCGCATGATCTGTAGTTTGCCGCGCTCTGCGATCTGATTACCGTTCAGCGCCGAAATCGTTCCGTCCCGCGCGATTGCGATGTTGACGTCGTTCGGGTCGAACTGGATCGGCCCGTTAGCGCCGCGCACGCGATAGCCTTCGGAAGTGACCAACTCGCCGGTTGCGTTGCGCGCAAGGGAGCCGTTTCGGGTGTAACGCTCGCCATTCGGCGTCTCGACGACGAGATAACCTTCGCCGTTGATCGCGACATCGAGTGGGCTACCCGTCATCTCGACCGGACCTTGCGAATGGTCGGTCATAGTCGAGCGGTCTTGCACGAAGGAAACCCTGCGGTGCCCTATCGGAAAACTGTCGACCCGTGCGGGCGACGATAGAAATTCCTCGAATTGAACGCTCTCGCCCTTGAACCCGGTGGTGTTCAAGTTCGCAAGATTGTTCGCGATGACGTCCATTTCCCGATGCAGGGCGACCTGTCTCGAGAGACCGACTAGAAGGGCGTTATCCATGCCCTGCTCCCCTTGGGCACGAACTCCCCAGCTCGGCCCCGCCGTTCTCTTGGCAGGAGCCGTGCCAACAATGATTGTTTATGAATATCAATAAGTTATCGGTAATCGGTGCATCAGCAGGCCGGGCAGGATTGACCCGACCGGCAAGGATCGCCCGGCAAAAATTGCCGCCGTCAAGCCTTCGTTAACCATAGTTACCTAGCGTTTACGCCATTGATCATCGGCGAATCTGCGCGCGTGCGGATTCGCGAAATGCAATGGAGAGGGCGCGGGTCATGGCAACGGACGCCACAACGGCTGTCATGGACAAGCCGGAAACCGAAGCCGAAGTCGAAGTCGAAGGCGGCGAGGGGAAATCGGCCAAGCCGAGTTTCGTCAAGCGCATCATCGGCAAAGTTCGCGGTCTAAATAAATTCGTCCTCATCGGCATTGGAGCAGCTCTTCTTCTGGTTGGAGGTGGCGGCGGCTACTTCATTATGAGCGGCCCCAAGGATGACGCGGTAAGGGCCGCACCCAAGGCCGTCTTCTTCGATTTGCCGGAAATGACCGTGAACCTTTCCGCCTCTCCCGAGCGGCCACAATATCTGCGGGTGAAGATCACGCTGGAGGCCGAGGATTCAAAGATTGTCGACGCGATCAAGCCGGTTATGCCGCGCGTGATCGACGCCTTTCAGGTACATCTGCGCGAGCTGCGGATCACGGATTTAGAAGGCTCCGCGGGTCTGTTCCGGCTGCGCGAAGAATTAACCCGGCGGGTCAACCTGGCGATCGCCCCGAACCGCATTCGCGCGGTGCTGTTCAGGGAAATCGTCGTTCAGTGACGAGGTAATTCGATGGCCGAACAGGACGCAGCAGATAAGGAAACCGCGCCGATAAAGGGCAGCGGTGCCGATACGCGTCCGAGCGACGACAACGTCGCCGAACAATGGGCGGCCATGGTCGACGAGACCGTAAACGAGACGCGTGGGAAGGGCGGTCCCGATCGCGTTCTCAGTCAAGAAGAAATCGACGCCATGCTGGGTTTCAGTCTGGCGGACGTTTCGTTTTCTGATCATTCCGGCGTCCGCGCCATCATCGACTCGGCAATGGTCTCTTACGAGCGGCTGCCGATGCTCGAAATCGTGTTCGACCGTCTGGTGCGGCTGATGACGACTAGCTTGCGCAATTTAACGTCCGATAACGTCGAGGTCTCACTCGACCGCATTACGTCGGTGCGTTTCGGAGAATATCTGAATTCCATCCCGCTTCCGACGATACTCGCCGTCTTCAAGGCGGAGGAGTGGGAGAACTTCGGCCTCTTCAGCGTCGACTCGAGCCTGATCTACGCGATGATCGATGTTCTGCTCGGCGGCCGGCGCGGCCAAAATACCAGCCGTGTCGACGGACGCCCGTACACAACGATCGAAACTGGCCTCGTGAAACGCATGATCGAAGTCGTGCTGGGGGACGCCGAAGCAGCGTTCCGTCCGGTTTCGCCGGTTCGCTTCACAATCGACCGGCTGGAGACCAATCCGCGATTTGCCGCGATTTCGCGGCCGACGAACGCGTTTATTCTCGTGCGGCTCCGCATCGACATGGAAGATCGTGGCGGCAATATCGAAATGTTGCTTCCCTATGCCACTCTCGAGCCAATCCGCGACACGCTTCTGCAAGCGTTTATGGGCGACAAGTTCGGCCGCGATCCGATCTGGGAAGAGCATCTGGCGAGCGAGATCTGGCAGGCGGAAGCCGATGTCGATGCTGTGCTCTACGAAGGGATGCTGCCGCTGAAGCGTCTGATGAATCTCCAGGTTGGCGAAACACTGATGCTCGACCTGAAACCTGATGCGCTGGTGAAAGTACGTTGCGGAGATGTCGTGCTGACGGAGGGCCGCATGGGCCGCGTCGGCGAGCGCATCGCCGTCAGTGTTGCAAAACCACTGCGGCGTCCGCGAACGACGCTCGCCATGTTTGAAAATGCCGGAACCATCAAACGAATGGAGGCCACGTGAGCGCGAACCTTTACGGACTTGTCATCGAGTGCCTGGTCGCTGTGTTGCTCCTGCTGACGATTGGATATTGTGTGATTTTAAATCGTCGTCTCTCGAGGCTTCGTGCCAACGAAGTTTCCATGAAGCACACGATCTCCGAACTGATAACCGCGACGGAAACAGCGGAACGGGCGATTGCTGGCCTGAAGATCACGGTACGCGATTGCGATCACACCCTGGGCGAACGGCTGCGTTCGTCGGATAAGATTCGCTCAGATCTGGAGCGCGAATTGGAACGCGGCGAATCCGTTCTCGCTCGCATCATGCAGATCACCGAGGCTGCGAACGGTGTGCCGCGTGCGAAAGCCGTCGAACAAAAACCGGCGGTGAACGTTCAACCACTCAATTCGGAATCGGCAATTCGACGGCGCGCGGCTGAAACCATGGCGGCGGCACAAGCGCTTGCCAGCCGTGCGCGTCAGCGCACGGGAGTTGCGGCCTAACGCAGGAAGTTTGTGATGGAGCTGCGTCTTATCCCAGTCGTGATCTTCGCGGCGGCGAGCCTGCTCGCCATCAAGGTCGTGACAATTTTGCAATTCGATGGCCGCACGCCTTATGAAGCGGCGCTTTCGAAACCGGATGCGCGCGAGCTTGCGGTTCTCAGTAGCGACGATGTTGAGATCACAGGTTCGTCGGCAACGCCTAGCGCGCCAGCACCACCACTGCACACTAAGAACGTGTCACCAGCACCGCCGCAAGCTCCAATACCCCCCGGGGCCACGGTACCCGGTGGCCTCTCGCCCGCTGAGCGCGCGCTGTTGGAACGCTTGGGCGAGCGCCGCCAAGAGCTGGATACACGCACGCGCGATATCGAATTGCGCGAGAACTTGATCAAGGACGCCGAGAAGCGGCTCGAGACGCGGATCGACGAACTGAAAGACATCGAAAACCGGATCAGCGGTAAGGGCGGAGAACAGGCGGCAAAGCTAAAAAGCCTTGTCGTTATGTACGAGACCATGAAACCGAAGGATGCGGCGCGGATTTTCGACAAGCTCGACCAGCTCGTGCTGGTAGATGTCGCGAGTGTCATGAACCCGCGCAAGCTCTCGGAGGTTCTTGCCCAGATGAATGCGGACTCGGCGCAGAGGCTCACGGTCGAGCTTGCCAAGCGAAATGCCGGGATGGACCGCGGTCTGCCCTCGACCGATCTGCAAAAAATAGAAGCCAAGCCAGGCACTTAGGCCCTGCCTTTGTGCCTTTCCCGCCGCCTCTCGCTGTAAGCCTGCGAAGCGTTCTTGCTCGGCGGCATCGGCACCCCCGAGGAAGAT
>Ga0134122_10001191_pt1 | contig 18621 bp, 11 predicted proteins | sample KB302_FD_96461 | JGI IMG/M metagenome (GOLD analysis project Ga0134122, IMG submission 96461) | Terrestrial soil microbial communities without Nitrogen fertilizer from Kellogg Biological Station, Michigan, USA - KB3-0-2 | ecosystem: Environmental > Terrestrial > Soil > Unclassified ... | reverse complement strand
GGTGACGCGGTGAGGCAACGGACATGTTCGGGTCTCCTGGGTGTCGCCAGGTCCCGAAAAGCACGGCGGATGCCAGCCCCTTTCCGTGGGCCGCGGGCCGCGTTGCTCCACGGCGCGTCCTCAGAAGCGATAAAAAGGCATCTCCCATGTCCATCAAGGGCTCTCCCGAAGGCGCGGCGTCCCCCCGCACGCGCTCGTCCGATTCCATTCCCGCGACCACCCCCTCCGGCTCCCAGCTGCGGGTGTCGCGCGATCCGCTTCCCGCCACTGCCAAATCGGCGGCCGCCATCCAGCGCGGCGTGCGCTACGTCAAGACCGGTCACGACAAGGGCGGGCGCGATGCCTCGCTCGCGCTCACCCGGCTCGACGACAAGCGCGTGCAGGTGACGCTCAACGTGAACGGGAAGGACGTCACCTACACCTTGGACCTCACGCGCGAGGACGCGCGCCAGGCGTACGAGGACCTCACCAGGTTCCGCACCACCCGCGCGGACCTGCTGGCGGACAAGCCGGCGAAGAGCGGCGTGGAGAAGGGGCCCGCCCCCAAGACCAAGGTCGAGGTGAAGGGCAACGTCAAGCCGAAGATCGAGAGCGGCACCAAGGGCGTGGAGGTGAGCGGCAACGTCACCGCCACGCGCGGCGACACCAAGGTGGACGTCAAGGCGAACGCGAAGGGGGAGCGCAGCACCGTTTCGAAGGACGGCAAGACCACCAAGACGGACACCCTCCAGGGCGGCGGCAACGTCACCGTCACCACCAAGGCCGGCAAGAACACGGTCACCGCCTCCGCGGGCGTGCAGGTGGAGCGCACGGACTCGAAGACCACCGGCCCGGACGGCAAGCAGCAGTCGCGCACGCAGACGAAGAACACCGTGGCCGACCAGAGCGTGCGGGTGACGGGCAGCAACCCCAAGGACACCGCCGGCGTGTCGGTGAAGGAGACGCGCGGGCAGAAGGTGGAGACGGACGCGGCCGGGAAGAAGACGGTCACCACCAACAAGGGCACCGACGTGGCGGCGGACGCCAGCGCGACCGCGAAGGTGGGGAAGGAGACCAACCTCGACTGGTCCGCCTCCATCAACGTCCACGACGCCAGCACGCAGGTGGCGCAGCCGGACGGGAAGACCTCGAGCACGGACGAGAAGAACGTCCAGGCCAAGACCTCCGTCACGGTGGCGGACACCACCGGGCCGGATCAGTCCTCGGTGAAGGTCTCCGCGGGCGTCACCCGTGGCGACAAGGTGGAGACCGCGCCGGACGGGAAGAAGACCGTCACCCAGACGCGCTCCGACGACGAGGCGGTCAACGCCTCCGTCACCCGCACCAGCGGCGAGACGGTGACCACCGCCTCCGGCAACGTCACCCGCAGCAACTCCAGCACGGCGGTGACCACCCCGGACGGGAAGACGGCCACCAGCTCGCAGACCAAGGTCGCCGCGGACGGACAGGTCTCGGCGGCGGACAAGACGGGGCCGGAGCAGGGCTCGGTCACCGTGAAGGGGAGCGTCTCCCGCGACAGCAAGGTCGACACCACCAAGGACGGCGCCACCACCCGCACCGACAACGCGCAGCAGAGCGGCTCCGTGGCGGTCACCACCAAGACCACCAAGGGGGACAAGACCACCAGCACCTCCACCCAGGTGGACGTCTCCTCCAACAGCACCACCACCACCGGCCCGGACGGCAGCAAGACCTGGAGCGACGGGAGCTCCGCCGGCGTGACCGAGACGGACACCCTCACCAGGGGCACCACCTCCACCACCGCCAAGGTGCAGGTGAAGTCCTCCGAGTCGGAGAGCGGCGACGCCAAGGGCGTGAAGCAGGAGAAGGGTGCGCTCTCCGCGCAGGTGGACCTCACCACCTCGTTCAAGGGCAACCGCAAGGTCGGCTTCAGCGCGGGCGACTCGCGCGACTACTCGCTCACGCTGCCGGCCGGCCAGGCCAAGGCCCCCGCGCTGCCGCTGGACGCCGCCTCCGCGCAGGCGCTCCCGCAGGGTTCGACGTTCACGCTCACCGGCAAGGGCACGCTGGGCATCACCGGCGAGGCGGACGGCTTCAAGGGCGGCATCTCCGAGGAGCGCTCGCTGCAGATCAAGGTGGACCGCGGCGAGGGCGCCAAGGTCACCGCCACCGTCGACCTGGGCCGCAAGGAGACGGACACCGAGTCCTTCGACAAGACCTTCGGCGACCCGAAGAAGCTGAACGCGCAGCTGTCGGCGAAGAACACCGACAACGCCTCGCGCGGCCGCACCGAGCAGTTCTCCTTCGACCTCTCCAACCCGGCGCACCAGCAGGCGTACGACGCGCTGCTGCGCGGCGACCTCTCCCAGGCGCAGAAGCTGGGCATCGGCAAGGAGCTGAAGAGCTCCTCCACCAAGGGCGACGAGCAGCAGCTCAAGGCGGGGATCAGCTTCAACAAGATCGGCGCCAGCGTGGAGCTGGACCGGAAGGACATCGATCCCTCCGACGACCGGATCCAGAAGGACCCCACCCGCAAGGCGATCACCGACGCGGCGCAGAAGGACGGCCGCGACGTGCGGTGGCTCGAGCGCGGCGGCGCATGGGAGCTGGGCGGCGGCTACGACTACGGCGTCTCGCCCGGGGTGGCCGGCTTCGGCTTCGGCTTCGAGGCGAAGAAGGGGATGGAGTGGCGGTCGCTGGGGCCTCGCATCAACGGCGAGGGCGGCGCGCCGGGCGTGGCGATGAGCGCGGAGGAGGCGGACAAGATGCCCGCCGGCTCCGAGTTCTCGGTCCGCGGCCAGTCGAAGATCAGCGGCCGGGCCGGCGTGCTCGGCGGGTGGCAGGCGGGCGGCGGCGGCATCACCGTCTCCGCGGGCGTGGGCTTCGACGTGTCCAAGGGCAAGACCCTGGACATGAACGTCCGCGTGCGGAAGTTGCCGGACGGCAAGGTCGAGGTGCGGCTGGACGAGCTGAAGAAGGACCAGGCGTCGGCGCAGTTCTCGGCGAAGCTGGGTGCGACCGTCAACGGCGCGGAGCTGGCGGCGGCGGGCGGCTCCGTCCTCGGCGCGCTGGCGAAGAAGCCGGACGTGGCCCAGAAGCTGGCAGGCCTGAACAAGAGCCTCTCGGTGGAGTTCAAGGCCGGGAAGAGCCACTCCGAGGAGGAGGGCAAGGGCCTGGTGTTCACGCTGGATCTCTCCAAGCCGGAGGCGCGCGCGGCGTACGACAAGCTGGTGCGCGGCAACCCGGACCCGGCGCTGGACGCGTCCGGCCAGGAGGAGCGCGGCGTCCACCTCAACCAGAAGACCGACCTGGCCTCGAAGCAGACCGACAAGAACATGTCGCTCAAGGTCGGCAACACCGAGCTGTTCGCCTCGTCCGACTCGCGCAAGGACCTCACCGTCGAATCCACCACCGAGCAGAAGACGGAGCGGCTGGACGAGTCGGTGGCGGACCGGATGCGGTCCTCCATCTTCGGGCGGCGGCGGCACCTGAACTTCGACGCGGTGAGCCTGCGCACGGACCGCGCGCCCACCGGCGAGAAGTTCATGAAGCTGTCGTATGACGAGAGCGACCGCTACACCTCGCGCGAGGAGCTGGCGGAGCGGCGCGCGCTGGCGAAGTCGCTGGGCGCCACGCCCACCCGGCCGGAGGTGGTGAAGGAGGAGCACGGCGGCGGGGTGATGCGGTGGATCTCCGGGTCGCACAACGACCACGGGAAGGTGAGCACCAGCATCGAGGCGTACATCACGCCCGCGGGCATCCAGAAGATCCGCACCGCGGGGCGGGACGCGCAGATGAGCGCCTTCGGCGAGGCGATCAAGGACATGCACGGCAGCGCGCCGGCGTGGAACGACCCGGCGACCTCCGGGCGCGCCCGCGAGCTGCTGGACGGCTACCGGAGCGCGCCGGCGAAGCAGCGCGACGGGTTCCGGAAGCAGTACGAGCGGGAGTTCGGCAAGGACCGCTTCAAGGCGGACGTGAAGGACTACGCGCGGGCGTCGGAGCTCGCGGACGCGCTGGGCAAGTCCGGCGACGACGCCAACCCCGCCACCTGGAACCGGACGTTCGCGGACCTGGCGCAGAAGATGGGCTTCAACTTCTTCGACTCGCTGTCGGCGATGAACAAGCTGGCCGGCGACAGCGAGGTGGTGGTCGGGAAGTACGTGATGAAGGGGAGCTCGGTGGACATCGAGATGACCAGCGAGGGGACCGTCAACAAGCCGCAGATCACCGGCGGCATGCCCGCGGACGCGGAGGCCGCGCGCAACAGCGTCCGGAAGTGACGGCGGTCAGTACGGCTTCTGCCCGAGGATGTTCCCGCCCGGGTCGTAGTCGCAGACCCAGAGGTCCCAGCTCTGCCCGTTGGCGAACGGGGAGCTGGCGGCGGTGCAGGTGGCCCGCGCGCAGCCGACGGCGGTGGTGGCGCGCCAGACGAGCTGCGTGTAGTGGCCGCACGCCGAACCGCACGTGTCGGTGGCGTAGTCGTAGTTCTGCGCCTCGGCGGCCCACCCCTGGACCACGCCCTCCGGGGTGCCGGAGCCGACCGGGTAGAACGCGGCGAGGTTCTCGCCCAGGTCGCCCAGGTTCGGGTTGTGGCTGAAGGTGCATCCCTTGGCCCACGCCTGGGCCGTGGCCGCCGCGTCCCCGGACCAGTTGAGCGGGCGCAGCGCGGGCGAGGGCGCCGGCTGCGCGTTGGCCCGCACCTGGTTGTGCGCGTCGAGCATCGCCTGGTCCTGCGGGTCGAGCTCCGGTCCACACGCGGCGGCGAGGAGGACCACGGCGAACGCGGCGAACGAGCTCGGGGAAGTGGTCACGGGGCTGGTCTCCAGTGGTCAGCTGGAGCGATCCTACCGCTCCATGGGACGGACCGCGTCGCGACTGGTGGGATGCGCGCTGGCGGTGGCCTGCGTGGGCCCCGGCGCCGCGTCTCCACCGCCTTCCAAGGATTCACCCGCGGCGGCGCTCGTCGACGCGCACAACCGCTACCGCGCCAAGCACTGCGCGCCGGCGCTGCGCTGGTCGAACGAGCTGGCCGCGAGCGCGCAGTCGTGGGCGGAGTCCCTGGCCCGGCGCGGCTGCGTGCTCGACCACAGCCACGGGAGGTACGGGGAGAACCTCGCCTCGGGGACGGCGGGGCTCCTCACCCCGGAGTCGGTCGTGGACATGTGGTACCGCGAGGCCCGCGAGTACAGCTTCAAGCGCCCCGGCTTCTCGCCCGCCACCGGCCACTTCACGCAGGTCGTCTGGGCGAAGACCACCAGCCTGGGCTGCGCGGTGGCGAAGTGCACGGACTCGGACGTGTGGGTCTGCCAGTACGACCCGCCGGGCAACGTCCTCGGCGCCTTCGAACAGAACGTCCTCCCGGAGTCGTGCCGGAAATGACTCGCTGGGGTCTCCTCCTCTTCCTCGTCCCGGTGCTGCTCGCCTCCGGATGCCGGCGGCACCGCCCCGCCGAGGCCGACGCCGACGCCGGGGCCGCCCCGCCGCCGGTGGTCTGGACCGCGGAGTCCGCGAGCGGGCAGGCCACCATCCAGCAGCGGGGCGAGCCCGGGCAGGGGTGCCTCCTGGAGTCCTCCGGCGGGAAGGAGGCGTGGCGCGCCGAGGTCTGCGCCGCGGCGCCGGACCAGCTCACCTTCGTCTCCGGGGACGGTGAGTGGCTGCTGGTGATCGATCCGCTCCCTCCCGTGCGCGAGGGGCACTGGGAAGCGGCGGACGCCGTCTCCCTCTTTCACCGCGGCGAGCTGCGGATCCGCGCCCCGGTGGGCGACTTCGTCCACTCCTCGAAGGACCTGCACTTCTTCATCGGCACCGTGGGCTGGCTGCGGGGGACGTCGGACCTGGAGGGTTCGCCCCCGCGCTACGGCCACGGCGGCGGCACGGTGGAGGGAGAGCTGGCGGACGGCTCCACCTTCTCGCTCCCGTTCGACGACAAGCCGCGCCCGCGCCCGCCTCCGCCGATCGCGATGGCGCCACCATCCGCGAAGCCGCCGCCGCCACCCGCGACGCCGGCGAGCGCTCGAGTGCCGGCACCACGTTCGGCGCTGGAGCCGGCATCGCCCTTGCTCACCGAGGCGGAGCGTGACGAGCTCCTCGCGCGCCGCCGCCGGCCCCAGCTCGCGAAGGAGCTGTCGCGCGGCCTGGGCGAGGTCGAGGAGGACGTCCGGGCCGGCCGGCTGGCCTCGGCCGTGGAGGAGCTGGAGCACGTGCGGAGCACCGTGCGCGACGACGCCGGCAAGATGCGCGAGCTGGCCAACTACGAGGGGCACCTGGCCCTCTACCTCCTCGACGTGGGCAACCCGGACGAGGCGCGCCGCTTCGCCTCCATCGGCGTGGAGACCGACGCCGAGGCGCCGCGCCCGCGCGAGGCGCTCGGGAAGATCGCCTACGCCCGCAACGACCTGGCGGCGGCGATGGGCGAGTGGAACCGCGGCCTGGCGGAGAACCCGAACGACGCGGCCCTGCGCTCGCTGGTGGCCAAGGGGCAAACGGAGTCGGCCAACCTGAAGACGTACCAGACGCGGTCCTCGGATCACTTCGTCCTCACCTTCGAGGGGCGCGAGGAGCGGGAGGTGGGAGACCTCGCGCTGGGCATCCTGGAGGAGGCCTACCGGAAGGTGCCCGCGCTCTACGGCTTCACCCCCTCGGACCGGGTGCCGGTGGTGCTCTATCCCGACGAGGGGCTGCAGCAGGTGGAGACGAAGCCGAGGTGGGCGGCCGGCGTCTTCGACGGGAAGGTGCGCACCGGGAGCGGCGGGGCCATCAACCACCCGAACATCCTCCGCCGGGTGCTCGCGCACGAGTACGGCCACGCGATCCTCCACCGGGCGCTGCGCGGCATGTCGCAGGCGCCGGGTTGGTTCGACGAGGGGATGGCGCAGGCGGCCGGCAGCCTCCTCGAGCCGGAGCCGGTCGTGGCCTGTACCTTCGGCCACCCGGTCCCGTTGCAGGGGCTGGGCGGCGGCTTCGCGCTGCTCCCCGGCGACAACCGCCAGATCCACGCGGCGTACCTGACGGCGCGGCACGCGGTGGAGGGGCTGCTGGCGCGCAAGGGGCGCGGGCCGGTGCAGGAGCTGATCAAGCGCGGCGGCTCGGGCGAGCCGTTCCCGACCGCGTTCGAGCACGCCATGGGCCAGCCGTATCCCGCCTACCTCGAGGCGTTCGACAAGAAGGACTGCGCCGCTCAGAACTGGAAGTAGATGTACGGCTGGACCTCGAAGCCGGCGATCTGCCGCGCCACCAGCCCGAGCGCGACGAGCGCCGCCGCGCGCGCCAGCACCGGCGCGCGGTTGAAGGTCTGCACCGACCACTCGTACGCGCTCTTCGGCAGCGCGTAGAGGGAGATCCCGACCCCCAGCGTGATCCACACCATCCTGGACACGTTCGCCAGCCCCCACGTGAAGTGCGAGAGCTGCTGGAACATGGCGAACGCGTGCTGGATATCGGGCGCGCGGAAGAAGATGCGCGTCAGCGCCACGCAGGTGAAGGTGACGAGGATTCCGATCGCCGCCCCCACCAGCCCCTTCTTCGCCTTCTCCGCCTCCGGGTTCACGTACCACCAGTAGCAGCGGAGCAGCACCAGGAAGGTCCCGTGGATGCCGCCCCACAGCGCGAACCGCCAGTCCGCCCCGTGCCACAGCCCGCCCAGCACCATCACGATCATCAGGTTGCGGAGGGTCTTCGCGTTCGACCCGCGGTTGCCGCCCAGCGGGATGTAGAGGTAGTCGCGCAGCCAGGTGGAGAGGCTGAGGTGCCACCGGTTCCAGAACTGGAACAGGTTCTGCGCGTGGTACGGCTTGTTGAAGTTCTCCGGCAGCGGGAAGCCGAACAGCGTCGCCGCGCCGATCGCCACGTCCGAGTACGCGGAGAAGTCGAAGTAGATCTGGAAGGTGTACGCCACCGTGGCCACCGCGCACTCGGCGGAGGTGTAGAGGCCCGGGTTCTCGAACACCCGGTCCACCAGCCCGGTGGAGATGACGTCCGCGATCAGCAGCTTCTTGGCGATGCCGGTGGCCATCCGGAACAGCGCGCGCGCGCCCGCCTCCGGCGTCAGCTCGGGCACCTGGTGGAAGCGGCCGATGAGGTACTTGGCGCGGACGATGGGGCCGGCCACCACGTGGGGGAAGAAGAGCAGGTAGAGGAGGTGCTCGAAGTAGCTGTGCCCGCCCTCCAGGTCGCCCCGGTACAGGTCGACCATGTACGCGATGGCCTGGAACGCCACGAACGACAGGCCGATGGGCAGCAGCAGCCCCAGCTTCGGCGGCGCCCAGTCCAGCCCGACCTTCTGCGCCAGCGTCCCGCCGGTGGCGAGGAACAGGTTCAGGTACTTGAACGTCGCCAGCACGCCCAGGTGCGAGGCCACGCACAGCCCCAGCACCCACTTGCGCGCGGTGGTCCTCTCCTGCTCGCCGAAGCGGATCAGCAGCTTCCCGCCGATCCAGTTCACCAGCGCGTACCAGGCGAACAGCAGCACCGGCGCCGGGCTCCACGCCGCGTAGAAGAGGAAGCTGGCCACGAACAGCACCAGCAGCCGCGGCGCCTTCCACCGGTGCACCTGCCAGTAGACGGCGAAGGTCACCGCGAACAGCGCCATGAACTGGACGGAGTGGAAGAGCATCTAGCGCTCCGCCTCCACGCCGCCGCCGGCGACGCGCGTGCCCGGGGTGCCCCGCGGCGCCGGCAGCGACGCCAGCGCACCGGTCGCCGCATACGTGCTCATCACGTCGTCGGCCAGCGCGTCCGCCAGCAGCCGGTAGCCCTCGGGCGAGAGGTGCACGTGGTCCGCGTTGGCCAGCGGCGGGTCGTGCTCCAGCCAGCGGTCGATGGCCCCCGGCCCACCCATCGCAGCGCGCGGCGACCAGAAGGCGCAGCCGCGCTGCCGGGCGATCCTCCGCAGCATCGCCACCACCTTGTCGGTGGAGGCGGTCTCGATCCACCCGTGCGGCAGCTGCTCCATCCGGTCCGTGGGACCCAGCACCAGGCAGTCCGCCTGCGGGGCGGCGCGCCGGAGGGTGGTGAAGAGCGTGTCGTAGCAGCCCTGCATCTTCTCCTCGTCGAGGTGCTCGGAGAGGGACTCGTTGGTGCCGTAGAAGAGGACGTAGAGGTCCGGGCGGCGCGCGGCGAGCTGCGCCTGGAGCGTGACCTGGTCGTAGCCGGCGATGGTGCAGCCGGTGGAGCCCGGCAACCCCAGCGAGTCGTAGACGATCCCCGGCTGCAGCTTCTCCGCGGAGGCGCCGAACACCGCGATGGGCCCGCCGCCGCCGTTCTTCACCTCCAGCGTCCGCGCGTAGCCGTCGGTCTCGAAGGAGAGCACGCGCGCGGCGACGCGGTGCACCGGCTGGTCGCCCTCGGGGACGCTGGCCATCAGCTGCCCGTCCAGGCGCACCTCCAGCCGGCCCATCCCGGGTTCCTCCAGGTAATGCACCTGGAACTCGGCGCGGCCGCCGGAGTCCTCGCAGGTGGTGCAGAACACCATGCGCAGCAGCGCGCCGGGCCCGCCCTCCGCGCGCACGCCGGTGAGCCCCCAGTGCGCGCTGCGCGACGGGCCGGAGAGCGCATCGGGCACTTCCCAGGCGCCTTCCAGCTCGCGGGAGACGCCGCCCTCGGTGAGCCGCGGCGACGCCTTGCCCGCCGCCACGAAGCCACGGCCGGCGCCGCCGAACCGGTCCGCCAACCGCTTGCGCACCTGGTCCGTGAAGTAGTGCGCCGCGGTGTGGGAGGCCCCCAGCTGCATCACCGCCACCCGCCCGGCGTGCGCCTGCTCCAGCGAGCGGAGCGCGCCGAAGGTCCGGTTCAGCGCGCGGCCGGAGAGGTCCTCCAGCCCGGTGGGGTCCAGCATCTGCGACGGCCCCAGCCAGCGCAGGAACGCGGAGGTGAGCGCCACGTCGAACAGGTGCCCGAGCACGTCGCCGCCCGCGCCCTTGGGGTGCACCAGGTCCGCGTTCATCAGCCTGGCCGAGTCCCAGCGCTGCAGCGCGCCCTTGCCGCCCATGGCGGACCAGATGTCCCAGTAGGCGCAGCCGGAGTCGAAGGCGGCGTCGCGGATGACCCTCGCCATCTCGCGCGTGCCGCCGCGGAGCGCGATCTTCCCGCCCATGGTGCGGGTGCCCGCGTCCAGCGGCGACATGAGCAGGCACGCCGCGCCCGGGACCGCGGTCTTCACGCGCGCCATCAGGTCGTCGAAGGACTGGCGCGCCTCCTCCGGCTTGGTCCAGCCGCGGGAGAACTCGTAGGCCTCGTTGCCGCCCAGCATCACCACCACCAGAGCCGGGTTGCGGTGCTGCAACTGCTGGCGGAAGGCGGTCTCGTCGGCGCGGAGGAGGATCTTCGCGGTGGCGCCGGGGATGCCGATGGAGTCGTAGACGATGCCCTGGCCGCCGGTCTCCACCGCCACGCCGTACAGCTGCACCTCGCCGCCCTTGGCCGTGAGCAGCAGCTTCCTGGTGCCCAGGGGGAAGCGGAACTTGGCGAACGCCGCCTCCGGCTTGGGGAACTTCGTCAGCAGCCGCCCGAGCAGGTTGCCGTCGGCGTGCACCTCCACGATGCCGCCCTTGGGCTGGGTGAGGAAGAACACCTCGGCGAAGGTGGCGCCGGAGACGTCGTACTCGGTCGACTCCGTGCGTCCGGAGGTGGAGAAGTTCACCCCGGAGTAGCCGAGCACCTCGGACGGCTTCGTCTGGTCGGTGAGCTTCACCAGCGTCCAGCCCGTGGACGCCTTGCCGGTGCGCACCGTGCGGCCGGAGAACTGCGTGGGCCGGTCCACGAAGAGGAAGCCCTTGCCGCCGGAGCCGTGGCGGACCTCCAGCCGCTCGCGCACCACGTCGGTGATGTGGTCGGAGGCGATCAGCGAATCGCCCAGGTGGACGACGCGCACCGGGCCGGGGCGCTCGCCGCGGCGGTTGGCCTCCAGGGCCTGGAAGAAGGGGAGGAGCGCGGGGGCGCACCCCTTGGCGGCGGCGCCGGTGAGGCCGGTGCACTGGTCCTCGACGGGCACGTGCCGCGCGCCGATCCTCGCCGCGATGGCCTCCAGCTCGCGCGCGCGGAGGACGGCGGGCGTGCCCAGCGTCGCCATCGACCGCAACTCCAGCGGCCCGGGGTCGCCCGCGGGGCGGCTGGTCACGGTGGTGCCTTCCTCCGCGGAGGGCTCCAGCGGGCCCTTGGAGATCGGCACGGGCGCGCCCTCCGTCGCCGGCGGGGCCTCGGTCGCCTCGGCGGTCTCCTCGGCCTCGGCGTCGGCGCCGGGGCCGGTCTGCGGGAGGCCGGGGTTCGCCTCGGGTGGGCGCTCGGACCGCCGCAGCAGCGCGGCCAGCGCCGTCTCGCGCGGGCGGGAGACCAGGTCCGGGAAGGGCCTGGCCCACTCCGGGAGCGGCAGCACCGACAGCGCCACCGCGAGGGCGGCGACGCAGGCGATGGTCAGGCCCGTGGCGTGGCGGCGGAAGAACGGCACGAGCCTGCCATCACGCCATGTCCCGGCGCCGGGCGCAAAAACGGGTCCGGTGACGCGGGGCGGTTTGACAGGGACGCCTGGCCTGCTCCCGGGCGGGCGAGCAACACCCGGCCAACCCCGCCCTGACATTCCCGTGCGGCGCCCGCACGCCCGGTTTACCCTTGCCGGCCGTGGGAAACGTGCTGGTCATCAGCAGCTCGAAGGCGTTCCAGGTGCTCATGGACCGCCTGCTGCGCCAGCAAGGCCACGCCACGGTGCTGGCCAGCGACGGCGACGAGGGGTTCTCCGCCATTCTCTTCTCGAGGCCGTCGGTGGTGGTGCTGGACCTGCGGGACAGCGACGCGGACTCGCTGCTGTTCCACGGGTTGCTGCGGAAGCGGCACCCGGAGCTGCCGGTGCTGTCGCTGGTGGCGGACCGGCTCCGGCTCTGCGACGGGAAGCGCGACGTCATCGTGGAGCCGTCTACGGCGGACGCCCGCACCGGGCACCCCGTTCTCGCCGCGCTGCGGCGGGCGGTGGACGAGGTGGTGCTGAGCGCTTCGCTGCGGGTGTGGAAGCCGGTGCCGGGGCTGGCGTAAGTCTCGGCCCATGCAGGAGCTGGCGATCGACCTGTCGCGGGTGGCGCTGAAGCGGCGCCGGACGAAGATCGTGGCCACGGTGGGCCCCGCCTCGTCCACGGTGGAGGCGCTGGTGGGGCTGATCGAGGCGGGGGTGGACGTGTTCCGCCTCAACTTCTCCCACGGCACCCACGAGTCGCACGGGAAGGTGTTCGAGGCGATCCGCGCCGCGTCCGCCCGGGCGAAGAAGCAGGTGGCGGTGCTGGGCGACCTGTGCGGCCCCAAGATCCGCGTCGGGACGTTCGAGGGCGGCGGCATCGACCTGGCGTGGGGCGGCGAGGTGGTGGTCACCGTCCGCGAGGTGGAGGGCAAGCCGGGGCTGATCCCCAGCGAGTACCGCGCGCTGGCGGCGGACGTGGTGCCGGGTGACCGCGTGTTGCTCGACGACGGGAAGATGCAGCTGCAGGTCAAGGCGGTGGAGGGAACGGAGATCCGGTGCGAGGTGCTGGCCGGCGGGCGGCTCACCGACAGGAAGGGGATGAACCTCCCGGGCGTGCGCGTCTCCGCCCCCGCGCTGACGGAGAAGGACAAGGCGGACGCGGCGTTCGCGGTGAAGCTCGGCGTGGACTACCTGGCGCTCTCCTTCGTCCGCGCGCCCACCGACGTGGCCGACCTCAAGGCGCTGCTGCGCGACCTGCGGGCGGAGACGCCGGTGATCGCCAAGATCGAGAAGCCGGAGGCGCTGGACACCATCGGCGGCATCCTCGAGGTGGCGGACGCGATCATGGTCGCGCGCGGCGACCTGGGCGTGGAGATGGCGGCGGAGGAGGTGCCGCTGATCCAGCAGGAGCTGGTGCGGCTGGCGGTGGCCGCCAACCGGCCGGTGATCGTCGCCACCCAGATGCTGGAGTCGATGATCGAGAGCGCCCGGCCCACGCGCGCCGAGGTGACGGACGTGGCGGCGGCGGCGCTCTCGCGCGCGGACGCGGTGATGCTCTCGGCGGAGACGGCGTCCGGCAAGCACCCGCGCGAGGCGGTGGCCACCATGGACCGCGTGCTGCGGATGGTGGAGGGGTACCAGTGGAAGCGCGGACAGCACGGCAAGGTGGCGGAGTCGCCGCTGATGGGGAACATGCAGTCGCGGCTGAACGCGGCGCTCTCGCGCGCCACGTCCATGCTCTCCGGCGAGCTGGAGGTGCGGGCGGTGGTCGCGCCCACGCGGACGGGAAAGATGGCGCGGCTGATCTCGTCGGCCCGGCCGGCGGCGCCGGTGCTGGCGCTCACCTCGTCCGAATCGCTGTGCCGGCGGATGCAGCTGCTGTGGGGCGTGGCGCCGGAGATGGCCTCCACGGTGGAGTTGGAGGCGCCCGCTCCGCTCGCTCGCGCCGTCGTCCAACGCCTGGGCTTGGCCACCCCTGGACAGCACTTCCTGTTGGTCTGGGACGCCAGCCCTGATCGGTCGGGGTTGGCGCCCACGGTCAGTATTTTGTCGGTCTGAGGCGCTCTCGGCCGGTGAGGTTTCTTTCCGATCGAGAGTTCTGGAGCGCGCGTATCCAGCGGTGATCGCTGTTGATTCTCAGGTCTTGTCAATTCTCGTGACCTTGGAGCGTAGCAACTCCACCGCGGTCCGACAGACTATCCCAATGTAGGTCTCACCGCAGTGCCGCCGGCGCCCCCGTCTGGAGCGGGGGCCCGGCAAATAAACGCGCCCCCTCGAAAAGGAATGGTCATGGATTTTCCTGACGTTTCGAGCGCGCCCCCGCCTTCTGCGCCGGAACCCGCCGCAGAGGAGACACCGACGCCGGAGGCTTCGGCCCCCGCGGACTCATCCACGTCGGCCGATGCCGCGCCTGCCGCACCCGCGGCCCCGACGGACAGCTTCACGCCCGCGGCCAACGACAACGCGCCGCCGGCTTCATCGCCTTCCACCTCCGCGCCCGCCGCCGAGGATCGTCCTTCTTCTGCGCCCAGGACGACGCCAGCGACGGGACGCGGAGTTCCTTTCAGCACCGACTCGTTCACGCCCGCGGCCCAGCTTCGCAGCGGCCAGCCGCCCGCGAACCAACCCGCCGCCCAGCAGAACCAGCCCGCCGCTCCGGCGGCCCAGCCCAATCGGCCAGGTGGTCTGGGTGGTCTGGGTGGACTGTTCGGGAATCGCGCGCCGGCCGCACCGCAGGGCCAGCCCGCCGCGCCGGCAGCACCCGCCGCGCCCGCGGCACCGACCGTGGGCCAGACCCCCGAGGGCAACGCGTTCCGCACCACCACCAACGACTTCCGCACCCAGCTCTCGCAGGCGCGCGACCTCCGCTCGCAGCTGGACAAGCTCCCGGCGGACGACCCGAAGCGGAAGGACCTGGAGACGAAGCTGGCCGCCGCCGACGGCAAGCTGAAGAAGTCCACCGGCTACACCTCCGAGACCGCGCCGAAGCCGGGCACCCAGTTCATCGACCCGCGGCTACAGCGCGGCGCCACGCCGAACGCGAAGGACTTCCCGGTGGGCAAGCCGGTGACGGATCCGCCCAAGCCGAACGACGTCCTCTTCGGCGGCGGCAAGACGCCGACCATCACCGGCCCGGACGGCAAGGAGCGCACGTTCAAGAACGCGGAGGAGTACTCGAAGTTCGTGGCCGACAACCGCGCCGCGGCGGGGATGCCGAAGAAGGACGGCGACCCCCTCGGCGTGCACCTGACGATGATGGGCGGCGGCGGGCAGGGGAAGCGCTACATGGCGGCGCTGAACGAGATGCTGAGCCAGGGCGTGGTGCCCACCAGCGTCAGCGGCACCTCGGCCGGCTCCATCGGCGCGGCGATGATCGCGGCGGGCGGCGACCCGAAGAAGGTCTCCGAGTTCATGCTCGATCCGAACCTGCAGCGGAACATGAACGACGCGAACGCGTACAACACGCTCGACCAGAAGCTGCGCGAGCTGACCGGCATCAAGGACCGGCCGGTGACGTTCGCGGACCTGAAGATGCCGCTGCAGATCGTGGCCACCAAGTACTCCGACACGCAGCCGGATCCGGGGAAGGGCGACCTCACGCAGGTGGACAACCGCCGCTTCGTCTTCAGCCAGGAGAACACGCCCAACACGCCGGTGGCGCTGGCGGTGCGCGCCTCGATGGCGATCCCCTCCTATTACGAGCCGGTCCGGATGGTGGACCCCACCACCGGCCGCGAGGTCCACCTCTACGACGGCGGCATCCTCGACAACCTCCCGACCGACACCGCGCCCAAGGGCCAGCCGGTGGTCGGCCTGTCGCTGTGGGACCAGGGGACGCTGACGCCCGAGGGGGCCAACGTGGCGCGGCGGCAGCCGCTGGTGGCCGGCAACATCGACACCACCGGGACCGGGCACGGGCTGTTGAACGGCGCCACCGCGTTGAACATGCGCAACGCCGCGGCGACCCGCGCGGACGACTACCGCGACGTCACCCAGCCGAAGCCGGGGCAGTTCCAGCTGGCGCTGCCCACCTGGAACCTGGAAGACCCCAGCCAGAAGAACGACGTCCTCAAGTTCGCCTGGGACCCGAAGGTGGACCCCAAGCTGGATACGCAGACCCGCGCCGTCACCCGCGACTTCTTCAAGCAGTTCATGGGCGACCTGGGCGACCCGAAGAAGTCCGGCACCAACACCAACGTCGCCCTCCCGAAGGAGCTCGACTTCGACCGCAAGGTGGCGGTGGGCGGCCAGGACTACAACGCGAAGTACGACGGCAAGGCGCTGACCTTCACCCGCAACGGCGAGCAATTCACCGTGCCGTTCACGCCCGGCCAGGCCCGGCGCCTGCACCTGGACAACCAGACCTACGGAGACATCAACGGGCAGCTGGGGCTCCTCCTGCGCCAGGAGTTGGAGAAGCAGGCGAAGATGAAGAAGGCTGGCTGAAAACTGGCGCGGGCGATCGTCCGCCCCGAACATCCCGCGCGATGCGGCATCGCGAGAGCAGCTTCACCTTCGTCCTCATCGGCGACCACTCGACGGACGGGACCTGGCCCCGGCCTCCCACCGCGCCGTCCCCGCGCGGGAAGCCGGACTGGAGCCGGACCTCCGTGTCGCTCAGCGTCGGCGGCGCCAAGGTCGTCTACGGCCCCAGCTCGTCCCGTTAGTTCCGCCAGGTCGCCCGGCTGACGAACTGGTTCGGCGTCGCGCCTGACAGCAGGCAGTGGTGCGGGTCCGACTCGGTGGGATCGCGCACCACGCGCACGCCCGGCGCCACCTGCCGCCCCGGGGTCATCTCCAACCGCTCGGAATCACTTTCCACGGGCCCAGGGCCCACACGGCCCGGCGTGTCGGACCTACGCTGGCGCGTCGGCGCCGGACGCGCACCCCATAACACTTCACCTCCTCCGATCCGGCTTGACAGGCGAGGGGCCCGGGAATTTCCTCCGCCCCCTGGCTCACACGCGGGGGGAGTGACGATGGCCTCATCCACGAGGTCGCGCACGGTGGCGCGCGTCCCAGCTTTTCTCTCCTCGCTCAAGCTCAACGACACGCGCTGGTGGCACGCGCTCGACCCGTCGCTGGTATTGGCGCCGGGCACGCCCGCGCCGCAGACGCTGCGCGTTCCGGTCCGGTCGGCGATCGTCCTCCTCCGGGACGCGTCCCGCACGGTGGCGAACCTGCCCAAGGACTCGCCGGCCACCGTGGTGTGGACGCAGGGCGACAGCGAGCTCCTGGTCCGCCTCGACGGGCTGTCGCTCTCGTGCGCGCCGGGCGTGGTGAGCGTCAAGGTGCCGGTGCGCTGCGACCAGCTCTCGAAGGAGGAGGCGATGTCCGTGATCTTCGGCGTCGGCACCACCGACCGCACCACGGGCCTGGTCATGTCCACCTACGCCCACGCGGGCGGGCCCGACGTGGTCGCGTCCGTCTGGTCCGACGCGCTCTCCGCGTTCGGATGGGAGTGCCTCCTCCACCTGGCCCAGCAGCTGTCCGCCTCCGTCGGCGAGGACCGCGAGGGCAAGAAGCTGGTCCCGGGCGCCATCGGGGCCGAACGCGACCTCTTACTGGTGCGGCCCATGGCCCGCCACGACCTGAGCTGGAGCGCCACGTGAGCCTTGGACAAGGACAGCTCGGGGCGTTCGGCCAGCTCGCCAAGGCGCTCGGGATCCTCGACGCCGCCGGCAGCCCGAACGCGCAGTGGTTCACCGACCCGGTCGGGGGCGGCTCCAGCCACCACGGCCTGCGCCACCTCCTCAGCGACGACGGGCAACGCGAGGCGCTCACCGACTTCGTGGACTCGGTGCTGGGCCCTCCGGACCGCGAGCAGCACGGCGACGAGGTCTGGGTCCCGCTCTTCAAGAAGGAGGACGCCCCCCAGCTCACCATCTCCGCGGTGGTGCGCCCGGTGGTGGGCGCGGTCCACCTGGGCATCGGCCTGGAGGTGGCCACCACCGGCCTGCCCGCCGTGGCCAGCCGGATCCACGTCCCCATCTTCCAGTTCGCGCGCGGCGCGGCGACCCTGCCCGGCGGCGGCGAGCTGCCGGAGTGGCTGCTCATCGGCAGGCCCGCGGGCCGCGTGGAGGTCTCCGTCGACGCCACGCTCCGGAGCGGGCCGCCGCCGCCGGGGCAGACCGGCATGGCCGGGATGGCGCTCACGCTGGGGATCCCCACGGCGGAGGGGGCGGACCTCTCCATCAAGGTGGACCTGCGCGACCTGCGCCTGCCCGGGGCCTCCGAACCGCAGACCTTCACGCTGGACGCCGAACGGCTGGCGGACCTGGACGACCAGGTCTTCAACCTCATCGTCGGGCTGGTGCGCGCCCAGGCGGACGCCCTCGACACCCTGGACCCGGCGCTGCGTCCCTTCGCCTCGCTGGCCGGGATGCTGGGCCTGCGCACCGTGGCCGGCCTCCCGCCGCTGCCGCTGGCGGACCTGCCGTCGAGAGGCATCAGCGCGCTGGTGGAGTGGGTGGAGGGCGTCCTCGAATCGGGAACGGAGCGCGCCGCCTGGCTGGGCCAGCTGGCCGCGCTGCTCGGCGGGACGGCGACCTCGAACGCCGTCACCCTCTCCATCGGCGCGGCGCACCTGAGCGTGGGCATGCGCGTGGAGCCGGGCGCCTCCAGCCACCCCGTCCTCACGCCGCAGGTCTCCATCTCCTTCGACGGGCAGCCCGGCGCCCGCGTCCAGCTGGCGGCGGACCTGCTGCGCGCGGACACCGGCACCGGGGCCGTCACCGCCTTCCCGGACGTGCGGGCGGAGGCCATCTTCGGCGCGGACGCCGGCGGCGGCGCGCTGCTCCCCGGCGACCCGGGCGTGGGCAGCGTCCACGTGGGCGTCGAGCTGAACGCCTCCGGGCAACCGACCTTCCTCCTCACGCTCCACGACGTCACGCTGCTGGGGCGGTCGCACGCGCTGCTCGACCTGTCTTCGCCCGACGCGGCCCTGGACGCGGCGGACGAGCTGATCCGCGACGCCCTCATCAGCGCGATCCAGGCCCTCCTGCCCGGCCGGCCCTTCCTGCTCCAGCTGGTGGGCCTGTCGCCACCCACGGGGATCGATCCCATCACCATCCGCCAGGTGATCTCGGATCCGGTCGCGGCCTTCCGGGACTACTGGCAGCGGCTGCTCGCCTCGACGGCGGCGATGCGCGAGGTGATGGGGGCGCTCCACGGGCTGTTGCGCGGCGGCGCCGGCGCGGCGCTCACCTCGGCGGGCACCG